>Ga0315902_10011333_pt1 | contig 11708 bp, 13 predicted proteins | sample LakEriMetagenome_9_FD_203523 | JGI IMG/M metagenome (GOLD analysis project Ga0315902, IMG submission 203523) | Freshwater fungal communities from buoy surface, Lake Erie, Ohio, United States - Buoy 12 MA117 | ecosystem: Environmental > Aquatic > Freshwater > Lake > Lake biofilm | place: USA... | reverse complement strand
TCGATCGCTGGATCCACAAGACCGTCGCTATCCAGCGGCGCATGAACACGAATGCCAGCGGAATGAATCGCCGAGAGAAACGGCAGGTATGCGGCATTGGCTGCCCCCTCGAAAATGAGTGCGTCTACGCCGAGCGAAGCCCACCAACTAGCACTCAACATTTCCGATCTTTGGGCAAACAAAACACGCTTATCAGCCGTCGGAGAGCAAAGTGTGTCGCCTGCCAGCAAAACGAGCTTGCTGTCGATTCCAGCGTCATTCAATCCAGCGACCAAAAGCCCCACTTGCCGGTCAAACCAATCATAACCCGGTTGCCAGTTCCGTGGATAGACCCCGTAAATTTTCACTGATTGCCAATCCTCAAGAGTTCAAGAAGTCCTTAAGAAAAGCGGCCGCGCGATCGCCGTAAGCTTCTTTAGTTTGCTGCAATCCGTTCATCCTCGAGTCGCGCCCCATGCGGTGGATTTGGTCTATATCCGCAGAGGCCATTTTTAAGGTGTCGGCCAAAGCGTTCTCGTCGCCAGAGGGGACGACCCAGCCGTGCTTGCCCTCCTCCATGACATCGGTTAGCCCGGTCTCTTTGGTCACAATCATCGGCAGTCCGGCAGCCATGGCTTCCAAGCCCGATCGAGCCATCCCCTCTTCAAACGAGGGCAGCACATACACCGAAGCGCGGCTGTAGACTTTCGCCAAGTCTTTGTGCGACGTATAGCCGAGCATTTTGACCGAGTTGTCCAAGCTGACACCTGCCTCTTCGAGCGGGAAGTGGAGCCCGCCGCAGAGCCACAATTCGCAATTCCTGAGCGAGGCCTTCTTCCAAGCGCGCAGCAGAATATGAATTCCTTTGCGCGGAGTCATCGAGGCGGTGCAGACAAACACCAGAGGTCCACATTCTCTGTTTTCGCCATCGACAGATCCCCACAGTCTCTCGTCAATGCCGTAAGGATTTACGAACAAGCTGCTCTCGGGAAAACCCTCTTCAAGAAAAGTGTCACGCACGAATTTGCTTGGAACGATGACTTTGTCGGCAAAACTATATTCCTGAATAGCTTTCTGATCCCTTTTCCCCAGCGATGAGTCGACCCGGCCCCAACCCAGTTTTGTGTGAACTTCGCTGAGGCGCCGAGCAGCCCATGCGGCATGGGTTGAGCCGCGTTCGCACAGGATCCGCTGCCCCGCTGCCCGGGCAGTCTTGAAACCGAGAAGGTTATGACCGTTCCAACCCCAAAAGACATCAGAGTGCCCGATACGTCTGGCGGCAAAGGTCTCAAAGGTGTCTTGCGCCGCTTCCAGAAGCAGAGGCCTCTGCGTGCGTTGAAAAATCCGGGTCAGAAGCTTCGCGCGCAGACAGCATTCTGTTTTCGTTCCCTCGATGGGAGAATTCTCAGAACGTATTGCTCTCACGCTGAAGCCGCCGCGCGAGAGCCCCGCACAAAGCTCGGGGGCATGGAAATCGTTCCAAACAGAAACAGTGATTCGGTGTGGCGTTGTCAAACGAGTTAGTCAGCGCGAAAAACGCATCAGCACCAGCGAGATTCCTTGCAGAAGAAGTGCTCCCTGCAGCATGCAAGCCATCAGTGGTGCGTTCAGAGATTCCCTGAAAACCAAAACGCCGGTGACAAACACCGCGAGAACCAAAAGGCGGCTCACAGCTATGCGGGTATACGCTCTTTCCGCCAATGCACCTGCAACTGGCAGGTAAGCAATCGAAAGCACCAAGCTTAATGGCGCCATTGCCTCAAAGACGGGAATTGCCGATGTCCATTGCGGTCCAAACACCAAAGGCACGAGCGGATCCGAGAACCCCCATAAGACGATGAAATTGATCAAGGATCCTGCCAGTAATAACGACGCAGACTTGACGATCAACGCTCGCCTTTGGCGAGATCCTTCGGCATGCGTCAAAGCAGCAACGGTGGGGTTTGTCAGCAGCGAATTCAAAATGCGGGCGCTGAGAGGAGCGTAATTAGACGCCCGATTGTAGTCACCCACTGCATCGAGAGTGGAAAATTTGGCCAGAAAGAATTTGTCCAAGCGTATCAGCGCGCCCTCCCCCAGGCTAGAAACCCAGAGCGCTGATCCGCTGCGGAAGTAGCTGCGATTCGAATGTGCCGAAAATGGTTGCAGTGAGCGGTGACCACTCGTCCGAGTGAAAAACCAAAGCTGCATCAGGAAGAAAGGAACGCCCGGTAGAGCCAGAGACCATACGCCAGCTCCCAGCCAAGCGGAAGGTAGCGCGATAGCAGCGGTGAATGCGGCGCTCAATATGCTGTCCCAAAAATTGATGTTAAAGTGACCACGCCCTTCTAAAGAAGCTCGGAGAACCGCTACCAGTTCTGCACCGACCAGAGGAATTGCAACTACGGCGCCCAGAAGGGCTGCTTGCCCTCCGGACGTCCATCCCAAGTAGAGACAAGCCAGAGCAGCGCCGAGTGCCCTGCCTAATATCACCCGGCGGGAGACCCATAGCGCATCGTTAACAATATCCGGGTTAGTCCTGATTTCCGCTACTATTTGTGGCGCGAGACTCCAACTGAACGGTAGCAGGACAAGGCCGACCACTGCAGAAACGTAAGCGAACTCGCCAAATATCTGAGGACTCAACAAACGAGCCAAAAGAACGCCAAGAACCAGTCCAAATGTCTGCTGGGAGTAGTTTGCTGCGCTCTGCCATGCATGTGCACGCAGGTTATGCCGTCCAGCCAACACGCTTTGGATTAGGCTAAACAACATGCTAAAAGCCCGCATGGTTGCCGTGAACCGAGCAGCGGATGGCCTTCGCCAAGCTAATTTGCTACGGCCTCGGCTGGCGTCGGGGGCATCTGCTCGGACTGCAACCTCTGACGATCCATGGGGCGGTCGCTACGAGCTTTGGTAAGTGTCGATTGTAGATACAGTGCAACGACGATTCCATACATCCACCATCGGTCATAGGCATCCAGTGCCGAATGGCCGCTCGTCCAACTGGCCATAACGTCGCGGCAAGTAAAAATAAACACATACAAAGCAAAGACGCCGAAAGGACTGCTGTTGCCGTAATACCGGAATGTCTTGAAGGACAAAATCAAGACGCTTCCCAAAATGATGGCTTGGAGGAGAGCAAAAGGAATGCCGAAGTCAGCTGCATAGCCGAGCCATGTGTTGTGCCACGAGCGCCCGAGTGCGTAGGCGGCGGCTTGGATCTCCATCTCCCCTCCGCGCGCCTGCATGCCGATGGCTGTCACCGTTTCTTGAAGGTCGATGGCAAAACCTCTGCCGACGATAGGATCCCGGCTGATATTTTCCAAAGCAACACGCCTGAGTTCAGCTCGCCATTCGTCCGTGCCTCCGCGCATTGTTTCAAGTTCGGGATCCCAGTCGCCGGGCAACCAGGAGAGGGTGCGTTGTGCCACGAGAGGAAGGTTCAGCCATTGCCCCTGTCCGGCAACGATGGTCATCAGGCCGCCGAACACTAGCACTCCAGCAACAAGAATGTATTTTGGCTGACGGAAGACAATCGCACTCACTACTGGGGCCAAGATCATAGAAGCCAAAGCTATGCGCTTTCCACTGAGTAGAATGAAGCCGATGCAAAGCAAGTAGGTCACGAAGATGCCCAGTCGCTGGATGCCAAATACTTCCTTCGGGCTCCATCGAGCAAAAATGAGAAAAGCAATCGTCGTTGCCGGAACACTCAAGACCTGATGCCAGCTGTAGAAGCTTTCGACTACCATGCCGCTTGTCGGGTCGATTTGGGGTCCTACCAGCGCGTATTCTGCGATGCCATAAATCGCAGAGAAGAAAGCTCCGAAGACCAGAAAGCCCAGCACCCAGCGCATGTCTTTTTCCGTGTAAGACCTGCTGGACAAAATGACAAAAGCGGCAAAAGCCAACCCTAACTTTAGGTAAAACCTTCCTCCGCCTACGCTTGAGCCCATCATTGCGAGCCCGATCGGATTCAGGATGAAAACCATTCCTACCCACGCCATAAAAAGCAGGAAGGGCGCGTTGACTGCCCGGAAAAAATGCAGTTTCTCTCTGCGAGTTGCCACGCGAAGTATGAAGAAAAGTGAGCAGCCGGCGATGGCTAACTCGGGGAATTCTAGATTGCGTCCGCCCAGCGGCAGTGCAGGAAACTTCGCGCCCAGCGAGAATGGTATAAGCAACCAGTAGTGCTTTCCGAGCGCGAGGAATACCGCAGTGCCGATACCCGCCCCAAGAATGAGCAAGACCTTCTGGAAGTCCTGGCTGCCGATCGCCGACCCCAAAATGAAGGCAACGCCCAGCCCAACCAAGAGCCCCACCACCCAAGTAATCTGTGTTGTGGAAATGTTGCGTTCGAAATTCACGTTGGTCTTGGTATCAAGTTCGATCCCTTTTTCAATTGTCGTGATTTCTCAATCCGGCTGTAAAAAATGGGTTGTCCTCAACTATCCGATATCCGGCCAGTCTGTCGGAGAGCAAAGACTCCGGAACGCAACGGGGAGTGCCTTTGAATTGCTGCCTAAGGTGTTCCAGCCATCCCGCTGAATCAATGGGATGGGTAACGACCAGGCAACTATTGCTCGTCAATGCCCGCTCAACTTCGGTGGAAGGCGTCGATCGCACTAGAATCCACGTCCGCCGACCCGTCAGATGAGATAGTAGTGGTTGGTGCTGGTAATCGATCACGCCGGGAGCATGCCGAGGCTGATATGCCACCGGTTGCCCAGCTGGCACATTGGCAAATACCCATTCTGCGACTGCAACAGTGACACTATCTGGTCGCGATAGATAGCGATATCCAGCTAGGCCAAGGAGGACCATAGAAACTGCCAGAGTTGCTCCCAATATCCGCAGTGCACGAACAGGAAATTCCATTTGAAAGAGGCGCCGGTTCACAAACGTGACCCCTGTTCCGAAAGCCGCACAGCAGAGCACCAAGTTTGGTAGATTGTAGTAATGCTGCGCTGGGGCGCCTTTGCCCCACACAAGCCATGAGACGAAAAGTGAAATGGTAAGATAGATCCAAACACGCGCCCTAAAGCAGATCTTGGACTCCTCAAACAACTTCCATAGACCTAGAAAAATAAAAGGGATACTCACCGCGGTGGCGGTGAAGGCCGTATTGTAGCCGAGAAAAGGCAGCCAGTAGCCTGGCGAGAGCCGAGATGCGTCAGGCCGAATGAAGCCGACAATATTGGCCCAGCCTGCCCACTCTTGAAAGTGAATGTCGTTTACGGCCTTTACGTATTCCCCCCACGCGGAGAGGAAGAAAAGGATTGTTAGCCCGGCAGAAATTAAAGCAGGCCTGAAAAGCGATCTCCATCCGTGCCGGTCAATAATGATTAGACAGGCGAATAAACCCAAATGAACGAAACTGGGAAACTTGACCAGCAGTCCCAAAAGAGCTGTCAGCGATAAGCTGACCAATGCTGCGGGAGCTCCTTTCCGGGCGTAGTCGAGCGTGCAAGTCATGAAGACAATCGCCAACAGTTGCAGCAAGCTTTCAGGCATAAAAGCCGTGGAGAGATACCAATTCATTGGCGAGAAAATGAAGAGAAGGTTGGCCCATAATGCCGCTTTCGGCGGGAGCGTGCGTCGCCAGAGCGCTTGCAAAGCGATGAACGAGAGAATCCAAGATATCAGCGAGGTGATCCGCCCGGCCATATCCAGTCTAACGCCGGGCAGTGCGTCGATTGCCAGAGCTGTAAGATTGTAGAGCGGCAACTCCATAGCTAGGCGGGCATCGAGATCCCCGCGCCATGGCGCTATGGCATCAGGCCGAAGTTGGCCGTTTTCGATCATGCCAGCTGTCAGCGTGGCGGTCTGTGCGTTCCGGTAGCCTTCCGAGATGGGTAAGACTAGCGAAGGAAGCCGAATCGCCATGCCGATGAGAAGCAGAAGCAGGGCTTGCTTTGACAAACTCAAGCTTCTCATAAAAATGTCGGGCGGGTGAACTTTACCTGGCAGCAATCACCAGAAATTGCTTACCGATGAGGGGCCATAGCATCGGCAGGGCCAAGTAGATCTGAATCAGAGGCATCGGTGCCGGCTTTTTGCCGGCCATTGTATAGGGGAGAAAAGCTTGTTCTTTGCGCTCGATATGGAAACCACGGTTTTCTAAAGCTTCGCTGAGCGAGGATTCTGTTAATGGTATGTAGTGATCCCAAAAGTCCCAGTAGGAACCGGGGACAAGCTTGATGTTTGGTCCAATGGCGATCAGTTGTCCGCCTTGATGGAGAGCTTTGTGCGCTTGGTCGAGTGTCCTTCCCAAAGCATTTTTGTCCGGTAAGTGCTCGAAGAAGTTGCTGGTGAAAATGACGTCTAGGCTCGCCTCTTCTACGGGCCACGGCTGGGAACAGTCCTGCCGGATGAATTCCACATCAGCTGACAAGTGACGCGGCGCGTCGGGGTTGAGGTCCATCGCATATTTCGTCGCCGCTTTGACTTGATTGATGAACTCGCCGTAACCGCAACCCAAGTCGAGAACAGTGGCGTTAGGGGGAATATACTGCTGGAAAAACGAGTTGATGAGCACGCGCCAGACACGCCTGCGGTAATCTAAGTTAGCAGCGAAGCGTTGGGCGTAGATGCGGCTGAGATCAGATTCGTTGTGTGGGAGCGCCATGGAGGGAAAGGGAAAAGAGTTAGCAGGGGACAGGAGACGGGAGTCAAATTGTGGTCTTTTTGTAGTCGCCGCGGGCGAAGTATTTTTCCAACCAGACGTAGAGGACGATAAACAGGTAGCGGCTGCCCATTTCGCGGATCTTTAGCTTCGCTACACCGTGGCGGCGGTTGCGCCAGGTGATGGGGATGACTGTGAAACTGTAGCCACGGACAATAGCTTTCAACGGAAGTTCGACTGTGATGTTGAAGTGGGGCGAGAGAATCGGACGGATGCCGTCGATGACTTCTTTGCGGTAGGCTTTGAAGGCGTTGGTTGTGTCGTTGAGTCCGTGGCGGAAGAGGAAGCGAACGAAGGCGTTGGCCAAACGGTTCATGAAAAGCTTGATCGGCGGGTAGTCGATGGTGCCCCCACCTTTCATAAAGCGACTGCCGAAAACACAGTCGTAACCTTCGTTAAGTCTTTCCCAATATCGCACGACGTCGCGGCAGTCGTCGCTCTCGTCGGCCATAAAAATGACCGCCGCGTCGCCGGTCATGGCATCTAGTCCGAGTTGTATAGCTCTTCCGAATCCATGCGGCCCCTCGTTTTTGATCGGCTTTAACTCTGGAAACTTTGATTTCTCGATCTGCAGAAGGTCCAAGGTGCGGTCTCTGGAGCCGTCGTCGACTACGATGATTTCGTGAGGCACGCCGCGGAGGTCCAATTCGAGATGAAGATGCTCGACGGTCGACGCGATACAGCCTTCCTCGTCTCGCGCCGGTATAATGATCGAAAGCAGACGAAGTTGCTTGAGTTCGTTGGTGCTCGATTTTTCGGCCATTTCCGGTGATTCAGATATCAGATCCGCGTCCCGTCGTCAGCGCGACATGTCCACCCGGCAACGATAAAAACGATTGGTTCGGTCGACTGATTGGAAAGTTTGTGTGTTTCGCCGGGGGCGAGGGCAATAGCATCCCCTGCTTTCAGATCGTGAGGACGGCTGTCGACGATCATGCGTGCGGTGCCTTCGAGGACGATGAACAATTCGTGCATGTCGGCGTGCGCGTGGGTGGCGAGGACTTCGCCCGGAGGGACCACGACGCGCGCGATTTGGGTGAATGGAGGCAGTTCGCCTTTGCGGAACCATACTTGTTTCTTTGCCGCTGGATTGTGACTAACCGGTTGTTCAGGCGCGCCGTTGATGCTGCGGAGATGCACAGAGGAGGGAGGACGAGAGATTAAGAGACGAAAGGGCCACAGGACTACGGGACTAAAGGACTACCGGACTAAGAGAGGTTGATAGACCGAGAGACAGCCGAGTCTGCGAGACGGGTTGCTGAGCAACCAACTGAAAAAGACTAAAAGTCGAAGAGGGAAGGGGTGAAGAAGTTGGCGGTCGTCGGTTTTCAGTCGTCAGGGGGAAAAGATAAATGAGACCAAAAGACTAAGAGACGAAGAGTTGGATAGAACAGGCGTGCGAATGTTGGAAAGTAGGAAGGTAGAAAGCGGCGGAGGTATTACTGAAACACTGAAAGACTGATTAAGCTGAAGCCAGAGGCCAGCTGTTCAGGGGACAGGAGACGGGGAGAGAATGTGACGAGTCGCTGGTGCGGTGGCGTGTTACGGAAGAGATTGGAGGACGGAGGTCGGATGGCTGAAACCTGAGATCGGAGGACGGATTAAGACTTGAGAAGGGTGTCATAGTCGGCATGCGAACCAATCCACGACCACACGAAGGATCCGCCCTCGAAGCGGCCGATGCTGCGGTAATTTGATCCAACCCGTGCAGACCACTTGCTATTGCCCACTTTTTTGAAATGGAGAGATGGGTGGAACGGTGTTGCGCTCCACAGACGGAAAGCTTTGCGGGCCGCTTTCTTTACTTCTCGGGGAAGGTCCCGATAAAGATCCCAGAACTCCGGTGTGGCCTTGGACGGGAAACTCATGCGCCGTCGCGCAGGACGCTTTCCAAAGGGACCAACCGATCGCCTTCGGCCGCACGCGCAACTTGCCGGTCGATGAAATCCAGCCGGCCGGCCGCCGCATCTGCTTTCATCGCGCGGTCCCAGTCGTCATCGGGAAAGTCCATCAGGTCGGCCATCAGTTCGGCATACTCCTCGGCCGAAAGCCGGGCGATCGCTTCCTTGATTTCGACAACCGTGCTCACAATTTCAAATTAGCAGAAAAGGCGGTGGGGACAAGGCGCGGCGCGCTAGGCGCGCGGTGGGGGGGCATACGGCATGCAGCAAACGGCGCAGCGGTGGTGGCTGGTGGCGAGGGGGGAAAAGACGAAGAGCCGAGCGAAGCGAGACAGCGTGAGGCGAAGCCGAGGGCAAACCAAGAGACAGCCGAGTCCGCGAGACGGGTCGCCGCATGGCGACCAACAGACTAAGAGATGAAGAGACTAAAGAGACGAAGAGACCGGAGATCGGAGGGCGGAGCCGCAGTGGCGAGTTTGCTCACGCGCCTTTCTTGATAGTGGGCTCGATGACGGTCAGGCTGGTGAAGTAGTCGCGGTAATAGCCCCTGTCTCTGGCCAGCAGGCGGCCGGCGTGACAAGCCGCATGCGCTCCGATGAGAAAATCCGGAAGGACGCGCTTCGATTCACGATTTCGGCGGAGGTAGGCGCGATACATTTCGCCGGCCAAGATGGAAGATTCCCGCGAGGACGGCACAAAGAGGATATTCCAATCAGCTAAGAAAGAACTCAGATCATCCTTCGCCAGTGCGGGGGTGATCTCGGCCAGCACGCATTCCCCGACCACCAACGGTCCGCTGCCGAGCGCCCGTTTCAAGGCTTCTTCCGAGGCTTGACCCCACTGCGGGTCATCAGCCAGCACGTCAAGAATGACACTAGAATCCAAGGCGGTCTTCATGCTCCGCGCACGAGGTCTAAATACTCGTCGACCGAGCGACCGGCCGGAAGAATCCCTTTTCCACGCCAAGCGGAAATCGGATTTTCCTGGAGTATTTTTGTCACAATGATGCGGCCTTCGTCTTCGGCAAACGCGAGAACGGACCCAGCCTCGAGCCCCAAGTCATCGCGAATGGGCTTGGGGATGGTCACTTGGCCTTTTTCAGAAACAGTAGCATTCATACTTTTACGGTAAGTATTCTTACAGGCCTGTCAAGAAGGAGCGTGGCGAAAATTGGAAGGGTGGCCCTGCAGAGATCCGGATAGCTGGAGGGCGGAGATGTAAAACCGGAGTGGAGTCCGCCACTGCGGACGGTGGGAAAGTAGCAAGGTTGGAAGGTGCGAAGGTCAGAGGGGCGGAGGACGGAGGTCGGCGGGACAGGAGACGGGAGACGGGGAAAGAAAGTAACTAGTGGCGGGTGGCTGGTGGCGAGGGGGGAAGAGGAGAGTTGAAGAGACCAAGAGACAGCCGAGTCCGCGAGACGGGTCGCCGCATGGCGACCAACAGTCCAAAAGACGAAGAGTCCGGAGATCGGACGGCGGACGGACGGAGGTCAGAGGGCGGTGTTTCAGTGCTGCGGTGCTTCGGTGGGCAGTGGGTGACTGAAATGCTGCAATACTGACATTCCGAAACACTGAAAAGCGGTGGCCCTCTAAAGCTTTGCGCTTGCGGGTCGGAGATAAACCGGAGTCCGAATGTCAGCTGAGCGACTTGACGTGGGGGTAGTCCAGAATGAGGCGGTCGGTCGTGATGATGGTCAGGTCCTCGAGCCGCGCCGTGGCGATGATGATGCGATCTGCGGGATCACGATGGATGGGAGCGGGCAGGGAATAAGCTTCTTCGATGATTTCGAGGGAGATCGGAATTATATTCCATCCGTTGCGATCGGCTTGGGTGCGGAACCATTTTTTCCAGTGCTGTGGAAGGTGGATTTTTTTCCGCTCGTGCAGGCAAGCGAGCTCCGCCGCGACGATGGAGCTGCAGTGGAGGGTCTGATCGGGTGAGGCAACGAGTTGAAGTGCTTTGGAACTGAGTCGCTCGGGCGCCGCTGCGAGATAAAGCAACGCGCAGGTATCGAGCAGGATCATCGGGCCTCAGCAGCGCCGGCCAGCACTCCCCAGTCCTCCGTTGGGATGGCGGGCCCTTCGAGGTCGGCAAAGATTTTGACAGCCGGATCAAAACCCTGTGTTGAGCGGTTCGGGCGCGAGGGTAGCGGGGTGATTTTCGCGACCGGTTTGTTGCGCGAGCAAACCAAGATGGAATCCCCAGACTGCACTTTGCCGATAAAGTCGCTGAGGCCGTTTTTCAGGACTGCAATGTTGACTGTGTGAGTCATGGCTTTGAATATGGCTATAAAGATGGCCAAGTCAATGCGCTTACAGCACTCGGCCCGGTCTTGTCAGACTGTAACAGCCGCCGTCTTGCCGCATTGCCGCGGTCCGAGGAGCGCAACCACGGGATTGCCTCGGAGAGCCTGATTTACGGACAATAGGTATGCTTTTCTCTGTAGCATATCCGAAAAATTGCAAGTATAGCGCAACATTTCAAGTATAGCGAAGCATGCGTGTCGCTTGGCCAACAAGGGCCCGGACACGCTGCCGCCTTTGGTCGCGGCGCGGGGTGGCGCTTGACCTGGCAAATTTTGAATGTGTTGCGCGGGTGCGCAGAAAGTTTCAGCCGCCGCCGAGGATTTTGCGGGCGATGGGAAGAATGGTGCGGGCGCTGCGGTGCCATTTGGCCACGCGCCCGAGGCGGTGATTGGCCGTCTCCAAGAACGATTCGTCCAAGGATTGCTTGTCCGCCTCGAGCGCGTGGCGGATTTCTTCGACGCGAGACTCCGTCGATTCGAGCCGCGGAATGACGCGTTCTTTGAGAAATCCGGAGATGAGAAGTTTCATCTCAAGCTTGGCCGAGTAGAGCGCCTGGCGTGATCCGTCAGGTTTTTCTTTCACCACCGCGCCGAAAGCTTCGAGTTGGCGCAATCCTTGGCTGATCGATCCTTGGCTGATGTCCAAGCGCCGGGCGATTTCCTCCATGGTGAGGGGACTCTCGCGGGCGAAGAGCAGTCCGTAGATCTGCCCGTAGGACCGCGGGTTGCCGAACATTTCGGCCAAATCGGCAAAAACAGCCACCAAGCCTTCCTCATACGCGGCCATCAATGCCGAGTCGGCGTCCGCTGCTGCCAGTGGAGCTTGGAGCATGCCATAGATTCGGCTCAGTGCCTC
>Ga0315902_10011330_pt1 | contig 11709 bp, 6 predicted proteins | sample LakEriMetagenome_9_FD_203523 | JGI IMG/M metagenome (GOLD analysis project Ga0315902, IMG submission 203523) | Freshwater fungal communities from buoy surface, Lake Erie, Ohio, United States - Buoy 12 MA117 | ecosystem: Environmental > Aquatic > Freshwater > Lake > Lake biofilm | place: USA... | reverse complement strand
CAACCTTGCTGCTGGAACTTACACAGTGTACGTAGCAACATTTGGTAACAACTGTGAATCAACCTACTCTGTTACGATAAATGGTTCATCTCCTATCGCACCGACAGTTAGCGCTAACACGGCAGTTTGTCCGGGAGGTTCTGCAACAATCACAGCCGGTGGAGGCACAAGTTATACTTGGTACAACGGACCTTCTGTATTAGGAACAACGGCTTCTTTAAGTGTTACTCCGGGAGCTTCAACACAGTACACTTGTGTTGTAACAAGCGGAGCTTGTTCGGGAACTGTTTATACCACAGTAACAGTTAATCCGCTTTCAAACGCGACTTTCACATTCAACGACTTCTGTCTTGGATCGGCGAATGCAGCAACGTCAATCACAACGCCTGGAGGAACATTCTCGTTCAACCCGGTACCTGGCGACGGAGCAACGATCAATGCATCTACCGGAGAGATCTCCAACGAAGTATTGGGAACAACTTATTCTGTTCAATATGCTGTAGCAGGTGCTTGTCCTAATACACAAGTTGAGACCGTAACTGTTAACTCCAATGATAATGCTTCGTTCACAACAGCAAACTGGTGTGTTGGTGGTTCTCATTCTATTACAGGTATCATTACACCTGGTGGAACATTTACTTTCAGTCCTACTCCATCCGATGGCGCAACGATCAACTTAACTACAGGTGTTATTTCGAATGCTGTTGCGGGTAATACGTATACAATCCAGTATACAACGCCAGCAAGTGTATGTCAGGCATCATCAACGCAGACAGTCACATACAATGCCAACCCAACGGTTGATGCAGGAACAGCACAGTCTGTATGTCAAGGACAATCAGTTACTCTCTCAGGTTCAGGAACTGCAACAGCATACACATGGAACAATGGGGTAAGCAATGGTGTTGCCTTCACTCCGGCAACAGTTGGAACAACAGTTTACACCGTTACAGGTACATTGAATGGATGTACAGCGACGGATGTTGTAAACGTTACTGTAAACGCAGGTCCAACTGTCGATGCAGGAACAAGCCAGACTATCTGTAACGACGGATCTCAGGTAACATTGACTGCTACAGGTAACGCAACAACCTATTCTTGGGACAATGGCGTTACAGACGGGGCAGCATTCACCCCATCTGTTGGAACAACAACGTATACAGTTACTGGAACACTTTCAGGATGTACTTCTACTGATCAGGTGACTGTGATAAACAATGCACTTCCAACCGTATCGCTTGCTAACTTCGCAACTGCGTGTGTGAACTGGGATCCTTTCCTATTGACAGGCGGAACACCGGCTGGCGGTAACTACACAGGTACAAACGTAAGTTCGAACGTGTTCGACCCTGCAACAGCAGGAGTTGGAACAACTACGATCACGTACACGTACACAGATGGGAACAACTGTACAAATACTGCTCAGAACACGATCACTGTTGACGGTTGTGCTTCAATTGATGAAGTGATATCTGTTGTTGCAGCGATCTATCCAAACCCTACAAAAGGTAATCTGACGATCGAATTGAAAGGCAACTTTGAATACGAAGTATTGGATACCAGAGGTCGTTTGATCTCAATGGGTAACGCTACTGATCTGCTTGATCTGAACATCACTAATTACGATAATGGTGTGTATATGATCAAGATCAAACATGATCAGTTCGAGAACTCTTACAGAGTGATCAAGCAATAAGATCTATTCGATATATAAAGATCCCGGCCCTCGTGGCCGGGATTTTTTTGCTCTTTTATTTAGCTCTTCTTCTGAATAGAAGCAGAATGAAATTGATTTTAAAAACTGATTCCAAGTGAAACATAACAAGGTGCTTCCGGCCAACCTACGCCTGTTCTGAAGATAAAATGACCTTGTGGCCTTTGATATCGATACCCAATGGATGCTGAAATTTTACCCATTGGAGATCCTTTATAATCATCAACTAAAAACCCTTTATAAAAATGAAGCATCCCTATACCGGACTCAAAATGATGACTTCTATTACCTGTTAACATCCCTATTTGACCTAAGACATAGTTTCCGTCTGAATCCCATGTTGCCATCATCCCCATTCCGATTTTAGCGTAGAACATTAGATTATCCTCAGATGAGTTTTTTCCGAATATTCGCTCATAAAAGATAGTTCCGGAACCCATTACAAGGCCAAAAGCGAAACTGCCATATATGGAGTTTTCATAAAGAGTTCCACCTCTTTCTAATAGAACTGCTTTTTCTTCTAAACGAGCTGCTTTTTCTTTTTGATGAGTTCTTTGCTCCTCTTTGAATTCATCTTCTGCACTTTTATGTTTAACAAATTCGAATGTACCATTTGCATACTGAATAGCTTTAATATCATTTTTAGAGATGATGAGTTCCAGTGTATCATCATTTTCACAGTTTGTATAGCGTACGTCAGATTCGGAAGTACTTTTGATGTTTACGCGAATTGTTTTTCCATCATTCAATATAATTGTATCACATTCTTTTTGCGTCAATGTTCTATCCATCAAGGCTGAATTTGACTTCTGAGAATACAGGTGAGACGTTGAACAAGTATTCGATGCTGTTTGATTTAATTTTAACCCACTGTGGTTATCTTTTTTTCCAAGAGAACTATCCGATGCGAATGAATATGTGATACTGGTTGAGGCTATGATTAGAATACATGCCAGCTTTGAGTAGAATAATTTCATGAATAATGCGGTTTAAACTTTGAATACATTTCAATAGTAACTGATTCTCAAGTAATAGAATAACCGAATTGCACAACAAGATTATTACGACTTGTGAAATTCACAAGTAATTAATAACCAAGTAGAGATCGTTCTCAATGATGGTAGGATCTTCTCATTTGTTCAATACATCCTAAAAGTATGACCCTTAGTGGTTAACGAATAAATCGACAAAAAGGAAGCTGGAGTTGTAAGCAATAGAATTAAAAGAATAAACAGCCTCTCGATCTTTCTGCAATTTCATGCACTCGTACTCAAAAAAAATCCCGACCATAAAGCCGGGATCTCAAATTCAGAGTTTAACTATTATTCCTTAATGAAAGGGATCGTTGTATACTTACCACTGGAAGATTCAACAAACACTTGATAATAACCGGATGACCACTGGCTTGAACCAACCGTAATGAGTGACTCAGAAGACAGCAACGAAGTAAGAACTCTACCCTGAAGATCGATCACAGTGATCTTTAGTTCTCCATCTTCTCCTGATCTTAACTGAATATCTTCTCTAGTTGGATTAGGAAACAAAGAAATGTCCATTGGGACCTCTGACTCGTCAAGAGACAAGTAACAGTTGTTCAAAGCGTCAAATGTTGGTCCTGCGTAAGTAAATGTTTGACCGTCCGGACAACGCGCATATGATACATCCGTAGTCTGAACACCAAAATCAACAAAATCGTAAACAGTTGTTCCATCACTCAAATAAAGAGATTCTCCGGAAGCGCCCAATTTGAATGAAGCGTGCAAACCTGACTGAATCACATCATTATCCGCCCAAAAAACCAACACGTCGTTCGCATTTATAACGGTTCCAACAGGAATTTGCCACTTCATTAGATTAGTAGGATCATCAGACAAGTATAATCCGGTAAGATCGAACGTAATTGAAGTGATGTTGAACAATTCGAACCAGTCGTCGTTCTCTCCATAATTATCATAAGCAGTTGTCCCATTGCTTGCCATCAATTCATTGATTAGGATGTTCCCAACTGCCGGTAAAGGCAACGCGACTGCCAACGAATGGTATTCATGTTCTGCACGTTGCGGGCTAAACATTCCGGCAGTTGAATTCTCCGCGTAGATGTAGTATTCCAACGTTACTCCATTGAGCGTAACCGCTGCTCCGAATATATTATCTCCTGCATTGCCATCGCCATGATTCCCATCATCGAACATTTGGATCCGATTAAATCTTAATGGATGTTCCAGTCTGTAACCAAGATAAACGGCAGAGGCATTCGAGCAATTTGCCGTAATATAGATCGTCTGTGCGAAAGACGGTGCTGGATTGCTCACTGCCCAGGAATTGATCGTTGGACCAACCAATGTATAATTTGAATTACTATTGAAATATGTTACACGCTGCCCCATGAGATTTTGAATTCCATAGATTGTTGTTCCTCCACCAGGACCACCACCTGCAGTTACGTTTGTTGTTAGTCCACCTTGAAATTGCGCATAGGTAAAGAATTTATAGGGATCTGCTTGAACTGATGGAGCAATCGTTGTTTGAAGTGCGGTTGCAGTTGTAACATAATCCCCTGAAGCAAAAATCTCCTCTACGATGGTTCTGATATGTGCCATGTACATTCTCTTAAACATTTGATTCGACAAAATTTTCGCGATAAGTGGATGATTGATTGATGTGCTGTTCGACATCGGGTCGAGTGCACTTGGCGTAGTTAAAGGTCCTGATCCTGTTCCTCCCGGAAAACCGGCAAAACTCATGTTCAGATCCCAGACGGTTGGAACAAAACGGTCATTCAAATCATTATACAGGTAATAATTCTGTCTGAAAGCTCCTGAATAAGAATCCAGGTTTACCAGGACATTATTGAAGGCCAGCATCCAAATGGCTCTATCCACATCCAAAACAGATTCAATATTGGTAAAGTCGTTGTTCAATACATTGATCATGTTCACCAGATCTGTCCAGCCATAGGTTGACTTCAATTCGTATCGTGAAGTATACAAAGTGGTATCAGTTCCGATATAATTCAGATCCGGATTCCCCATACTTCCAGGTCCCGCACCTCCTACAGGATTACATTTGAAATGAGAACCATCAGAGCTGTAATAATGGTCACCATTGAACTTATCATTGATACTTTCCGCATTTGAATAAACACCTCTCAATGTCCCGTTAATATAAACGTTGGCGAAATTTGCCTTCGGACAGTCCATGTATTGCTCCAAAATGGCATAAGAAAGCACCTCTCTGATCATTGAGGGATCCTGATAGCCATTCTGCAATTTGATATCAGTATATCCCTGATAATCGTAGCTGCCATGCACATAGTCCAATTCTATGTGAAGCGGATTTTTGTTATTGTTCGCATTGTACGAGCTATTTCCTTTGTACTTCACACCAACACTATCATAGACTACCCCATTAATTCTGACTGAATCTGCCAATAGATAATCTTCTGTTGTTGAAGCCAAAGCATCAAGTTGAGCATCCCAATCAGAGAATCCGAAGAAGATTTCAATTGTTTGAACAGTCGCTCGGTCATAAAAGTCCTGTGCTTGGATAGAACCTGACAGGATCGATAACCACAGGAGAATAGAGAGCTTTTTCATGATGTATATTTTTAGATCAGTGAATTAGAGATCATTTTATTAAAATAATTGCTGTTAATCATTAATTTTTTTAATAAAAAAACGCCTCACACAAAAGTGGAGACGTTTCACTATTAATTTCAGTTGGAAATTAGACGTCGATCTTCGCGTATTTAGCATTGCGTTCGATGAATTCGCGTCTAGGCGGAACATCATCTCCCATGAGCATTGAGAAGATCTGATCGCATTCAGCTGCATTTTCGATAGTTACCTGACGAAGTGTGCGGCTTTCCGGGTTCATCGTAGTTTCCCAAAGCTGTTCAGCGTTCATCTCTCCAAGACCCTTGTATCGCTGAACGTTTACTGAAGACTCACTTCCGTTTCCTCTCAATTCATTAATCAATCTGTCACGCATGTCTTCATTCCAAGCATAATCTGACTTATTCCCTTTCTTCACCTGATACAATGGCGGCGTCGCGATGTAGATGTATCCGTTTTCGATAAGTTCCTTCATGTAACGGAAGAAGAACGTCAAAATAAGCGTCTCAATGTGAGAACCATCGACGTCGGCATCACACATGATGATGATCTTGTGATATCTGAGTTTTTCAAGGTTCAACGCTTTAGAATCTTCCTCGGTTCCGATACGAACTCCAAGAGCAGTATAAATATTCTTTATCTCTTCGTTTTCGAAGATCTTGTGCTGCATTGCTTTCTCAACGTTCAGGATTTTTCCACGAAGCGGCATGATCGCCTGGAAGTGTCTGTCACGTCCCTGTTTAGCCGTACCACCAGCTGAATCCCCCTCGACAAAGTAGATCTCACATGCTGCAGGATCTTTTTCTGAACAGTCTGCCAATTTACCCGGAAGACCTGATCCTGTTAGAACATTTTTTCGTTGAACCATCTCACGAGCCTTACGAGCCGCGTGACGAGCACGAGCAGCAAGGATCACTTTATCAACAATAATCTTTGCTTCTGAAGGATGCTCTTCCAGATAAGCCGACAACATTTCAGAAACCGCCTGACTCACCGGTGCAGTGACTTCACGGTTACCCAATTTTGTCTTGGTCTGACCTTCAAACTGAGGTTCCTGTACTTTCACAGAAACAACTGCTGTCAATCCTTCACGGAAGTCATCACCGTCAATCTCAATCTTTTCCTTCGCAAGCATCCCTGAATCCGTAGCATACTTCTTCAAGGTATTGGTTAGACCGCGACGGAAACCAGAAAGGTGCGTTCCACCTTCGTGCGTGTTGATGTTATTCACATATGCCTGAATATTCTCAGTGTAAGAAGTATTGTAAGTCAATGAAACCTCTACAGGAATACCTTCACGTTCTCCTTCAAAATAGATCACATCAGTGATCAACGGCTCACGGTTTCTGTCCAGATACTGTGCGAACTCTTTCAATCCACCTTCCGAATGGAACGTTGTGGTAGGAGAAACTCCATTATCATCCTGTACTCTATTATCTGTAAGGGTGATAGTAATTCCTTTGTTAAGGAATGCCAATTCACGCATACGGGCTGCCAACGTATCAAAATTGTACTCCGTAGATTCGAAGATAGATCCATCCGGCTTGAATGTTTGAACGGTTCCCGTTTCTTTGGATGTTCCGATCTCTCTAACCGCATACAAAGGTTTTCCTATCGAGTACTCCTGTTCAAAAACTTTTCCTTCTCTGTGAACTTCTGTTCGCATGTGGATGGACAGTGCGTTCACACACGAAACACCAACTCCATGGAGACCACCCGAAACCTTGTAAGTATCCTTGTCGAACTTACCACCGGCATGAAGAACGGTCATAACGACCTCTAGAGCTGACTTTTTCTCTTTTGTGTGCATCGCAGTTGGAATACCACGACCATTATCTTTTACGGTAATCGAGTTGTCTTCGTTGATCCAAACATTGATTGTATCACAATGACCGGCCAGAGCTTCGTCAATGGAGTTATCAACTACCTCATAAACCAAGTGATGCAGACCTTTTACACCAACATCTCCGATGTACATTGCAGGTCTTTTACGAACCGCCTCTAACCCTTCTAGAACCTGGATATTATCCGCTGAATAATTGTCTTTTTTTGCTTCTTCACTCATAGTATTTCCTTTTTGGAAAATTTCATTTTGATGAACCTACAAAAATAAGAAATTGAGGCCGATAAAGACCACGGAGAATAATGTTGATAAGACGAACTTATCAACACAATATTAACTTCAAAAAGGTTGGGAAAGCTTATTTACCGGTTCTAATCCATTGGATAATTGCAGGATCGTTCGGCTTTGTTCCCGGAGGAATCACTTTAACCAGTTTTCCATTCTCATCCAACAGATATTTCTGAAAATTCCATTTGACTTCACTGTCCTCTGACCCATTCAATACTTTCTGCGTCAAGAACTTATAAACTGGATGCATATCAGCCCCTTTAACAGAAATCTTACTCATCATGGGAAATGAAACACCATAATTCTTCTGACAGAACTCAGCAATCTCCTCATTTGAACCAGGCTCTTGCGACATAAAATTGTTTGCTGGGAAACCAACGATCACAAAATTGCTGTCCTTGAACTGCTCATAAACAGTCTCCAGCTGCTCATACTGAGGTGTTAGTCCGCACTTGGACGCGGTATTTACAATCATCACACGCTTACCCTTCAGAGAAGCCATATCGAATTCTTTCCCTTCGATGTCAGAGACCTTGAACTGATGTATCGACGTGTTACCGGATGTTACTTGAGAATTACTCTCATTACCTCCCGATGCTGTTTCACTAACAGAGCTGCACGATAGTATGATCATTACAGCGAATAACATGAATGTACCTTTTCTCATTATCTTCTTTAGAAATTCTAACAAAGATATCAAAGTTGTGTTCAGATAAAGTGGTGACTTTTCGGAACATTTTTTGAAAAGAAACGAATAACAGATGATGATGCGTCGAATAGCACTTTTATTTCCCCTCTTGTTTTCATTCATTACACTGAACGGACAGACCGATCTGAATGGAGTATGGCAAGGGGTCATGATAAAGACAGGGGGAAAGATTGATGAAGGAACTATCCTGTTCACATCCTTCTCAATAAATGAAAAGAATCTTGACGGTCAAACACGCGACGAGATCCACAATACCGAATATTTTGCCGTAAAAAAGATCAGAGGATCGGTAAAGGGAAACACAATACGATTCAGCCAGATCGCGCTTGAAAAGAACAAAAAAGCGCCAAAAACGAACTGGTGCAACATCGATGCACTCCTTACGTACAATGATTCTACCGGATTCCTTGAAGGCACTTACACAAGCCTTGAATGCAAGAATACTTCAGGCAGGATCATTCTTTTCAAGACGAATACTGTATTCTCTACAACTGAAGAATCGCCGCTGTCACACACCTGGTTCCAACGATTCCAGAACGATCTGAAAAAAGGATACAATGCACCTGTCATTCGTGAAAAGGAGCGAAAGGAGTTCGTTTTTCAGCCGATCTATTTTGACTATGATAAAACCGAGATAAAACCCGAATACCAGGCTTTCTTAAAAAAAATGATTCGTGTCGTGGACGGTCATTCTGATCTCAGGATCAAAGTTACCGGTCACACGGACGCGGACGGATCCGATACCTATAATCTTGATCTTTCAAAACGCCGCGCTGAAGCGCTTATTCAATTCTTTATCGTTAACGGTCTCAGTCGCGAAAGGATCGAGATCGATTTTAAAGGGGAAGCTGACCCCATCGACGATAATGCAACACCTGAAGGCAAACAACGGAACCGTCGGGTGGACTTTTCCTTTATTTAGACTTATTTACTCTTTTTGCAGTAAACTCTATGATTATTCCGAGTGATGGCTGCAAGATACCTGAGGTATTTTCAATCAGCTTCGTTTGATATCGCGTGGGATCATTGGGAACGGTTAATGGATTTCCATTCTCATCCTTCACTAACAACAATATCGGGGCAACTTTCGTCTTGTATGCGTAAGCATTTTGAATATCCAGATAGAAATTCATCGAAAACTTATTCAGGTAAATCTTTTTGTCCACACGGATATTCAACTGATGGAAACTTGCCTCACGTTGTGAGTTTAATAGGGAATAATTTGGAACTCCCTGACCAGTTACATCCCAAACTTCTTTTAAACTGGACGTTGTAACATCTACCGGAGTATACGGTGAACCACCTGAATACAACCATCTCATGCCCACTTCCCAACCTTTATTGAAGCGTTTACCGGCAGTTAAGGAAACGATGTGCTTACTATCCCATGAACTTGAAATATAGGTACCGTTCTTGTCTTGAAATTCTGAATTGACAAAGGTATATGCAACAATTCCGTAAAATCCTTTGATCAGTTTCTGCTGATAAAGGAACTCAATCCCGTAGGATCTTCCCAGTGAAGATGAAACAACCTCTTCGTTACCCAAAACACCAAAATCAGACCCAAGGTTTGCCAGTGAAATAGAATCCTTAACAGAGAAAGGATAGCGACTGTAGTTCTTGTAAAAACCTTCCAAAGTAAATCGGGAACTGAACTCAGTCAGGTATTCTGTACCAAGCACGAAATGATCAGCGCGAATATATTTAATGCCGTTATTTTTGTTCACCAACTCACCCGCTGCATCTCGATAACCAAGAATCGTGTAGGCAGGTAATTGATGGAAGCGCGCAATATTACCGTTGATGCTGAATTTCTCAGTTACCCTGTAGCTTGCCGAAAACATCGGTGAAAGTTGCTCCAGCGGATTCATCATACTGTTTGAGTAATTATTGAAATCTGAACGAATACCTGCCGACAGGTTCAAACGGTCAGAAATAAAAGCCTTTGATAACTGCGCAAATAAAGCACCTTTGCTTAAATAAAGGTCAGACTCATAATCAATCGTTACAGGTGTTCCTTGAACCGAAATGCGGTTAAAGGTTTCATTGTTATAACGAGCATACTCATAACCAAAACCGGCATTCAACTTCCATCCGTTTCGGTTGATATTGTGTTCGAAACGAAACTTGTTCTCTGTCTCGAATGAGGAATAATCCAAAAGTTTGTTCGCTTCGTTTTCAATATTGTTCGCATAGCGCGTTGCAATATTCTTTAGCATGTTACGGCTGGCTATAATGTTCTGATATGAATTCTTCGAGTAGTGAAGCCAATTCACGCCAAACGTATAGTTCCACTGATCCTGAGTAGGGATATTTCCCAAAATGAACTCATTGTATTCTCGAGTTTCAGTATCTGTTACCTTGTCATTCACTTTTGTATTGAGTACAAAGTCATCCAGCGCTCCTAAACCGATTATTGTAATCCTGTTCTTTTGATTCAGTTTCAGATTCACTTTAAACTGAGCATCATTGTATGTGGGAAGGAATGGTAATTGCAAAGCGGCAAAAAGGAATTGTAAATAGGATCTTCGGGCAGAAAAAATAAAATCTGCTTTTTTCCCTAATGGTCCATCAAATGTTAACGCTGCATCACTCGATCCTAGTGCAAAATTAGTGATTAACGCATCAGGATTACCGTCCTTCTGCTTGAAGGAAATAACTGAACTTAGTCCATTCGCGCGATTGGCTGGAAAAGCTCCAGCGTAAAAATCAACTTCCCGGATAAAATTAACATTTAATAAACCAACCGGTCCGCCGCTGCTACCCTGCGTTGCAAAGTGATTGATGTTAGGAACCTCGATACCGTCCAGATAGAATTTATTTTCCCCCGGAGCACCGCCACGAATGATGATATCATTTCTGAAGGTGGCGCGCACTCCAACACCGGGAAGTGCCTGAAGAACTTTGCTCACATCTCTCCCTGCACCCGGCTGACGTTCGATCTCTGTCGCATTCAAGGTACGCAGTGAAACTGGAGATTCAACTTTTCGATTGAACGGAGATGCCTTAACAGTAACTTCCTTCTGCTCTTTCACAATGGGTTCCAGAGCAAAATCGAGGTCTACTGTACGAGAAATCGTCACGGTTATATCATTGATCAGTAAATCCTGAAAACCTGGTACAGTTGTCTTGAAGGAATAAATTCCTGGCTGAAGTCCCTCTATAACATACACTCCATTATCTTCCGTCATTGCTCCTGCCTGGGCATTAATGACAGTAATTTTAGCAAAAGGAATCGCCTCATTATTGATACTATTGTAGACCCTTCCGGTTACTTTACTCACTTGAGCAATGGATATGGCTGAAGAATATAGAAATAAAAAAAGAATCGCTGTTCTCATAAAGAATTTTATGAAAGACAAAATTATTGCTAATTTGTTCGTTGTAAAACAAAAAAGGCCACCTACTGGTGACCCCTTGCTATTTTTTCTAAATTCTTATTCCGTACGCACCCATTTTTGTGTTCTGAAGAATGGTCCGATGTAACCCCTTACGTTCAAATAATTGGAGTTCGCGGGATCCAACCACATTTTAACTGTGT
>Ga0315902_10011329_pt1 | contig 11713 bp, 10 predicted proteins | sample LakEriMetagenome_9_FD_203523 | JGI IMG/M metagenome (GOLD analysis project Ga0315902, IMG submission 203523) | Freshwater fungal communities from buoy surface, Lake Erie, Ohio, United States - Buoy 12 MA117 | ecosystem: Environmental > Aquatic > Freshwater > Lake > Lake biofilm | place: USA... | reverse complement strand
CAAGTTACCGCTGGCATCAACTGTTACGGTGTTGGTTGCATCAGAATACAGCTTAACGCCAAGATACCCACGCATCTCAAGCCAAGTATTAACCGTGCCGCCGCCACTAATCCGTACAGAATCAGTATTGGTGCTACCCGTCAAAACATCAAAAGTAGCGTTTGATGTTCCAGATGGTTTAACTGTTAATTTGTTTGTTGGCGAACTTGTCCCAACACCCAAGTTACCGCTTGCATTAAGGGTCATTGCTTGGGTTCCGTTTGTCGTAGCACCCGCAGAGCCGCTTGCAAACTGCATAAAACGCATTTCATTGCCAGCAAAATAAATGACGCTTCCAGCATCTGAGGCTATGTATCTATAAAGATCGGCTGTGCTTGTATTACCCATGTTATAACCAACATAGCCAGCACTATTTGCATTTGAACCCATCGTCAATGCAGAAAGTGTTCTGTTGTAATTTGAGATATTTAATGTGCTTTGACCAGCATTAGCACTAGGCGTAAAACCTAATCCCAAGTTACCGCTTGCATCAAGGGTGGCTCTAATACTATCTGCAACAGCAAAATAATGAGCCGCACCAGCAGGAACTGTCGTATACAAACTTCCCGTCAAACTGTATGTACCTGCCATTGTTGATGACGCATAAGCGCCATTAAATGACAATGCTGGCAATGTAGTTGAGTTTGATAAAACACCTAAAGTTATAGGTGTTGCCGCTGTCGATGTTTTAACATGCAGCGTTTGTGCTGGAGAAACCCCAATACCCAAATTCGTACCATCAAACACCAACGCACTACCCGTAGTCAGCACCTTGGCGCCATTGAGGTAAGCCACACCATTAATAGTGCCGTAGGACAGCGTTAGAGAGCCGCTAGAGCCAACGGTAAACGGGTCGTTTGATGTACCACTCTGAAAGTCTTTCAGATGGCCCATCACCGCACGAATGGCGTTATTGATGCCACTCGGAGCGCAGCCCTCATCAATGTTGATTGATGCTACATCTGTGTTTGAGTTAGCGGTTGCGCTGTACTCGCTGATTTTTACTTTTGGCATGATTTAGTCCTTAGTCCGGTTGTAGCCCAAATGCTGCGCCATATCCGATTGATAGGGCTTTGCGTTGTAGTTCTTTGCTCAATGATTCGACTTGCATGATATTGGCTTTTTGCATCAATCTCGCAGCAAGTTTCGGGTCTAGCATCGACTCTACCAATAACTCTCTGATTTTGTCATCAGTGCCGTTATAAAGCCAATTCATTGGAGCAGCGACTTTGTTCAATGCGGGGCTTACTTCGCCAAACATCTGTTTGCCAACAATCCCACCGATCACATTGGCAAAACTCATGTTCTTGAATGTATCCGACCCCGGCGATTTAGCCGCACGAGACAGCACACCGGAATCTAAATCTTCCGCTACTTTCTTCAACATCATCAATTGAGTATTTGAAAGTTTTGTGTCTTGTTCAGCAGCACGAATGGCCCGAGCAAATGATGGTTGCGACAACAAAAAGTCTCCTACCCGTGATGGGTCTGGAATTGTTGAAGTGACTTTACCCTTGAACTCTTGAGCCGCCTCTAGTCTTTCAATGCCACGACTTGATGCAGTGTACTTTTCAAGATATTTTTTGTACCCCGGCGCAGCCGCTTCAATCGCATCATCAACAGATCGAATGACTGTTTCAAGTTCATTCTTGGCAACTTTGAAAGCACCAGCACTCGGGCCATTGCTTTGTGATTTATCTAGCAAACCTTGAGAAGCAGCACGAAGGTCTTTGCGTATTTCGTACAGTTCAGCGGGGTTTAATGCCCGAGCAATGTCTTTTCTTGTGTCATCCATGACAGACATAACAGTAGACCGTTTGCCAGTAGGAGAGGCCAAAATGTCATCAATAGTCTTGTTGACCGTCAGAGATACAGCAGATTGGAAGGTTTCCGGCGATACCGTAGACGCTGCAAATGCTTTTTCACGCATTGGGTCAGTCACTTCATCGCGTTTGGCAATAGCTTTCTTTAGCACTTCTTCATCTTTTGCCATACGGTCAACAATGGCTAACCGCGCTTGATTGGCTTGCAGTTGTTGCGCCTCAAATGGCCCACCCGTTGCCAAACCCCTAATAGGAGTCTCAGCAGCGATTAAACCAATGTCTCGGCTTGCTTGTGCCGTTGTTGGTTGGTAGCCGGGGACAGTCTGCCTAAAAGCCGCAATGTTTTCTATAGCGGTTTCCGGTTCCCTTGCCAATGAGCGCAGAACCTTGCCCGTGATTACCTCACGGCCTCCCTCAGTCAATGGGCGAACAAACTCTTGTGCAGTCCGCATCGCAGCGGGGATATTGGCCTCTCGCATCTGTTTGGTAGAACCAACCATACCGCCAGCACCACCAGCACCACCAATTAACGATGCCAATAATTGAGCCATTGGCCCCGCATCTTCTTCCCTTGCGTAACCGGATAGACCCGCAGCACCCGCAGCCGACCCGACTTGAGCCGGAAGGTTTGTCGTGAAGAACTCTCTTGCAGCCGGAGCCATACGACCCGCCACAGCAGCAGGGCCAGCAACCCCCGCCAAGCCGCTTGTAATGTCTTGTACGACCCTTTCTTGAGCCGATTGAGGCTTGGGTAGCCCAACATAATCTAAGAGGTTTTGAAGCCCTTTAGACGATGGCATCATTGTTTGTTTGCCAGTACCGAGATTAACCATTCCGGTTAGTGCATCTGCCATCATTGCGGGGATAGCGGTTGCACCCGTGATGCCAGCACGAGCAGTCAATCCGAGTTGACGCATCAGATCATCAACCGACCCCATAGGCATTGATTGAGTTTGTGGGAATGTGGTCATGCGTTGCGCGATCTCGCGCTTGCTCATTCCAGCATACGGGTCTGTTACAGCGGGTGCTTCCGGAATCTTTTGTTTGGCAAGATACGCATCAATCTCGGCATCAGAGTATCCGGCTTTTATTGCAGCTTCACGATCAAAGGCCATTTTTTTACCTTTCAAAATCTGCAAGTGGGGGACGACTCAAGCGAGCGTATGGATTGAAAATAGATTCATCCTTTCCGCCAAGTTGACGATTGATATTCCGATACACATCCAATTGAGGTAACAATTGTGCTTGTCGTTCAATACGAATTGCATCAGCAATTTGCTTCAAATTGTCGCGTTCTTGTGGCGTGAATGAGCCACCAGTCATTAACCTTTGTGCGTACAGTTTAATTTGTGTGGGCACTGATCTTTCACCAATGATGGTTTTCACATCACCCATCTGCACCGCGCCCGTTGAATCGTAAATCTTTGCTAAGTTGTAGATCAATGCGCCATCAGCACTTATGTTGCCTTTTTTGGCTAACTCATAAGATTGATTGAATGCGCCAAGTCTTCCGGATACCTCTTGATCTCCGGTCGCTTTGGTAAGGTCTTCCCATTGCTTGATGGTGCTTAATTGACGAGCAGCCACAGCGGTGGGGTCTTTCAGATCGACTTGAACTTTGGGCGTTTTTAATTTTTCTTTATTGTCAATATAAGACTTGATAGCAGTTCTATCTTCCGGCGTGAGATTGCCTACATCGCGGGGAATGCCAAGAATCTGCATTGCCTCTTTGATAGGCGCAGAAATGTTTTCGGGTTTCTGAGTGTTTATATATTGCGTAATTGCTGTGTTTGCGTCCGGTGGAAGTTTAGATGGGTCAGTAGTGTTATAAAGCATCATTGCTGCATTACCCACTTCACCCGTCAATGCCAATGGCTTTCTACCGCCTTCGGCCTCCAACACTGCTCCGGTTGGGGTCATTCTGTATCGGTTTTGTCCTTCACCCAAAGTAAATGCCTCACCGAGCATCGCCTTTTGTGCGGTTGACAGTGCGGAAAGCTGTTGCAAACCTTCGGGGCCAATTGCCATCAATTTGGGTGCAATGCTTTGCAGATTGAATGATGGTTGTACGGGTGCAGTCGTAACAACATCCCCGCCCATGCTACCCATCTGTTCGCTCGGCATCCCCGGCGTATAGCCTTGCAATGTGATTTGCTGTGCAAGTTGTTGACGTTGTTTCTGTGCTTTGGCCTCTTGCTGTTTCTGCATGAAGTCTTGAATCTGCATTTCGCTCATCTTGCCGCGCAAAGCATCTTCCATTGACTGTTTGTAGGCTTGCTGTCCACTTGCTAGACCTTGAGCAATGGCGAGTGCTTCGTTCCCCGGCGTTCTGCTCGGTGCGCCAGCTTGCAAAAGAGCCAATGCAGTGTTTTGCAGTGCTTGCTGTTGGGCTTGTTGCCGGACGCGATTTAACTCGTCCTCACCCAATAAACCGCCGTAGTAGGAAGGAGTCGAGCCGAAAATGTCAAGTAGTGCCATGATTAGTCATACCCATAAAAGCCGCCACCCATGTAATCTGTGGTGTCGGGTTGAACTTGCCCCATGTAACTCATACCGCCAGTTAGGTAGTTTGATGGAGAGCTAAACCCACTTGTTAACGCATTCCATCCCCTACCAAACGCATTAGACAAACCGCCGCCAAATGCTTGATTTGCAGCGTTGAACACATTGAGGCCGAGCAAGCCCGTTCCCAATGCCGAAGCAGTGGGGTTCGTGTAGTAAGGTGTATTCGTGCTTGTTGTCCGACCAGCAGGGAACCCATAAACCATATTCAGATAATTCGTGAGGTTCTTTTGTGGTGCGTTTTGCTCAAAGTTGTACCGCGCCATGTCCGCATTAAGAGCCGCAGTCTGATACCCCTCACCAAGTTGACCAGCACCCAATAATTTGTTTATGTCGCCATAGTCGGCCTCTGCGAGTCCCGGAGCCATGCCGAGCGCACGCATTTGGTTTTGGCGTTCTTGAGCGTAATTCTCGTAGGAGAGTTTTCCAGCAGTGTCCGACAGCTTTTGTGCAAAGGTTCCAGCAGCTTGGCTTTGAAGGTCGCCCATCGCACCCGAGCCATATCGTCCGGCTTTAGAAGCAGCGGAAGAAATGTCACCAATAGACTTTTGGAATGCAGTTTGTGCCGCAGCCGCAGCGGGTTGGAATGCGCCTTGAAAGAATGGGTTTCCGCCGAGATAATCCCCCGCAAGCATCCCGCTTACATTGCCTTGCGCTTGAGCCAACAGAGGATTGCCAGCCATTGCCCTTGCTTGTAGGGCTTGCAGTGCTGTTTGTGTAGCAGTGGATGGGCCTACATACCCTTGACCGGGGTAGAACTTTGGCCCACCACCTTGATACTGTTTTTTTGCCTCTGTCAAACCATAAGTGAGATACGGTTCAACAGCGGGGTCAACCGCCGTTGTGGTCGTAGAGGTAGACATTGAAGTTGCCATGACTTATCCTTTCATTAAAAGGACTCCAGCAGGGTCATCCACTAGAGTCATTGTATCAGCCAACAATCACATAACCAAATGTTTTGTCAGCGGTTGAGTTTGCAAAATGTGTCAGCGTTGCGGTTCCCTTGCCCCTTGCACTCACATACACATTTGCGATGGTTGCTGTGTTGACATAGCTTAATGTAGCAATTAAAGACGCTGTTGATGGTCTTGTGGGAGAGGTTTTAGTAGGCAAATGTTGCAAAGTTACTGCCGTGTTTGTTGCCGACCACATGAGTTCAATGTAGTCGTTTGCCGCCATTTCTACAAAGTAATTCCACCCGACAAGCAAATGCCCATCCACACCGCCATGCGAGTTAGGTACAGAAATCTCGCCCGTTGAACCCGTTATATCGGTTCCATTCTTTCTAAGCCACACCGATGCGTCATGAATTTGACTATCAGTATTGTTGAATTGTCCCGACCATTGAAGGTTATACATCCCCGCATTTGCCACAGTCAAGCGTGATGCCTTACCACCACTTGTTACGACCGTCACCCCATTGGTGTAATCTGTCGTGTCAAAGGTCATTGGATAAGCGGTTGTCGTGCTTGCAATCGTCTGATCTGTATTGTCTTGAAATGCCCCATAAGGCACAGCATCCGCATTAGCCGCCGCTGTTACCGGTGTCAACAATAGGATACTGTCTGGCCCAATGCGTCTATCAGTGATGGTCGTAGTGGTCGCCCCACCGGTGGCAAGCGTGATAACCCCGACATTGTTGGTCTTGCCGTTCATAATTCCATTGACGATTTCCGCAACTGTGCGCGGGTCGCCGCCAAAGTAGGGAAGAATCCTAAACATCAGCGGATACCTTGTTGGACAACATCAATGTCCAATCCTAAAGCGGTTTTCCAATTGTCTCCAGTTGGTTGCATCCGCAGCCGGTGATATTTCCCCGAACTTCTCAAAGACACACGGTTATCAGTGTCAGCCGCCGCCGCTGTGCTGTAGGACAGACTTTGCGTTAGAAGCGTCCGAGAGGCCACAGAAACACTAGCAGAGCCGTTATCTACCAAAGGTCGAGCCAACATCACTATCGAGCGTCCCGCGTCAATGTCGCCCGTTTCAAGAACCGCTGATTTGTTTGCTCCGGTGAAGGTGATAACCCGTGTCCCGTCTGTACCGCCGAGAAAATACTTTCCTCCGGCATACAAAGCCGAATCCATACTCACAGCCAAAGCATCAATTGACGCATTCACAGAATCCAATTGTTCAACAGTCACAGATGCAGTCGAAGCGTCTGAAATGTAATCCGCAGTGGTCTCCATCAATGACCATTTGCTAATCGTGAAGTTGTACACGAGCAGTTTTCTCGTCCCATCAGTGGATAGGTAATTCCACATAATCAGTTTGCGGATTGGGTCTGCCGCCGCCGACATTGAGGTCAAGTCCAAATTAGCATCATTGAAGAAGAACCGATCAATCTTCTCTGCCCCAATAGGAGTTACTTTCTGTCCATCACAAACATAAAACCCGTCATCTGACAAGAAAAAGGTTAGCCCTTGATACTGACAAACCGACCCCGAAGCAATACAGCCCTTGCCGCGTGAGATATTGTCGAATTGGAAGATGAACGGTGTTCCGGCGTAACTCATACGGGAGATTGATTTCTCCATGAGAATAATCCCGAACTCTCCACCGCGAATGCCCGTGATGTGTCCACCATCGGGAATGTCTTGATAGTCCGATTGAGTGGTAACACTCTCCACCCAATTGGTCTCGTCATTGATTGCTGACCATCGCACACGATATGGGCGAGTCGTGCCACTCTCATCCAAATGGGCGCAGACTACGAAGTCTCGCACCACAGTGATGAACTTAGCGATAGGCGCACTGTCTGACAGATTCTTGAACGATGAACTCCCATCAGGTGAATAGACTTGCAGCCGTGAAGAAAAGTTTGTCCCGATGATCTGATTGCCAAACAGAGTAAATCTAAACCGTTCTGTTGATAGTGTGTTATATCCCGTAGAAGTGGGAGATATGGTCACATTACCCGAAGTAGTCGCGGAGGTGGTTATTACAGTGAATGTGTCCGCAGTGAGTTTAGTCACGGTGAATTGAGCATCTACCGCCGCCCCACTTGTGAAATCCAAATAAACCGAGTCCCCCGTTTTCAGCTTGTGAGCAATGGAAGTAACCGTTAGAGTGGTCGTGCCACTTTGGGAATATGTACCCGTGAAGCTAAACACACCCGTCAAAACCCCAACACTGTCCACAGAATAGATTTTTTTCAGTCCCGCAGCAAACAGTTTAGTAGTGCCGTTTTCGTCTTTGGCGTACACCAATGAGGTTAAGTTCTCCGCAGCCACAGCCGAGAAGTTAGCCTCAGATGGAAATGCCCCGTATCCAGCAGTCACCGGATAACAGTTCTTTGCAACCGTCAATGCCCCCGTCAACCCCGGTTGATCGGGGAGCCATTCACCTAATGCGATTCTTTGAGTAGGCATCATCCATTCCTTAACCAATCATTTGAACCCGTTGAAGTGTCTGTCCATGTATTTCCCGATGTTCCCACATCTGTCCATGTATTCGCGTCAGCGGTTACGGTTGTCCATGTGTTCCCACCAACACTCACATCTGTCCATGTGTTTGTGTCTGCCGCAACATTTGACCAATTGTCACCCAATCGAATGCCAATGCAAGAAATCGTCACCGTCCCGCTAACACTCATCTGCGCTTGAAATGTCGCTGTTGCTGTAGCAGAGACAGTCGCTATCCCGTTCAGAATACCCGCAGCACTTGAGACCAACCCACCGAGAGCCGAGACCGTAGAAGTCCCATTGATCGACCCGCTAGAGGTTCTGATTCTGATTGCCGCAGCCGATACCGTACCCGCACCGGACAAACTAGCCGCGCCTTGTCTAACCCTAAACCCGTCACCAACAATCGATGCAGAGCCGGAGACTGACGAACCACTTGAGAAGATGCCGGTTCCAGCCGCTAGAACGGTTGCTATGCCATTGATCGAACCCGAGCCTAACCTTACCCTTACCCCGTCACCGGAGACCGTTCCAAGCCCCGTAATCGATGCACTCGAAACATAGGTGACTTGTGAACCGGAAGAAGAAGTCGCTGTACTGTTTACCGATGCACTCGCGTCCCTTATGCGAATGTAAGTAATCTGAGTTTGTGCGTTACCACTGACAGATGATGCACCCGCCAATACTGCTATTGGGCTTGCGTTGACTGACCCTGCACCCGATGCGGATGCCGCCGCTTCTAAGATGCAAGTATTCGCATCCGACCAAACGGTTGAATCAAGCGAGAAGGCTAGACTATCAATGCTCCCGAATAGGTCTAGCTGTTCAAGCGTGAATGGGCCACAAACATCTGCCATTACGCAAAGGTGACAGTCAGAGAACCACTAGCGATCTTGAACACATCGCCCGTGTCAATTGTCTTGGAAGTGGTCAAAGCACCATGTACCAACAGATTGCCAGTAGTGAGAGCGTCAAAAATCCCAAAGTGGGTGATGGTTCCCCATGCTCCACCAGCTTGCGGGAAATTGATATCTGCACTAGTGCTAGAAGCACCATTAGAGGGAGCAGCAAAAGTAGCAGACTGACGAGCGTAACTCGTACCGCTGCACTCAGTACCACTACCGGCATCTGTAGGGTCACTCGTAAACAGTGCAACATAGACAGTTGTAGGTGCTGTGTAGCCAGTTGCGCGGAGTACTTCATTGATTAAAGCATTCTCAAGATAGTTAGACATTGCAGCCATTTTTTACCTCTTTGATAAAGTCATTGCGAGTGGTACACCCGAGTATTGAGCAGATTCATCCGATCTAACCAATGTGTCGATTGCCCTTTGATACATGGTAGCCCATGTCTGAATTCGTGCATCGTTCATGATGTATGGTTCTGCTTCCAACAATGCCGCATAAAGCAAAGCATCGGGAGCGTTAGCCATAAACGCATTACTTGAATTTCCGCTTGATAGGAATGTCGGAGCAGAGTAATACAGCAATTGAACCGTATATACATTGTCCGGCATTGGGGCTAACTGAAACTCAGTCGCCAAAATTGTGTAATTCAACGGCTTGCCGCGAACATGAGAATCCGTGTTTCTGATAAACACCGATGGAGACAGATAGGTCAATGGTTGCGGAGGGTTCCCCGTAACATAGAGGTCTCTAGCCTCAAGAAAGTCTGAAGGTATTTCTACCGTTCCATCCCCACTAGTCGTACTAGTGGTTACTGATTTGAGCATTTGCCGGATGCGGAGTTCTCTGCGAAGCCTCAGTTCTGCAAACCGAATGAAGTCGGGAATCTCGTTTGTCAAGTCACTACGGGCCAAATAGTTGGCAACCGCTGTGCTTAGTTCAGAGAATGTAGCAATGCTCATACTCGCCCCGGTCTAGTTCTGAAAAAACGATTGTCCGGATTGTTTAGGAATTCTTTGAATTTCTTTTCATCCACTACCGCAAAGCCTCTCATGATGCCTTTTGCGTTTAGATCGTCAATCACTGTTAAAGGAATTGAAGCAACCTTGTTGCCAAACATATCATCCGACCATCTTGCGCGTTCATCGTAGGAATTGAATTCCTTTAGATTTTGCTCGATATTTGCCGTTATGTCTTGGCGTGTCTCAACGATGATGCCGCCTTCGCCATCGGCGTGAGCAACAGATTTACGAAACTCGGTCATAGAAAAACCCCCATGCGGTTAAACATGGGGGCATTCACTCTTAGGGAGTCAAGTCAGCGATGATGCCGTGTGCAGCTTCGTTGTTCACTTGCAAGGTGTATTCCACCAGCAATTGAGTCACTTCCGCATCGCCCGTCTTAGCCAACTCATTGGTTTGGAAGGGGCGCAGATAGGCAACAGATGCCATGTCGGTATCCAACACAAATGCGGTTTCATCGCAATTATTGGTAGAGGACATGAAGCGGTTAGGAACGACAGAGATCGTGCCGAAGTCGCTCAGATACACATCAGCAGCACCGATGATGGTGGTGGGTGCATCAGCAGGAGCCATGAAGCGTTGAGCAGCGATACCGGTGAAGGCAGAGACCAACTGCTTATGGCCGGGGTTGACCATCAACACTTTGGGATTGCCACCGGCGGTGTACACCTCTTTGACCACAGTTTTCAGAGTGGCTTCGTCAAAGGTGCGGTTAGTGCCGTTGGTGCGAGCAGTTGTGCCGCTTGCGCCAGCAACGCCGGAAGTGCCGAAGTCACCATTAGTTGCCAGCCATGCTTGCAAACCGCCCAACTTACGAGCAGTGCTTGAATTACCGTTCGTGCTAACTTGGTTTGACAACAGAGTGGTCTCCATGTCGCGCTTGATCTCAGCGGAGGCTTTAGCCAATTGGTAAGCCTTCTCAGACTTACGACCAGCTTTGTCCACAGCTTCCAAAGTGCCGGAGATTTTGACGGTCTTTTGGCTGATCTGACACTTGTTGCCCACGCGAGTGGTCACGCCGATGGTGGCATCAGATGCCGTGTCGCCTTCAACTGCTGCGTTGGTCAAGACGGCAGATGCGAGAGCATCGGTTTGCCATTCGTGATTGGTAGCGGTTGCTTTGCCCTTACCGATGGACGACATGAAAGGCGTGTCGGTGGGGGAGATTGAATAGATCACATCGGAGAGGTCTTCACGCTGACCGATGGAGGTGTAGGTTTGATACGTTGCCATGATTGAATCCTTGAATTAAACGAACCGTTCAAACGCACTTGCAGCGTCTCGGACTTTGCCGGTTTTCCGCAACTGCGCTACTGCTTTTTTGTGCTGTTCTTGATTGTCTCTCGGTTGAGATACACCGCTTTTCATCATTCGGGGTGCTTCGGTTACCCTTTTGGATAACTCCGGCTTTCCCTTTTGCAAAGAGGAATACTTCATGCCATGAAATAAACTCAAAACAGCACGAGAATCATAGACATTGGCTAACTCTTGGTCTGTCCACCCTATCGACTTGGCGTAGTCCCGAATATCCTTGCGGATTTGGTCGCCGGTCTTTGGGTCTGCGTAGCCCGGTATCGAAGAAGAAAGTTTTTGGCTTTCTTGAGCAATGTGACTTTGAAGTTTCTCAGAATGCTCCGCTTGTTGCTGTTGGGCAATGCGTTGCTGTTCTGCCTTCAAGACCGCAAGTTGTTCATTGCGTTGCTGCTTTTCTGCTACCTTGACTGCATACCCGATGGGGTCACTTTCCTTTAGAGCATCCAAGTTCTCACCCTTCGTTTGCTGAGTTAGGAATTGTTCCATCATCTGCAAGCGTTGAGCGTACTGATCTCTAACCTTGTTTGCTTCGTCAATTTTCGACCGTTCTGCTTCCACAGCGCGGCGTTGTTCACTAAGCGTTTGGGTCTTCTTTGTGTAGTCGGCCCCCAGTTGATAGCCCTCAATAAGTTGATCGAGAGTTA
>Ga0315902_10011327_pt1 | contig 11713 bp, 10 predicted proteins | sample LakEriMetagenome_9_FD_203523 | JGI IMG/M metagenome (GOLD analysis project Ga0315902, IMG submission 203523) | Freshwater fungal communities from buoy surface, Lake Erie, Ohio, United States - Buoy 12 MA117 | ecosystem: Environmental > Aquatic > Freshwater > Lake > Lake biofilm | place: USA... | reverse complement strand
TCGGTTCATCTCGACGGAGTGAGATGGCTACTTTGCTTCGCCTATCTCATGCGAGGAGTTGCAGCGCGCGATTTGAGCTGAGAACGCACTTTCGATGGAGCGCGAGCATGGCGAAGCCTGCTCGCCTGTTTTTGCCGAAGCGTGATCGATAGAAGGCACGAGGCGAGTGGTCCCGCTTCGCGGAACACACACGCGCTCCCATCCTTGCAGCACGATCGACCGAAACGACCTTCTAGGCGCCCGCGTGCTGCTTTTTGAGCTCGGCACCGAGTTTTTCGATCTGCTCCTGCATGCGGCGCATTTGCTGGCGCAGCTCTTCGAGCTCGGGATTGGGCGCGGCGGGCTTTTTGACCTGCTCGGCGGGGTGTTTGTCGGGCGAGTGCTTTTTCTGCGGGGCGGGTTTCGCCTCAAGCATGGGCTTCTTGTGGGCCTGCGCGGCCGCGTGCTCGCGTTTCATGTGCTCTTGCATCTCGTGGCGCATGCTCTCGGCCATGCGTTGGAGGTTTTCGGCCACATCGTGCATGCCGGCGGCGTGAAGGTGATGCACGGCCTGCATCACATGTTCGAAGCGCTCCGGCCCGGGGCCCGCGCTTTTCATGGGTGGGTGCTTGGCGTGCTTTTCATCGGGTTTGCCCGGTTTCATGCCCTCATGCGCCTTCTTCATGCGCAGCTCGTGCATCTCGTGACGCAGTTTCTCGGCTTTTTCGGCCAATTCACGCGCCTCGTCGATCCGGCCTGCGTTTTTGGCATCGCGAGCTTTTTCCATCAGCTGCTCAAAAGCCTGCTTCGGGTTGCCTTGCGCCTCCTGGGCGGAAATCAGACCGCAGGTGGAGGCAAGGAAGGTGAGGATGAGGATGGTTGGTTTCATGGCAGCCACTGAAACGTCCGAGGGCTGGTTTTGTTGCGCCCAGAGGCCATGCCACCACCCCGCATGCACAATCCCGCCCTGACAGGCTCCTGACGCAAGGATTGCGCCTTTGCGCCCGTTTTTTGCGGCCCCAAGCCCTCCTTTGCCATGAAGAATTGTCTCCTCACTGCCGCGCTCGTTTTGTCTGCCGTGTCTGCCTTTGCGCAGGCGCCGAAGAAAGATGAGGGCATCGATCCATCCAAGCCGGTGTCGTTTTATAAACACATCCGCCCGATCTTCCAGGCGCAGTGCAATGGCTGCCATCAGCCGGCGAAGAAGAAGGGCGATTACATCATGACGGAGTTCGCGGCGTTGCTGAAGGGTGGCGAGGAGGCAGTGGCCGTGGTGCCGGGGAAGGCGGCGGAGTCGAATCTGCTGAAGCTCATCAAACCGGATGCGCATGGCAAAGCGGAGATGCCGCAGAAGGCGGATGCGCTGCATGCGACGCAGATCGCGCTCATCGAGCGCTGGATCAGCGAGGGCGCGAAGGACGACACGCCGGCCTCGGCGAAGGCGCAATACGACATGGCGCATCCGCCAGTGTATGTGACGGCTCCGGCGGTCACTTCGGTCGAATACTCACCGGATGGCGCGATGATCGCGGTGGCGGGTTATCATGAGGTTTTGGTGCACAAGGCGGACGGCAGCAGCCTCGTGGCGCGACTGGTGGGACTCGCGGAGCGCATTCAGAAGCTCGCGTGGTCGCCGGATGGCAAAAAGATCGCGGTCACGGGCGGCAGCCCGGCTCGCATGGGCGAAATCCAAATCTGGGACGTGGCGGCGAAGAAGCTCGAGCTGTCGAAATCGCTCACGTTTGACACCATCTACGGCGCGAGTTGGTCGCCCGATGGCAAGCAGCTCGCGTTTGGCTGCGCGGACAATGCCGTACGGGCCATCGACACCGCCACGGGCAAAGAAACACTCTTCATGGGCGGCCACAGCGATTGGGTGCTCGACACCGTGTGGGGCGTGGACGGCAAGCACGTCGTGTCCTGCGGTCGCGACATGAGCGTGAAGCTCACCGAGGTCGCCACGATGCGCTTCGTCGATAACGTCACCTCCATCACACCGGGGGCGCTCAAAGGCGGCGTGCAGGTGCTCGCTCGTCATCCGCAGCGCAACGAGGTGCTCATCGGCGGCACCGACGGCGTGCCCGCGATCTACCGCATGGAGCGCCTCACGAAACGCGTCATCGGCGACAACGCGAACCTCATCCGCAAATTCCCCGCGATGCAGGGTCGCATCTTCGGCGTGGACTTCGCACCGGATGGCAAGCGCATCGTCGCGGGTGCCTCGTTTGAAGGCACCGGCGCGGTGAACATTTATAGCAGCGAATACGACAGCACCATGCCGGATGCGGTGAAGAAGCTCGTCGAAACCGTGAACGGCAAAGGCAAGGAACTCGATGACTGGATCGTCAAAGACGTGAAGCAGCTCAGCAGCACGCCGCTGCCGAGCGGGGTCTTCAGCGTGACCTTCTCGCCGGATGGCAAAACGATCGCCGCAGCGGGTCAGGATGGTCAGATCCGCCTCATCGACGCCGCCACGGGCAAGATCGCGAAGGAATTCGTCAGCGTGCCGCTCGTGAAAGAAAAAGTGCTCGCCGCCAGTGATGTGATCGCGGACGACACCGTGCGTGTGGACGTGAAAAAGGACGACAAAGTCGAGACGCTGCACACCGGCCCCACCGTGGCCTCCATCGAGGTCGAGCCGGCGAACATCAAGATCGCCAAGCCCAGCGAGTATGCGCAGATTTTGATCACCGCGAAGATGAGCGACGGCACGCGTGCCGATGTCACTCGCATGGCCAAAATCACCGCTGCGAAGGGCGACGTGGTGCAGATCGACTCACGCGGCATGGTGCGTCCGGACAAAGACGGTGCCACCGCCATCAACATCAGCTTCATGGGCCGCACCGCCAGTCTGCCTGCCAATGTCAGCGGCCTGAATGTGGCGCTGAAGCCGGATTACGTCCGCGACATCATGCCCATCACGTCGAAGCTCGGTTGCAATCAAGGCACCTGCCACGGCGCGAAGGAAGGCAAAGCAGGCTTCAAGCTCTCGCTGCGTGGTTACGATCCCATTTATGACGTGCTCGCCTATGCCGACGAACTCGCCAGCCGCCGTGCGAACGTCGCTTCGCCGGAGCATTCGCTCATGCTGCTGAAGGCCAGCGGCGCGGTGCCGCACGAAGGCGGCCAGCTCACCGTGCCGGGCGAGCTTTATTACGAATCGCTCAAAGCCTGGATCAGCCAGGGCGCGAAGGTGAATCTCGCCACGCCGCGAGTGACCAGCATCGAGCTTTCGCCGAAAAACCCCGTCATCGAGCGCATCGGCGGCCGCCAGCAGCTTCGCGTGATCGCCCGTTATGCCGATGGCTATGTCAAAGACGTGACCGCCGAGGCCTTCCTCGAAAGCGGCAATGGCGATGTCATCGAAGCCGACAAAAAAGGCCTCATGACGAGCCTGCGTCGCGGTGAGGCACCCATCCTCGCCCGCTTTGAAGGTGCTTACGCCGCCACGACGATCACCGTCATGGGCGACCGCACCGGGTTCGCGTGGAAGCAGCCCGAGACGTGGAACAAGATCGACGAACTCGTCGCCCAGAAGTGGCAGCGCATGAAGATCGAGCCCAGCGGCGTGTGCAGCGATGAGGACTTCCTCCGCCGCATCCACCTCGATCTCACCGGCCTGCCGCCGAAAGCCGAGGAAGTGCTCGCCTTCATCAACGACAAGCGGGATCTCCGCACGAAGCGCGGCGAGGTCATCGACAAGCTCATCGGCAATCCCGACTTCATCGAGCATTGGTCCAACAAATGGGCCGACATGCTCCAGGTGAACTCCAAATTCCTCGGCACCGAAGGCGCCTCCGGTCTGCGCACCTGGATCAAGCAGCAGGTCGCCGACAACACGCCGTATGATCGCTTCGCGTATCGCATCGTCACCGCCACTGGCTCGAACAAGGACAACCCCGCCGCCGCTTACTTCAAAACCGTGCGCACGCCGGAAGAACTCGTCGAAAACACCACGCACCTGTTTTTGGCCACCCGTTTCAACTGCAACAAATGCCACGACCATCCCTTCGAGAAGTGGACGATGGATCAGTATTATGAAACCGCGTCCTACTTCGCCCAGATCAATCTCGCTGGCGATCCGCAGGCCAAAGGAGCCACCATCGGCGGCAGCGCCGTGGAAGGTGCGAAGCCGCTCTATGAGATCGTGAGCGACAAAAAAGACGGCGACGTGCTTCATCTCCGCACAAACAAGCCCGTGGCCCCGAAAGTGCCGTATGACACTGAACTCGTCAGCAAAGCCGCCACCACCCGCCGCGATCAGTTTGCCACCTGGATGACCAGCCCGGAGAACGATTACTTCGCCATGAGCTACGCCAACCGCATCTGGGGCTACCTCACCGGCACCGGCGTCATCGAACCGCTCGACGACATCCGCGCTGGCAATCCGCCAAGCAATCCCGAGCTGCTGCAATACCTCACGAACGAATTCATCCAGAGCGGCTTCAACGTGCGCCATCTGATGAAGCTCATCGCCACCAGCCGCACCTACCAGCTCTCGCTCAGCACGAACAAATGGAATGAGGATGACAAAACGAACTACAGCCACGCCAAAGCCCGTCGTCTGCCCGCCGAGGTGCTCTTTGACTCCGTCTTCGCCGTCACCGGCAGCATGCCCAACATCCCCGGCGTGCCCAAAGGCACCCGCGCCGCCGCTTTGGCCGATGCGCAGATCAAACTGCAAGACGGTTTCCTCACCAACTTCGGCCGCCCTGCTCGTGAAAGCGTGTGCGAGTGCGAACGCAGCAACGACGTCAATCTCGGCCCCGTCATGGCCTTGATGAGCGGTCCCACCGTCGGCGATGCCATCAGCGATTCCGGCAACGCCATCGCCAAACTCACCGCCGAGATCCAAGACGACCGCCAGCTCGTCGATGCCATCTTTGTCCGCATCATCAACCGCCACGCCACGCCGAAGGAGATCGACGCCGCGCTCGAAAGCATGGCCGGGCTCGATTCCGAGCACAAAACCCTCGCCGCCGTCGCCCAGGCCAAAGAAGCCGAGCAAAAGCCCTTCATCGCCAAAGCCGAGCAAGATCGCCTCGTCGCGATCAAGGCCGCTGAAACCGAATTGAAGGCCTATCAGGCCAAAATCGCCCCCGAAAACGCGAAGAAGGAGGCTGCACGCGTCGCCGCCATCAAAGCCGCCGAAGCCAAGGTGAAGGCCACTTTTGACACCGCGCCCGCGAATCAGCCCAAGTGGGAAAACTACCTCGATCTCACCACCGAGTGGCATGTGCTCGATCTCAAAGCCCAGCGAGCCGGTGGCGTCGAAAAAATCGACGTCCTGCCCGATGGCAGCCTCCTCGCCACCCCTTACGCCGAAGGCAAGCAAAGCACCGGAAACTACCTCCTCCTCGGCAAAACCGACCTGCAAGGCATCACCGGCATCAAACTCGAAATGCTCCCCGACGACCGCCTGCCCTCCAACGGCCCCGGCTTGGCCCCCGACGGCAATTTCGTCCTCGGCGAATTCGTCGTCACCACCGACGCCGCCGACGCCAAACGCAAACGCGGCTCCGGCGTCGCCCAAACGCTCAAAAACCCCAAAGCCGACTTCGAGCAAAACAGCTTCCCGATTGGTGAAGCCCTCAAAAAAGGCAATCGCGACAAGGGTTGGGCCGTCAGCCCCGACACCGGCTTCCGTCACGAGGCCATCTTCGCCTTCGAGAAGCCCATCACGAATGAAGGCGGCACCAGTTTCAGCATCCAGATGACCAGCAACTTCCAAAACGGCAAATACAACCCCGGCCGCTTCCGCCTCTGGATCACCACCAGCCCGACGATCCGCTTCGGTGTCCCCAAAACCGTCGCCGATGCTTTAAAGGCCGCCAAACGCACCCCCGCGCAAAACGCAACTCTCGCCGCCCACTTCCTCAACCAATTCCGCGACTACCAAACCCAGAAGAAGACCTTGGCGAACGCCAAAAAGCCCCTCCCCATCGATCCCCAGCTCGTCGCTCTCGAAACGAAGCACGTGAACGCCCAAAACCCCATCACTCTCGACCCCAAACTCATCCAACTCCGCCGCGACAGCGACCTCAGCGCCAAACAGCTTACGAACAAGCGCCTGACTGCCGCGCAGGATCTTGCGTGGGCCCTGATCAACTCACCGGCGTTCTTGTTTAATCATTGATCGCCGATATGAAGGAGCCTCCTGACCAAGCATCTGAATTGCAGCGCAGATTAAATCCACCGGTCTGGCGTGAAGTCTTTTTCTGGATCGGAATGCTATGGGCCGCCATAGCCATTTTTCAGGCATTTGCTCCTCCACTATCGTCCAAGCCTCATCTGTCCGTCTTTACGTCCTGTATGTTTTTCATCGGTGCTCACGAGCAGTTGGCCAAAAAGCGTATGAAGGCCATGCTCGACTGGATCGAATACCAGAAAACCACGGATAAGCCGCAGAGCTGACAAACGTCGCGGCAGCGTCTTGGAGTGCTCCAGCCCTCTGGAGCTTTTCGCACACCAAGGAACTCTCGAAAGCGCCGGAGGACCGGCGCACTCCAAAACGCTTCGCGACTTTCGAGCCTCATCACCGCGATTGACTCGTGATTCTCATCGTCGTAGCCTCCGGCAGCGTGAACTCCGAAAAAAAACAGACCCCCAATCATGGGACGAAGGCCATTCGCTTGAAGCCTTCCACCACCGATTACGCGACCTTTGCCGTCACGACGGCACGGGCGATGGGAGTGACCGGACCGCTCGCGCCGCGCACGAAGCCGAACAAGCGCGTGCTCTGGCTCGCGAACTCGAAATCCTGAGACAGGCCGGGCAGACATTTGAGGAGTTTCGGAGTTCCGACACCGGACTGCGCTGCGGCACCGAGCATCTCGTGGAATTCGACGATGAGGCCGGTCGTGTGATCAAGATCACGGTGCCTCCCAAATTTGGGCTGATCCCGGCGGTGATTTCCGTGGCCCAAGTGAATCTACGGGACGATCCAGCCATTGCGCCTTTCCGAAACGAGCTCGGCATCGTTCACGCGACACCTTTGGAGTATCTGGAACGATGGCTGGCCTCCAACGAAGTCTTCGAAGACGATGTGCATCTCACCTCCGTGATCGAATGGTCCGATGGGCAAATCTCCTTCGCCATCAGCCAACCGCAATACCACGGCGAGCCAGCGACAGATCGCGACATCGAATCCTTCTTCACCGAGGCCGGTTGGACCCGTGTCCCCGATGCCACCGGTCATCTGCTATTCTTCAACTACGCCTTCAACGTCCTCGCCATCGACGCCCTGCCGCGAAACTGCTACATCCGCGACGGGCAGTTGCAGCCCTTTGATGTGATCCTGTGTCACCCAGAAGAGGGGCTCGAAGGCTTTTTGAGGCTCTATCCTTGATCTAGCTTCTCCTATCCTCACCCAAACGCGATCACATGCTTCTGCCCGTGCTGGTCATGCGCGGGGTTGAGGCTGCGGAGTTCGAACTCGATCTTTTCGGTGGTGGCGCGGGCGAGGACCCAGCCGCTGGGGCGGTCTTTGCCGAAGGCGTAGGCCACGGGCGGGAGGCTGAGCACCGGGAGGCCGGTTTTGTCGTGCTTGCTGAGGCCCCAGTTGTGGATGTGGCCGTGGATGTAGCCTTTGACGTGCTCGTGCGTGGCGAGCATTTGAAACAGCGTGTCGCTGTCCTGCAGGCAGCCGGTTTTTTTCTCCATGCTGGCCAGCATCGGGTTGTGATGCGCGACGACGAAGGTGGGCTTGCCCGCAAGGCCGCGCAGAGTGCGGTCAAGCCAGCCGAGTTGGAGTTCGCCGAGCATGCCGGGCGTTTGATTCACCTGATCGAGGGAGTCGAGCAGCACCCAGTTCACGACGGCACTGGCGACGGCGGCGACGTGCTTGTCCTGCACGGTGACGGGGCGCTCGGCGTTCGGCGGTCCGGGCGGGAGGATGGCGTTGATGAAATTGGTGCGCTGGTCGTGGTTGCCGAGCGTGCAGTGGACTTGGATGGAATTGCCCGTGAGCGGCTCCATGAGACGTGCAAAGGTGGTGTAGTCCTCGGGGCGACCATCGGTAAGCGCGAGGTCGCCATTCACGAGCACGCCGAAGGGCTTCTGGCCGACTTTGAGCACCTGATTGACGCAGCGGGTCAGATTTTCCGCCATGCAGACCTCACGCGCGATTTTCTTCTCGTCCTGATCGATGTGCGGATCGGAAAAGAGCACCCAAAGCTGCTCCGGGATCTCTGCGGCGTGGAGATGAGAGGCCGTGAGCGCGCCGAATCCGGCCGCGGTGGCCTGCTTCAGCCAGTCGCGTCGCGTGGAGGTGGTGGGGAGGGTGATGGGCATGGGAAAAGAGAACGTGGGAGAAACGCGATTCGTGCGCGCTGGCGTGGATTGTAAATTGGGAATTGAAAACTGGAAATTGGCAGTGGCTTCACGCGAACACTCACGTGCCGAAGTAGCGATCGCCCGCGTCACCGAGGCCGGGGACGATGTAGCTGCGCTCGTTCAGGCCGTCATCGATGGCAGCGGTGACGATTTTCACATCGGGATGTGCTTTGCTGAGCGCGGCGATGCCTTCCGGGCAGCTCACGACGCAGAGCATCGTGATGCGCGCGGCTCCAGCGGCCTTCACCTGATGCACGGCCTCCACGGCGCTGCCGCCGGTGGCGAGCATCGGATCGAGCAGGAAAACCTCCGCCTCGGCGATGACGGGCGGCAGATTCGCATAATAAGGCTGCGGTAGGGCGGTCTCCTCGTTCCGCTTGATGCCGACATGGGCCACCGTGGCGTCCGGCACGAGCGAAAGGATGCCATCGAGCAATCCGAGGCCTGCTCGCAGGATCGGCACGAAAACCATGGGGCGCGCGAGCTTCACGCCTTTCGTCTCCGTGATTGGTGTCTGCACGCGGATGGCCTCCACGGGCAGATCGCGCGTGGCTTCGAGGAAAAGCATGCGGCCGAGCAGGTTCAAATGACGGCGGAAGAGGTGCGGCGGCGTCCCGGCATCCCGCATGACGGTGAGGTGACGCTGCGCGAGCGGATGGGTGACGACGAAAGGCTGCATGGCGCGGCATGGTGGCCGTTTTGGCCCTGCTGGCAAAGTTTTCTCTCAACACGACCGCACCGGCCGGTTACTATGCAGGCATGAAAACGCCGATTTTTCTGCTGCTGGCCCTATCCTTCGTTTTGACCTCCTGCGAGACCGCGAATCCGCCCGGCGGAGCGTCCAGCTTCCAACTCAGCCCCGCAGATCACGCACGCCATCAGGAGCGTGAAGCCCGCAAAGCGCAGGAAATGGCCGCTAGTGCCGGCGCGGCCGACGGCACGATGATGTATCAATACAACGAGAGCGATGCCTTTGGTCGCAGCAGCGCGACGGGCGTGGTGCGCTCCACTGGCGGCGTGCAGAGCTATCAAACCATCGGCGGCCAGCCGGTGCATCCCGGCATGCTGGTGCCCGGTTACAATTATCCCGGTCCATCGGTGAACGGCGGCCCCGGCACCTACATCGACGCGCGCACGGGTTTGCTGATGTATCGCCGGTGAGGTGAATCAGCCCGATGCCATCCTGCAATCAACGGCGCCAGGTTTTCACCGCTCCGAGCTGAGAGCGCTCGATAGTGTCCACGGAATGATGTAGGTCGGGTGTGGCGAAGCCCGCCCGATCTTTGGCTCCGCGGAGCACTCAGAAACGACCGGGCTGTCGCCACAGTCGTCCTACTGGCATCACCCCGCCACCACCGCCGCGCGCGCATTCTCCTCCGCGCCGGTCTTCTGGAGATAATACTCGTAGTCGCCGGAGTAAGGCGTCAGCTTGCCGTTGCTGATGTGGATGACCTTTTGGGCGAGGCGGCGGATGAAGTGTACGTCATGGCTGATGAAGACCAGCGTGCCTTCAAACTTCTCCAAGGCCATGATGAGGCCTTCGATGGCCCAAATGTCGAGATGCGTCGTCGGCTCGTCCATGAGCAGCAGGTTCGGCGGATCGACGAGGAACTTCACGAGGTTCAAACGGCTCTTTTCGCCGCCGGAGAGCACTTTGCACTTCTTGTGCACGTCCTCACGCTTGAACAAAAAGCTGCCGAGGATGCTGCGCGCCTCGTCTTCGCGGATTTCGGGTGAAACACGCTTCAGCTCCTCCAGCACGCTGCACTCGGGATCGAGTGAATCGCCGCGATGCTGCGAGAAGTAGCCGAGCTTGAGGTTCGTGCCGAGCTTGCGCTCGCCTTTTTGGATGGGCACCTCGCCAGCGAGGATCTTGATGAGCGTGGACTTGCCGGAGCCGTTCGGGCCGACGAGCACGGTGCGCTCGCCGCGCTCGACTTCGAGATCGAGGCCGGTGTACACCTGCTTCGTGCCATAGGCCTGATCGACGTTGCTGAGCGTGATGATGCGCTGGCCGCTGCGTTGCGGCTGCGGGAAGTTGAAACGGAAGCCTTTGCGCAGCGGGCGCGGTTTATCGAGCTTCTCCATCTTTTCGAGCTGGCGCTCGCGGCTCTGCGCCTGCGCGGCCTTCGATGCGACGGAGCGGAAGCGATCAATAAACTCCTGCATGGCCTCGATCTCCTTCTGCTGGTTCTTCCACGCCTGATTGGCGCGTTCCCAGTTCTCCTCGCGGAGGCGGAGGTAGTCGCTGTAGTTGCCGGAGTAGGTGATGAGCTTGCTCTCCTCGATCTCGTACACGTTTTCCACGAGCTCATCCATAAAGTCGCGGTCATGCGAGATCATGAGGATGGCGCCGGGGTAGTTCTTCAAATAATTGCGGAACCACATGAGCGACATGAGATCGAGGTGGTTCGTCGGCTCATCGAGCAGGAGCAAATCCGGCTCCATCACCAGCAGCCGCGCCATGTGCGCACGCATGATCCAGCCGCCGCTGAGCTCGCGGGCGGGCCGGTCAAAATCACTGTCGAGATAACCGAGGCCTTTGAGCATGCGTTTCGCCTTCGCCTCGGCTTGTGGGTCCTGCAGGGCGTCGTGCTTGGCGTGCGCCTCGAAATACTCGGGGCTGGAGACATCCCCTGCGGCTTCAAAGTCGGAAAGCTGCTTCTCCAGGCGCTCAATTTCGCCTGCCTTGCCCGTGGCGACCTCCAGCACGGTCACATTGCCGACCGTCTCGCACTCCTGCGGCAGGAAGCCGACCGTCGTCCACTCGTCGCGCACGATTTCGCCCGAGTCTGGCGTGTCGGTTTTCAGAATGAGCGAAAACAGCGTCGATTTGCCTGCGCCGTTCGGTCCCACGAGGGCGACGCGCTCGCCGTGGTTGATCGTCATGGTCGCGCCGCTGAAAAGCGTGCGGGCGTTGAAGGTCTTGGTGACGTTGCGGAGGGTAAGCATGGGGGCGCAGGAGGTAGTGCATCCACGGCCGTGTGCAATGGCGGGGATGGGAGACTTGCTGCTTGGTCTGGCACAAACCGTGTGTAGACTGTTTGCATGACAAGGGACACACGCATCGCCATCTTCGTCCTCGCAGTCTGCGGTTTGGCCGGTTTGCTAAATTTCACCTGGATGCTGGGCCAGATTTCCCGCGCCATCGTGGGCCAGGATGAGGTTTGGGGGCTCATGGATCAGCGCGGACTCCATGCCGAGCACTCTGCGATGGAAATGTTCAACGTCGCACGGCTCTTCATCCTGCCTCTGGAGGCCATCTTGGGGGTGGTGTTCCTAGGAATGCTTTGGTCGGCACTTTTTCGCCCCACCAAAAGCGCCAATCAACTCACGCCCCCCTCTTCGCCACAATCACCCGAGGCTGATGCTCCGTGAGCAGCTTCGAGGCCGGCACTTC
>Ga0315902_10011325_pt1 | contig 11714 bp, 5 predicted proteins | sample LakEriMetagenome_9_FD_203523 | JGI IMG/M metagenome (GOLD analysis project Ga0315902, IMG submission 203523) | Freshwater fungal communities from buoy surface, Lake Erie, Ohio, United States - Buoy 12 MA117 | ecosystem: Environmental > Aquatic > Freshwater > Lake > Lake biofilm | place: USA... | reverse complement strand
GGTGCGTGGCATGAGCGTGATATCGCCGGGCCCCTTGACACGCTGGTCGAGGATCTCGCGAGCGATGACGCCGCCGCCGACAAGTCCGACGGTCAACAAAATGCCCAGAGGAAGCATGAACGCGAGTTTCGGGAACGCCACTTCGTTGGGAACGGTGGCGTCGCGCCACACGATCACGCGGTTGGCGTTCTCAAGTGAGTCCAGCATCTTGACGTTCGAGAGCGCCTTCTCGCTTTCGGCCTTCGAGGTCAACAGAGTCTTGATCGCCGTATCGATGTCCGTCAGTCTGCCGTCAAGGCTCGCGAGCTGAGTACTGCGGGTTTCAAGTTCCGTCTTGTCCGCCGAGAGTTTGGCCTGTTGCGCTTCGCGCTGACGAATCTCACTGCGAATGCCGTCGAGTTGGGACTCGAACTTCTGCTTGAGCAATTGCGCCTTCGTCGTGGCGAGCGTGTCTTCCTGCGCTTTGATCTGCGACTCATAACGCAAGTAGGCGCGGTGTTCGCTCGTCTTGCCTCCGAGCAGCAACGCTTGCTGCGAAGACTTCAAGATCGCGATCTGCTGCTTGATATCGAGCACCAGGGCGTCCTCATCGACTTCGCCTCGCAACTCATCGCTGTAGCTGATTCCTGCCGGATTGTTGAACTCCGCCTCCATCTGCTCCTGCTGCTTGCGCAAGGCGGTGATGGCCAGTTCGACATTCTTGAGCTCTTCGGAAACGCTGCGCAGATCCGTCTGCACCGCTTCGACCGCCGAGCGGATTGATTCAATCTTGTTTTGTCGAACGAGTGTGTCACGCTCCGTTGTTCGTTGATCGATCTGCGCCTGAGCGCGCTCAATGCCTTCGCGCAGTGACAGCGTTCGGCTGTCGCGGCTTCGGCGTCCCTGTTCCTCCAACACTTCACGGTACTTGGTGCTCACCAACTTCACGATGTCAGTCGCTTCGTACTTGTCCGAGTACGTCACTGACAATTCGATCAACTGGGTACCCGTCACAACGCGTGAGTCCACGATGTCCCGAAGTTCCTTCAGCGCCTCCTGAGAGTTGAACGAACCGTTCTCGTAGAACTGCTGACTCCACTTCTTGGCCTTATTGGGCAACTCGGTCGATGTCGCAACGCGACTCAACACGCCGTCGTCCGTCATGCGCGACTTTTGCGTCGACATGAAGCGATTGAACTCTTCCTGACCGCCCATGATTTCCGGCGTGTCCGCCGCATTACGCACCGGCGGCGAAACTTCGAAGATCACCGTCGGCTTGTACACCGGCGCATACGCGAACCAGGCGAAGTGTGCGGCAAGTCCCACCAGTCCGCCGACGACCGCCGATCCCGCCAGCAGCCACTTGTGCTTCTGCAAAAGCTTCAGCGGATCCACCGCACCGAATCCCGACGTCGGCGCGGCGCCACCTTGAGTGGCTGCGCGGGTTTGGGGATTCTGTGTTCCTGTTTGTGCCGGTATCGTCGTCATGGTCATTTTCCGTTCAGTTGCTACAACCGCGTACATCCTGCGGGCCGCCCTTCCCGGGCGGTCGCAGTCCTGCTTCACTTGCTTTTCGGTTCGAGAAGTGGGATGACTTGTGCGCGGCTCCTTTTATTCGGGTTTCGTTAGAGTCCCAATGCCTTCTTGATCGCTTCCAAATCCGCTTTGGTCGATTCGCTGACCACTGCGTTGGGTTCGCTCATTGTCATCATCGCCGCGCGAACGATCGCGCGCGCCTCGTTTTCATCACCGCCGGCGATCAGTGCCTGTGCCAAGTGCACCCGGGTCGTCACCTCGGACTGCGTTGTAGACGAGAGCATCACGGCGTTACGAAGTGCGGCGATCGCTTCTCCGGTCTTGCCGTTGGCGAGCAACGCCAATCCATAGGTGTCCTGCACGTCCGGCGAGGCGACCAACGCTTTCGCCGCGGCTTCGGCGATCGTCAACGCGTCAGCCTTCCGATCGAGATGCTTCAACAAGGTGTACGCCAAGTTGTTCCCCGACTCGGAGTCTCCGGGATACTTCTTCAGCGCCGCTTCCCAAGTCTGCGCCGCTTCCGCGTACTTTCCGGCCGAGTAGTACGCACCACCGAGGAATCGGAACGCCATCTGATTCACCGCCGCCAACTTCGCATCGGTGGTCAGTTTGCGGATCTCCTCGATCCCGGCGTCGAGAGTCGTCGGATCGGCCATGCGAATGTTGGCGCGGAGGAATCGGAACCACTCCGCAACTTCAGCACCGACTCCGAGCGATTCGACGCTCTGAAGGAACGCGAGTTGACGCTTGGGATCCGGTTGCGTCTTCTTGATGTCATTGAACCACGCAAGCATCTGCCGCGAGTTTTGCGGATCCAAAAGCTTGACCGCCGTCAATGCGACCTTGTCCGCTTCATTGAATCGACCCTGCGAAAGCAGGATGCGCGCCCGCGCCATCAGCAGTCCCGGATTGCGATCAACCATCGACTTGGCTTGCTCCAAGACGCCTTCGGCGTCCGAGAGTCCGGGGGGATCCATATTGAACAACGCATCGATGAGGTTCTGCGCGGCCACGGCATCCTTGCGGTCCGCGTCGAATGCGGCGCGGAAGAATCGAACCGACTCCATCGGGCGTCCGAACTGCGCGAAGAGTTCACCCATCTTCGACAGCATCTGCTTGTCATCGGGCTTGCGTGCGAGATTTTCCTCCGCGACGACCAAGGCCTCGGAGATGCGATCGAATCGGATCAAATCGGCCAGCAGGCCGAACAGAAGATCAGTGTTATCGGGGTTCAGACGCAACGCGGCGCGTGAGTCCTCGATCGCCGCACTGAGACCACGCTCGGGATCCGCCGCGACGTGCGCCAGCGCGCGCAGTCGCAACACTTCGTAGTCATCAGGCTTCAACCGCAAAGCTTGATCGAAGTCCTCTTTCGCGTCCGCGGCGGAGCGACGTTGCTCCTGAGCATCGTCGTAGCGACGCGACAAGAGGAACGCACCTCGCTGTCTGAAGACCAGCGACTGATTGGGGAAGCGCGTGACGGCTTCATCGAGGTAGCGGCGCTGATCCTCCGGCTTGCCCAAGCCGCCGGAGGCTTCAGCCTTGATCAGCAAGGTCGGCATGTCCTCGTTGCCGGGTTGCGAGATTGATTCAATCGCCTTAAGCGCTGCCTCGTGCGAACCCGAGCGGGTCAGACACTCGGCGTAACGCTTCAAATACTGGTTGTCCACATCAAGCTTGGCGTCGATCAAAGCCTTGCATGACTCGGCGGCCTCCGCGAACATGCCGCGGGAGAAGAACAGATCCAAGAGGACGATTTCGACGCCCATCACCTTCGGATCCTGGCGTGAACGCGCACCCTTGAGCACCGCGATCGCGTCATTGATCTCGTCTTTACGGAGAAGGAATTCCGCGTACGCCATCGTCGCGCGCATGGCGGGTTCGCCCTCCAGTTTGGCGATGTGATCGGTGAAAATCTTGCGACCGTCGTCCTTGCGATTCTGCCTCCAAAGGACTTCTGTTCGCAGGCCCACCAGATCGATGTCTTCCGAGATCTTGGCCGCGCTCGCGATTGCGCGCTCGGCGTCCGTCCACCGTTCGAAGTCCAGATACAGCAGTGTCAATTCAATGAAATTGCGCCGATCGTTCGGATCCATCGACGCGACGCGTTCGCGACGCGCGAGCGCGAGCGACTTGTTTCCGACCTGAGATTCAAGCAGATTGTAAAGGTTTCGGAACGCGGGATTGTCTCCAGCGAACTTCTCCCCCTGACGCGCTACATTCAACGCTTCGGTCTGTCGATTCGCCTGCATGTAGGCGATCATGAGATCGTTGATGGAGAGCGGATCGTTCGGACGCGCCTGAAGAGCGAGTTCGAATTGCTTGACGGATTCGGCGGCGTTGCCGGCGCCCGCTTGGGCGCGGCCGAGCATTCGGTAGATTTCGGGACTCGGATTGCCGAGGCTCACCGCCTGTTGAAGCATGGTGGCCGCTTCCGCGAATTGTCCCTTCGCGCTCGCGACGCGCGCTCGGAATGTCAGTCCGTTGCGCCCGTCGATGTTCTGCTCTGTCGCGGTCTGTGCGAGCGTTGCGGCGCGATCCAATTCGTTGTCATCGATCGCGTTGACGAAATCGATCTCGATCACGCGCGGATCGTTCGCATTGATCGCCCGCGCCTTCTCCATCTCGCGACCCGCATCCTCTTTGCGGCCCGCGCGTCGATATGCGCCAACCTTCATCAACGCCTTCATGATGTCGTCGGCGCCGGTGTTTGCATCAATGGACGCGAGATCGCCTTCAAGACTGTTCCCCGACTTCGCGCGCGAAAGCAACGCCTTCGAGTCCACATCGTCCGGATTGGAAGCGATCGCCTTCTCAAGTTGCGCGATGGCCTTGTCTCGCTCGCCCATGCGCAGGTACAGCAACCCGAGCGCGCGCACGATGCGGTAGTCATCCTTGAATTTCGCGCACTCCGCGATCAGGTACGCCTCGATCTTGCGAAGTCCGTCCGGATCGGTCATCAATTCACGGGTCATCTGATCGGCGCCCAGCAGGCTGTTGATCACCGGATCATCGCTGACCTTCTCGCCCTTGGCCATCAACACGCTTTGGCGGATGTTCTGAGCTTCCTCGTAGCCGGGTGCGAGCGTGAGAATCTGATTCACGATCTCCAGGGCGCGGTCGTAATTTTGCAACTGCGCATCGATGGACGCCATGCGCAGCGCCGCTTGAACGTTGCGCGCATCAAAGCGCAGGCACTCGGAGAAGGCTTTGTACGCCTCACCCGGCTTGTTCAAAGACAACTGCACAAGTCCGTTCAGCCAGTTCGAATCTGCATCGCCGGCGATCTCCATCGCCTGGTTGCGGGTCTTCGCGTGGAAGCGATCGATAAACCGGCCCGACTCCTCGAACTTGCGATCCATGAACGCGATGTACGCGTTGATCTTCAGCAATGGCGCCGAGTCGGAATCGACCATCGCTTCAAGTTTGGTCTTCAAGTCGCGTGCAGCGGTCTCGCGCTTGAGCCTTTCTTCTTTCGCGATACCGGGTTCATCCGCGGATTTGATCATCCACAGCGTTTGGAGGTACACACCCTCGGTGCGAAGATCAAACAGGCGGACCGAATCCATGGACACTGTCGCCGGCGGCAGCGCCAGCAGTGAATCCATGGTCGAGATCGCCTTGGCGAAGTCGTTCGAATCCGCGTACAACGCGGAGAGTTCGAGCAGTAAGTCAGGATCCGCCGGACTGTCGGCGATCAGTTTGGCGTACAGCGCCTTCGATGCGTTAAACCCCGATCCCGGCATGAAGCGCTTTTCGATGCCGCTGATCAAGCCGCGGAAATTTCTGTCCGCGCATGTGTACTTGCCCGCTTTCGTCAACTCCAGGATCTCACCCAAACGCGCGTTCCAAACCTCGACGGTTCGGCGGGCGCGTTGCTCGCGGTCCTCCGGGTCCGCGTTCGCCAGGAGCGCACGTACCTCCGAGTCCATGCCGCGCTGCAACTTCCTCAGCAACGCCTCAGGGGATTCCGGATTGGATGCCAGGAAACCATCCAGCGTGGATTCCGCTCGGGCGTCGAGCAAAATCGCCTCTTCAGGCTTCGTCGCCGCCTCGGCGCGGCGCGCAAGAGTCCAGTACAACTCTTCGGTCTTCAGCGCGGTTCGAACATCCTTGGGGTCCGCCTTCCCCGCGATATCCAACGACTTCTTCGCCTGATCGATCAACTGTTGCTTCGTGTCCTGCGAAGCGACCGTCATGTTCGTCAGCGCCCAGCCGCGATAACGTTCGATCGTCTGCCACTCGCCATCGGGCGATCCCTCGTGGTAGCTCAACATCTGTTCCGTCTGTGCGACCAAGCCGGAAAGCGCGCTGTAGTTGGCGTACTCACCGATCGCCTCGATGACGCTCCACTCCAAATCAAGCAGTTCGCGTTGCGCCTTGACGTTGACGCGTTGAACCACCGCCAATTGCGTCAGCGCGCTTCGCAGTTTCGTAAACGCATCGCTTGCTCGCGTCTGATCCTTCGGCGCGTATTTGAGCAGATAGTCACGCCACGTCGTCAGATACTCGATGTTCGCTTGTTCCTTGCTGACCGCCTTACCGATGTAGATCGCCGCGGCGCCGTAATCACCCTTGTCGGCGAACTCCTGCGCTTCCCGTGCGTTCTCCTCGGGGGACTTGAACGCGAACTTCTTGACGGCGACCGCCACCACGACCGCGGAGAGAATGCCGCCGGTGAGAATGAAGAGAAACTTGTGATTGACCTTCGCCATGGATGAACTCCCCAATCGATCAAATGGTTCCGAACGAACCGATCAGCCTTGATTCTTCCTGTCAGTCCCCGCCGGATTGCCCGGCGGATACTCCCCGCGGATCACGCGCACCCAATCGGGCGTGCAACGCATCAGATCCGGATACATTTCGCTCAGCAGATCCGAGCAGCGGGCGATGAACTCGCTCTCGTCCTTGGAATCAAACGAGGTGAACTGCACCTTCAGGTAGTACGCGTAGTAGTCGTCCAAGTTGAACGCCAACAGTCGTACGCCCTCCGCGCGTGACACCGTGCCCCCGTTGGCCACGAAGAAGTACCCCGCGAATGTTGTTCGATCCGACTTCGGCGATCGAAACTTCATGACGCGAAGAACCGTCGACGCCGCATCCCGCGGCAGTCGCACCGGCACCCGCGTGCGGTCGTACATCGTGTGAATCCGCCCCTTCAGATGCTCGGGAACATCCTGATCCTCGCGCCATCTGCTCGTGTCCAGATTCAGCGGTATGTCGCCGACTTCGCCCGTCAACTCCATGCCCGCACCCACGAAGCAACGGTCCGGCACGTGCGGAACCGTGTCGATCATGCCCGTGTAATACGCGGCATGCAACTGCAGTTTCGGCCCGGGCCCCTCTTCCGTCGTCTTCTGATACCAACGCGTCACATGGTTCTTGGTTCCAAGCACCTCTTCGATATCCGCATTGATCGCTTCATCGGGCGTGATCTGCTTCCACGAACGCGTCTCATTCGGAAGGCTCAGAAGTTTCAAGCCGGATTCGGGCTGAATCTCCGCCTTTTTCAAATAGAGCTTGAAACTCGCGATGCCCGCCTTCATCGAGGCGGCGGCCGCAAGCAAGATCACCGTGGCGGTCACGAACGCACGATTCGTGAGAGGGGATTTCATGTCGACGCCCCCTTCTCGTCCACAATCATTTTCTCGAGCGACCACGAACACGCCAAGAACAGGAACAGTCCCGGAACAAGCAACAGCGTTCCGATCAACATGTGCGCATCGCCGGTCGCCAGTCCGCGCGAGTACAAACTCGCCAATCCGAGGACGCCCACGCGAATGACATTCAGAAAGACGGCCACCGGAGTGGCGAGCAGTATCAGCGCGATGCGCTGCCACCAGAATCTGTTCTGCAGTGACATCACCGCGCTGAGCGCAAGGAACGCGACAACCATGCGCATGCCGGAGCACTGCTCGGCGACGTTCAGCGGAATATCTTCGCCTTTGTAGAAGATGTGCAGCGTGACACCTTCGCGTTCGATGTCGTAGTCGAACACGCTTTGCAGCATCACCAACATCAACTCCGCGCCTTTGGCGGCGATGGCTTGCAACGGGAATGTCGCCTTGATCATGATCTGTTCGGAGATCGTGATGGCGAAACAGAGATACAAGATCGGAAGAAACAAGATTCGGAAGATCAGCGGCCCTGTCATGAGGAGCGCAAGCGAACCCAGGGTCAGCACGATCGCGAGACCTTGCCCCAGATGGTTCGGCACTCCGACCACGAAGAAGAAATAGGCCCCTATTCCCGCGAGAAACGGCGGAAGTGCCGCCCAAAATGTCTGCGCCTCGAGCCCTTTGAGTTCCTTGCGACGCGCCCAGATCATCCCGAGGCTCACCAGCGGCACCGCGTACGAATGCCCCCAATCCTCGAGCATCGTTGAACTGAACTCGTGCTGCTTCAGGAACCACCGGAAAAACAGCAGAATCGATCCGACCGCCAACACGCCGATCATGATCCATGCATGTGCGGGAACAAGCGCGCGAAGTTCATCCGCGAACCCCTTCTCCGTGCCGATCGTCGGCGTGTTGACTGCTCCACCCTGCACTCGTCATCCCCTCGATCAGTTCGAGCCGAACGTTCCCGGCGGCGCGCCGAACACGTCGTTGCCGAAGTTACGGTCGAGCAAGAAGCCGAATCCGTAGCTCGCGCGGAAGCCGTTGCGGATCACCGCCAGCGGCATCGCCCAGAAGTTCGTTCCGAAGTTGATCTGATCATCCGGCTTCAGGTACACGTCGGGTTGTTGAGCCTTCGAAATCTCGCGCAGATTCAATCGAATCGTCGCCTGACGGTCTCGTCCGACCATTCGCGTCAGTTCGACGCGCTCGGGAACCGCCATTTCCGACAACCCGCCCGCGCTGAACACCGCGCGCATCAACGTCAATTTGCCGTTCGACGGCAACTGAAAGCTGCCCGGCCGTGCGATCTGACCGCCGAGATACACGTTGCCCGTTTCCGGACTCGGAACGCGAATCACGTCACCCGGTCGCACCACGATGTTGATCGACTGCTTGCCCGCCAACAGTTCCTGCAGCGGAACTCGAATCACACGCTGTGTCACCAAATCGTCCGCACCGTTGGCCTGGGTCGCGGGGCCCGTCGGGCGCTTGCCCGGAAGCTGAACCCACTGTCCGTTCAAGAACACCCAGTTGCTCGTGGATTCCGAGGCCCGCTTGGTCACGCCCTCGACCAAATCCACCGCCGGTGCGCGACCCGTCTCAGGCTGAGGCTTCGTCGTCGCGAATGCTGCCGGAGATGCGCCGCCCTCGGGCTTTTTCTCCTCCGGCGCGATCGCATCGATGATGTCCAGCAATTCCTCGCCTTTGGGCGCGGCAGGCGTGCTTCCCGCGGGTGACTCCGCAGTCGCGCCCGTTGTCTCCGGTTCGATCCCCTTGATCACAGACGACAACGCGACTTGCCGAATCACGTACACATCGCTGATTTGCTCGTCGAAGCGTCCACCCGCCGTGATGGCTTCAAGCAACCGATAGTCCGCCTTCGGAATGAAGTACGGTCCGGGCTGTGTCACGCCGCCCACAAGATGGAATGTCTGATTGCGCTGCGAAGTCGCCGTCACGCTGATCAATGGATTCGATAGCAAGCGCTTCGCCGCTTCTTCAAGCGCGATGCGTGCCTCTTCCGTTGTCTTTCCCGAAACTCGGATGCGACCCAACTGCGAGATTTCGACGTAGCCGCGCGGATCAACCGAGACCTCGAATTCTTCGGGCTGTCCCTCTTCCACCAAGTCATACGCGCGCACGATCAACTCATCGCCCGGGCCGATGCGGTACGTCTGCGCTTGCGGAATCAAATCCTCGGGAGTCGGATCCGAATACTCAACCGACTCACCCGTTTCGCCCTCGATGCTCGCGATGCGGTCCAGAATCGGCATCTCAGTCGGCGTGTGCTCCCATCGGCCGATCACCGACGGATCCATATAAGAGTTCACTTCACAGCCCGTCAGCCCCGCGCATGCCATCAGCATCGCCGCGGCGCTTCCCGCTGACTTCTTCGTGACCCGACCCATCATTCCGACGTGTAACTGACCCATGGATTCCGTCCTCTTCTTCAAACTCAAACGCTCGTCATCCTTCCAAAACACGAACAAAGCGACGGCCCGTGCGACCGTCACCCCACGAGTTTCAGGACGTTCCAAGGATCGACCGTCCGGGAGGGGCAGGTTGAACCGAGACTCCGATTTCATGTTCGATTCGAACATCTGTTCGGAAATTGTACGGAAGAAGTCGCATTTTGTGCCTCTTTTCAATCCAGCCAACGCATTACGCGCATCGACCCGCTCAGGTTTGTTCATCCCTACAGTTCCGCTCCCAATGACCGATTCAGCCAACACCCCCGCAGGCGGTCACCCGAAAGATCCGGCCCTGGCCCGCACGCTCGCGCGGCATCCGCGTCCGTTGGGTGGCGATCCCGTCAAGAAACTCGAAAAGCCGTTGGTGAGTCTCACCGGAATGGTGCTCAACAACGCCGATGGCGCGGTGCAACACGCCGCTCCCAAGCGCAAGCCCGATTGGCTCCGTGCGAAGGTTCCCGGCGGTCCCGGTTACACGCGCCTGAAGTCCATCATGACCGAGCACAAACTCTTCACCGTGTGTGAGGAAGCCGGCTGCCCCAACATGGGAGAGTGTTGGGCGCGGGGCGTCGCGACGATCATGATCCTCGGAGACACATGCACCCGCGCGTGCGGATTCTGTAATGTCAAGACCGGACGTCCGCCGGTGCTCGACAAGGATGAACCGCGCCGCGTCGCCGAGAGTTTGCGTTTGATGGGATTGAAACATGTGGTGATCACGAGCGTGAATCGCGATGAACTCGCCGACGGCGGTGCCGCGATCTGGGCCGAGACGATCATTCGCAGCAAAGAAGCGTGTCCGGGCATGAGTATTGAAGTGCTTATCCCTGATTTTGAGGGCAACTGGCCCGCACTGCAGATGGTCATCGATGCGCGCCCGCACATCATCAATCACAATCTCGAAACGATCCGGCGGATGTACCCCGCGGTTCGTCCCAGCGCAAAGTTTGATCGTTCGCTTGAAGTGTTGCGTCGCGTCGCCGAACAAGGCATCCCGGCCAAGACGGGCATCATGGTCGGCATCGGCGAACGCGATGACGAAGTGCTCGCGACGATGCGGGATATCCAGGAGAAAACGCGCACGACCTCGAATGGCAAAGAGACCTCGTGCTCGATCCTGACCATCGGTCAGTACCTGCAACCCACGCGCAACCATTTGCCCATCGACCGCTGGGTCCATCCCGACACCTTCGCGATGTACAAGGAGGAAGGACTCAAGATGGGTTTCAAGGTCATCGAGTCCGGACCGCTGGTCCGTTCGAGCTATCACGCCGATCATCAGGCTGATTCGCTTTCCTCGATTCTGGAGGAACGACGGGAACTGCAGTAAGCCGCATCAGTATCACCCGCGTGCCCGCGTGTGGCGTGCGCGCAACATCGGGATCTCACTATGCAAACGAAGCTTGTCGTCATGGCCGCTACCGCACTCTGCGCCTCCGTCGGCGCGCAAACGCAGTGGACCTACCCGCCCGCGCACACCGTCGATCAAGTCGACGTGTATCACGGCGTGAAGGTCGCCGATCCGTACCGCTGGCTCGAGGATCCCGATGCGACGGATTCGCAAAAGTGGATCAACGCCCAGGTTGAACTTACGAATTCTTACATCAAGGCCGTGCCGCAGCGCAACGACATCGAGGCGCGCATCACCAAGCTCTGGAACTTCGAGAAGTTCGGCACGCCGTTCAAGGAGGGCGGTCGCTACTTCTGGTCTTACAACAGCGGCTTGCAGAATCAGTCAGTCATCTACACCGCGGACTCGCTCGATGGCGAGTCCCGCGTGCTCATCGACCCCAACACGCTCAAGGCCGACGGAACCATGGCGCTCGCGGGCATGGCCATCACCGAAGACGGTCGATTCATGGCGTACGGCATCGCCGAAGCCGGCAGCGACTGGAACACGTGGCGCGTCCGCGACATCCGCACGGGAACCGATACCGCGGATGTCGTGAACTGGGTCAAGTTCTCAGGCGCATCGTTCACCAAGAACGGGTCGGGTTTCTTCTACTCGCGCTTTGATGAACCCAAGGCCGGGGAAAACAAACTCACCGGTTCCAACTTCTATCAGAAGCTCTACTTCCACAAGCTCGGCACGCCGCAGTCCGAGGAT
>Ga0315902_10011323_pt1 | contig 11715 bp, 10 predicted proteins | sample LakEriMetagenome_9_FD_203523 | JGI IMG/M metagenome (GOLD analysis project Ga0315902, IMG submission 203523) | Freshwater fungal communities from buoy surface, Lake Erie, Ohio, United States - Buoy 12 MA117 | ecosystem: Environmental > Aquatic > Freshwater > Lake > Lake biofilm | place: USA... | reverse complement strand
TCGCCGCCTATTTGGCCTTGCTCCGACCGGGGTTTACCGAGCCACATCCATTGCTGAATGTGCGGTGGGCTCTTACCCCACCCTTTCACCCTTACCGGCATCTCGCGATCCCGGCGGTTTGCTTTCTGTTGCACTGTCCGTCGCCTGCCGCTCGCGCCGCAAGCGCCCAGGGGTTACCTGGCAGTCTGCCCTCCGGAGCCCGGACTTTCCTCGGTACGCGAAGAACCGGAGCCCTTCACGCATCGCGACCGTCCGGCCGGCACCATCCGTGTCATCACAATATAGCCTGCATTGATCTCTCGGGTTGGAAGCAGACTCGTCGGTGACACAGACATGACGTCCAACCGAAAGCCTGATGACGCCACACGCGGGGCAGCAGATGCGTGCTGCCCCACCACTCCCCATTGGTCGAGGAGCGGCATCATGCACACCGAGCGAAGCGAAGGAACGCGAAGTGCCTCCTCACAGGAGCCCACCCCGTCTGGAGCCATCACCCACCACGTGTACACCCTGCTCACTCCGGGAGAGCAGGAACGTGTCGATGTAGCCGCCAGAGGCTGCTTCGCCACCATCCACCGGGACTCGCTGGATCAGGTGCTGACTGACCTGCGGAGCCGGTCGGCAACTGCCATTCTGCTCTCGGTTGCCCGCATGCAGCAGAGTCCACCACACCAGGCGGCCATCATGCAGCGCGTGGTCCGCGAGTTCCCCAGGATTCCTGCCGTGGCGCTGCTTACCGGCGCGGAATCCAAACCCACCCACACCCTCTTTTCCATGGGACAGCAGGGGGTGCGGGCTCTGGTCGATGTGCGAGACCCGACGGGATGGCGAGACCTGCGTGCCCTCCTCGTCCGGCAGGAAACCGGTGCCGTTGAAGCGGAGGCCATGCGGCAACTGCGGGAGCTGCTCCCGCAGGCTCGCCCGGAGTGCCTCCGCTTTCTGGACACGCTGTTTCTGGTTCCCACCCGCCTGACCACCATACGGGAACTCGCCGCCCGACTCCATCTGCACCCGACCACCTTCATGAGTCGGTTCACCCGACTGGGGCTGCCCACACCGAAGCGGTATCTGGCGTATGCTCGCCTCGTGCGCGCGGCGTCACGACTTGAGAACCCCGGCGTCTCCCTCACTCAGGTCGCCTTCCAATTGGAGTTCTCCTCTCCGCAATCCTTCTCCCGCCACGTGCACAGCGTGCTGGGCATCTCGGCGGCGGCGTTCCGTCGGCAACACACCGGCCAATCCATGCTGCGCGAAATGCTTGATGAGCTGGTGATTCCCCACCGGGAGGCCTTGGCCGTCCTCGATCCCTTTGCCTCACAACCGCAATGGATGGTGCCCCCTCTCCGCGGGGTGACGGAGGGACGCGATCAGCGGACGGGACGATCTACGCCGACGGCTCCCCGGGAGCGGCCACCGAGGCCGACTCGAGGCGTTGCCACTGGCTCGTCAGGGAGCGCACGGTCTCGGCATGGGAGTGCGCGACCGCCGTCATCGATGCCCCGTGCTGCGTGAGGGAGGCGGCCCGCGCAACAAGGTGCTCCATCTGCTCCCGCACCTCCTGCATGGCCGAATCCACCGACACCAGCCCTTCCTCGAGCGCCTGAAAGAATCCCCCCGACGGGTCACCCGATGGGGACAACCGCCGCCCCAGATCGATGGCCCGATGCATGTCGTGCATCAGGTCATCCATCAGCTCCCGGCACCGCTGCACGGCGTCTCGGCAATGGGCGCTCTCCGCTGCCAGAGATCCGATCTCGTCCGCGACGCCACGGATGGCGTCGGGGAGGGGTGATGTCGCCGTGCGAAGCTGGACACTCGGCGGCGGCCCGCCTCCCATCGCCTCGAGGTACGCGGCGCGAAGCCCCGTATGGGCCTCCTGCAGCTCCCGATAATCCGCCTTCAGCGCGTCGAGCGATTCCTCCGTCTCGGCCACACGGAGCGTCACCTGCTGTGCCCCCCGTTGGAGCCCTTCCACCTGCCGCTCCAGGTCAGATCGCTCGCGTCGAGCCAGCTGCCGGAGACTGCGGAGATCTTCCATGACGTGCCCAACCGTGCTGCGCGCCCGAAGCCACAACCCCAGCATCACAACGGCGCCAAGGAGTGCCCCTGCGGCAATCCCGAGCGCCGCTTCCAAGGAGATGGCGGGAAGCACGGCGGCCCTGCTCAGGGTGACGGAATGAGCGGGAGCAGCTGCGAAGCGGTCACCAGGCTCAGGACCTCGAGGCCGGCGTTTTCCAGCCGCTCCCGTCCTCCTTCCTCCCGATCCACCAGAGCCAGGACGCCCACCACCTCACCGCCAGCCTGACGCACCGCATCGACCGCCTTGAGCGCCGATCCCCCGGTGGTGATCACATCCTCCACCACCGCCACCCGGTCTCCGGACCGGAAGGGCCCTTCGATCAGCTTCCCCGTGCCGTGCTGTTTGGCTTCCTTCCGAACCGTGAACGCCCGGAGCATGGGAGCGCCCTGTGTTTCGGCAGCCAGTGCGCTGGCGTGCGCGATCGCGTAGGCGATCGGGTCAGCGCCAAGGGTCAGCCCCCCGACCGCATCCACCGACCAGCCACTCGCCGCCAGCGCCGCCAGCCCGGCCCGTCCGATCAGCAGCTGGCCATCGGGGCTCATCGTGGTGATCCGGCAGTCCACGTACATCGACGAGCGCCGCCCGGAGGCGAGAACGAAATCCCCTCGCTTCGCCGACCGGTCGGCGAGTAGTGCGGCCAGACGCGAAAGGGTCGGGGTCATCACGGGTTGGCGCCGCGCTCCACCGCAGGCATCAGCCGCGGCGGAAGAGCCCCTTCATGCGGCCCAGCAAGCCGGAACCATCCTCAACGGCCGCCTCCGGAGCGGCGGGAGCGGTCGGCGCCGCTTCAGCTGCCTCTGTCAACGCCTTCGAGAAGGCGGAGACCGATTCATAGCGCGCGGCCGGCTCCTTCGAGAGCGCCTTCATGATCACCGTTTCCACCGCGGCCGGAATGGGCAGCGTCGGCCGTGCCTTGCTCAACGGAATGGGTGGCTGCGTCAGGAGCTGAGAAAAGAGCTCGCGGGGCGACTTGCCGGCGTAGGGGAGCGTGGAGGCGATCAGGTAGTAGGCAATCGTCGCCAGCGAATACTGGTCGGCTGCCGGTCCCACCATCGCACCGGAGAGCGCCTCTGGGGCGACGTACATGAGCGTCCCCACGAAAAACCCGGCACGCGTCAGCCGCTGCTCCGGTGAGGTGTCCGTGTCGGCGGCGATCCCGAAGTCGAGCAGCTTCACGACTTTGGTGGCCGGGTCGTACATCACGTTCTCCGGCTTGAGGTCGCGATGCACGATGTTCGTGTCGTGGGCCGCCTGCACGGCGCCGCAGATCTGCGCCATGATCGTGGCCACATCCCGGCTCGGGATCGGCCCCGACCGCTCGGCGAACTTGTCGAGGATCTCTCCCCCAACCCATTCGATGGCCAGAAAATACCGCTCGTTCTCGGATTTCCCGTAATCAAGGGTCCGGACGATGTTCGGGTGTTCTACCCGGGAGCCGAACTCCGCCTCACGGAGGAAGCGCTGCACCGCCGTCTTGTCGGCCTGCAACTTTTCCTTGAGCACCTTGAGCGCCACGGTGCCGTGCTGGGCGTGTTCGGCGCGGAAAACGGTCGAGGTCCCCCCCTCGCCCACCTTCGCCCGGATCGCGTACCCGGCCAGTGTCGTTCCAACAAGCGTTTCGATAGCCACGGGGCGAACGTAATGCCCCCCCGGAAGCCCAGCAAGCGAATTCACGAACAGCGGCTGGCCCCCTTTTCGCAGCAGGATGATAAAATGCGAGCAGTGCGTACTCGTCGCGTAAATCGTGGCCCAGGGGCCGAGAGTGGGTTCGGCGCTCACTGGATGCGCCGTCATGGTGCCGACCGGCCCATCCGCTGGCTGCTGGCGGTCTTGTCCGTGGCCTCCGTGGCCTGCGGTGGGGGGGGGCCGCGCCCCCAACCGGGAGCATCCCCCAGTGGCGGCGGTCCGCCGGGAGCCCCTGGTCGACCGGGGGCGGCGGCCCCTGCCAATGCGGTCGTGGAGATGCAGCGCCTGTATCGGGGCATGGGGCTCATCGCCGGGAGTGCCGCCGTCCCCTTCGTGGCGTCGGTCGCCTTCCTGACCTCCCCATCACCCGATACCACCCTCAGTCTGGTCTCGCTCTCTCTCCCCTCGCGCGCGCTGGGTTTTGCCCGTGAGGGGGAGCGGTACACCGCCAGCTATACTGCCCGTCTCGAGCTCCGGCAGGGACAGACCATCATCCGCCAGCTCGAGGCCACGGAAACCGTCCGCGTCCCCACCTTCCGGGAAACGGCGCGCACCGATGAAAGCGTGATCTGGCAGCAGTTCCTCCGGATTCCGCCCGGGCGCTATACCCTGACCGTGAGCATCAAGGACGGGAGCAGCATTCGCGGGGCCACGGAGGATGTCATTCTGGATGTCCCCCGGCTTGTGCCGGGCGCCTTGGCCACGCCCGTTCCCGTCTACGAAGCGATCCCCAGGACCACGGGAGACTCGCTCCCGCGACTCCTGGCCCGGCCACGCGCCTCGGTGGTGTTCGGGCAGGACAGCATCCTCCCGTTGTATCTCGACAACCCGGCCGCATCCGCCCCCGAGCGGCTGCGACTTCGCGCCCTCGGTGATGGCGACGTCTTGACCTGGGATACCACCCTCACGCTCGATCGACGGGGGAACGGCCGGAGCGCCACGATCGCCATCCCGGTCTCCCGGCTGGCCATCGGGGTCAACACGCTCCAGCTCCTGGTGCCCGGCACCAGCGATGAAGCGCGCACGCGCGTGTTCGTCAGCCTCGGTGACGACCTGCCCATCACCGGATTCGACGAGATGCTGGGCTACTTGCGCTTCTTCACGACCGCCGAACGGCTGCGTGCGCTGCGCGACGCCCCGCTGGCCGGTCGGGGTGAAGCGTGGGCCACCTTCCTCAAGGCCACCGATCCGGTCCCCGGCACCGCCGAGCACGAGGGGCTGCGCGATTACTTTGCGCGGATCCGCACCGCCAATGTCCGTTATCGGGACGATGGACAGGTCGGGTGGCAGTCCGACCGCGGGACCGCCTACGTGGCCCTCGGCGATCCCGACAACCTCTATGACTCCGGGGCGATCGACCCGAATGCGCGCGTGCGGCAGCAGATCTGGGAGTATCGCGAGCTGCGGCTCCAGCTTCTCTTCATTGACCAGAGCGGCTTCGGCCGGTGGCGCCTCAATCCGTCCAGTCGCGCCGAGCTGGACAACGCCATCCGTCGCAAGCTCGCCCTCTTCGATCGCTGAGACGCCCCGCGTGGCGAACGCTCCAGGCAACGGAGCGGCCCATGGCTGACGTCACCCGTCCCACGGCGCCGCGGCTTTATCTGGTCGACGGCTACGCGCTCATCTATCGCGCCTTCTTTGCGCTGATGCAGCGCCCCCTGACCACGCGCCATGGAGAGAACAGCTCCATCGCGTGGGGGATCGCGAACTTCCTCAAGCGGCTGCTGAACACGCACAAGCCGGAACTGCTCGGGTGGGTCCACGACTCGGGCGCCACCTTCCGCGACGAGCTCTATCCCGACTACAAGGCCACCCGCGAAAAGCTGACCGATGATCTGCAGGCCGACTTCGATCAGGGACTCCGGCGCGTCCTGCAGCTGCTTGAGGCCTATGACATCCCCGTGCTGACCGCCGAGGGGTTCGAGGCGGACGACGTGATCGGCACCATGGCCCGCCTCGGTGTGGATGCCGGCTACAACGTCGTGATCGTCTCGGGGGACAAGGATTTCCAGCAGCTCGTGCGTCCCGGTGTCTGGTTGCTCAATCCCGGACGCGGCGGGCCAGCCAGCGTGGAGGAGCAGTGGGTCGGGGTGGAGAATGGTGGTGAACGCCTCGGCGTCCCTCCCGAGCGCGTCATCGACTACCTCGCGCTCGTGGGCGATTCGTCGGACAATGTCCCCGGCGTGAAGGGGATCGGGGAAAAAGGGGCGCAGGAGCTGATTGCCCAATTCGGCCCCCTCGAGTCGATCCTCGAGCACGCGCACGAGATCACGAAGAAGCGCCCCCGCGAGGCGCTGCTCGAGCAGGCGGACAACGCCCGCCTCTCCAAGCAGCTGGTCACGATTCACACCGATGTCCCCGTGACACTCGAACCGGAGCGGCTGCGGGTGAATCCACCCGATCTCGAGGCGCTCCGCGCTCTCTACCTCGAGTTGGAGTTTTCGTCGCTGCTGAAGGATGTGGGCGGCGCGCCGCCGGCCGCCGGGTCATCGCCGCCGGCGGCTCCAGCGCCGTCCGTGGTGGCCTCCCCGGATCGTCCCCACCCGCCGCATGCGCCGGCGGTGGTCCGGTCTGCCAGCGGGGTGCCCGTATTGGCCGATGCCCGGTACGTCACCGTGGACACCATCGACGCCCTCGCGTCGCTGCTCGCGCGCGTGCGCGAGGTGCCCTGCATTGCCATCGACACCGAGACCGTGGCCGATCTCGACGCACCGGTAGCGGTGGATCCGCTGCGCGCGACGCTCGTGGGCCTGTCCATCGCGGTGGCTCCGGGGGAGGCGTACTACCTCCCGTTTGCCCACCGCAAAGATGATGGGGCGGGGAATCTCGCGCTGCTCTCGGGAGACGCCGGCATTGCGGGCGCCCGGATCCACGCCGGGGCTCCCGATCCGGTGAACCTCCCGCCGCTTCTGGGCGACGCCTGTGCGCCGCTCCGGGCCATGCTCGAAGACCCGACCGTTCCCAAGGTGGCGCAGCACGCCAAGTACGACCAGCTCGTCCTCCGCGGCGCGGGGGTACGGCTCGCGGGTCTCGTGGCCGACACCATGCTGGCCAGCTACATCCTCGATCCGGGGCGCCGGTCACATGGCCTCGACCTGCTCGCGCTCGAGTACCTCGGTCACCCGATGACCTCGTACGAGCAGCTGTGTGGGAAGGGGAAGCAGCAGCTCCCCTTCGACGTGGTCCCGGTGGATGCCGCCCGCGACTACTCCTGCGAGGATGTCGACGTCACGCTCCGGCTCAAGGCGGTCCTCGAGCCCCTCGTCGCCTCCCATGGCATGCTCGACCTGCTGCAGACCGTGGAAGTGCCCCTCGTGTCGGTCCTCGCCGACATGGAGTGGGAAGGGATCGCCATTGATCGCGACTGGTTTGCCAGCCTCAAGACGCGATTTGCCGCCGAGCGGGCCAAGGTGGAACAGGCGATCTACGCCGAGGCCGGGGAGGAGTTCAACATCAACTCCAACCCGCAGCTCCGGCGGATCCTCTTCGAGAAGCTCCAGCTGCCCGTGAAGAAGAAGACGGCGACGGGGCCCAGCACGGATGCCAGTGTCCTGCAGGAGCTGGCCGACGAAGGGCACACCCTCCCTACGCTGCTCATGGAGTACCGGGAGCTCTTCAAGCTCGAGGGGACGTACATCGATGCGTTGCCTCGCCTGGTGCACCCGCGCGACCATCGGCTGCACACCTCGTACAACCAGACAGTCGCCGCCACCGGGCGGCTCTCGAGCTCCGATCCCAACCTCCAGAACATCCCCATCCGCCGCGAACTGGGGCGGGACATCCGTCGCGGGTTCGTTCCGCGCCCCGGCTGGCAGCTGCTGAGCGCCGACTATTCGCAGATCGAGCTCCGATTGCTCGCCCACCTTTCGCGGGATCCCGCCTTCGTTGGCGCCTTCCAGGCCGGGGGAGATATCCACCGGCAAACCGCCGCGATCATCTTCGGCGTCCCCATCGAGACGGTTACCTCCGAGATGCGGAGCCGGGCCAAGACGATCAACTTCGCGACGATATACGGACAGGGGGCCCATGCCCTCTCCCGTCAGCTCCGCATCACCCATGCGGAAGCCAAGGCCTTCATTGCCACGTATTTCGAACGCTTCGCCGGCGTGAAGGCCTTCCTGGACGGATGTGTCGAAGTGGCACGATCCCAGGGTTACGTCGAAACGATCTTCAAGCGCCGGCGCTACGTCCCCGAGCTCAAGGACCGGAACTTCAACATGCGGGCCTTTGGCGAGCGGGTGGCGGCCAATGCCCCCATTCAGGGGTCTGCGGCCGACCTGATCAAGATTGCCATGATCCGGGTACATGACGCTTTGGGCCGGGAGCGGCTGACTTCGCGCATGCTGCTTCAGGTCCACGACGAACTGGTCTTCGAGGTGGCACCTGACGAAAATGACAGGCTGGAGGCGCTGGTGAAGCGCGAGATGGAGGGGGCCGTCCAGCTGGACGTTCCGTTGTTGGTCGAGGCAGGGCTGGGGGACAACTGGGTGACCGCCAAGGCCTGATGCGCGTCTTCCAAAGAATGGGGTTCGCTGACCTCGCCTCGCGCACGCGCGGTGGTACGATACCCAAGGGTTTCCACCGGTCCGCCCGTGCCACATATTCACTAACGTGTTGCCCTGCCGCACCATTCCCACAGAATCCTGCATGCACACTCACAATCGGCGATCGGGCTTTACGCTCATCGAGCTGGTCGTGGTGGTGACGATCATCGGGATCTTGGCCTCCATGTCCGTGGTGCGTTTTACGGGAGCAAAGGAGCGCGCCCTTGAGGCCAAGATGCGGACGGACCTCCGGACACTCGCCACGCAGCAGGAATCCTTCTTCGTGGATCACGAGGCGTTTTCCCCTTCATTGACTGAATTGGGCTTTTCGCCTTCTACCGGTCTTGAGCTCGCGATTCTTCAAGCCGACATCACAGGCTGGTCGGCCAAGATGAATCCGACAGGCGCCACTACCCCCATGTGTGTCGTCTACTTTGCGAACGCGGCGCCCGTCCCTCCCGCCGAGCGGGAAGGCACCATCACCTGCCAGTAAACCACGCCGTCGGTGAGCTCATGGTGGCCCATGGCTGCCGGGAGTTCCTCCACCGACGGGATGGCATGGTGCACGCGATGGACGGCGGTCTCTGGTTGCACCGCCACGTCTGGAAGGGCGAACCCCTCGTGCATCTGGTGAGCACCGATCGCGAACGCCTCTACGCCCTCGGCGATGCCTTGGGCATCCCGCGATACCGCCTCCAGTACAAGCCGCTCAAGGATCCGCGGACGGAAATCCGCCGCGAGGCATGGCATTGGGATCTCGGAGGCCCCGCCTACCCGCCCCATGATCCGCGACTGACCGGCGACCTCTGACGTCAGAGCTCCGACCTTCTGACCTCGGCGCTCGTGACCACGGGCACTCTCGCCAGCATGACGCCACCGATGACGAAGAAGGCGATGACCCAGAGGATCGCTCCTCGGCTGCTCCCCGTCTGTCCGATCGCCACGCTGAACACCAGCGGCCCCAGAACCCCCCCGAACTTCTCGAAGATCGAGTAGAACCCGAAGAACTCGCCGCTCTTGTGCTTCGGCACCAGTGACGCGAAGAGCGAGCGGCTCAGGGCCTGGGTTCCACCCTGCACCATGCCCACGAGGATCGCCAGCAGATAGAACTCCCGGGCGGTCGTGATTCCGTACCCGAAGAGACAGATCCCCACGTAAATCGCCAACCCGAGCAGGATCGCCCGCTTGGTCCCGATCCATCCGGCCAGGAGGCCGAAGGCGAACGCGAAGGGTACGCCGACGAATTGCACCAGCAAGACCGCTGCGATCAGATCATCGCGCCCGATCCCGATCTCGGTCCCGAACGCCGTCGCCATCTTGATGATGGTCTGGATCCCGTCGTTGTAGATCGTGAAGGCCACCATCACCAGAAAGGCCTGACGGTACTGCCGGAGTTCTCGGAGGGTCTCGCCCAGCCGCGTGATGGCCATGAGGACCGACGAGCCCTTTGCCGACTCGTCCGACTCCAGCAGGCGAGGGGGCTCCGCCACCCGGCGCAAGAGCGGGACGCTGAAGGCGAGCCACCAGACCCCGACACTCACGAACGCCAGCCGCACCGGCAACGTGGCCTGGGCGCGGCTCAGCCCCTCGCCATGCGGAAGCCCGAACCATTCCGGCTTGCTGATCCAGAGCAGGTTGAGGGCCAGCAGCACCCCGCCCCCGAAGTAGCCGATCGCGTACGCCCCGGTCGAGACGCGGTCGATCTCCTCGTCCGACGCGATGTGGGGCAGGAGGGATTCGTAGAAGGTCGTGCTCGCCGTCGCGCCGGCCATCGACAGGATGAACAGCACGGAGGCCAGCAGCAGATCCCCGTGGGCGATGAAGTACATCCCCATCGTCGCGGCGACCCCCAGGCCCATGAACAGCCCGAGATACCGTTTCTTGGCAGCCTGAATGTCGGCCAGGGCACCAAGCATCGGGCTCACCAGCGCGATGAGCACCGCTGCGATCGTGTTCGCATCCGCCAGACGCTGCGTAGCCTGCTCCGGTCGAACCTCCGACCCGGCCACGGAGATGAAATAGATCGGGAAGACGGCGGTCATGATCACCGTCTGCATTGCCGAAAGTGCCCAGTCGTACATGGCCCACGCCCGCAACTCCGGACGGTGCAACCCGAGGGTCATCAGCAGGCGGCTGCGCGAGGTGCCGGCGGTGGGAGAAACGACGTCAGCCATGAGCGCTCCATCGAGGGACGAACGGGATCACCCCGGGAATTGTCCGGGTCGGGGGTCTCGCTGTCCAGCGCCGGAGGCAACATACATTTCGCTCATGGCGATGCATGCGGGGCAAACGGGAGTGCGGTTGGGGGCGATTGGGCTCTTCGCGTGCGCGATCGGCTGTACCGAGACCACGCCACGGGCGGATGGTGCCACGAGCGACGACAGCTCCCGGGTGGCTCCGCCTGCGGAGGTGGCACACCTCGCCGCCGATCGTGGGGTGGTACTGGCGACGGGACCGATCCTCCTGCTCCCCGATCCGGACGGCTCCTCCCTGTTCGCCGTCGTCATCCGACCCGATGCCACCGGGGAGACGGTGGCCGATACCAGCGGGGTGTCGGGTCATCTGGTCGATCGTCGCATCGAGTTCTTTTCCCGTGCTGGCCGATCCGGTGACATGGAGTTGTCCGGCGAACTGCGCCCCGGCAACGCAGCTGCGGAGTGTCCGGCGTGGCCAGTAACCCGTCTGTCCCCGAGTGCGGGCTTTCCCGCAACCTGGACCGTGGCAGTGCCTGCTGGTCGGATCTCGGCCGTCCCGCTCGACTCCATCGAAGGGGCGATACCACGCGACTCCGCCCTCTGGGCGGCTACACTGACCGCCTTGGCCTCTCGCCTCCCCGATGACACCAGTCGCACCTTCCGTGCTCGGCCGTATGTGGTGGAACACGCCTGGCGAACCATCACGAGCCGGTCCCCGTCAGCCGCTACCCCGTCAGGCGTCGTCGGGACGGACCCATCGGTGATCATTGCCACGCTGGTTCGACGGACAAACCAGGAAGACGCGCCGCGCGAGGAGCGGGTGCTCCTGCTCGTCGACGCCCCGACCACAAACCCCTCCAGCTGGCGGGTCGGATGGCATGAACGGGCAGAAGGGGACGAAGATGCCCTGGAAGTCGCAGAGCCCCTCCTCGCCTTCACCCCCCACGATGGGGGTGCGATCCAGCTCCTTTTCGGCCGAGATGACGGGGACCGGCTGCACGCCACCCTGCTGGCTCGCCAGGGGGGCGAGTGGCGTCTCGTCTGGGAAAGCGCGCGCGCCAGCTGCCGCTGATCATCGAGCGGTTGCGCCGGTTATCGCTCCCCGTGCACGTCGGCGAAGAATGCGGCCACGTCGAGGGTGAACAGTTCCGGATGCGCCAGCAGTTGCCAGGTGAGCTGCTCAGTAAGCACTTCCGGGCGGTCCCGATCA
>Ga0315902_10011319_pt1 | contig 11718 bp, 6 predicted proteins | sample LakEriMetagenome_9_FD_203523 | JGI IMG/M metagenome (GOLD analysis project Ga0315902, IMG submission 203523) | Freshwater fungal communities from buoy surface, Lake Erie, Ohio, United States - Buoy 12 MA117 | ecosystem: Environmental > Aquatic > Freshwater > Lake > Lake biofilm | place: USA... | reverse complement strand
GTCGTAGATCAGCACGTCGACGTCCTTGAGCATCGCCGGAGTCGGCGTCTCCGTCTCGCCGTAGAGCGAGTAGACCGGCACGCCCGTGGCCGAGTCCACGCTGGAGCGGATCTTCTCGCCGGCGCGCGCCACGCCGCGAATCCCGTGCTCCGGGCCGTACAGCGCGGTGAGCTTCACGCCACTGGCTTTGAAGAGCCGGTCGATCGAGCTGACGCCCTGCCGGTCGCGCCCGGAATGGTTGGTGAGGAGCCCGACGCGCTTCCCCTTGAGCAGATGCAGCGAGTCCTTGAGCAGGACCTCGATGCCGGGGACGACGCCGGTCCTCGGCTGGGCGGCGAGGGTCGAACCCGCCGGTGAGCCGACGATCAGGCTCAGGGCGAGCAGGGGCAGGGATCCGCGGTTCAGGCGCATGGAAGGATGCATGGGGGGCACCGGCATGGGGCAGGGGGGCAGTGAACGCCGACTCTCTGCCGGCAACGATGCGCCGTGGACGGAACCGTGGCAACCACCAATGGCGTCCGGCTCGGCACCCACGGACTCCAGCACCCCCCCGCCGCATTCGACCCTATACCAGCCCCTGGTCGATCATGGCATCGGCAACCTTCACGAAGCCCGCGATATTGGCCCCTTTGACGTAGTCGACCTCACCGGAGGCGTCCTGCCCATACCGCACGCACGCCTCATGGATGGAGACCATGATGGCATGCAACCGCTGGTCGACCTCTTCGGCGGTCCAGGACAAGCGCAGCGAGTTCTGCGACATTTCCAACCCCGAGGTGGCGACGCCACCGGCGTTTGACGCCTTGCCGGGTGCGAACAAGACCTTGGACGCCTGGAAGGCCGCAATCGCATCCGGGGTCGATGGCATGTTCGCGCCTTCCGCCACGCAGATCACGCCGTTGGCAATCAGCGCTCGTGCTTCCTCGCCAGCGAGTTCGTTCTGCGTGGCGCATGGCAAGGCGATGTCCGCCCTGACTTCCCAGGGGCGTTTGCCAGTCACATAGCGGGCTGAAGGGTATTGCTGCACGTATTCGGCAATACGCCCACGGCGGTGGTTCTTGAGATCCATGACCCACGCCAGCTTGTCCGCATCGATGCCCGCGGCGTCGTGGATATAGCCTTCGGAGTCGGACAGGGTGACCACCTTCGCGCCCAACTGCGTCGCCTTCTCGCAGGCGAATTGCGCCACGTTGCCAGCGCCGGAGATGGCGACCGTTTTCCCGGCAAAGGATTGCCCGCGTGTTGCCAGCATTTCCTGCGCGAAGTACACCGTGCCGTACCCGGTGGCCTCCGGTCGAATGAGTGAACCACCCCAATTGCGCCCCTTGCCCGTCAACACGCCGGTGAACTCGTTGCGCAGGCGCTTGTATTGGCCGAACATGAAACCGATTTCTCGGCCCCCAACCCCGATATCGCCAGCTGGCACATCCGTATCGGCGCCAATGTGGCGCGACAATTCCGACATGAAGGACTGACAGAACTTCATGACTTCGTTGTCGGACTTTCCCTTGGGGTCGAAATCGGATCCCCCTTTCCCGCCACCCATGGGGAGTGTCGTGAGGGAATTCTTGAAGATCTGTTCGAATCCGAGGAACTTCAGGATGGACAAGTTCACGGAGGGGTGGAAACGCAGCCCACCCTTGTACGGTCCGATGGCACTGTTGAACTCCACGCGGTAGCCACGGTTGACCTGCACCTCGCCGTGGTCATCCAACCAGGGTACGCGGAAGATGATCGTCCGCTCCGGCTCCACCAGGCGATCCAGAATCTTGTGTGCCTGGTATTTTGGATGCGTTGCGATGAACGGGATGACCGTGTCGGCGACTTCCTGCACCGCCTGGAGGAATTCCGGCTCGTGCCCGTCCTTCGCACGGACACGGGCCATGAAGGCATCGATTGCTGGATGATGGTCGGTTGGCATGTCGCGTAGTCGTGGGTGGGCACGGCAGCACTCGCGATGGGGTCGCTCGCGCACGAACGGCGGTCGAGTATACCCCGCGGTCCGCAGCCACGCGAGTCGGATCGCCGCCGGTGGGGTCCTCAACCACGGCCTTCAGCGCCAGGGGTTCGCCAGCTTCGGGTTGGTGATCAGCGAGGAGTCGGTCAGCGCGTGGAGGAACGTCAGCAGGTCGGTCTTGTCCGTCGACGTGAGGGCGAATGGCCGCAGGCGGGAGTCCTTGAAGGGATTCTCTCGACCGTCACCGGCATTCGGCCCCGTCTGTACCAGTCGCCCGCCCCGTGCATAGTTCTCGAGCACGGCATCCAGTGAACCGACACTGCCGTCATGACCATACGGGAAGGTGAGCGCCACATTGCGCAGGGACGGAATCTTCATCCGTCCCATGTCCATCGGCCGGTTGGTGATTTCAAAAAGTCCCCGATTGTGCATGGGATACATCCCGGTCCCCCCGAGGTTGTACAGACCGGTGTTCGCGAATCCGCTCGTCGCCGCTGCGGGCAGCGTGGCCAGCGTGAAGTCCGCCCCCGCGTGGCACTGCGCGCACCCGCGGCTTTCGAAGAGGGCCATCCCGCGCACGGCCGCTGGCGACAGGGCCGCCGCATCTCCCCGCCGATAGCGATCCATCGGCGCGTTGCCCGAGAGGATCGTGCGCTGAAAGGTGGCGATGCTCCGCACGACGGTTTCCATCCGGATGGGTTCGGGATCGCCCGGAAAGGCGGTCGCAAAGAGTTGTCGATACAGCGCAACGCCCCGGAGGTCGCTTACGACCTGCGACTCCCGTCCCCTGAGCCCCATTTCAATGGGAGCCACACCGAACATGGGAATCTCGGCGTGCATTTCGAGTGTCGTCGTAGCGGGCGCCGCCCACCCGAGGCTGCGCTGGTAGCCCACATTGGAGAGGCCGATCGAATTCCGGGGGTGCACCTCGCCCGTGGCCCCCACCGACACGTTGCGTGCATCGGCAAAGGCGAATTCCTGGCGATGGCAGGAGGCGCACGAAAACGCACCATTGACGGAAAGCCGGGTATCGTAGAAGAGTCGACGGCCCAGCTCGACCTTGGCGGGGGACATCGGATTGTCCGAGGGGACCGGCGGAGGCATGACCCCGGAGGGGAGATCCCACCGGAAGTCCGCCGGGTTGCCGGAGAGGGCCAACGGATCACCGGGGTCCGGCGCCGTCCCTTCCCCGCCACAGGCCGAAAGCAGCAGCCCGAGGCCCCCCAGCCATCCCCGAATGGTCACCGCACCCCCACCAGCCCGCGCGCGGCCTGTCGGAGTGCCGCCGCATCGTAGCCCACGCCCGCACGAAACACGGTGGTCACGCGATACAGGGCCCCCGGATCACGGAGCGGATCGCCGTCGAGGACTACGAGGTCCGCCTGTCGCCCCGGCGTGACGGCCCCGATCTGCTGCTCGAGTCCAAGGATGCGGGCACCATTGAAGGTGAGGATCCGGATCGCGATCTCCGGTGAGAAGCCGGCTTCGCGCAGCATCGTGTAGTTGCGCGCATTGCCGAAGCCCGGGAGAAACCCGGTCCCCCACGGATCGGAGCCGGCACCCAGCAGGCCTCCGGCCGCCACGAAATCCCGTTCCCAGCGCATCATGTTGGCCAGCAGCGTGGGGGATACCGTCAGCCCGCCATCCCGACCGAGGGCGGCATGGTTCGCCTCCACTTCGCGCCGCACCTCGGGATCGAGCATGGCGAGCGCCGCCGTGTCCAGCCGGAAGCGCGTCGGGCTGAACGTCTCGTACACGGCGAGCGTGGACACCACCGAGACGCCCGTGGCGGCGAGCGCCCGGATGGACGCCTGCACGGCGGGGCTCCCCACGTCGATCGTGGACTGGATGCGCATGTTCTCTGCGGGGCAGACATCCGGCTGCTTCCCGGGCACGTAGTCGCTGGCCGTGATGAAGCCGTGCTGCAGCGCGTCGATTCCGGCCGCGGCCGCTTCGGCGAAGGTGATGGAACAGAGGTGCCCCGTCACCTTCACACCGCGGGCATGTGCCAGCCGAATCACGTCCGCGAAGAGGGCCCGCGAGATGCGCCCCTGGACCTTCACCCACGTTGCCCCTTCGCGGGTCCAGTAGTCGATGACCCGTTCGGCTTCGGCTGCCGAGTGCAGCGCGCGGCTGTTGGCGCTCGTGGAGGCGGCACCATCCAGGTAGGGCCCGGTAATGAGGTAATCGGGACCCGGGACGCGTCCGGTCTCAATGGCGCGCCGCATCGCCAGCTCCTGATAGGGGAGCATGCTGCCGGCACTCATCGCGGTGGTGACGCCGAACGCGAGATAGAGCAGCGGACCACTCGTGCTCATCTGCGTGATCCGCTTCACGCCCCCGAAGTACGAGTGTGCGTGCAGATCCACGAGCCCCGGGATGACCGTGCGCCCCGGCAGCCGCAGACGCGTGGCGCCCGGAGGCAGCGGGACGGATCCCATCGGCCCGATGGCGGCGATGCGCCCCTCGCGCAGCAGGACCACCTGGTCCGATTTCGCCGGGGCGCCGGTGCCATCGATGACCTGAACCCCTTCAAGTGCCACCACCGGGGCGTCAACCTGAATGAAGGGACGGGTCTCGGGCGTGATGACCGGGCGCGACGGGAAGGCCCGCTGGGCCAAGAGCGCGGCGACCGGAGGGTGCAGCAGCACGAGCAGCGCCACCCCGAGCCGGCAACGGGTGCGACAGCGGGCCATGTGTACCCCCGACGACAGGCGACGCCCCTTTGCGAATGGATTCTCATGCGGACGGTATCTCACGCCCGGAAGATCCGGCCCGTCGCGAACGCTGTCCAGCATGCCCTGCTTGACAGCGGTTGGTCCCGCCTGAAGGATCTCGAAGCACGACTCCCGCGGCATACGCCCCGTACCCACCCTCCCCCTTCTCCCCTCCCGTGCGACACTCCCCCCCTCCTCGTCGGCTGGGATCGTCGGCATGGCGCCTGACGGCGCTGCTGATGCTCCTGCCGGTCGTCCTGCCTGCGCAGGGTACCGGCGTCGTCACCGGTCGCGTCACGGATCGCGCCTCCGGCCTCCCCATCAACGGCGTTCGGGTCACCATCGGTACCGATGGGACGATCGGCGCCAACACCGATACGGACGGCCGCTACTTCGTGCGCGGCGTACCCGCCGGTTCCCCGACCATCCGGGCCGTGCGGATCGGCTATCGCCCCGAGACGCAGACCCTCACCGTGCGTGGCAATGACACGCTGCGCGTGAACCTGTCGATGGCCGTCTCCGCGGTCGACCTCGCGCAGGTGGTCGTGACCGGAACCGGTGGTGCGGTCGAGAAGCGCAAGATCGGCGCCTCGCTCGGCACCATGGACGTGGCGGCGCAGCAGGAGCTGATGCCGGTCAACAACTTCAGCAGCGTGCTCGCCGGCAAGATGACCGGGGTGCGTTCGGTCGGTGTGGGCGGCGGCGTGGGCGGGGCACAGGACCTGCGCATCCGTGGCATCGCCTCCTTCTCGCTCAATCAGCGCCCCGTGATCTATATCGACGGCGTACGCGTCGACTCGCGCGGCACCGAATGGACCACGGCGACCGGCATGGCGGCCACGGCCTGCTGCTCCTTCTCCGGCGGCACGTCGGCTGACCGTCTCAGCGATCTCAACCCGAACGACATCGAGCGGGTCGAAGTGCTCAAGGGCGCGGCAGCCGCGACGCTCTACGGCTCCGAAGCCACCAACGGCGTCATCCAGATCTTCACCAAGAAGGGACGGGGCGAGGGGCCGATCCAGTGGAACCTCGGACTCGGCACCGGCTACAACCGGATGCGCGAGAACCTGCCCACCAAGGAGTTCCCGCGCTTCAAGGGGCCCGACGGCTTTCAGGCGCTCGATGCCAACAACCTGATCGAGAACGGGCCCTTCAACTCGGTCGACATCAGCGCCCAAGGGGGCACCACCCGTTCCACCTTCTTCGTCTCGGCGCTGGGAACCCGCGAGGTCGGCTCCATCCAGCCGAACGACCAGACCAAGGGGAACCTGCGGGCCAACATCACCTTCGTGCCGAACTCCAAGTGGACGATTGACGTGAAGTCCTCGTACACGCGCAACGTGGTCAACGAGCTGCAGGCCGGGAACAACTGGACGGCGCTCCTCGGCAACGCCATGAATGGCAACCCGCGGTCCGCGACGGCGGCGCGCCCGTACGGGGAAGCCTGGGTCCCCGTGGCGGACATTCAGAGCATGGAGACCAAGAGCGATGCCGACCGCTGGACCGGCGGCCTCACGCTCTCCTACGCCATGCGCCCCAACTTCACGCATCGCGTGATCTTCGGGACCGACGTGGTGAACGAGCAGAAGTCGCGCTTCTTCCCCTACGCGGGCGCCTTCGGTCCCGCCGGCGTGAACTTCGGCCAGCGCAACCTCGGCCTTCGCAACTACCGCACCACCACGGTCGACTACCTCAGCACCCTCAACTTCTCGCTCCCCTTCGGCATCTCGTCGAACCTCTCCTTCGGCGGACAGGGCTTCTGGGAGTCGCAGCGCCTCAACATCGCCGTGGGGAACGTCTTCCCGGGCCCCGGCGTCTCTACCGTCGCGGCCGGTGCCGTGACGGCGGGGGGCGAGGCTTTCACCGAAACGATCAACCTCGGCCTGCTGGCCCAGAACCGCTTCGCCTGGGATGACCGGGTCTTCGTCACGGTCGGCATGCGCATGGACGGCAACTCCGCCTTCGGCGCCGACTACGGTTTCCAGCAATATCCGAAGGTCGATCTCTCCTACGATCTGTCGAAGCACCGGAAGATCATTCCGGAAGCCATCAGCGCCTTCCGGCTCCGCGGGGCCGTGGGGCGTGCCGGCAAGATGCCCGGCCCCTTCGATTCCTTCCAGAGCTACTCGGCCACTCCCGTGTTCAAGGATGTGCCCGGGATCGTGCCGCTCAACCCGGGGAACAAGGACCTCCGCCCCGAGGTGACGACCGAGCAGGAGGCCGGCTTCGAGATCGGGCTCTTCAATGATCGCGTCGGGATCGAGGCGTCCCGGTACGTCTCCATTACGCGCGATGCCATCGTGAGCCGGCCCTACGCCCCTTCCCAGGGCTTCAATCAGGCGCAGCGGGTGAACATCGGGGCGCTGGAGAACCGCGGGTGGGAGGCCTCCATCAAGTATCTGGTGATCTCCACGCCCACGTTCGATTGGAGCACCAACATCAACATGGACGGCAACAAGAACCAGGTGACCGATCTCGGCGGTGTGACGCTCGCCGGTACCGCCATCCGGGTGGGCTACCCGGTACAGGCCGTGTGGGGGCAAAAGCCCAACGGCTACTCGGTCGTGACCACGGGGACCACCTGTGCCGGACAGCCGATCCAGTCGTGGGGATGCCCGACCACGACGCGCACGGCGCAGCCGGAGTACTTCGGGCCGCCGCTGCCGACGTTCAACGGCTCGTTCTCCCAGACCATGCGCTACAAGTCGCTCACGCTCTACGGTCTCATGACCATGGAGCGGGGGGCGTGGTTCAACAACGGCGATCGGCCGTACCGCATCCGGCAGGGTGGGTCCGACGAGTACCTCTCGGCGCTGGGCCCGAATGGCGAGCGCACCTTCCGCGCCGATTCGATCTTCCAGTGGTCCAGCATCCTGACCCACTTCGACAAGCGCGACAACGTCCGCCTGCGCGAGATCTCGCTCACCTGGCAGGTTCCCGAGAATCTCAGCCAGTGGTTCGGGACGCAGCGCACCACCATTTCCTTCGCCGGCCAGAATCTCATGTGGTGGGACGGCTGCAACTGCGTCGATCCCAACATGAACTGGGCCGGGGCAGACTCCTTCACGATCAACAGCGGGTTCCTGGCCCAGCCGGCGGCACGGCAGTACCGGCTCCAGATCCGCACGAGGTTCTGACCCATGCGACGCACCCACACCACGGCCGCGATCGGACTCCTCGCGGCCCTGACACTCGCCTCCACCGGTTGCTCCGGCATCTTCGAGGTGGAGGATCCGCAGGCCTTCGGGGATGGCGACCTCAACTCGGCCGTCATCATCAAGAATGTGTCCGACGGGGCGGAAGGCAGTCTTCATCAGGCCTTCGATGACCTCGTGGTCGTTACCGCACTGCAGGGCGATGAGATCGAGTCCACCTCCACCTGGATCGACTGGGAGGACATCTCCGAGGGGAGGCTCCGCGGCGATTGGGCCACCACCGGCTCCTTCTCCGGCCCCATGGACGCCGTACTGCGGGCCCGCTTTGCTGCGCAGAGTGCGAGCGAGCGGATCAAGGCCGTGCTCGCTGACAAGGCGAGCGCCAGCCCGCTGCTCACACAGGTCACCTGGGTGGACGGCTTTGCCGACCTCATAATCGGGACGAGCTACTGCGAGGGCCCGCTGGTGCAGGGCGGGCCTCGGGAGCCGAACACCAAGTTCTTCCCGCAGGCGGTGGCCAAGTTCACCGCGGCGATCAATCAGTTGGGGAGCATCCCGGCGGCGGATCAGGTGCGGTGGCGCCCCGTGCTGTTGGCCTCCCGGGCCCGTGCCAATCTCTTCGCGGGGAACGACGATGCGGCCCTCGCTGACGCGCTGGCCGTCCCTGCCGGCTTCGTGAAGGAGGCCGTCTACGCCGAGGCGGCCGCCAACCAGCAGAGTACCACGGGCAACCAGCTGCATCAGAACCGCAACCGCTCCGGCGGGCTCCGGCGCCTCTATCACAACCGGGTGCTCGGCAGCTTCAACGCATCGACCTACGCCAACGGATCGCTGGCGGACTGGTTTGAACCAGCCAAGCAGGATCCCCGCATGGCGGTCACCCGCAAGCTCGGCGAGCGGGGGGTCAACAATCGCTTCGACTACTTCGGGATCACGAAGTACGCCGATCGCGGCGCCAACCAGCCGCTCATCACCTTCCGGGAGATGAACCTCATTGCCGCCGAGGTCTACATGCGGAAGGGGGATTACGCGAACATGGCCCGGAAGCTCAACGAGAACCGGACGCCGGTGGGGCTGACGGCCATTCCGGCACCAGCCACGGCCGCGGCTGCGCAGGCCGCCCTGCTGAACGAGCGGATGGCGGTGCTCTTCGTGGAGGGGCAGCGCATGTATGATCTGCACCGGTTCAACCTGGTGCGGAGCGTGCTCGGGCCGGATCGGGCCACCATGCTCCCCCTCTCCCGGACGGAGATCCTGGCCAATCCGAACATGAAGGAAGGCCAGGCCACCTGCCCCAAGATTTCCTGACGGCCGTGCGAGCACCTGCGACCGGGAGCGGACACGCGTCCGCTCCCGGTTCGTCATCCCGGCGGGAGTTCCTTCGGGTCTCCGGTGTGGCGGTTTTCTCCGCCGTGGCCGGTGGAACGGCCTGTGCGCCGGCTCCCACCGAAGCCGCGGTCGGCGCGTCCACGACCACCGGACTGCTCGAGGGGATCGTGACCAACGTGCAGGGCGCCCCACAGGGGAACTTCGGGACCCTCATCCTGATGTATCCCACCGGACAGCACGTGGGCCTCACGGTGACGCCGGACGCGCAGGGACGCTTCCGGTTTCCGGCCCTGCCGGCCGGCGACTACCAGCTGCGCTTCCAGGCCGCGGGACAGGCCATCGTCCCCGAACCATATCAGCACCCGCTCAAGTGCCAGGTGGAAGCGGGGCGCACGACGGCCCTCTCCGTGCGGATCCTGCGCGGGACCTTCGCGCAGAATCAGGTGGAGATCTACTGTGGTGACGATTTTTTCCAGTGTCAGCCCGACGGTCCCGAGAATGGGGAGACCGTGGTGCCGCTGGGCACCGTGGTCTGCTGGTACAACGTGGGCCGCAAGGTCCACACCGTGACCGGTGGGCCGTGGGACGACTCCGGGGATCTGCAGAAGACACAGTCCTACATCTGGGTGGCCTCCGTCCCGGGGGTGCACGCCTATCGCTGCAAATACAACCAGCCGGGGATGCGGGCCACGCTCCGCGTGCTCGGCTAACCGGTCCTTTTTCCTCCAACGCGGAGTGGTGGTCATGACGACCCGAGCACGCCCCGATCGCCTGTTGCACACAACGCTTGCCGTGGCGCTGGCGGCCGGATGGCCGATGACGGCGTCGGCCCAGATGACCTATGCCAGGGCCGAGCAGCTGCTGACCTGGAACACCGAGCGCCTCGTGAGCGGCGACGAGGTCCGCCCCGAATGGCTCAAGGACGGCAATCGTTTCTGGTACCGCAACAAGCTGGCCGACGGCAGCGAGTTCGTGCTCGTGGATCCGGTGGCGAACGCGCGGCGCCCCCTCTTCGACCATGCCCGCCTGGCCCGGGCCATGACGCTCGCGGCCGACACGGCCTTCGACGGGAAGAAACTCCCCTTCCAGAGCTTCCGCTTCGGCAAGGACAACACCGACGAGTCGGAGATCGAGTTCACCGCGGTCCGCAAGCGCTTCACCTGCAACCTCTCGACCTACCGGTGCGTGGCCGGCGACACGCTGCCCAGCGAGGTGCCATTCGTTGCCTCGCCCGACAAGACCCGCGAAGCCTTCATCCACAAGAACAACCTGTGGGTTCGCAACAAGGCCACGAAGAAGGACTCCGTGCAGCTGACCACGGACGGTGTCGATTTCAATGCCTACGGCATCACGATGCCCCGTCCCAGCCAGTTGCAGCGCCCCATGCCGGTCCGTCCCAACCTGCGCTGGTCGCCGGATGGCAAGCGGATCGCCGTCCTGCGGCAGGATGAGCGGTACGTCGAGCACATGCACTACATCTCGTACACGCCCCAGCGGCCGAAGCACTACTCGCAGCCGTATGCCCTCCCCGGGGATACGGCGGTCCCGTACCCGCGCGTGCATATCGTGGACGTGAGCACCAAGGCCAACGTCGAGGTCAAGCTCCCCGTCCGTCCGAACATGCTCTCCATCGGTGGCTCGGTACGCGATTCGGCGTGGGCCGAGAACTCGCAGGTGCTGCATCTCTCGTGGCTGATGCGCGGCTCCAAGGGGGTATACCTCGCCGCGGTGGATGCCGCCACGGGCGGCTCACGCATCATCGCGCGCGATACCGGCAAGACCTACGTGGAGATCGCCAACCCGCAGGATCCGGCGTCCTTCTACGTGACGAAGGACCTCAAGGACGCCTTCTGGTGGTCGGAGCGCGACGGGTGGGGGCATCTCTACCGCTTTGACGGGGCTGGGGTGGCCGCCATCACCGCCGAGGCAGGCAAGATGACGCTGGCCCCCGAGCCGGCGGCGCAGCTCACCAGCGGAGCGTGGCAGGTGGGGCAGATCAGCTACGTGGATGAGGTAGCGAAGCAGGTGTACTTCACCGGCCGCGGGCGGGACGGGTTCCTTTACTATCCGAAGCTCTATCGCGTCGGATACGACGGCACCGGTCTCACGCTGCTGACTCCGGAAGACGGCCATCACGTCATCAGCTTCAGCCCGAGCGGCAAGTATTTCGTCGACAGCTACTCCCGCGTGGAGGCGCCACCGGTGACCGTGCTGCGCAGTGCGGCCACTGGGGCCGTGATCCGCAAGCTCGAGGAGGCGGACGTCGCCCGGCTCAAGACGGTGGGGTGGAAGCCGGCCCAGGTCTTCAGCGTGAAGGCCCGTGACGGCGTGACCGACATCTACGGCGTGCTCTACCTGCCGCCGGGGCTCGACAGCACCCGGAAGTATCCGATCATCTCCCACATCTATCCGGGGCCGCAGGTGGGCTCTGTTGGCTCGTGGAGCTTCAAGAACGGCGGCGAGCCGCACGCCATGGCCGAGCTGGGCTTTGTGGTGATCCAGCTGGACCACCTCGGGACGCCGCTCCGCTCCAAGGCGTTCCATGACAACTACTACGGCT
>Ga0315902_10011318_pt1 | contig 11718 bp, 7 predicted proteins | sample LakEriMetagenome_9_FD_203523 | JGI IMG/M metagenome (GOLD analysis project Ga0315902, IMG submission 203523) | Freshwater fungal communities from buoy surface, Lake Erie, Ohio, United States - Buoy 12 MA117 | ecosystem: Environmental > Aquatic > Freshwater > Lake > Lake biofilm | place: USA... | reverse complement strand
CTTCATCAGCGGCGGGAATGACGTGGTGCTCTTCACCGGCGCCAGCTGGTGCGAAGCGCTGGACACCGTGCACGGCGAGGGGATTGCCGAAGGGTCCACGATGCACTTCTCCGGGCACCCGGGGCAGCTCTCGGAAACGGCGGAGGTGGTGTGCCTCACCACGGACGCGTTCGTGGTCGCCTCGTCAGCCGGTCGGGGGATGCTGGTGCGGGTGGGGCTGCGTCCCGGCTCGCTCGACAGCGAGCGGGACCCGGACAAGGTGCGGGCGTTTCTGGTGGAGCGGGGGTACGAGAACCACAGTTAGGGGAACGGCGAACCACAGTTGGGGGAACGGCGAACCACAGTTGGGGGAACGGCGAACCACAGTTGGGGGAACGGCGAACGACAGTCCGTGGCAGGTCAGCCCCAACGGTTGTTTGCCGTTCAACCCCAAACTGTTGTTCGCAGTTCTGCCCCAACTGTTGTTGCAGTTACTGTTTCCTCGTAAACACCAGGTAATCCGCCTTCCCCTCGTGCGGCTTCGGATCCCCCTTGGCCGGGTCGGCCACCGGGATGGCGGAGAGCACCACGCTCTTCACGCCGGGAAGACGGCGGCGCACCCGGGCGGCGGTCCCCAGCCCGTAGTCACTGTGGAAGGCGCCATCCACCTGGAAGACGATCGTCCCCTCGGGTGAGCGCGTCAGCGCCGACACGATCGACTCGGCCATCGCTTCGTCCTTCACGCACTGCGCCTCGTAGAAGCGCCATGTCATGCGCTCCATGGCGGCCGCGTCCGAAGCGGTCGGCGGCCCGCCGCCGGCGCCGTGCCCCTTCATGGTTTCCGCGAACTTCTCGTAATACGCATCCCGCGGGCACTGATGGTCGCGCGCCATGAGCGCCCGGTCCTTCGCATTGAGCGTGTCCAGCAGCGCCAGCCCGCGGCGGCTCACCGCGCTGGCCAGGCGGCGCGGCACGTTCGCCGCCACCACCGGCCATCCGCGTACCCGCGCCAGCTCCACCATGGGGCGGTAGTCCGTGGTGTAGCGGTCCCATGGGCGGGAGGCGCCAAGGAAGGTGGTCTCGCTGATCGTCCCGGCCAGATACTGGTCGAGCGATCCCTGCACATCCCGTTCGAACATCTCGAGCGTGACCACCACCTGCGGGCGCCGATCGCCGATGGCCGCCAGCACGGCCAGCTCGGCGGCATGCGTGGCCGGGTCGTCGTGCTGCTCTCCGAAGAAGACCACCTGGTGCGCGGCCAGCCGTTCCGCGAAGGTGGCGAACGGGATCAGGCGTCGCGCCTTCGTGTCGTAGATCTGCATGGCGGCCGGCGGGGCGGTCAGACGCCCGCGCGATGGGGCGGGTGCCATGCCCCCGGGTGCCGTTACCACTGGTGCGCCGGTGACCGGGCGCGGCCCGCTGGCGCAGGCAGAGAGCAGGGCGCTCCCCAGCAGCAGGAGCTCCCAGCGGGGATTGCGGGGGCAAAAGGCAGTGGAGCGGAGAGGATGGGTCATGGGCCGGTGAGTGGGACAGTCGACCCGGAGAATGTAGCCCCCGCGGCGGGGCCCGCGCGGTAGTTTGGTGGTATGCAGTCGCAGACCGCCCTTCTGGCCCTCCTCGCCGCGGCCTTCGGCGTGGCGTTCCTCTTCGGTTTTGCCGCGGCCAAGCTGCGCATGCCGCCTCTGGTCGGCTACCTCGTGGCCGGTCTCGCCCTGGGCCCCATCTCGCCGCTCTCTCTCGGCGATACCGCGCTGGCCAGCCAGCTGGCCGAGGTGGGCGTGATTCTCCTAATGTTCGGCGTGGGGCTCCACTTCTCCCCCAGTGATCTGCAGAAGGTCCGCGCCGTTGCCGTTCCGGGGGCCCTGCTCCAGATGGCCATGGCCATGCTCCTCGGCTACGGCCTCGGCTGGTGGTGGGGGTGGACACCGGCAGCCTCGCTGCTGCTGGCCCTGTCGCTGTGTACGGCCAGTACCGTGGTCATGTTGCGCATGCTCGAGGATCGCGGGCTCGTCGACTCCGCCGAGGGGCAGCTCGCCATCGGCTGGCTGGTGGTGCAGGACCTGGCCGTGGTGCTGGTGCTGGTGCTGCTCCCCACGGTGCTGTCCCTGCTCGGCGTGCAGGGAGCCGGGGTGAGTGACCGCCCCGTCCCGATTGCTCTCGGCATCACGCTGATCCAGGTGATCGCCTTCTTCGCGCTGATGGCCGTGGTGGGACGACGCGTGGTGCCGTGGCTGCTGACGCACGTGGTCCGCACCGGATCCCGCGAGCTGTTCACGCTGGCGATCCTCGTGGTTTCGCTCGGCATCGCCGTGGGCGCCTCCGTGCTCTTCGGCATCTCGTTCTCGCTCGGTGCGTTCGTGGCCGGCGTGGTGATCAGCGAATCCGACCTCAGCTACCGCGCCGGGACGGAAGCCCTCCCCATGCAGGAGGCCTTCTCGGTCATCTTCTTCGTGTCGGCCGGCATGCTGATCGACCCCACCGTGCTCTTCACGCATCCGGGGCGCATGGCGGCCGTGGTGGGCGTGGTGCTGCTGGGGAATGCGGTGGCGGGGGCGGCGCTCATGGCGTGGCTGCGCCACCCGGTCACGGCCTCGATCCGTCTCGGCGCGGGGCTCGGGCAGATCGGCGAGTTCTCCTTCATCCTGGCCACGCTGGGCGGCACGCTCGGCGTGCTGGACGCCGAGGGACGCAGCCTGATCATGGCGGGCGCGCTGGTGACCATCGTGGGCAACCCGGCGCTCTTCAAGGCGATGGAGGCGGCGGCCGACTGGCTCGCGGACCGGCCGTCGCTGCTGGCACGCCTCGAGCGCCAGCGCGGACCGCGCGAGGTCATGACCAACATGTGGACGGCGACTCCCTTCAACCACGTGATCCTGATCGGGTATGGCCGCGTGGGCCGCACGGTGGGGGATGCCCTGCTGCGGAGCGGCGACCCGTTCATCGCCATCGACCAGGACCGGCGCACGGTCGACGCGATGCGCATGCTCGGCGTGAATGCCGTCTACGGGGACGCCACGCGCCCGGCCACGCTGGCCATGGCGCTGCCGGAACTTGCCCGTCTCGTGGTGATCACCACGCGCGATCCCTATCGCACCCGCCACCTCATCGAGCTGATTCGCGCGCGCAACCCCACCATCGAGATCCTCGTCCGGACCCACAGCGAGGAGGAGCAGCAGCTGTTCGAGCAGCTGGAGGTGAGCCACGTGCTGATGGCCGATCGCGAGCTGGCCTACGGCATGGCCTACCAGAGCCTCCGCTCGGCCGGCGCCAGCGACGACAAGGCCGACTGGATCATCGCCACGCTGCGGGGCGGGGGGCGCATGAACACCCAGGAGTTTTCCGCCATGACGCCGCCGAGCGTGCCGTCGATCCAGGGCTGACCCGTGGCGATGGATCACGGGGCGCCCGGGCTGTTGCTGACACTCGCCGCCGCATTCGGGGCGGCCTTCCTGCTGGGCGCAGGAGCCGTTCGGCTGCGCTTGCCCCCTCTCGTGGGGTACCTCGCGGCGGGGATCGTGCTGGGCCCCCATTCGCCCGGATTCGTGGCCGATCAGGCGCTGGCCAGCCAGTTCGCGGAAATCGGCGTGATCCTGCTCATGTTCGGTGTGGGGTTGCATTTCTCTCCCGCGGATCTCGGACGCATGCGCTCCGTGGCCCTGCCGGGCGCGCTGCTCCAGATGACCATCTCCGCCGCACTCGGTCTGGGCCTCGCCGTGAGCTGGGGATGGAGCGGGCCGGCCGCGCTGCTCTTCGGCCTGGCGCTGTGTGTGGCCAGTACGGTGGTGGTACTTCGCGTCCTCGAGGATCGCGGGGTACTCGACGCCGCCGATGGCCGCATCGCCGTCGGGTGGCTGGTGGTCGAAGACCTCGGGATGATCCTCGCACTCGTTCTGCTGCCCGTGCTGTTCGAGGTGCTTGGTGTCGGGGCCGCTACCATCCAAGGGGCTGGCAGCGGATCGGGCCACGCCATCCGGGTCGGGCTGTTGACGCTCGCCAAGGTCCTGGCCTTCATCGTGCTGATGGCGGTGATCGGACGCCGAGTGGTGCCGTGGCTGCTGCTCCGGGTGGCCCGCACGGGGTCCCGTGAGCTGTTCACGCTGGCCGTCCTGGCCGTCTCCCTCGGCGTTGCGGTCGGGGCGGCCGAGTTCTTCGGGGTCTCCTTTGCGCTTGGGGCCTTCGTGGCCGGCGTCGTGATCAGCGAGTCCGATCTGTCGTACCGCGCCGGAGCGGATGCCCTCCCCATGCAGGATGCCTTCGCCGTGCTCTTCTTCGTGTCGGCCGGCATGGTCATGGATCCGGACATCCTGGTGGAGGCGCCACTCCGCGTCGCCGCCACGGTCGCGGTGATCCTGCTCGGGAACGGCCTCACGACGGCGCTGTTGCTCATCCGCTTCGGTCATGGCCTGGTCCCCTCGCTGCGTCTCGGCGCGGCCTTCGGCCTGATCGGGGAGTTCTCATTCATTCTGGCCGGTTTCGGCGTATCGCTTGGTCTTCTGCCCGAGGACGGGCGTTCGCTCATCATGGCCGCCGCGCTCTGCACCATCGTGGGGAACCCGCTCGTGGTTCGCGGGGCCGAGTGGCTCGGACGCCGGCTGGAGCTGCGCGCGGCCCGGAAGGCGAGTGCCGACGGGGAGCCACTCCCGGTCGTGTCTCCCGCCCCCGATCCGGAGCGTCTGCGCCCCCACGTGATTCTCATCGGCTACGGCCGGGTGGGGCGCATGATCGGTCGGGCACTTCGGGACCAGGGGATCCCCTGTCTCGCCATCGAACAGGATCGGCGGCTCGTGGAGGAGGGACGCGCCGAGGGGATGCCACTCATTTTCGGTGATGCGACCCGGCCCCCCGTGCTCGCGGCGGCGCGTCCGGCCGCCGCCGGGACGCTGGTGATCGCCTCACCCGACCCGTATCAGGCCCAGCACCTCATCGCGATGGTGCGCGAGCAGAATCCGGCCATCGACATCATCGTCCGCACCCACAGCGAGGAGGAGCTGGCCCTGTTCGAGTCGCTGGGCGTCCGTCAGGCGCTCATGGGGGAACGGGAGCTGGCCTTTGCCATGGCGTACGCCAGCCTCCGCTCGGCCGGTTGCGACGATGACGCGGCCGACCTCGTGGTCGATCGCCTGCGGGTGCCGTCGAGTCCGGACGCCTAGACCGACTGGATCCCCGGCCGGCCGTGCTCCAGGCGCCAGGCCGAGGTGGTCCGCAGCGGCGCATCGGGCCGCTGCACGAAGTCCACCGTGCGGAACTCGGCCGTCCACGCCTCCGGAGTCACGGTGCACTTCACGTAGCCGCGGCGGTTTTCGTACCACTGGAGGTGCGGGTTCTCGCGGCGCATGCCGTCGAGCCGCGAAGCGGGGACGGGCGCTCCGTCGCCGCCCGAGCTGATGCTGGTGCCGCAGAACTCGGCGCCGATCACCGGCCGGTCGGGGCGCAGGAAGCCGCTGCGCAGTTCGTTCACCCAGCTGCTGTGGATGTCGCCGGTGATCACCACCGTGCGGTTCGGCGCGCGCTTGGCTACCTCGCCCAGCAGGCGCTCGCGCGCGCCCGCGTAGCCGCTCCACATGTCCATCGCGAAGGCGCTCTCGGCTCCCGGTACGCTGTCGAAGGGGGCCACCATCACCTGATTGGCAAGGATCTGCCAGCGAGCCTGTGATCGGCCCACGCCGTCCACCAGCCAGCGCTCCTGTGCGGGCCCGAGCATCTGGTGCGTGGGATCGAGGGCGTCGGCGCACAGCGGCTGGGTCCCCGCGCCGCAGGGCTGCGGATCGCGGTACTGGCGCGTGTCCAGCACCCAGAAGCGGCCCAGGGCCCCCCAGCTCGCCGTGCGGGTGATGGTGAGGTCGGCCCACGACTGCGTGCGCGGTACGCGCACCGGCTGATGCTCCCACCAGGCCTGATACCCGGCGGCCCGGCGCTGGCGCATCTGCTCCACCGATTCCATGCCGTTCTCGCCCGCACTAGCGGCATAGTTGTTGTCGACCTCGTGGTCGTCCCACGTCACCAGCCAGGGACAGCGCGCGTGCGCCGCCTGCAGCAGCGGGTCGCCCTTGTACTGCGCATAGCGCTGCCGGTAGTCGTCGAGCGTCCGGATCTCGCCGCCCACGTGCCGGCGCAGCGCCGACAGGGGGCTGCCCCCCTCGTAGATGTAGTCCCCCAGATGGACGGCGAGGTCCAGCCGCTCCTCGCGCACGAGGTGGTCGTACGCGGTGAAGAGCCCCTGATCCCACCGCTGGCAGGACATGAAGGCGAAGTGCAACGGCAGCAAGCTCCCGTCGCCCGGCGTGGTGCGGAAGCGCCCCACGGGACTCGTGGCGCCGCCACTCATGAACCGATAGAAGTACCAGCGGTCGGGGGTGAGCCCGTCGAGCTCCACGTGGACACTCCAGCCGAGCTCGGGCGCGGCGGTCGCCCGCCCCTTGCGCACGATCGTCTTGAAGCCGTCGTCCTCGGCCAGCTCCCAGTCCACCGCCGCACGCGGTCCATTCATGCCGCCATCCGGATCGAGCGGGCGGGGGGCGAGCCGTGTCCAGAGCACGCCGCCCGTGGGGGTCGGGTCACCGGAGGCGACGCCGAGCGTGAACGGGTCGTCGGCAAAGCGCGGGCGCGTGGTGATGCGCCAGTCGTTCGGGACGGCGGCGCAGAGCACCGCGTAGCGGGCGAGGTCGGCGAGAAAGAGGCGGCGGTCCATCCGTCAATGGTACCTCGCGAACGGCCGGATCGGGGCTTGCCGCCACACGGAACGCGCCGGAGATTCGGTCGTCGCGTCACGCCGGTCCTCGTCCGCCGGGACCGTACTCCCGTCCCATTCTGCCGGTCCCCTTTTCATGCTGCGCTTTCGCGTCCCGCCGCCCGTGCGCTGGCTGGTCGTCGTTCCCCTGTTCGGTGCCACCGGATGCGCCATGGCGCCAGGCGCGCTGATCCCCACGCCCGCCGAGCGACCAGCGCTGGAGCGTCGGTTGCTCGAGCATCCGCGGGATGTGCAGCTCCTCACCCGGCTGGCCGCCGCGCGCGATCAGGAGGGCCGGCGGACCGAGGCGGTCGAGCTGCTGACCCGCGCGTTGGCGATCGCTCCACGCGAGCCGACCGCTCACTTCCTGCTCGGCGTGGTCCGGGAGGGACTCGGGGATCCCGAGGCCGCGGTGGCGGCCTACGCCCAGGTGCTCACGGTGGCCCCCAACTCTCCGCTCGCTGACCAGGCTGACGGACGGCTGCGGCTGGTCCGCCGTCAGGCGCTGCGGGCGGCCATTCGAACCAGTCTCGCGCGCGAGGCGGAACTCGCGGCCCGCCCCTCACCCGCCACGGTGGCGGTGTTTCCGTTTCAGGTGGATCGACAGGACACCACGCTCACCTCGCTGGCGCGCGCCATGGCCGAGATGTTGGCCGACGATCTGGCGCTTCCCGGGCGACTGACGATTGTGGAGCGGGTCCAGGTGCAGGCCCTGTTGGATGAGGTGGCCCTCGGTGCGTCGGGCGCCGTGGACCGGACGTCGGCGGCGCGCGGCGGGCGGCTCCTTGGGGCAGGCCGAATTGTCCAGGGGCAGCTGAGCGGGTCCGCGGACCGCCTGCGGGTTGATGCGGCGGTGATCGGCGTCGGGGAGACGGTTGAGCGGGCCACGCGGGTGCAGGAGGCCGGTGCGGACCGGTTCTTTGCCATGCAGGCCGCCCTCACCCTCGCGATGGTCGAGGATCTTGGTGTTTCGCTCACCGCCGCCGAGCGGGAGCGGATCACGAGACGTCCCACGCAGAATCTGCAGGCCCTGTTGGCCTATGGGCGCGGCCTCGAGGCCACTGATGCCGGGCGCTTTGCGGAAGCGGCGACCTACTTCCGACAGGCGCTCCGGCTTGATCCCGGGTTCCGCCAGGCGGCCGACCGGGCGGCGGCCACGACCTCCATGCAGCAGGCGGCCTCCACGCCGGCCGCGGCCGCGGCGGCCACCATGGGCTCGGCGGTGGAAGCGGCGGTCTCCGAGGAGGTGGCAGGGATCGTGCGGCAGGCGACGGCTGCCGCCGTGCGCAACCCGGCGCAGGAGGCGTTGGGGACCGAAGGCGTCGCCAAGAAGCCCACGGTAAGCCTCACGCTCACGCTGAAGCGCCCGGGCGGGACGCCGTGAAGCACGTCGTACGCGTGCTGGGGCTTCTCGCGAGCTGGGGGACGCTGGCCGCTGCGCAATCCATGGGGGTCGGGGGCAGCGGTACGACCTGGGCCGTGGCGCCAGCGCTCGAGAGCTATCGTTTCCGGGCCGCCGATCGGGTGGGGATCCAGGGGATCTCGCTGCTGAGCGTCCCGATGGCTGGTCGCGTGACCCTCCACCCCCGGTTCAGTGCGGAGCTGTCGGGGGCGTGGGCCTCCGGGACCGTGAGCGAGCCTGGTGGCCGTTCCCGGACCCTGAGCGGCTTGACCGATGCCACGGTGCAGGTGCAGGGCACACTGGTCGAGGACCGCGTGTCGCTGGTGCTCGTCGCCGCCGCTCCCACCGGAGTGGCCACCCACGACAGCGCGCAGGCCGTGGTGGCCGGGGTGATGGCGGCCGATTTGCTCCCGTTTCGCGTCATGACGTGGGGGGCCGGTGGTGGCCTCGGCGCTCAGCTGCTCGTGACCCAGCGGATGGGTCGGACCGGCATCGGCTTCTCCACCGGCGTCCGACGCGCCGGCGATTTCGAGCCGGTCGCCGCCGATCCCTTCGTGTATCGGCCGGGGCTCGAAACGTCGGCTCGGGTAGCCGTGGATCACGACCTGATGGGCGGCGGCAAGCTCTCCTTCACGGCGGGCGTGCAGGCGTTCGGAGACGATCAGGTGGATGGCCGCAACCTGTTTCGTTCGGGCGCACGGGTGACGGCCATCGGGACCCTCGGCGTCCCGATGGCGGGTGGGGGCTCGGCAGCGCTGTACGGCGGTGTGCTGCATCGATCGAATGGCAGCTTCCTGGATGCCACCCAGCCGGCATCTCCGGCGCAGGATCTGCTGCTCGCGGGTGGTGTGCTGCGCCGACCCGTGGGGCGCGGGATCGTGTCCCCACGCGCCGACATGCGGCTGTTCCGGTCTGCCGACGGGGTCGGGCAGGGCTACCTGGCCAGTGTGGGCCTGGGATACGAGCGGCGCGGCCAGACGACGGTTCTTTCCCCGGTCCTCACTGCGCGGATCGGCCAGGTGACGGTCCGCGAGGGAGCGCAGAGCGGCCTGATCGGTCTCGACCTCGGGCTTTCGGTCCGGTTCCTCAAGGGAGGGCGGTGATCATGGCCCGCGTGATGCTGACCCCGGTTCCTCTCGCGCGACTCACGGGGCTGCTCGCTCTCGCCGGCATGACCGGGTGTGCGGACTTCTTTCATCCCGTGGCGCCGGCCGTGGCACCCCTTCGCTTGGCGCTCCAGGTGGCTGCGCCGGCCGTTCCGGCCGTCGCTCCGGTCTCCGATGTCGGAGGCGCCCGGCAGGCGCTCGTGCCGAATCCCGGCGGCGCGTTCGACAAGGCGGATGCCGTGGTCCTGCGTCTGGTGAGCGGCGATCGGGTCCTGCTGGATGACCGTCGACCGTTGGCCTCGTCGACCGGTGATCGGGTGCTTTCGCTGGAGGTCGAGCTGCCTTCCAGTGATCCGGTGCCGGCTTCACTCGCGGTGGTCCTGCTGCGCGGGCGCGATACCCTGTTTACCGGAGGGACGACCGCCACCCTGACCGCCGGACGCGCTGCGGAGGTGACGGTGCCACTCACCGGTCGGGCCGCTCGCCTGGAGATCGGCGGTCCCTACACGGCACGCCCCGGCGATGCGGTGCCGCTCGATGGCGGGCTGCTGTTCGTGACGGGCGATATCCTGAGTGCGGGGGCGGAACGGACCGCCACCCTGCGCTCTCTGGATCCCGCGGTGCTTACGGTCCGAGCCGACCGTTCGGTCATTGCGGTGGCCCGAGGCACTGGCCGCATCGAGGCGACGCTGGAGGGATTTCGGGACACGGCCGCCGTCACGGTGCTCGACCCCTGCCTGGCGCCGTTTCCGGTCGTGACGCTCGGTCAGGCGATCAGCGGCGCGCTGGCCTCCACCGACTGTCTCGATGGAACCACCGGGGTCCACGTTGACGGCTTTGCGCTCACGCTCTCGGCACCGACCCTGGTGCGGGCCACCTATCAGGCCACGGGCTTCGATCCGTTCCTGTCGGTGCAGACGGGTGAGCCCGCTTTGTCCGTTGGCGCCTCAGGTGGTGCCCCGGGCGCGCTGCTGACGGAGTTCCAGCTCCCCGCCGGGAGCTTCACCGTTCGTGCGTCATCGGTGGCGCGACCATCCGGCGCACCGGCCCCCCCGGCTACCGGCGCGTACAGCCTCACCCTCGCCGCAGCCACCGAGCCCCAGGCGGGCTGCCCCACGCCCTCCGATTTCGTGACCTGGCTGTCCTCCGGTGCGGTTGCCGTGGGCCGGGTGACGGCTGACGATTGCCGCCGGAGTGGTCTGGGCGGCGTGGGGGACCAGTACGGCGCGTGGCTCGGGCCTCGGGACACGGTGGTGGCCACCATTCTCGGTCCTCCGGGGATGCGCACGATGCTCGGATCGGACGTCCGGCTGATCCCGGCCACCGGCACCGTCCAATGGGCGTTCACCGGTGACGAGCGCAATGCCCACCAGATCCAGATCGGTACTGACGGCGTCACTGCGCCTCTCCTCGGGACGTATACCATCAACACCCGGTCCGGGATCTCCACCGGATACGACCCGTGTGCGCAGCCACCGATTCTGGCGTCGATCGTGGCCGGCAGCACCCTCACGCGAGCCGGCCGGTTGCAGCCGAGCGTGGATTGCAGCCCTGGTACGGTCGTTCAGGATGTGTACGAAATGGTGACCCCGTCGCTGCCCATTCGGCTCACCATGACCTCACCCATGTCGCAGATGGGCCCCGGGGTGTCACTCCCCGACGGGTCGCTCGGGTGGTATTCCCCGGGGTCGGGATCGAAAGCCACGGAGCATGTCCTCGTCCCGGGGCAGCGGTATCGGGCCGTGGCCGTGGCGCAGGCACAGGGCATCGCGGGTACCTCCGGGGCGTACAGCCTGGCGTTTGCCACGGTCCCGATCGCCCAGGAGGGGTGTGCGAATGCCGCCACCTTTGCCGACTTCGGCGTCACGATCTCTGCCCGTCTGACGGCGGCCGACTGCCTCGATAGCGTCGGGCGAGAGCGCCGGGTGGATGGGTATAGCGTGCTGGTCCGTCCCGGCGAAACGGTTCGGGTCACTACGACGGCGACGTTTCCGCTCCTGCTCACGCGCTGGGAGGCCGGCGCGTTCGTGGAGAGCCGGAGCAGCGCCACGCCGAACGAGCCGCTCACCCTGACCTACACCAATCCGTCCACCGCGTCCCGCCCGGTCTTCCAGGCCTTCTACGTGCTCGACTGGGTCGTCGGGACTTATGGTACGTACACCATGACGATCGGGGGCACCCGAGTCCCTCCCGTCGGCCCGCTGCGTGCGCCCGCTCTGCCGATGACCATCGAGCAGGGCGCTGACCGCTTCGTCCTTCTCCCTGCCAACGCCCCCTGATGTCCATCACGCTCGTCGACTGGCTCATTGTCGCCGCCTCCATCCTGGTCTGCTTCGTCCCCGCCCTGTTTCTGGCACGGCGATCCGGCGGGAGTACGACGGAGTTCTTCGCCTCCGGGCGCTCGGTGCCCTGGTGGCTGGCGGGGCTCTCCATGGTGGCCACCACCTTTTCGTCCGATACCCCGAACTGGGTCACCGAACAGGTCCGCCGCTATGGCGTGGCGG
>Ga0315902_10011315_pt1 | contig 11720 bp, 8 predicted proteins | sample LakEriMetagenome_9_FD_203523 | JGI IMG/M metagenome (GOLD analysis project Ga0315902, IMG submission 203523) | Freshwater fungal communities from buoy surface, Lake Erie, Ohio, United States - Buoy 12 MA117 | ecosystem: Environmental > Aquatic > Freshwater > Lake > Lake biofilm | place: USA... | reverse complement strand
TCCGGAGGTGCTCTCTGCCCAGCAGAAGCGGGTCGAGGCGATGCGCAAGGCATCGATGGCCACCGTTGGGGTTTTTGGCCTGGACAGTCAGGGTGGCGGGAGCGGCGTGTGCATCTCTGCCGATGGCTATGTTCTGACGAACTTTCACGTTTCGAGTCCGTTTGGGCACCGCATGCGATGCGGGATGAACGATGGCAAGATGTACGAGGCGGTCGTCGCGGGGATTGATCCGACTGGGGATCTAGCGGTCTTGAAGATGTATGGTCGGGATGATTTCCCGACGGCGGTGATCGGTGATTCGGATCGAGTTCGCGTGGGGCAATGGTGTTTTGCGGCGGGCAATCCGTTTGTCCTAGCGACCAATTTGCAGCCAACGGTGACCTATGGGCTTATCAGTGGCGTTCGTCGGTACCAGTATCCATCGGGAACGATTCTCGAGTATAGCGACTGCATTCAGACCGACGCGTCGATCAACCCTGGGAATTCAGGTGGACCGTTGTTCAATGCCGATGGGGAGTTGATCGGTATCAACGGTCGATGTTCGTTTGAGAAACGAGGTCGGGTCAATGTTGGGGTAGGTTATGCGATATCGATCAAGCAGGCGATGAACTTTTATGGGAATCTGCGATCCGGACGGATCGTCGACCATGCGACGTTAGGTTTCACCGTAGCGAGCGACCCCCAGGGGCGCGTGGTGGTTTCGAACATTCTTGAGTCCAGCGATGCTTACCGACGGGGGCTTCGTTACGGAGACGAAGTGTTGCGGCTTGGGGATCGCGACATTTCCACATCGAACCAATTGAAGAATGTACTAGGGATTTTTCCAGACTACTGGCGAGTTGCACTTCGGTATCGCAACGAGCAGGGGGTTCAAGAATCGGCGATAAGGCTTCAGAGTCTGCATCAACCTGGCGAGCTGGACAAGATCGTTGAGGGGAGTTCTGAGCAAGGCGCAAAGCGACCTGGCGAGGCTAAGCCTGCAGCGTCGAAGGATAGTTTGGCTGAGAAGTACGAATCGCGACGTGGGTTTGGAAACTACTATTTCAATCGTTCTGAGCTCGATCGGATCGTCAAATTGCAGGAGTCCCGCAAACCTGCATTGCCAACGAGCGGTCCGGACGACCCGTCGCAAGTGCGTTTTGTGGGCAGTGTGCTCGGGGAATCCACGGCGGTCGAAACTCGATTCGATCCGGAGAAAATTCACTGGGCACTAGCCGACAAGACTTCATCGGTCCCGGTCAAAGGTGGCTGGGGATCTTGGATTCAGAACCAGGACCCACTTCCTATCTCGATCGCGATGAGGCTTTGGTATCAATGGCACGAGCAAGGGCCCCGCAAGCTCGGAGAGGTCATCTACATCGGCCAGAGCCCGGTCTTGGGCAAGCAAGGCTTGCTCGACATGACCAGGGTGGTTTTGGGGGAGGTCACCGCCGAGGTGTACACATCGCTCTCAAGCGGTGACATCGAGTTAATCGAGTTGTTTACCGATCGGCAGACGGACCCGGCAGAGGTTTATTTTGACTACGACGCTGCATCACCGATGGAACCCATGCCCAGTCGCGTGCGATTGAATTACGGTTTGGAATCTCGACTGGTTGTCGAGTGGCAAAAGCTCGATATGTTGCCCGTTGAGAAAACCGAGGGTGTTCCGGGAGGTCAGCCATGATCGGTCTGGCATTGCGTTTAGGGAATTTTATCGCGGCGATCCTCGTCGTGTTTCTGTTGAGTACTCCGTGGGGAATCGCCGAGGACAAGCCAAGTTCCGAGGTGCCGATCGCTCAGGGTAGTTTGAGTGGACTCGAGGAGTTGTTTCAAAACGCCCAGCGGTCGGTTGTGAAACTCTATGGTGCCGGGGGCATGCGTGGGCTCGAGAGTTACCAAAGTGGGGTTGTCATCGGGGATGGCAGCACGATCTTGACGAGTTGGTCGACGGTCTTGGATGTCGATAAGGTCCGCGTGGTGACCTACGATGGACGACGGCTCGACGCCGAGATGATCGGGGTAGATCCTGAGTGCGAACTCGCCCTTTTGCGAGTTGAGAATTCGAAATTGCCTGGATTTGTCTTGGAAGCGAAGGCCCAGGTGAGGCCTGGTCAGCGTGTTTTTTCGATCACGAATCTCTTTGGGATCGCAGCGGGCAACGAAGCTTGTTCGTACCAAAAGGGGGTGGTCATGGCCGTATCGGACTTGCAGTCGAAGTACACAGGACTTCGTTCGGTCTATCGCGGCAAGGTGATTGTGGTGGATGTGATGACCAACAATCCGGGTGCGGCCGGTGGTGCACTCGTGGATTTAGGGGGGCGATTGGTCGGGGTCATCGGCAAGGAGTTGCGAGACGAGCAGAGTGGAATTTGGCTCAATTACAGCATCCCTGCTGAGGTTGCGGCCGCATCGGTGGAGCGCATTTTGGCCGGTAAAACCCGTTCGGCGGGTGCGTCGCTAGCGTTGGCTAAGAACCCGCATAGGGCATTGGATCTTGGAATGGTTTTGATCCCCAATGTGATTCCCAAGACACCGGCGTACATCGATCGGGTCCGCAAGGATTCGCTTGCTGCTCGTGCAGGGATCGAGGCCAATGATTTGGTTTTGTTGGTCAATGACCAGCGGGTCGATTCGCAGAGGTCGTTCGAACAAATCCTGCAAACGATCGAACGAGGGGATTCTTTTCAATTGCTCGTACAGCGGGGCACGGAGTTGCTCCGTGTGCAAATTCGTCCTTAGGAAAAACCGATGCCGATTAGAAGCAGTTGCATGAAACGGGAGTACCTCCGATGGGTCTGGGCGTTTGGTCTTCTCGGTTCGATCGTTTTTGGATCGAACGCCGGATCGCGAACGCTTGCGCAGAGTCCGCTTAGACTCGAGGAACTCGAGCAGTCGGCTTTTGAGTCTGCGACTCGATTCGTCCAAGATTCGGTTGTGCAGGTCGAGACGTTCGGGGGAGCCGAGTTGGTCAATCGGCAAGTGGCCAGTTCGGGGCCATCGACCGGCACGATCGTCGGAGCCGATGGTTGGATCATCACCAGCACGTTCCAGTTCAAGTTCCCGCCGGCATCGATCACGGTCGTCTTACCGGACAAGCAGCGCAAGACGGCCAAGTTGGTAGCGAGGGACTTTAGCCGTGAGTTGGCGTTGTTGAAGATCGAGGTCGATGCACCGATCAGGCCCGTCATGCCGAGCGACCGGTCCGGGTGGTTGATTGGCCAATGGGCTTTAGCGATCGGCAAGACCTTTGACCCATCGATCGGGAGTTGTTCGGCTGGTATTCTCAGCGCTCAGGGGCGCATCTGGGACAAGGCCATTCAGACCGACACGAAGATTTCGCCTCAAAACTATGGTGGGCCATTGATCGATTTGCAAGGCAAGGTGATGGGCATCTTGACCCCAATCAATCCGGGGATCGTCACCGAGGGAGAGGTCGAGCAGTGGTACGACTCGGGGATAGGTTTTGCGATTCCGTTAACCGATGTGCTCGAGCGTTTGCCTAAGATGCAAGCTGGACAGGACATCTACCCGGGCAAGGTGGGGATACGTTGGCGGGGAGAGGACGAGTACAGTCAACCGGTGGTGATCGAAGGGGTCACTCCCGGCTCTCCGGCGGCCGAGGGTGGTGTGGAGATTGGGGACAAGGTTGTCGCTGCGGGGCCTAGTGTAACGAATCTCAAGCCAGTGGCGAATCATTCCCAATTCAAGCATGCGATGGGTCCGCTCGATGCGGGGATGCAATTGGTTTTGGTCGTAGAGAGAGGCTCGGATCGCAAAGAGATCACCGCAACGTTGGCTCGCGAAATGCCGTTGTACAAGGAGCCTTATTTGGGGATTTTGATCGATCCGGCGTCTGCGGCTAATGCACCGAAGGTCAGCTACATCGTTCCAGGGTCACCGGCGGCTGGATCTGGATTGCGATCTGGGTGGGTGATCGAATCGATCAATGGAGTCCGGATCGACGAGAAACGGAGTTTGGAGAACCAGTTGGCGAACTTGAATTACCGGGTTGCTGTGGAGTTAGAGGTTCGCGATGGGGCTGGGGTAGCAAGCCGCATCAAGCTTGATCCTTCGACACGTCCCGAGGCTGACTTCGAGTGGGATTATCAGCCCGAAGTTGCGCCCGAGGCTGCGAATGAGCCAGCCGCAGAACCAGCAGCAGAACCGGCCGAGGGCAAGTCGCAGGTTGGAACGATTCAGATACCCATCAGCGACGTAAAGAACAAGGCGTTTGCGATTGTTCCATCGAACTACAGCCAGAAGGTACCCCATGGATTGCTGGTCCTTTTTGGGGATGCCGGATCGTTGAATCAATCGCAGTGGGCTGCGGCTTGGGAGCCCTTTGCCAGGGAGCATCGTTGGATCATCGCCGTTGCACAATCCTCGGACGAGAAGGGATGGAGCTTTGAGGAGGTCGAGGTCGGGATGCGGATGCAAACGTGGCTTGCGAGGACTTATTCGATCGATCGAAGAAGGATTGCGGTAGGTGGATTTGATAGTGGGTCGATCCTCGCATACATCACGGCCGCTCAGTTTCCGGAGTTGTTTCGCGGGGTGTGGTTGAGCAACCCCAAGGCTCCTCGGGGGCTTCGTATCAATCCGAGCGAGCCGTTTAAGGCCGCGAGTTACTTTGTCAACAGCAGCGACAAGGGGGTCGATGCGTTTGTCGAGAGGATTCGTAAGAACGGCTACAGCGTGCAGCGACAGGGGAGCGATTTGGACTCATCAAAACTCGTTGAGGCCCCGTTGCTATTGCCCGTCCAGCGTTGGCTTAGGCTGTTGGAAGCTTATTGATGAATCCAACCTCGAATCCGTTGCCGCGTTGGATGGCGTTGATTTCTGGGGTAGTGCTGCTTTGCATGGGGCTATCGATGCGGTTTGCCCCAGCGATATGGGATGGGCAGCGTTGGTTGGCGACCGATACGTTTAGCAAAGTAGGGTTGGTGCTGATCTGCATGTGGCTGGCTTGGCCGGCGGTTGAAGCGATCCGACGGGCCCCTGGTGGTACCGTGCTGATGATCGCATGCACGTTGGTCTTTGGGTTGTTTGTTTATCGACCGAAGACGATTTTTGTGACGGGTCCATTTATCGCCGTGGCTGTAGGAGTGGCGATGGTACGCGGATGGTTGCGTAAGCACCGAGGGTAGGGGTTATTCCTCGATGGTGCCGATTTGAGTTTTGGCAAAGGGGCTTGTGCTCCGAGCGATCTGAAGAATGACGCTTTGGGACTCGGTACCCGGCATAGGGTAGGTCGCCATGCGTCGAAGTTGCAGTCCTTGGAGGAGTCCTCGGTGTCGCGCCTCGCCCCGCTCATCGACCCAGCGAGGTCCTTTGATGGCAAGGAGTCGTCCGATCTTGTGCCATTCGTCTTTGAGCCATCCGCAGAGTCGGACCAGAGGGCCGACGCCGCGGGCGACGACCGAGTCGAAACGGTCCTCGGCGAGCACGAGGGTGCCGCTGATGGGAAAGACGCGGGTGTTGAGCCCGAGCTTTTGAACGATGTCTTGGGCGACCTTCGCTTTTTTCGCGACGCTATCGCACAGGGAGACATCTAGGTCTGGCCGCAGGATGGCCAAAAGGATTCCTGGAACTCCGCCACCGGTACCCAGATCGAGGATTTCTTCGTTGGGTTGGAGGAGTTTGCTAAGTTGGTAGCTATCGAGCAAATCGCGTTGGACGAAGAGTTCCGCAGTGGTGTGTCGCGTGAGGTTGATTTTGGTGTTCCAGTCCCAGGCCAACTGGCAGTACATCGCGAGTTTAGCCCAGGTGGGATCGTCGATCGCCTCGATCCCTAGATCACCAGCCAAACGCTTGAGATTATCAACCGTCGGGGGGGTAGACGCCTGGTTGGTTTCCGGTGTTTTTGAATCTTCGGTTTGCACAGTGCTTAGGCGGACTCCAGGAGTAAATTTGGGAACGGGACACCAGGGTGTTCAAAACGAACCATGGTAGCCCAGTTGGGCAACACTACAAGCATTCTTTTGAACCTGAGCAACCTACCGATGGCTTGATGTACAATACGGGCCACTCCGGTGGATCCCCCTTGGAGGGATTCTGCGAAACGGAATGGATTGCTTAAGCTTCACATCTTTCCCATTTGACGAGATTCTAGATGAAAACCTCTCTGCTTGCCTTTGCATTGCTGATCACAACCTCCGTGTTTCGACCCGTCTCGGGTCAGGAAGCCACCGCGACGGCCATCAAGCCGGTGCGGATGGGTGCTGGATTGATGACGTTCGAGACCGTTCCTGGTTGGGGGCTCCGACCCGACGGCAAATCGGCCATTGGCCCGACTCACGGATCGGTGGTGATCGATAAGGCAGGAAATATCTACACCAGTGCGGACCAGGGGGTTTATGTGTTTTCCCCGGATGGCAAAGTCATCCACAGTTACCTTGGGGGAGACTACACACGTTTGCACGACATGGAGATTCGCGACGAGGGCAATGGCGAGTTCATTTATGGGGCCCGCAATGCCAACGCTGAGGGGATCAAATTCAACGCTTCGACCGGCGAGGTGGTCTTGAGGCTCAAGTATCCTGAAGAGTCGGGACTGAATCTCAAACAGTTCAATCCAACGGCGATCACCGTGGGGCTCGATGGGGACATCTACCTTTCGAATGGTTATGCCAGCAATCATATATTTCGCTATGACAAAACGGGCAAGTACCTGAGTCATTTCGGGACCCAGGGCAATGGCCTCAAGGAGTTCAACACCGCCCACGGCATGACCTTGGATACCCGATACACCCCTGCCCGCTTGTTGATTTGCGATCGGAACCATCAGCCTAAGGGCCGGTTGGTCCATTACAGTCTCGAGGGAGAGTTCATCGAGGAGGTCGTCACGGGTCTTGGGATGCCCACATCGGTGGCGATCCAAGGGGATTATGTATCGGTACCAGATTTGCATGGACGGGTGGTTATTCTGGACAAGAACAACACCATCATGGCGGTCTTGGGTCACAATCCGGATCCGGCCAAGGGAGGGAATTTCAACGTGCCGCAAGAGCAGTGGATCGAGGGGATCTTCAGCGGCACGCATGGTTCCTATTGGGATAAGGAGGGGAACCTCTATGTCCAGGACTGGAACGTTTCGGGACGGATCATGAAGCTTGTTCGGGTCAAGCCTTAACCACGGCAACCCCGAACAAGGCAACCCTGAACACGTCAAACCCGAATACGGCAATCGAGCCTAAGGTGTTTGCGATTCTTGGGGTTGGTTCCAGAGTCTCCAGGGGTCATCCAAGCGTTTCATTTCCGAGAGGAGCAATTCTCTCATTTCGGCGAGTTTGTCCTGGTAATTCGGGTCCTCGGCGAGATTGGTTTGGTGGGGTAGAGCTTGGGTGCCCGTCAAGCGGTGGATATCGGGTCGATGGTGTTCGTCGAGGAACTCGAGTGGATTTTCGTCCAAGTTGAATAGCTGTGTTTTGCGTACTTTTCCGTCGAGCACATCCCATTCGACCAGTTTCCATGGACCTTTTTTGACACACCGCAGCCCGGGTTTGGTACCTCCGTTGTAGACACCGTAGAGGACATCGCGAAGTGTTTCTTTTTGGCCCATGAGGATTGGTTTGAAGCTAAGCCCTTCGTTGGACTCCGGGGCTTGGATGCCTGCTAGGTCGCAGAGGGTCGCCAGGGTATCGAGCAAATAAACATTGCCTTCGGCACGCGTTCCGGGAGCGATTCCGGGGCCTTTGACGATCATGGGGACCCGCCAGGTGTGTTGGTAGAGGTTCTGTTTTCCTTGAAGGCCGTGTCGACCGATGGCGATCCCGTGGTCGGAGGTATAGACGACGTAAGTGTTTTCGAGTTCGCCCATGGAATCGAGTTTATCCAGCACGCGACCGATTTGCTGGTCGATCCATTGGCTACAAGCAAACTCGCGACCGAGTTCGTTTCGGATGGTGTTCGGGTCGCGATTTTCCCAGACGCCGCTGACATCGACTTCGTCTCGAAGGTTTGGATGGCCGTGGGGAAAGGGGTGTTCGGGAAGGTAGTTTTCAGGGACTCGGGGTTGGTTGGGATTGGATCGAGGGAGTTGATTTCGGTCGGTGTGGTTTACGGCACCGTATTTGGAGAGGAGTTCTGGGGTTCCATCGCGTTGATCGTGGGGGTGCGAGAATCCGAAATAGATCAAGAAGGGTTTTTCGGGATTGCCCGATTGGATCGAGGCGTTTCTTGATTCGAGGAATTCGAGGACTTGTTCGGCGTGCCATGCGCTGCCGGTCTGGGGGGTTCCGCCTCTTTTGGTCGAGTCCTTGCGGATCGCGAATTGCTCATTGGCAGCTTCGTAACTGTTGCCTTGTTTGCAGGTACGCATCGTGACATAGCCGGCGCGATTAAAAACCGCTGGGATCGTTTGGAGTTCAAGATTCGCAGGGCATAGGTTGCGTTCTTTGACCTTTGGAGAGATCGGCAGATGCCAGAGCGTTCTACCGCACATGATCATATGGCGAGAGGGTGTGCATACAGCCCCCGAGAAAGAGCCCATGTGGTAGGCTCCATCGATCACCATGCCTTGACGGGCTAGTTGGTCTAAGACGGGCGATTCGAGTTTCGACGTGGGGTTGTAGATTTTCAAGTCCCAGGGAGACTGATCGTCGACCAAGACAAATAGAATGTTCGGGGGTTTGCCATAGGCCCAAGCAAGGTTCCCAGAGAGCATGGAGGCCAACATTGAGGCCAAGAGGAATATCGCGACCAGTGAGCCAAGTTGACGGGTCGATCGATTTACACAGAGTGTCAGTGCCATCGCTGCTCCTTTTGGGTTGCTATCGATAAGTCTCCAAACTTCGATTATACAGTCAGATCTCAGGATCGATGGCACGCACGCGTTTTGGGTTCAAAACCCTGAAGGCCCCTTCTTCTGAAAACGACAACTTTTGGATCACCCATGCAACTGAATATCTTAGACGAATTGCAAACCAAGCATCTTTTGCTCGAGTCACGGCTGCGGGTCGTCGAGCATGAGCGAATCGAGGTTTCGCAGGCGACGGGGCGGATATTGGCCCGACCGATTCTCAATTTCCGCGACAGCCCAGCGTTGGATATTTCGGCGATGGATGGCTACGCCTTCCGATACAGTGAGCTTGAAAAACGGCTTCCTCGGACGAATTCCGATCAGGCTCAAGCGGGGGGGGATTGCTTTGAGGTGACCGGCGTTGCAGCCGCTGGAGCCTGTCGATTGGTGCTCGGTCCCGATACGGCAATACGGATCTTTACCGGTGGCGTTGTTCCACAGGGAGCCGATGTAGTCATTCCACGAGAAAGATGCCGTGAGGAGAGCGACCGTGTTTGGGTGACGATTTCCTTGGACCAGATTCCCCATGGTTGGAATATTCGCCGTCAGGGAGAGAATGCGAAGCAGGATGAGGTGGGTCTACAGGCGGGGTGTTGTATCGACGGGCCGAGGATGTCGTCGATCGTATCGATGAATCGCGAAGCGCAGATCGATGTTTCGAGGAAGGTCCGAGTGACGATCATCAACACTGGGGATGAATTGATGGGGATGGATTCTCCGATCGAACCTTGGCAGATCCGCGATTCGAACGGACCATTGCTCGAGAGTATGCTGCGAGCCTGCCCATGGATCGAATGGAACCGAGTCAGTGCCAGAGACGACCTTAGCCAGATCCAAACGCGATTGAACGAGGCCTTGGATGTCTCCGATGCAGTGCTCTTGACCGGGGGCGTCTCGATGGGTGATACCGATCATGTTCCAGCGGCGGTACGTTCTTGCGGGGCAGAGGTGATTTTTCATCGTTTGGCGATACGGCCTGGCGCACCGGTATTGGGTGCGGTAGGATCGGAGGGGCAATTGATTATGGGATTGCCGGGCAATCCGGTAAGTGTTGCGGTAACCTTCCGGCGATTGGGGTTGGAGTTGTTGGATCGTATGGCTCGACGGGTATCGGGCCGGAGGAAATGGAAGCTCCAGGTTGCCGGATCGGATTCCAAGACATTGGGGTTGGTTTGGTATCGGTTGGTTCAGATTCAAGCCGACGGCACCGCTTTGTTGTTGGCCAACCAAGGATCTGGGGACATCCGATCGCTTGGACTTTCCGACGGCTTCATCGAGGTCCCACCCGGGAGTCTATCGCAGGGGATGTTTGCGTTCTACGATTGGAATACGGTATAAGGGTGGGTTGAATGGATATCCATTTCGGGTGAGTTAAATACTGCGAACCGGGCAACTGCGTCGAGGAGCATGGAGGACTTGGTCCAAGTGGGAAACGGGTTTCCTTGGGGTACGAGCAATAAATTTTCCAATCGTTCGACCGACGCCTTCGAGAGAATGGACTAAGACTTGACCATCGCTGATGTAGGCCTGGCCTGATTCAAAACCAAGCCAAGACAGGATTCGTTGGTAAGCTATCGCGGCAAGGTGGCTTGACCCATGAAGCCGACTGAGGAACTCGAAGTCCTTCTGGAGCATGTCCTCGAGGAGTGGAATGTTGGCTGGTTCGAGCGAGGAGAACGGGGCGATAGAAAGGCTCAGTTCGCTCAAGGGTTTGCTTTTGAGGAAGTCCTCGTGTTCTTGGGCGAAGAAATTCTCGTATCCGTTTTGATCATCGTAGGGTTCGACCCCTTTGGCTGCCCGGTAATACCATCGTCGAGGAGAGGCCTCGGCCCGAATGGGTAACCCGATGATTGTATTGACCTGAGGGATCAAACCTTGCGGGGATTCATAAGCCCTGAATGTCGAGATCTTTTCTCCGATATCCAGATCCTCTTCGAATTGCCGAAAGCGATTGTAGCCACCGATGCAGGCGTAGACCTCGGCGGTAAACGCACTGTTCCAACCGCTTGTTACGCATCGGTTCCAATTGAATTGGTATCGAGGGTTTCGATCCGGTCGGAGCGCACGCGAAGATGCATAGGATTCACAGAAATTCCATGACCTTCTCATCAACAGCAAGATGGGATGATCGATGAGCAACCATGGGCACCGGTCTTGGTAGCCCCGAATCCCATCAATCGTAGGCTGTGTGTCGAAGGCTTTCAACATTTCGGACAATTGACGGGGGTCATTCCAAACCACGTCGGCATCCTCGCTGACAAGGTACAGTGGGTGGCGATAGGTATTCCTTTTTGTAGCTCGCAGCAGAGCCAAATCCGCGAGGATTTTTCGAGCATACGTCAGCGGAGCTCGTTCGTCTGCGGCATGTTTCATTTGGATTACCGAAAGGTTCATCCCTGCCGGGTGACTCCAATTCCTTGCTAGTTCCGCAGTCGAATCGGCATTTTCAACTGCCGCATTATTGACCAGGACGATGACCTCATAGAGATCGCGGTCTAGAAAACGACCATCGGTACCAAATTGCTCGGCCAACAAATTCAGCCGATCCTGGATGTGTTGGGCTTCGTTACGGCACGGTAAAAGCACCGCGAGGCGGCATCGGGCATTCATTGCAGGAAGGTCACCTGCAAATTCTTCGAGAAGACACAAGTGTTCGGCAGGTTGACTTGAAAGATAGGATTCGATTTCCGAGCGTTCGATAGCTGGATCTCGGAGTATGGGGTTCCCGCTCGGATCGATTATGGGTAGGTATCTCGTGCCTTGACCGACACGGGGCGAGAATCGCACATTTTGATCCTGCATCGCATCGAGATGTTGATCGAAAGTCCAATGAGGCATGCGAGAGAGGGCCTGTGAGGAGGGATGCTTTTCGAGAGCATGTTATGGTTAGGCGAGAAGAAGGTTATGGGAGTTGCCAAGCGATGTCAAGAAATGGATC
>Ga0315902_10011313_pt1 | contig 11721 bp, 9 predicted proteins | sample LakEriMetagenome_9_FD_203523 | JGI IMG/M metagenome (GOLD analysis project Ga0315902, IMG submission 203523) | Freshwater fungal communities from buoy surface, Lake Erie, Ohio, United States - Buoy 12 MA117 | ecosystem: Environmental > Aquatic > Freshwater > Lake > Lake biofilm | place: USA... | reverse complement strand
AGTACCTCCATTTCGCGATAGCGATGTTCCCATCCATTTCGGCGCAGTATGTCGGTAATTAAATCCTTGAGTGGGCTATCGGTGTACTTACGATTTAACATGGTTTCAAATATCGCTCGCAATCATTGATTTCATTCGACAATTTTTCCACTTGCAACACGAACGACCCGAACGGTCAAACCGGCGTCACGCAGAAGGTTGGCCGCTCTTTCATGGTGAGTATCGGTGATGAATAGTTGACCAACTTCATTTCTTGCCAGCCATCGCATGATATTGGCCACCCTCTGCTCATCAATCTTATCAAAAAAATCATCGAGCAACAAGATAGGATTCGCACTGATAGACTCCCTTATAAACAGATACAACGCAAACTTGAGTGCGAACAGAAATGTTTTTTGCTGCCCCTGTGATGCAAACTTTTTCAAGGGTTGGCCACCTATCAAAAAATCAATATCATCGCGATGCGTGCCTGCGCAGGTGCGCTCCAAAACACGATCGCGCTTGCGATTGACTGCAAGTAACTGTTCCATGGTCTGTTCATTCAGCTCGGAGTCGTACTGCAGAGAAACATCTTCCTCTGAATTGGCAATCTCGCCATAAACGCGGTGAAAGACAGGCAAGAACTTGTTAAGAAAGGAAGAACGTGCCTCATGTATTCGCCGCGCTCTTTCAACTAACTGAGCATCCCATATCTCTATGAACTCATCCGGAAAATGAGCCTGCTTAGAGTACGTCTTCAACACCGTATTCCGCTGAAGCAGCGCATGATTGTACGCTATCAAATCATCGAGGTAACCGCGAGAAAGTTGAGCCATTGCAACGTCCAGAAATTTCCTTCTCACTTCACTTCCCTCCCAGATAAGCTCAATGTCGTAGGGTGTTATCATCACGCACGGCAACAGACCTATGTGCTCTGACAAACGATCATACTCCTTGAAATTTCTCTTAAAAATCTTTCGCTGATTGCGCCGCACAGAACAGACAATCTGCTCAGATTGTGCCTGACGAATAAACTCGCCAGTTATAGCAAACTGATCAGTGCCCAACCGAATATTCTGCGCATCGATAGAAGTAAAATAGCTCTTGCAATTGCAGAGGTAATAGATGGCGTCGAGCAAATTCGTTTTTCCCGAACCATTCAAGCCTACAAAACAAGTAGCGCTCGTATTGAACTCCAGTTGAAGATCTTCATAATTTTTAAAGTTATAAAGCGTGAGTTTTTGTAATTCAATTGAGCTCATATTCCATCAATACCAATGCACACTGAAATCTGTCAGACCTTTTCCAAAGTTGACAAATTCACGGTTGCTTTCCTCCAGAAATAAATATTCAGCCTCCAGTTCTTGTTGGGCGTCCTCCTCATCATCAATTACAACACTTCTCTCTGACTCAATAAATAGAGGCCAAGCGTTTGCAGGCTCACGAGCATCAAACGCTATTACATGACCCAGCCATTGGCCGGATGAAGGCTTGAAAACCTTGTAGAAGTGAACCTCGAGCTTTGCACCGCGGATTTCAGCTTCATGATGATGAACCAATTGAACAGAATCTATAGTCTGATTATCCTGCATATATCGTTTCGTCAAATAAATTTCCGACAATTTCGTGCGAGAGGAAAACGGCTCAGGCATTCGACTAACTGCATTATTTTTCCATAACAGGCTGTATAGATCGTTCACTTGATCATTCATTCTTGAAAGACGCATCAGAACAGAGTCGGTCGGTTGTCGCTTATGCTCCCAATCGAATCGTACCAGATCCATCAAAATTTTACCATTGCGCGATGTATAGGCCTTATCGAAAAACGTCGCAATGTCTCTTTCCTTGCGCAGCGGTTCGAGCAGTGTGCAGTAATCAAGCAATGCGTCGGTGTTAAATGCTAAACCGGACTCCTTCGAACTTCTGATTCGTTTCCATTCATTGCGTGCTTCCACCAGCAGCTGTGGAACCAGATAGCGATAAGTGGCAACCGGCAACCATCCGCTATCGGCGGCCATGGCCATCAAGTGATAGATGCTCAACTCATACTCCTCAATTGCCAGCAATTGCATAAGCTGCGGTAAGAGCGGCGCAGCCAGTCGAACCGAATCAAATAAAAGTTCACACCCGCTTCCGCCCATTTCATCAAAAACAATAGGAGGTTCCTCCACCACTAATCGCGCATATGTTTGCCATGCCTTTGCCGTTTTCATGCGCAACAAAGCCAAAAGCACCTCATATTGATACTCTGAGCTATCGGGAAATGCATTGAACTCGCGAGCCAGGAATTGAATGTTTTCTGACGAAGTATCGGCCGACAAACCTGTTAGGAGTTTAGAACGAACCAACACGGCATCTTCACTATTGAAATTCGAGAGTTCCTTCCATATTTTCCGAATGGTCTGTGCCGATTCTACGGAAAAATCCATCTCACTTGTAATTTGAACTGCGCGATTGCGCAGAAGTGAATCGGTCGAGGTAAGCGCATCGAAATAGGCCTTGTCCCTCAATTCAAAATGCGGGTGGGGGAATAGTGTATCCGTAGATTGAAAGCTTTCAAACGCATGGCGCAAAAAATCGGAAACTCCTTGAACAGAATCGTAACACGCTGTCAGTTGATAGAACGATTTATTATGCAACAGCATTCGATGTATGAACCTACGACTTGTAGCGGTATCGCCTATTGTAAAATCGATTATTGCGCCTGTTTCGTTCCAGCTAACCTTTTCAGACATGATTTGCATATCCAATCCCAAAACCGATTCGCGCTTCTCCCGAAGGAAAGTTTGCTTGTCTTCCCCATCGGAAAATTCATGATAGCGCTGAAAGTCTATTAGAACTGATTCGGCAGCGCCTGGAGGGCCTAAGACCATCGACGCACTGGTGCCGAAGGGCAAGTCGGGCACTATTTCCAACTCTGCCAAGTCCGACATTGTATTCCAACCTGAGCGGGCCTCCGCAGGTTCGAATGGAAGTTTTACCGAAAATGGAATCTCCTTATCCTGATAAAGCAGCAACGTGCCACACACAGGGCGGCTCAGTTGAAATGAATCGAACCAGTTCCTTCTGCTTTGTTCACTGGTATCGTTGGTTGAGAGTGCCACGTAGCTCAGGCCATTGATCACAAACAGTGCGTGCACCTCGTCATTGATTGTATTACCACTTTCCTCGCTAACTTTTAAAACTGCCGTGGCTGATGGCAATCCGCGGTGTAAAGACAATTGAAAGGACACGACCTCCAACAATCGGTCTTTGCAAAAAGCCCGCATGAAGCGCTCCAGTTCATACGAATCCTCATCAAGAAAATCCGGCATTTCTATCACATGACGTTGGGCTGCATAGAAAAAACCCTTGCTCACATCAGTTGACATTACTTCGAAATCCGGATTATCGTTGAACATTCCCGGCGATTCGTACGAAATTCCTTTGGCGGGGAAATCAATCGACATGGCACCATCCGGAGATTCCCACTTAGCTGTTTCCGAGCTAGACTCGTGTATTATCAGCTTGTCAAAAAAGGTACTGCCATACCCTTGTTTAACTTTATCGCCTGCAGCAGCTAACTGCAGTATGATAATTTCATCGGGTAATGCGATAATCTGCCTTCTACCGAAATCGCCGCGACGAGTTCTATTCATTATATCCAAGCATGGATAGCGCCCTACCTTAATCTGATGCTTTGAAATAATATCGCCCGCGATAGATTCATATAGTGTGCTATCAATATGAGACAGGAGATCAACAGAGGATTGACCCGTAATGGACTCGTATGTTTTTAATCGAGTGAACGAGCAACTCGCACCATTGGCCATATCTAGCGAAAGCCACGTAGTTGACTCTTTTCCCGATCCGACGAGATAGACCGGTGCCGCAGTGCTAAAAGAAATCAACCCATCCGGTGTTGTGAAAGCCTCGAAGCCACGGTCGTAGATGCGCCTGTCAATTTCCTTTCGTCTTTTTGCATTTCTGCTTCCCTTATTGAGCGGCACTACGTCGTACCCCCTTGCGCGAAGCAACTCAATCACCCCTTCTTTGCCTGGCAGATGCGCGCATCCCATGGCGGCAAATACTGAGGACCCCGTTCGGATTATACTATCCAGATTATGGACAAACAATTTATTTCGTTCTACCAGGACGTACTTTCTAAATGACTGCGAGGTCGTATTGTTGTTGAGTGAATCAATCAAATCGAGGTCCTGCCGACGGTAAGCAGGTTCCAATTGACCGATGAGATTTTCATAATCATCCAAGTCGCCTTCGTCCCATTCGCGGGCATTCTCCTCCATGCTTTCTTCGACACTCGCCTTTTCAATGAAATAAGAACTTTGCTCGTAGGTTTCGAGCCCCGATGTTAGCAGGCCCATCTTCTTCGCAGCCTGATAGATGTGCATATCGAGCCAAGTATCTTCCTCGTAGTCAATGGCGCTATTGTCATCGCCATACCTGAACATCAGGTAATTGAGAATATCCGGTTCGAACAGCAGAGCCTCTCTTATTCGTTCAATGCTTGATAAACCACCCCCCAAACTCCAGTATCCTTCGAGTGCCGGTAGTGGCGAGTCGCTTGCATATTCATCATAATCATCTTCAACATACGTCTGACCATGCATCCACTCCAGGACCTGTGGATCATGAAACAACGCGTCAAGCCAAGCCTCCGGCTCAAGCTCCAACGCCACCACATCGACCGATTGCATCGCATCGTAAAATGGGTCACCAAGCTGGAAAGCGACTTTTCCACTTATGTGCATCGTACCGTATAGATAAGATGGCTTTTTCAAATCGTTTCCTGAAACCTCCCAAAACAGACTTTTGTACTGAGCCTGCACAGAGGCTCCCGTTCCCAGCATAATTAGCAGGCAACTGAACTTAATACACGCATTAATAGACAGAAGGGAATTCACAAACGGAAGATATTCGGTCAAAAATAGCGTGTATTGGAGGCCAAGTAACCAGAATTGTGCGATGATAACAGAAATCGTTTATTTTTGCCGCCGCATAACACAGAAGAACATGGCAAAACAAGACGCCCCAAAAGAAGAAACCCTTGTAGACATTCAACAAGTAGCTTCGAAGACAGAACAATTTTTCGAGCAAAACCGCAAGACTATTTCACTGGTAATGGGTGGAATCGTATTGGTGGTGGGAGGTTTTTTCGCATATCAGTTTCTCTATGAAAAGCCTTTAGAAGCGAAAGCATCGAATGCTGCCATTCGAGCCGATCTGCTCATTGAGATGGACTCTGTGCGCCTAGCCGTGCAAGGCGGAGAAAATTTCGAAGGTTATGAGGCTATCGCAAGCAATTACAGCGGAACCAAAGTGGCAAATCGCGCTCATTTTTGGTGCGGTGTATACTACCGCGACATTGCAAAGGACTATAATGCGGCCTTGGAGCATTTCAAGCAAGCCAGTTTCGATGATGAAGCAATGAGCGTTGAAGTGACGGGTTGCATTGGCGACATGTATGTCATGAACGGTGATTTGGAGCAAGGTGGAAGCTGGTTGGAAAAAGCTGCCAAGCAAGCCAACTCAAGCGCAAGCCGTGACTTCTCAGGACCACTCTACAATTTGAAGGCTGCCAAAGTTTTCATGGAGGCGGGTAACAACGCAAAAGCTCAAAGTCTCTTGCAATATGTCGTAGACAATTACGAGAAACGTTCTCCGGAATACGGCGAAGCTGAAAAGCTCCTCTCGTATTTAAAGGCTATGGAGTAAGTCTCTATGGCCACCGAGAATCTATCAGCATACAACAAAGAACATCTTCCCGATGCCCGCAACATGCGCATCGGGATTGTTGTTTCTGAATGGAACGATCGCATTACCTCCGGACTGCTTGCAGGATGCATGGAAGCACTTTCGGATTGTGGAGTTCCCCGTTCAAACCTTCTTGTTGCTCATGTGCCGGGCAGTTTCGAATTGCCTCTAGGAGCCCAACTATTATTTGAAAACCATTCTATCGAGGCGGTCATTTGCCTTGGCTGTGTTATCCGCGGAGAGACAGCACACTTCGATTTTGTTTGTCAGGCTTGTGCCTCCGGAATTCAAACGCTATCTCTAAAAATTGGGAAGCCGGTAATCTTTGGTGTATTAACCGACGATCATGAAGAGCAGTCTATAGCTCGCAGTGGAGGCAGTAAAGGAAACAAAGGCACTGAAGCTGCCATCACGGCCATCAAAATGATTGGTCTGCAGCGCGAACTCGAAAACAATAATTGGTAAGGGAAACGACTACACCACCATTTCCTGGAACGAAAGCTCCTCTTTACCTTTCTTAGTAAGCCTATACCCTGAATTGTTCTTGTTCATGATATACCCTTCGAGGTAAAGATTTGCCACACGCTCGCCCAATTGTGCGCTTCGCGTAGATTGAGCATCATCGTGTTCGATACGACTCCAAAAAGCTGTTTCCAACTGACTCAGTTTAATGAGCTCGTTTTTGTTGTTCTTCTTGTAGGTTTGAATGATATCGAGAATGACGTAGTCGTATTTATCCAGAAACATGTGCAGAGTGGTTGACCGGTTAACTTAGTTGTGTCTTAACGCGGGGCTAATATAGAATACACCTGCAGGCTATTTTGTGGGTAAGTCAGAATGTTTTGCTCACAACTTTTCAACCTTACTGTCGAGCCATTGAAGTTGGGCATGACGTTCTACAATTTGATGTACCTTTCGGACTCAATCATTACTTCATGAAAAAATTTCTACTCTTCGCAGCGTGCGCATCAACATCCCTGTTGAATGCTCAAATTACCATCAATAGCAATCACCTTCCTAACGCAGGCGATTTACTATTTATGCAAGCAGCAACTCTTCAAACCGACGTTGACCTGGAAGCAACCGGCCCCAATTACAACTGGAATTTCGGTTATGACATTCTGCAGCCCGGTGCACTCGACGCAGGAACGGAATGTGTTGATTTGGGGTCACTTTCATTAATTGACCAGTTATTCTTTAACAATCCCTTCAACCCCGACTATAACTCTGATTTTGGTATTGGTGCAGCCCTGCTTGACAACCCGATAATTAGTATTGAAGACGCCTATCAGATCTATAAGAACAGCGGTGGAGTTTATGCTATGACCGGAATCGTCGCAACAGTAAGTGGGGTTCCATTGAATGCACAATACGACGACCGCGATATTATTTATGACCTGCCACTCACCTATCCCGCATCCGGCAACTCTCATTCTACTCTTACATTGGATGTTCCAACCATTGCGTATTATGGAACCGATCAATATCGCGACTACGTTTGCGACGGTTGGGGAACCATCAACATCTACGATCAGTCGTTTGATGTGCTTCGCGTGAAATCAACACTCATAGGCTTTGACACAATATCCGTAAATTTCAACGGAGCTCCTTTCGGATTTCAGATTCCAAAAGACATAACGACTTACCAATGGATTAGTACTGCGTTTAAAGTGCCCGTGCTGGAAATAACTTCTTCAGCAGGTGGTTTCGGGGGTGCACAACTCAATGTGCGAACAGCTGATCTAGGAACTTCGTCGATTTCACATTATCAAAGCGAGCTTAACATTTATCCGAATCCTACTTCTGATGCGTTACGCATAGTAGATGCAGATGTTGACGCACTATTTACCATTTCAAGCGCTGAGGGCAAATTCATCAAAAGGGTTACTGCCACTCAAGGAATAATTGATGTGAATGATCTTTCAGCCGGTTTGTATCTATTGCAATCAACCGAAGGTGGTATTATACGACAAACGCGCTTCGTCAAACAATAACCTCAATTTCCGCATGGGAAGTCAGAGGAACCATTCGGATCGCAGAAATTAAGTGCTGCGGTATATTGGCTTTGAACTAATGCGCTGAGATTACCTGAGTTTGGTTGGTTGTTGTTGTCAAAAGCGACCAGAGGCAAATTAACCAGATTACGAGTCCCCCTTGATGCAAACAGTCCAATGCCGCCGCTCACGTTGGTATAAATTGGTCGCTCTTGTGCCACCCCCGTAGAAGGCGTATTCACCTCGATATACGACTTGAAATCGCTATTACCCATTGTCAACATCACATCAAAGCACTCTGTGCGTTGCTGTTGCACATCATACGATCCAATAACACGACGGATGCGTTGATCGGCCACCAAATTGTTTTGCAGAAATGAAAAGAATGCACGGCCATCGAAGGTTATTTTCAGCAACTGTCCGCTCGTAATGTCGTCGTTAGAAATCGAACCAAGATAATAGTCGAGAAATTTCGGAGTGACACTCACCGGCACTCCCGTCCAATCGTTATCCGCATAGACCTCCTCAATAAAATGAAAACGTAATTTTGCATCATACATGCTTGCATTGCTTGCAGCATTCCATCGAATAGCCACCTCAGATGTATAGTTGAAGCCTCCTGCTGTTGAAATAGAAGCCAGAATAAACGTTGCATTTTGCTGAGGGGTTATCCATGCAAAATTATTATAGCTCACCACTTGCGTTTTCGCAGTCACTTCCCTTCCGTCTTTAAACTGCAGCACAATTCGGTATTCGGAATTTTGATTTAATCCCGGGGCTGATGGCACGAAGTAATACATGGTTTGCGCAGGGCCATAGAAAATCCCATTCATTTGGCGGTTACTGATTGTTGTTGAAATCAATTCATACTCTTCAACTACCTCTCCATCTACCAATCGCTCCACAACTTTATTTACAAAATCTGCATCCTTGTATTCCGAGCTATCACGCACTGCGGCATATGCTGTATTGTCTCCTTCTCCCAAGAACGTTTTATTGATTTTTATCCATTGGGTATCCTGAACAGTTATTTGATTATCGCCGTTAAAATCGGGATCCAACAAGCCGAAAATCACGGTTGTATTCTTATAAGGCGCGTTCAAGTCGACTTCTGTTTCGCAGGAAGTGAGAAAAATCGTCGCAAACAAAATGAGGAATAATGACTGTTTCATGTGATTCTATGAAATACAATGTACGGCAAATGTACCCTATTGTTATTCTAACACAACATACGTTTTGTAGTTGCTATGGTGTGGACGCGTTGCGACTGAAGACGCCTTCATACCTTGTATGGAAGAGACGCTCCGTGTTGTGTCCAAACGCGCGTATTTCAGCGGAGTGCTGTCAGAAAAGATAACGTATCTACCCCATCGGCATAGTCCCATAAAGCAGGGCGCTGACTATGACCAAAAGGAATATCCTTCACGCTCACAATACATTGTATCTCATCGCTGCGAGAGGACAACTCACGTCGCACGTCCTCCTCCTTCGAATAATGCTCGTAATAAAGGCTCCCCGTGGGTGATGCTAGGGCCTTGTCTTCCTTCAACAATATGAAGCCATTGTCCAACAGCTGCTCGCTATTCAGCAGCCAAACAGCCTTGTTATAGTCATAGTTATTGGCGTATTTGTGATGATGAATTATTTCATTGAATGGATAGAGTGCGTTGAATAGCCTATTGATATCGAAACCTTCAGGCAGATACACTTTGGATACGTTGCGACATCCCAAACCGAAATAATCGAATATATCGTTACCAAGGGCTCTTAATTCTTGATTGGTTTCATTTCCCGATAAAATCGCAATGCTCGTTCGGCTTTGTCGTATGATATGCGGCAGATGACCGAAATACTGCTCAAAATAGCGGGATGTGTTATTGCTACCGGTGGCAATTACAGCCTCCATATCATTCATTCGTCCTTCAGCAAATTGGAGTTGACCGGAAACCGATTCATCCAAGCGGGCAAGAAATTTCAGCAAAGCAGGCATCAGCAAACGATCATCGGAGGAAAGTTTCACATATGCGATATGACCGCTGAGAATTACACTCAGTACATCATGCAAACCAACCAAAGGCAGATTTCCCGCACAGATAATTCCAACTTTTTTCGGCGCCCCGTCATCGGTCCAGGCGCATTGCATCAGCCATTGATCAATTTTTTCTGCACGCAACTCTTCTCCCCAAGCGAACAAAGACTTGCGAATATTGTTTGACGTGAACCATCCGTTGTGATGAATGTGCGTCTCAATCAATTGATTTAGTTCGGTAAATTCTTCCTCTGTCGTTCCCGATTCGTAGCCGGGCCATTCAGATGAGGAGGCCAGCAGCGAAAGCAAACGGGCCCACTGATCAATTGCACGAATTCGGTATTCCGATGGTTTACGCATACTTCACAAGGTGTTATTTTTGTTCCGCAAAATTAGAACGTATCGACTATGGCAATCATGATTACCGACGAATGCATCAACTGTGGTGCGTGTGAACCGGAATGTCCAAACCACGCAATCTATGAAGGTGGTGCAGAATGGAAATATGCCGATGGCACCGGCCTGCGAGGCATATTTACCCCCATGGGCAAGTCGGACGAAACCGACGCAGATGGCAACCAGTCACCGGTTAGCATGGATGTTTATTACATCGTTTCAGATAAATGCACCGAATGCGTGGGCTTTCACGATGAACCTCAATGCGCGGCAGTTTGTCCTGTTGATTGTTGCGTGGACGACCCTGCTCACCGCGAATCGGAGGAGCAATTGAAGGCCAAGAAGGAGTTCATGCACCTCTAGGTCATCATCGCACAACAAATTCATCGCAGAAAAGCCAGGAAGGCTCTCCCGGAGCATCGTGCCAGGTTGGGCAAGGGCCATGATTGGCTGCGATCATTTTCACAAATCGTGCTTTTTCAGTCAAGCCTTTGAGCAGAAAAGGCTCGAAAAATTCGCCTTCCACATGCTCATCTGTTGGAGATTGCACCCGACCAACCGACTTCCAATCTCTCCCGTTATCACTTACGAAATACTCTACTGATGTGGGCATGAATATCCATGCATTTCCGTACATGAACCAATGTGTTTCCAACTCATGTATTTCCGAAGCAGCTCCCAAATCAATGATGGCCTCCATGTTTTTGCCCTGCACAGCCTGCCAGGCACCATCGCGGAAATTATTGGACCCTAGGCGACCATCCACCAGCGCCTTCTTACCTCCTCCCGTGTACCAAGGTGATGGTTCATATGAAATCTTCAATGAGTCGCCTAGCGCCCGATGTGGCTCAAACCACCATTGCATTGGCTCGATGTAACGCATCGTATTCATCATCGCCATTGCTGTCAGCAGAGTTGGTCGTTCCAGTATTATTTCATTCACACACGGGATTAACTTGTCGCCCGCCTCGGTTCCAAGGGGCGCAAGTGAATAAGCCAGTGATACAGACTCAAAGGCAGGTTTCAGTTCCACAGCCAATGCATCTTGCTTTTGTCGAATGGCAATGCTTGCAGGAACTTTCGGGAAACCAGCGGCAATATTCAGCGCATGCAATCGGCTGTAATGGTCCTCAACGCGCTTGTAAAATGCCTTATAATTACGCTGTTCGGGATAGGTCCACAGCACTTCCGCAAGCGCCAGTAATCGCGGGAATACCTTTGAATCCACCAACTCTTGCGGCGCATGTTCAGTCCACATGTTGCACTCGCCGCCACGAATAAATCTAGCCTCAGCTGCCGATATGGATGGTGGTATAGGATCAAAATTATAGACCTCTTCGAGGTCAGTCGCATTCAGCCCGTAATCGAAATAGCAATGGCTGGTGGGCGACATTACCACATCGTGCGAAGCCTTTGCCGCATGCTCGCCGCCTTCCATACCCCGCCAACTCTGTATCATGGCATCCGCAGGTATTCCGCCTTCCAAAATTTCGTCCCAGCCAATAATGCGCTTTCCTTTGGTCGCCAGAAATGCCGCAACACGTTCAATGAAATAGGTCTGCAGTTCGG
>Ga0315902_10011311_pt1 | contig 11722 bp, 15 predicted proteins | sample LakEriMetagenome_9_FD_203523 | JGI IMG/M metagenome (GOLD analysis project Ga0315902, IMG submission 203523) | Freshwater fungal communities from buoy surface, Lake Erie, Ohio, United States - Buoy 12 MA117 | ecosystem: Environmental > Aquatic > Freshwater > Lake > Lake biofilm | place: USA... | reverse complement strand
AACGGATATCAACGGAGAGCGAATCACATAATGACACTATGCATAGCTTTGTATAGGTTTTTATGAGCGGTCGATGGCTTTCACGTGAGTAAGTCGCAGAACCATTGCTGACCAAACTCGACCCGGGTTTGATAGCATGCACCCGCAATCAAGAGCCGTGGTTGAGGTTCCGAGCTTGCCTCAATACGTGTTGTTCGTTAGGAAAGCTGGCGAGAGATGAGGTCTCTTCGAAGATCCTAAGGAAAGAGGAGAGAAGCCGCTGTCATGGCTGTCTCTCCCCAAGAGCACGTTAGACGGGCATAGAGCAAGGGCAAAAAATCAAAGACCTGGTGAGGTCTTCTTAGGTCCTCCGGAGTTTGAAGAGCAGACGTCCGAGCCACAGCCATGGTCCGCCCCCAGCCGTGAGCCGAGGCTGCTGAAAACGCCGCCTCATGAGATGCTCGCGCAAAAGACGAGCGTTGCGAACGTGTGCCTTCGACCAAATATCGAGGAAAGGTCCTACGAAAGGGACAGCTCCGACTAGCGCGTCGATCAGATAATTGCCGACCATGCGCAAGAGAGTCCAGGTCGACGCTCGGGCTAGCCAAGCTTCGAGTAAAACATAGGTGCTAAGAAGGAAACCAATGAAGGATCCCAGAAAAGGAATAAAGCTGAGTACAGGATCCACACCCACGCGCATCTTGGTGCCAGGGATCCCTATAGCCGTATCCATCAGCCGAGCGTAGAGGTCGATACGCTGGATCGGATCGAGGGACTGCCAGCTTTCCATAGACTGCTGCCAGGTGCGGAATATCTTAGCGTTGGGCAAAGTAAGCTCCTCCGGTGAACGTCTCACTCTCCCCACTCTAGCAAGGAGTCGATATTCGTCAGCATGCATAATTTCAAAAGACAATATTGAGAAAAGCGATGATAGCAGAGGAGAATGAATGGGAAAGGCGAGGGTCTCTTTTTGATCTGATCCGCTGGTTGAGCAGACTCACCGCAACCCTCCTTCGTTCAGGGGGGGCAAACTCGAACGCCCGCATCCTGGGACGAGGGGCGTTCGAGTTGGGAGCTAGCTTGCTACGGACGATGCCTGTCAGCGAGCACCTTGGCGACATCGGCCAGATGCAAGCCGCGAGAGCGTAAGAGCACCATCAAATGGAAGAGCAGATCAGCGGCTTCGCCCAGCAAGGCGGAATCGTCGGAGTCCTTAGCCGCGAGTGCGACCTCGACACCCTCCTCGCCAACTTTTTGCGCCATACGGTGCGCACCGCGCTCGAAGAGCTTGGTCGTGTAGGAATCCTCGGGGCGTTCTCGATACCGACGGTCGATCAAGGCATCGAGTGTGTCGAGGAAGCTGATTCCTGATTTCCTGGGACCCCAACAGGTATCGCTACCCGTATGACAGGTCGGTCCCTCAGGACGAGCCTGAATCAGAAGCGTGTCCGCATCGCAGTCGAGACGGATATCCTCGAGTGTCAGAACATGGCCAGAGCTTTCTCCCTTGGTCCAGAGACGCTGTTTGGTCCTGCTAAAAAAGGTGACCTTCCCGGTTTGCAAAGTTTTTTCCAGGGCCTCCTGGTTCATAAAACCTAGCATCAGAACGGAGCCATCGGCACCATCTTGGACGATTGCCGGAACGAGACCGTCAGCTTTGTTCCAATTGATATCGGCATGATTGATCTTCATAGGCGGACCGCGACTCCCTTACTGTCGAGATAATGCTTGAGATCCGGAATCGTCACCTCCCCTCGGTGAAAGATACCTGCAGCCAGGGCTGCATCGACATGTGCATCCTCAAAGGCTGTGAGGAAATCTTCCTGCTTGCCAGCGCCTCCTGAGGCAACAAGGGGGACTTTGCAAAGCTCTCGTGCTGCCTGCAGCTGACGGATGTCATAGCCAGCTCGGGTGCCATCGGCCCCCATGCAGTTCAGAACGATTTCGCCCGCCCCTCGCTCCTGTACTTCGCGGATCCAGTCAAGGGCACGTTTGCCAGCGCTTTGTGCCGTTTTTTCACTGCCCGTATACTTCCATATCATGTACTCGCCATCTTGGAAGGTCGAGTCGATTCCTATAACCACACACTGGATACCGAATTCACCTGCTAGCGCATCAATAAGATCGGGGTTCTCAATCGCTGGCGAGTTGATGGATACTTTGTCGGCTCCTGCATGCAACACGCGGCGTGCGTCTTCGATCGAACGAATCCCGCCAGCCACACAGAACGGAATATCGATGACCTTGGCCGTCTCTTCGATCCATTTGGTGTCGACGGTCCTGCGCTCGGCACTCGCCGTGATATCGTAGAATACCAGTTCGTCCGCTCCGGCATCACGGTACCGTTGGGCTAGCTCAATAATGCCACCCAGCACCACGTGATCGCGAAACTTCACTCCTTTGACGACCACTCCGTCTCGCACGTCGAGACAGGGTATGATGCGTTTCGCTAGCATGAGAGAGCCTCCTCGAGGGCGATGGTTCCTTCGTAAAGCGCCTTGCCAATGATGGCGCCGCCGATCTTAAGCTCCTGGAGTCGCTGGATGTCAGCGATTGTGTGCATACCACCTGAAGCTAGGAGCGTGAGCTTAGGATAGGCCTTCTGCAGTGTATCATAAAGTTGAAAGTTCGGTCCTGTCATCATACCGTCACGACTGATGTCAGTACAGAGGACCTGCTGCAGTCCCATCGCTAGGTAGCGATCAAGAACTTCATGTGCCGAAACCGAAGACACCTTCTGCCAACCATGGGTAGCCACGCGCGGTTCGCCCTCCTGGTCGAGCATGATATCCAGACCCAGAGTGATGCGCTCGCCGCTGAAAGTTTCAAAGATCCGTTTAGTCAACTTAGGATCCTGAATAGCAAGGCTGCCGATCACGACCCGATCGACCCCTGCTGCAATGAGATCAGACACGTGATCGAGGGTGCGGACCCCGCCGCCAACCTGCAGACGCAAGGGCACCGTCGAGGCGAGTTTGCGGATAAGAGCCACTTGGGCCGGAGAACCCTGTTTGGCACCATCGAGGTCTACGACGTGCAGGTACGTAGCACCTTTTTGCGCGAAGCCTTGGGCTACTTCCTGGGGGTCCGTGTGATAAGTCGTCTTCTGCTCAAATCGTCCCTGGGCAAGGCGTACGACCTGCCCTCCAATCAAATCGATGGCTGGATAGATCTTCATAATGCAAGAAAATTCCTTAAAATAGCGAATCCAACGGCTCCCGAACGCTCCGGATGGAATTGGGTACCGAAGTAATTATCTTGGGACACGAGAGCCGCGATGGGTTCTCCGTAAACGGTGGAAGCCCGAGTGACCTCATTGACAGGGGCACGGAACGAGTGCACAAAGTAGACTCGATCACCCTCAAAAATGCCTCGTAGCAAGGGAGAACTCGGATCGTCGAGATGCAAGGTATTCCAGCCCATATGGGGCAGGGCTAGGCCTGGGACCTCTTTGATTTTTTGGACGATTCCAGGTAGCACGCCAAGGCCTTCGATGTCGCCTTCCTCGGTATGCTGGTAGAGGAGCTGCATGCCCAGGCAAATGCCGAGCACGGGTTGATCGAGATCCTTGATCAGAGGGATCAGGCCGAGTTGCTCAAGGCTTTTCATCGAAGCTTGGGCATGACCGACTCCGGGCAGGATCACATGAGACGCCTTTTGGATGGTCTCGGGATCCGTCGTGATCTTAAACGCTCGACCCGTTCGCTCTACAGCGTTAGCGACCGAAGTGAGATTAGCGACCGCAGTATTAATAATGGCTATCATAGAAGTCCCTTCGTCGAGGGTAGTTCGTGGGTATCAGTTTTCTGCACCGCTTGGCGCAGAGCCCGAGCAAAGGCTTTGAAGATCCCTTCCACGATGTGGTGGTCATTCGATCCGCTGGCCCTAATGTGCAGATTAGCCCCCAGAGTCTCGGCTAAGGAACGGAAGAAATGCGGCACCATTTCAGTCGCAAGACCACCGACTTTTTCGCGATGAAAGTGAGCTTCAAACACGCTATAGGGACGTCCGCCGAGATCGAGTAAAACCTTTGCTTCCGCTTCGTCCATGGGTACAGCGAAGCCGTAGCGATGAATGCCTCGCTTATCCCCGAGAGCCTTACGCAGAGCTTCGCCGAGCACCAGGCCGACATCCTCGATGCTGTGGTGATCATCGATGTGCAGATCGCCCTGGTTCTTGACCACCAGCGAAATTCCGCCATGCTTGGCGATTTGCTCGAGCATATGATCAAAAAAACCGATGCCCGTCTGGACCGCGATAGGGGCTGCTTGGTCGAGGTTGACTTCGACTTCGATGGCTGTTTCTCGGCTCGTTCGCTGCACTTTAGCCTGACGGTCCGAACGGAGAAGTCGATCTGCGATCTGCGACCAGGTCAGGCCGGGGCCGAAAGGTGAGGCGACGCGCAATCCCTCGATCCCCATGTTACGGGCTAGATCCATATCGGTATCCCGGTCGCCGATAACGGCCGAGCGAGGACGATCCCAGTTCGTATCTCGCAAGTAGGGAAGGACCAAACCGACTTTGGGCTTGCGACACTCGCAGCCGGCGTCCTTGAAGTGCGGACAAACAAGAACATCTTTGAAGCTAAGCCCCTGCGAAGCAAAGAGATCAAGGATGAAGTTTTGACAGAGCTCAAAGTCTTCGCGAGGAAAACTCATTGTTCCCAGTCCGTCCTGATTGGTGACCATGACGAACTCGTAACCTGCCGCTTTGAGCTCAAGTAGAGCTGGCATCACACCCGGGACGAGCTTAATCTTATGCAGGCGGTCGACCTGAAAGTCTTCCGGCTCCAGACATAACGTTCCGTCGCGATCGATGAACAGAATCTTACGCATTCTTAGAGTTTCTCCTCAGGGCGGAGGCGTATGGCGACCGCGCGACGATGGGCTTCCAGGCCTTCCAAAGCAGCCAGTTCTTCGACGGCAGGACCAATAGCTGCGAGGCCTTCCTTCGAAAGATGCTGGAACGTGATGTACTTCAAGAACGAATCAAGAGAAAGTCCACCATAGCTCCGTGCGTAGCCGTAGGTCGGAAGCACGTGATTGGTTCCACTTGCATAATCACCGGCTGATTCGGGGGACCAAGGACCGAGAAAGACCGATCCCGCGTTTCGCACTTGGCGCGCCAGCACTTCTGGTTCATGAATCTGCAGAATCAAATGTTCCGGCGCATAGGCATCGCTGATCAACAAAGCCTCATGCAGATCCTTAGCTATAATGATGCGACTTGAAGCTAGTGCCTGGGTGGCAATCTCGCGCCTGGGGAGTGCTGCAAGCTGACGTTTCAAAGCCTCCCGAACGGTCTCAGCGACCTGAGCATCGGTCGTGACGAGTATCACCTGAGAATCGGGACCGTGTTCGGCTTGCGAGAGCAGATCCGCTGCCACGAAATCGGGGTCAGCCGTCCGGTCAGCGATCACCAGCACTTCCGAAGGACCTGCGGGAAGATCGATTGCTGCGCCCAGGGGATCGGCGGCGACCTGAAGCTTGGCTTCGGTGACCCAGGAATTGCCAGGACCGTAGATTTTGTCAACTTTGGGGATCGATTCCGTGCCGTAGGCCATCGCAGCGATAGCCTGGGCCCCACCGACTTTGAAGATCTGTTCGATACCGACCATCTGCGCTGCAACCAGAATGACTGGATGGATCGATCCATCTTGTGCTGGAGGCGTACAAAGGACCCGAATCGGGTTCGCGGCTATCATCGCTGGCACGCCGAGCATGAGCACGGTCGAGGGTAGAGGCGCACTACCACCCGGGATGTAGAAGCCAACCCGCTCGATCGCGCGTGCTTCGCGGAAGCAACGCACACCTGCCATAGTTGGTAGTTCGATGCGCCTCGGAGCTTGCTGGCGATGGAAGCGTTCGATGTTGTCACGAGCAACTTCAAGAGCTCGAAGGGTCGCGTCTGTGACCAAGCTCCAGGCCGCTTTCATTTCTTCGGGAGAGACGCGCAACAGATCGAGCGTCACTCGGTCAAACTTTGCGGTGAACTCACGCAAAGCAGCGTCGCCTTCGTCTCGCACACGTTCGAGAATGGTAGCGACTTGCACGCGTACGTCGCGTGCGGTAGCTTTAACAGGTCGGTTGAGGACTTCTCGTTGCTCGGTCATGGTGAGACTTTTCCATTCGACTTGTCGCATTGGATTCTCCCTCACTCGATGATTTTTTCGATCGGTAGTACCAGGATTGAGCTAGCTCCTGCTTCCTTTAACTTCTCGATCGTTTCCCAGAAAACCTCTTCCTTGGCGACGGCGTGGATGGCGACCTTACCCTCGTCGTACATAAGGGGCATGACCGTGGGTTTTTCCATGCCAGGAATCAGTTGGGAAATGCGGTAGATAGCATCCTTCGGAGCGTTCATCATGATGTACCTAGCGTTTTTCGCCTTCTGGACACCATCAATACGCGCGAGCAGCCGGGCTATCATCTCCTCTTGGCTTTGACTGAGCTGGCCACGCGGACGGATCAAGACGGCTTCACTTTCGAGAAGTGTAGTCGTTTCGCGTAGGCCATTCGATTCGAGGGTCGCCCCTGTGGATACAAGATCGCAGATCGCATCGGCGATTCCGCTGAGTGGAGCGACTTCGACTGAACCGGTGATCTCGACGATGGTCGCTTGGAGATCGTTGTCCTTCAGGAAGCGTTGTAGCATGTTGGGATAAGAGGTAGCGATTCGTTTACCGTTGTAGGTATGCAGTCCTTCGAACGGAATGGACTTGGGCAGTGCAAGTGCCAGCCGACAGTAGCCAAAGCCGAGTCGGCGGACGATATCGACTTCACACTCGGAGGTCCGGCCGAGTTTCTCCTCGAGGACGTTAAGACCGACGATGCCGACCTGAGAGACTTGGTTTTTGACGAAGCCAGGAATGTCGTCATCTCGAACCAGCATCAGTTCGAGCGGTTGTTCCTTAGCGCGCGTGATCAGGCGGTCGGTGCGAAAATCAAAACTCATCCCAGCTCGGGACAGCAATTCCCGGCATTTTTCGCTCAGCCGGCCGGATTTCTGGATGGCAAGGCGTAGATTGCGGTCAGTCACGAATTCTCTCCTTTTTGGCGCTTCAGAATCATACGGTATCCGTCAGAACCGTAGGTCAAGGACCGAGCCACTCGAGTAATTGTGGCGGTGCTGACGCCGGTTTTTTCGTTTATAAGTCGATATGACAAGCCTTCTTCTAAGAGCCGGGCGACCCGCCAGCGATCGGCCATTGAGCGCAGCTCAGCCGGAGTGCAAAGGTCCTCGAAGAAGAGTCGGAACTCTCCCGGATCCTTGAGTTGTGACAAAGCTTCAAATAAATCAGCGAGATATCTCTCGTCCCAATGTTCGCTTGCCTTGCCTGCCTGTGTCATCGTCCTCGACTCCCAAAACGTTTTAGTCTGCTAAAACAATAGCGTGATACCATGGTAGCAAACTGGATGCCAAGACTTTTCTGTAAGCTGTGAAAAAGGCTTGTTCTTTCACCTTGCCTCGAAGAGTCGACTCCGCTATGGTGGTGCGCTATGCAATCGAGACTCTGGTCTCGGAGTTGGGGATAAGTGACTGTCGTGTGCGCACCGGACCGAACAGTCGAGACGTCCGAAGAGACCGCAGTGGCGGACGTTAACGACCCGAATACATGTCTTTGCAGACGGACTTCGGTTGCTGCGGAGTTCCAGGCTTAAAATTGCGCTGGCAAATTCAAACAAAGTCGTTTAGTAACCCGTTGCAAGGTTACGCTTGTGTTTCACTATAGAAGAGGACGTTATATCCATGAAAAAATTCCTTGTTGTTCTTGGTCTCTCCGCGCTCGCAATGGCTGGCAAATGCTCCAGCTCTGACGCTGACAAATCCAAAGAAGCAAGCGAAAAAACTTCGGAAGAGTTTCCTGTGAAGGAAGACTCCCAAGTTCCAGCTGAAGAAGTTCCCTCGTACGAGCAACAAGAAGAGGCTGCTCCTGCTGCTGGCACTACTCCCGAAGCAACTCCTGCTCCGACTGAGACTCCTGCTCCTGAAGCCGCTCCTGCTGCAGGCACCACCGAGCCTGGCAAGACTCCCTAATTCGAGTCTGCATCTGGTTCCTACGCGGTAGGAACCAGTTATCCTCCCTCGCCTCCATTCCCCGACCGACTTCTCCCCATGTTCACGCAAAGACGCCCAGAGTGATCGAACTTCAGGGACTTCAAGAATTTTTTGCTTGTCAACTGAATTTGATATGAATATAGATGCCTCCTGAAATTTAAGGCCCAGGAGTGGGTTAGGATCTGGTTTCATGGGCCTTCTCGGGTAGGGTTCTGGACTCAGACCTACGGATTTTACGACGACGGCCGACGCAGTAGAAACAGTGATGAAGTCACGTCGCGAATCCAACGGATTTAAGGTGTCCTCGCTCCGAGGCGCTGCTGAGGGGGACTTTTTCAGCGGAACGGAATTCTCATGAGGTCAGTTGAGGACGCCGGTTGATCCCGGTCTCAATATTGGATAAGGGCTTCTCGTCTGGTATGAGGAGCTTTAAGGGGGCAGCCGCGTAGCGCGGATGTAACGAGAAGAAGCTGAATGTACGGATTGCAATTGGATTGCAAACCAATTCGATCCTCAAGCCGACAGGAGTTGAGCTATGGAAGAAGCAACGACAACCACACCAGTTCAGGACAGTCAGGATGCGTTTAACGAGCAGTACTTCCGCAAGCTGGTGTCGCGGATGCAAAAGACCGTGGCTAAGGTCCGTAAAATCGATGTCGAGGAATTGCTGGAACTCGCATGGGTCGATGGCATGCTCGACCCCTTTGCCGATCGCTTGCTGCGATCTCGCCCTGATTTGAGGGAAGATGTAGAGCGCGCTTTGATGGACTTGAAAGGGGCGGGACATTAACCCGCCTTTTTTTATGCTCCTCGGCTCAACTGGTCATCTTGTGAACAATTTATTTCCCATCATGACTGTTTTTTATAGGTGCGATGTCGAAGGGTTTTGACGCCTCGTTTCGTCGCTATCTCTCATCCCACAAAGCCTATCAAAATTGGGTTTTAAGAACAGGGTGCCAGCCATGGATGCACCTTTTCTGAGGCTGATCAGGGGCCTTTCAGGACCATTTCCTAACCATTCTGTACTCTAAAAGGTTTGCAAATCGTTCCTTCGGATAGTAGGTGTAGACGTATCACTCTGAAGAAGACTGTCGCCGATGAATATACGAGCCACGGGCATGTGTGTGACAGCTGCAGGGGGGGAGACTGAGTGAATTGTTCGCTGGAACTTGGAGGAAACGCCTATGATGGAAACGGTAGATTCCGCGCACATGCGGGCCATGAATAGCAGCATATTGCTCAAACTGATCTGGAGGGATAGGGAGATTTCCCGAGCGGATATTTCTCGGCTCACCGGTATGAGTCGCTCCACAGTCTCTGCTATCGTTTCCGATCTGATGCGTCGCGGTCTTGTCAGCGAGTGCGGCATTGGCCATTCCAATGGCGGACGACGTCCGGTGATTCTCGCCTTCAATGAAGGCGCATTCAGTATCCTCGGTCTCGAGCTCGGTGCTAGTTTGATTGCAGCAGCGGTGACGAATCTGAACGGACAGGTCCAATACTGGCGACAGCAAGAGTGGGACGTCCTGCAGGATCCCGAAGGCACGCTCAGGATTCTCGAGGATATTCTCGAAGATGTGCAAGCGCACTGCGAGGATGAGCAGCGTCCCCTTATAGGCATAGGCGTGGGACTGCCTGTACCGGTCTCTCCTGATCACCGAGACGAGCCCTGCAGCCCGAGCTTCATGGCTGCATGGCAAGGTCACTCCTTGCGTGATTTTTTCAGGTCCCGTACCCACGTTCCCGTCATATTTGAGAATGATGCCAATCTTGGGGCGCTTGCCGAGATGTGGTGGGGAAGTGGGAGTCATCAACGTAATCTTGCCTGCCTCAAGATTGGTCGTGGTATCGGTGCAGGGCTCATCATTGACGGCAAGATTTACCGAGGGACGCATGGTCTTGCGGGAGAACTCGGCTACATGATGCTCGACCGGCCTCGTCCTACTGAAGAAGGTGGAGCTGAGGACTTGAATTCTCGCCTGGGAACTAAGGCTTTCCTGCGCAAACTGCGGGAAAAGGCTTCTGCCGAATGGGGTCTGACGGGCCAAGGCGATCTGAGCGATCTCAAGCGGATATGCGAGCTTTCTGAGTCGGGAGATGCCCTAGCGAGAAGTCTGGTCGAGGAGGCAGCTGCTGACTTAGGAATGGCTGTCAGCAACTTACTGGTCATGCTCGATCTGGATCTTGTTGTGATCGGTGGCATCGCTCTCAATCCCACTGGCTATTTTATCCAATGTGTGCAGAGAATCGTCAGCTCTTTGGCTCCACTGGCCTTGCTGCGGCAGACCCCGGTCGTACCCAGTCCGCTGGGTGATCGACAGGTTGCGGTGGGGGCGGCGACCTTGATCCTCGAACGAGCCCTAGAGGACCTGACCCTCTTCCCGTTGAGTGCCTCAGCGGCAGTCCCGGCTCGGGATTGGATTGAGAGCGAACGGCCCTACGGAGCTTTCGAGAACCATAACTAAGCCATAATGGATATGACAAGAGCTTTTTTACGCTTATTTGACGCTCTTGGGTCTAGACTTCAAAAAAAATATCGATCTTTGTCGGGAACATCATTGAAAAGCTTATGTTTTTGATGTAGTTGAGGTATCCGTTGACGAAGAACCGTTGCCAGCCAATGAGGTAGAAATGGCTCGTTTTAAAGGCCCGCGTCTCAAAATCATGCGTGCACTAGGTGTGCAGCTTCCTGGTCTCTCCCGCAAGAAGTGGGATGAGCGCAAAGCCTATCCTCCCGGAATGCACCAAGGTCGCCACCGCAAGAAAATCAGCGTTTTCGGCACCCAGCTGCGCGAGAAGCAAAAGCTCCGCTACAACTACGGTTTGGGCGAGCGTCAGCTCCGTCGCTTCGTGGACATGAGCTTCAAGATGCGCGGCAATCCAGGTGATAACCTTCTCCAATTCCTCGAGCGTCGTCTCGACAACGCGGTATTCCGCTCCGGTTTTGCCCCGACGATCATGGCGGCTCGTCAACTGATCGTTCACGGTCACATCGTGGTCGATGGCCAGCGCGTGAATAAGCCTTCGTTCCTCGTGAAGAAAGGCCACAAGCTGGCTTTGACCGAGAAGGCAACGAAGTTCGTTCAGGTTCAGGCTAGCCTCGAACAACCCGCTTTGGTTCGTCCTGAATGGATCGGTTTCAACGAAGGTGAGAAAGTCGCTAGTATCGTCAGCTTGCCGACTCGTGACTCGGTTCCATTCCCGATCGAAATTGGTCATATCGTCGAGTTCTACTCGAAGTAATCTAGCGGCGTGAGAGCCGTGGTGATTCTACTACGGCTGTCCACATAGCGGTGGATTGAAAACGAAAAACCTCCCTGATCATACGCCTCTGTGGCGGAGTGAGCAGAGGGGTTTTTTTGTTGTGGGGTGACTGGACCTACTTAACTCACCTCGACCTGTCTTATTTTATCAGCCGGGACCGTAATACTCCAGCCATAGCCCGTCCCGAGCCGGCGAGGAAAAAGACGGGTTTGGCTGGAGATATAAGGGCCCTAGCTATCTCCCATCATCGGAGATTGATAGAGGACGGGACGTCCAGCTATAAGTCTCGAAGACACCAGAGAAAAGTATGGTTCTGACCTACCGATACAGGCTTAAAGACGGCAACCAGCGAGACAAGCTTAAAAAGCTTGCGGGTCAGGTCAATTTCGTCTGGAACTTCTCGAACGAAATCATTCGTGAG
>Ga0315902_10011309_pt1 | contig 11723 bp, 9 predicted proteins | sample LakEriMetagenome_9_FD_203523 | JGI IMG/M metagenome (GOLD analysis project Ga0315902, IMG submission 203523) | Freshwater fungal communities from buoy surface, Lake Erie, Ohio, United States - Buoy 12 MA117 | ecosystem: Environmental > Aquatic > Freshwater > Lake > Lake biofilm | place: USA... | reverse complement strand
GGTCGGTTGCGATCACGTCAATACGGTTATCTAGAAGAGCTTTCCACAAGGCTTCTTTATTTTCAGATGACTTTATGGCGGGGTTGCATTTAATCTGATATCCGTATTGGGCATAGTCGTCTGCGGTAAAGTGTAAATGATGCACACAAACTTCACTGGTAATACGTTTTTCTTTAAGAGGCATCATATTTCCAAACAAATCCAGTTCTTTAGAAGTAGTGAGGTGTAAAATGTGCAGTCTTGTATTGTATTGCCGGGCAATCTGAATTGCCAAAAGAGACGATTCATAACAGGCATCTGTATCTCTGATAATCGGATGGTCGGCGGGCTCGAGATTAGATTTCAGTTTTTTAATTTGATCGTAATTCTTTTTTACAATCGATTCGCTTTCGCAGTGCGTCGCTATCAGAACCTCACTTTCTCGGAAAACTTTATCAAGCGTGTTGAAATTATCAACCAGCATATTGCCAGTACTGGCGCCCATAAAAATTTTAATTCCGCAGATATCTTTTTTATGAGCATTAACCTGCAGGGTTGTTTCCGCGCTGTTATTGCTGGTTCCCATATAAAATGAAAAATTTGCAGGCGAGCATGCAGCGGCAATACGGTATTTGTCTTCCAGTAACTCAAGGTTGGTAGCATTCGGAATAGTATTCGGCATTTCCATGTATGAAGTAACACCGCCGGCTACTGCTGCACAGCTTTCTGTAAAAATGGTTCCTTTATGCGTTAATCCGGGTTCTCTGAAATGTACCTGATCATCGATAACTCCAGGAAACAGATATTTGCCTTCAGCAGGAATTTCGATAGCTCCCTGTTCCTGTATTCCGGTAGCGATTTTTTCAATCCTTCCTTTTTTAATCAGTACATCGGCGCAGGTAACAGAACCTTCATTAACGACGAAACAATTTTTTATCAGATAGTTTTGCATCACTTATATTTAATGTGAAATAGCCATAACAAAAATTAGATACCAGCTGGAATGATTATTCATATAATTCTTGATGGCAAATAAAAATTAATAACGAACCTGTTAAATAACAGATGACATGCAAATTAACAAAACCCTTATCTGGAATCTCTTACTTTTTTCATTTTTAAAAGGATTTTCACAAACCACTCATTTACAGCAGCAGTCGAGATACCTGCAGCTGCTCGACCGTCTGGAAATAAAGCAAGGACATTTATCGGATCGGGTATTTACCGGATTAAGACCCTTCGAGCGTCGGGGCCTTATCGAAGATACCCCAACGGTGCAGCTCAATGCAACCGAATCTTATATGTATAATAGTTTGCTGATGAACAATCAGGAGTGGTACCAAGGAGACAAAAAAAGATATGCCTCCCGGAAGCCTCTTTTAAAGTTTCTCTATCAAACACCAGCGTATGCTTACGCACATTACGGGAAAGATTATTTTGTTGCCATCGACCCACTGATTCATTACCGTCAGTCTTTTTCAAATGAGTCTTCCGGTGAAAATTTATTTCTGAATCAGCGCGGACTGTCGCTGCGGGGGGGGGTTGCCAATCAGGTTGGTTTTTCTGCTTCCGTTATGGATGTTCAGGAGCGGGCGCCTTTGTTTCTTCGTCAATGGGAAGACAGTTTGCAATCGGTGCCCGGGGCCAATTTTTACAAACGCTTCAAAAACACCGGTTTTGATTATATCGATGCTAGAGGTTCTTTTACATTCAGAGCCAATAAATACATTCAGTTTCAGGCCGGCTACGACCGGAATTTTATCGGAAGCGGTTACAGGAGCCTCATACTCAGTGATTTTGCAGGGAACAATCTCTTTGTAAAAATTAATACCCGTTTCTGGAAAATGAACTATCAAAATTTGTTTATGGAATTGCATGCGGGAGCTTCTGATAATACGCGGAACTATCTGGTGCCAAAGAAATATGCCAGCATGCATCATTTAAGTATGAACGTTCTCCCTTGGTTAAATGTCGGATTATTTGAAGCGGTTGTTTTCGGAAGAAAAGACCGTTTTGAATTCGGTTACCTGAATCCGGTTATATTTTTAAGGAGTATTGAAGGAAATTTAGGCAGTCAGGACAATGCACTTATTGGTGCTGATTTTAAGGCAGTTTTATTAAAGCGTATTCAGGTGTATGGACAGTTTATGCTGGATGAATTTAATATTTCCAAACTTCGTCAGGATGCCAGCTGGTGGGGGAATAAAACAGGCATACAGGCTGGGTTTAAATACGTGGACGTAGCCGGTATTCAGAATTTAGATATCCAAGGAGAGTGGAACCGTGTAAGACCCTTTACGTATTCTCATTTTGATTCGGTTTCCAGCTATACACATTACAACCAGCCGCTTGCACATCCTTTGGGTGCTAATTTTAATGAACTTGTCGGGGTTATTCGCTACCATCCTATTGGCAGGCTGAATATCACAGCACGTATTATAGCCTGGAAGCAAGGGCTCGACAGCGCGGGAGGATATAATTCGGGAAGTGATCTGTTTCGTTTGAGCAATGATGGGCGAGCTTCAGAGTTTGGATATAAACAGTTGAATGGAGTACTTTCTAAAGGATTGAATGCTGGAGTTATTATAAGTTATGAAGTGCGTGAAAATATTTTTCTCGATGCGCATGCGATGTTGCGCAAACAAAAGACAGCAGAAAATTCGAATCAGGTTTTCTTATTCGGACTTGGACTCCGGATGAATTTATGGTACCGGGATTACGATTACTAAAAGCAACTTTATTTTATCCTTCCAGGTGGATGCTGAAAACAATCATTCTGGCCTGCATCCGGTCAATGACATTGGAATAAATCAGAAAAGGATCCCGACTGTGTACATTTCGGAATGTATTGCTCAGCTTGATCTCCGGACTGAAGATAAAACTTGGGAAGTAGAAGTTGAAACCAAATCCTGCCTCATATCCAAAAGCTCCTTTTACCAGTTTAACCAGATCTTCTGCCTGACGGCGCTGACTGGTACTTGCCAGATCATAATCGTATTTCCCGCCTCCTAAAATATACACTCTGAAATTACCAATGCGGTCACTGCTGAACTTAAGCTGAACAGGAAAACTTGTGTAAATACTTTCAATCAGTTTCACCTGATCTTCGGGATCTCCTGTTTGAGGATATTTTAGTTTGTATTGTATGGCACGGGTTGCAAAAATCAAATGCGGATTAAAGCGGGCCTCCAAATGTGGTAAAATACGAAGGCTTGCCATCAGGCCTAATCCGAATCCGCCTTTCGATTTTGGTGATACAATGGAGACGCTGTCGCTTTGAAGAAATTTCGGATGATGTTGTAGGTTGAATCCGGCCCTGTTTCCACTTAAGGTGATACCAAAGTAGTAAGGTTTATCATCGTGCTCAACCATATTCAGGTCAAGCTGTGCGCAAAGAGGGTTGTACAGGCCAATCAGCAGAATCAGAGCAAGTATTACTTGTCGCCTGTATAGATACTGCATATTCCAAAGGATAATCGTTTGCATGCTGCTTGTTTAAATCCGGTTTTCAAAAGTACGGATAGAAAGTCTTTTCCCTCCGGGAACGCCTGAATGCTGTTGTTCAGATATTGGTAGGCCTGTCGGTTTTTACTGACCCATCCTGCAAGACGAGGTGCAGCCAACCGCATATATAGCCGGTAGATTTGTGCGATCAGGGGGAAGCGTGGTTTTGAAAATTCCAGTACTACCAGTCTGCCCCCGGGCCTTAGAACGCGGTAGATTTCTGAGAGGCCTTTTTCCAGATCCTGAAAATTGCGTACGCCAAAAGAAACAGTCACAGCATCAAACGCAGAATCCGGGAAGTTTATTGTTTCACTGTCTCCCAATTTGAGCTCAATGATATCCTGCAGATTAGCCCGTTTAATTTTTTCCTGTCCTCCTTCCAGCATGCCTTTGCTGATATCGATACCAATGATCTTTTCAGGGTGCAGAATACCTGCTGCCTGAATGGCCAGATCACCGGTACCTGTTGCTACATCCAAAATCATTCGGGGTTTGATTTCGGCAAGCATTTGCAGGGCTTTTTTTCGCCAGCCGATATCAATTCCTGCGGAAAGAATTCGGTTTACCCGATCATAGCGGGGTGCGATGGAATCAAACATGGCTGCGACCTGTTCTTTTTTAGAAAGCGCCGATTGATTATCGGGAACCACAGCATCATGCAGATAGTTTCTGCTCATAGGGTGCAAAGGTAATGGAGAATCCCGAGGGAGATTGACCGGAGCGGGTAAGACTGCTTATCTTGCATTGGTGAAACTTCTTTCTGCCAGTTATATTATCAGCAGTCCTTCAGTGGAAAAATGCCCAGCTCCCGCAATGCCTGAGTTTGCTTTTATTGGCAGGAGCAACGTAGGGAAGTCTTCTTTGATTAATCTTATTACCAGTAACCGACAGCTTGCTAAAACCAGTGCTTCCCCGGGTAAAACACAGCTCATCAATCATTTTCTGATTAAATCTGAAGTGAGTAGTGCAAAAAGTGTTCAATGGTATCTGGTTGATCTGCCGGGTTACGGATATGCGCAGGTTTCTCAGGGAACCCGCAAACAGTGGAAGAAGATGATTGAGCAATACATTCGCCAGCGAACCAACTTAAAGTTGTTATTTGTGCTGATTGATATACGGCACCGGCCGCAGGCTTTGGATCTGGAATTTATCAATCAGCTCGGCGCATGGAGTATTCCTTTGCTGCTGGTTTTTACCAAGTCCGATCAGATTACTCAAAGGGAGGCAGCCGCCTCGGTGAAATCCTTTATGGAAAGTCTCGAAAAACACTGGGATGAAATGCCCGGATATGTGGTTACTTCTTCCGCGAAAGGCAGGGGCAGAAAAGAATTGCTGGGTATAATAGAGGAACAATTAATGCTCTCCAATACAAACGTGTGATTGCCGGATAGCTATTCAGATGAAAAGAAGGATCCGATCTTAGGGTGTTTCTACCAATCGGAATCCGTTGCCATGTATATTTACGATTTCTACTTTCGGGTCATCTTTGAGATATTTCCTTAGTTTGGCAATGTACACATCCATGCTGCGTCCGTTGAAATACGTATCGCTGCCCCAGATTTTTTTTAAGGCGCTTTCTCTGGGAAGCAGATCGTTTTTAAATTCACAGAGCATGCGTAATAATTCGTTTTCCTTGGGGGAGAGAATGTATTTTTTATTACCATGATGAAGTTCCCGAAGCTTGGGGTTGAAGTGAAAACTTCCAAAATCGTATTCTTTATTTTCGGTCTCAAACTTTGTTTCTTCATTGCGTTTCAGAATAGCTTTGATTTTAGCAATCAGCAAATCACTATCGAAGGGCTTGGTAATGTAATCATCGGCACCGAGTTTATAGCCATTCAGAATATCTTCTTTCATGGTTTTTGCACTCAGGAAAAAAAGCGGAATGTCCGGATCGATATCTCGGATTTCTTCTGCAAGTGTAAATCCATCTACATTCGGCATCATCACATCCAGGAGACAGATATCAAATTTTTCACGTTGAAAGGCAGCGAGTCCGAGTCGACCATCCCGTTCCAGAACAACTTCAAAATCATTCAGCTCCAGATAGTTTTTTAACACGCTTCCGAAGTTGCTGTCATCTTCTACTAGCAGGACTTTTGATTTTTTTTCTTCCATAATTTGTTGTTTTGATAGAACAAATAAACCATTTTCATCTGAAGCATCCCAACTTCAGCCCGAAAAATTTTGTTAAAGGTACTGAATTGAAAACAGGCAAGCCAGACTTAATAAAGCTAATTTTGTGCATCTTGCTTTTCTAATATCAAAGAAATCGCTTATGCGTATCACCTCAGAAAATCGGTTTAAAAAACTAATCGTAATCGGAGATCGTTTGCTGATTAAGCCGTCCCGGCCGGATGAGCGAACAGCCAGTGGATTGTACCTCCCACCCGGTGTACAGGAAAAAGAAAAGGTGCAGCAGGGTTATGTAATAAAAGCCGGTCCGGGTTATGTTATACCATTACCGGTAGAAGAGGAAAGCTGGAAGGGGGAAGACGATCAGGTGAAGTATGTACCACTCCAGGCAAAAGAAGGTGATCTGGCAATTTTTTTAGTCAGCGGTGCAACGGAGGTGATGTACGAAGGAGAGAAATACTTTATTGTACCTCAAAGTGCCATTCTGATGCTAGAGCGTGAAGAAGAGCTTTAGTGTTTTGGGAAACTTAACGGAACTGTAATTTTCCTTCTTCATTCATCATTGCTTTTTCTTCTTCCAGTAAATAGCGAATGATTTCAGTTGTTGTTTTTCTCTTACTGCTACTTAATGTATCCAATACTTCCTGCAGCGGAAGGTGCTGTTGGTTTCTGAGCCATTGAATTATTTCGTCGAGCGATGCGATGGTGTGATTTTTCTTCTTACGTTCCAGGCAATTGTCACAAATACCACAGGGTTGTGTATTCGGATCTCCGAAATAATGCGTAATCTGAGTTGATCGACATTCATTTATGTTGGCGATGTATTCGTGCATGATCTGCAATCTTTTTTCATACTGCATTTTTCGCAGGTGCCAGCTTTCCGGATGTACAAGTCGGGCATCCCTGGGAGGACGCTCAGTCAGTAACTGCAGTTGAGGGGTATCTTTGAGAGGACGGTATCGAAGAATTCTGTATTGTTGAAGTGTTTTTAACTGTTGCTGTATTTCTTTTTTACCGGTGTGAAGGATTCTTGCCAGCTGTACTTCTGATATAATCGTATCAATATCAAAGATTCCACCATAGGTACGCAACAGGGTTTTTATAATGGGTTCAAGATCCGGATGTTGCTGCTCAAAGGTTTCCAGTTCTTCCCGGTTGGTAGTAAAAACAATTTTAGGCGGAAGCATGATTTGCCCGGCATAAGCCAGCCATCCTTCCTGTTCTAGTAATTGCAGTGCCGGAACTACAGATGAAAGTGTGAGTTTAAATCGTGACGTAAAATCAGGAAGATCGAAATCGTACCAGGTGCCTGCTCCGGCTGCTACGGGAATTTGCAGATAATGTACTATACATTCGTATATATGCTGAATGGTTTCAATGGAAGGAAAACGAATAGCAGAAAGTTTTTTCAATTCAGACAATTCTCTTTCCTGGTAAAGAAGCACGGCATAGCATTTCAATCCGTCTCTTCCTGCCCGTCCCGCCTCCTGATAATAATTTTCAAGACAATCCGGAATATCAAAATGCACGACCAATCGTACATCCGGTTTATCGATTCCCATACCGAAAGCATTGGTACATACAATGATGCGCGTTTTATTCTGAATCCATGCTTCCTGTTTGTGGCTTCGTTCTTCCGAAGTGAGTCCCGCGTGATAAAAATCGGCTTCATGCCCCTGAGCTTTGAGCAGTTCGGATAGTTCCTGTGTGATTCTGCGGTTTCTGCAGTAAACAATAGCTGTACCGGACACTTTTTTCAGAATGTGCAGCAAGCGTTCTGATTTGGATTCCACTTTCAGAATGCTAAAAGAGAGATTGGGCCGAAGGAAGGTTCCTTTGAAAATATGGGGATTGTGAAACAGCAGTTTATTTTGAATGTCTTCCTGTACTTCGGGAGTTGCAGAGGCTGTTACTGCCAGAATAGGTACATCAGGTAATTGTTCCCGGAGTGCCGCTATTTTTAAATAGGAGGGTCTGAAATCATATCCCCATTGAGAGATGCAGTGTGCTTCGTCTACTGCGATCATGGAAACAGAGAGTCCAGTCAGGTATTCCTGAAACAAACCTGACTCTAACCGTTCCGGCGATACATATAAAAACTTGCAGTTGCTCTTGCTTGCCTTCTGGAGCATCTGTTCTGTTTCTCTTCGGTTGTTCGATGACGTTAGTGCATAAGCCGTGATTTCTTTTTTTTGAAGGCTCTCTACCTGATCTTTCATCAGCGCAATCAGCGGTGAAACAACCAGGCACAGACCATCCATTGCCAGGGCAGGTACCTGGTAGCAAATACTTTTTCCGCCTCCTGTAGGAAGCAGGGCCATGGTGTCATTGCCGGCCAGAACCGACAGGATGATTTCTTCCTGCATTGGCCGAAATGCATCATAACCCCAGTATTCTTTCAGGATGGATGTAAGTCTGCTGGTGTCCATCATTCTTCTTATGTTACTTTTTTAATGAAGAGTCTAACTGAATTAATCGCAAGAATCACATCACTCAACCCCATCACCAGTGCACCCATCGTGGGCTCCAGTCCTCCGAAAGCAGCGATCGGAATGGCAATGATATTATAGAAAAATGCCCAGAATAGGTTTTGCTTAATAGTGATGTATGTGTGTTTACCCAGGCCGAGTGATAGGGGCAGATTTTTAAGGCCATGATTCATCAGTACTACATCTGCGGTTTGCATGGCCACCTGTGATGCTTCACTTAGAGAAATCCCAATGGTCGCTTTGGCAAGAGCGGGAGCGTCATTGATACCGTCGCCGATCATGGCGGTGGGAGCTGTTTTGCTTAATAGAGCTATGGTTTCAAGTTTTTGTTCCGGACTTTGCTCTGCAAGCACGGTATCAATGCCGAGTTCTTTTGCAACCATTTCGGATTTCTTTTTTCGGTCGCCGCTGAGAAGAAAGGTCCGGATATTTTTACTTTTAAGGTAGGAGATGACGGCGCTTGCTTCCGGTCTTATTTCATCCTGTACATCAATCCAGCCCAGCAATATTCCGTTTTTGAGGATATAGACATTGTGAACATCATCTGTAGTAGTGGCGGATGCGGCTTTATAAGATCCGGCAATGTATTCATTGCCTTCTTTATCTTTTGCCTTCATGCCCAGTCCTTTTATTTCTTCGATCGAGGCCCATTTGATTTCCTCTTTGCGCTTCCAGCTTTCACTGATACAAACAGCGATGGGGTGGTTCGAATATTTTTCAAGCGAGGCTGCCAGTATTTTAAAAGATTCTTCCGTTAAATCGGGTGTGGTTACGTTCCATCCGGCAACCTGAAAGCGACCGGTGGTCAGGGTTCCGGTTTTGTCAAAAACAACCTGGCGTATATTTTTAAACATCTCCAGGCTTTTGGCATTTCTGAATAGAATACCGGAGCGGGCTGCACGTCCAAGCCCGACTGCAATGGCAGCAGGTGTTGCCAGTCCCATCGCGCAGGGGCAAGCAATAACCAGCACAGCAATACTTCGCATCAAAGCTTCCGTAAAGTTTTGAAGATAGATCCAGTTAAGAATAAGCGTCAGCGCGGCAATACCCAGAACGAGTGGAACAAAAACGGCACTGATGCGATCGGCCATCAGCTGCATGGGCGGTTTTTCACCCTGAGCCTGTTTTACCAGATTGACAATATTCGCAAGGGTTGAATCTGCTGCAGCTGCGGTAACCTGTGCTTTAACAGTTCCGTCAACAATCAAACTTCCGCCAATCAGAATGTCTTTGGCTTTTTTTGTAAGCGGTAAGCTTTCTCCTGTAATGATGCTTTCATTGACAGTAGAGTCACCCCACAGAATTTTGCAATCAGATGGCACCTGTTCACCGCTTTTTATCAGAATTAAATCCCCTACACGCAAAACAGTATTTTCAACCTGAAAGACCTGTTCTTTCTGGTGTTCATCAAACGCAATCATATTGGCCATCACGCGTTGTGAACGGGCAAGTTTTTTTAAAGCACGTTGTGTATTTTGTATAGATGCTTCTTCCAGATAATTCCCAAAAAATACAAGTGTGATGATGGTAGATGCAGTTTCGTAATAAAGAAAATCAGCGCCTTGCCCGGTCAGTGTTCCATACAGACTATAAATAAAAGCAGCAGTAGAACCAATCACAATCAGTACATTCATATTGGGCATTCCATTGCGGATACTGTGAAACGCACTTTTCCCGAAATAGCTCATCCCTAAAGTATATACTGGAAGGCATAGTACAAGTTGTATCCACGGATTCATAATCCAGTGAATATGAATCCAGTTTTCCAGCATGTGCAGAAGAAGTATCAACGTAAAGGGAGCGCAGATTAGCAGATATTTTAGATAGCGATTGACTTCTTTTTTAGGAGAACGCGGTTCATGGCTTTGTTCTTCAGACACCACCCGATACCCAAGCTGGGAGATACCCTTACGAAGCTGATCTTTGGAGGCGGCATCGCCGATATAATTAAATAATACTTCCCCGCTCACCGGATTTGTTTGTACCTGATCCTGACCATTTTTCCGGAGGTAATTTGAAATGGTGAGTGCACAATTGGCACAGGTCATGCCCTCTATTTTCCAATTGACTTTTTCCATACTGAAATCCGGAATCTTTTACTTCAAAGTTACGATTCGCCAAAGCCTTTCTGCCTATAAAATCCGGCCTATCTTTGCAGCGTTTGTGCAATAACCGATACAGCCAGAGCTTTTTTCAGATCCATGAATCAAAATACCGTACAAATCCGATACGCACTCCGGGATGTCTCTGATGCAGCAGCAGCATGCTGGAGTAAAATATCCGGCAGTAAGGTATTGGCCATTACTGGGCAGATGGGTGCCGGGAAAACGACGTTTATACGGTCCTTGTGTTTGCATCTGGGTGTAAAGGATGCCGTGAGCAGTCCTACATACTCCCTGGTCAATGAATACCATTTACCGGAGAGAGCCTCATTGTATCATATGGATTTGTACCGACTCAAAGATGCAGAAGAAGCGATTGATGCCGGTATTGTAGATCTGTTTTCTTCTGATGCTGTCTGTTTGATTGAGTGGCCAGAGTTGCTGCATTCATATTTGCCTTCCGATACCATCTTTATCCATATTCAAATACTGGACGATCAAAGCCGTCTTTTAGAGATGAAAGTTCCGGGGTAGTTTCGTATTTTGTGAGTTGTTAGTAAACCTGATTCCACATACCATATGTCTTCATCCAAACCGATTGTCAGTGCTTCCTTTGAATATTCAACACAGGCGGAAACCCTGGACATCAAACCCAAGGCCGGCAGCCTTTTCATAGGTCTTCCTAAAGAGCAGATGTTTCAGGAAAACCGGGTTGCGCTCACGCCCGATGCAGTCAGCGTATTGACGAGCAACGGACACAGGGTTTTAATCGAGTATCAGGCAGGTGAGGCAGCACATTATTCTGATAAAGATTACAGCGAAGCTGGTGCCAAGATAGCTTATGACAGGAAGGAAGTATATCAGTGTGATTTGCTGATAAAGGCTGCTCCGGTCAGTGAGCATGAATTGGATTTATTAAGAGCGGGTCAGACCATCATTTCCCCGATTCATATTTCGGTGATGAAACCTGAAATACTTCAGCGGATGATGGAGAAAAAAATTACTGCGCTTTCTTTTGAAAATCTAAAAGATGACTCCGGGCACAATCCAATAGTGCGCAGTATGAGTGAAATTGCAGGAAGTGCGGTGATGCTTATTGCCGGTCAGTACCTGAGTAGTGCCAACAGCGGGAAAGGAGTTTTGCTCGGCGGTATCAGCGGTGTGCCGCCTACCAAAGTCATTATAATAGGGGCAGGTGTGGTAGGTGAATATGCTGCACGCACTGCGATGGCGATGGGTGCCAGTGTCAAAATTTTTGATAATAATATTTACCGCTTGAAACGACTGCAGCAATCGGTCGGACATCGGATGTGGACATCGGTAATTGAACCGAAGATTTTAGGTAAACAACTTAAAACATGTGATGTTGCTGTTGGAGCGCTGTCCTCAACAGGAGGTGGGCGTACGCCGGTTGTTGTAACGGATGAAATGGTTTCGCGCATGCGACCTGGAAGTGTGATTGTGGATGTTTGTATTGACCGCGGAGGCTGCTTTGAAACCAGTGAGGTTACCA
>Ga0315902_10011307_pt1 | contig 11725 bp, 3 predicted proteins | sample LakEriMetagenome_9_FD_203523 | JGI IMG/M metagenome (GOLD analysis project Ga0315902, IMG submission 203523) | Freshwater fungal communities from buoy surface, Lake Erie, Ohio, United States - Buoy 12 MA117 | ecosystem: Environmental > Aquatic > Freshwater > Lake > Lake biofilm | place: USA... | reverse complement strand
TCTACGAGTTTGGTGAGATATATCCTGTCATAGAAAGTGGTGCTAACAGATACCATACGGGTATGACTCAGAACCAAACAGCTTCACTACCCGCTATCTACAAGTTTATAAGAGGTGACGTATACAGTAGGCAAAGAGGCTCTGTTGTAGTTGCTGATAATAACTGGGTAATAGACAGGTCTTTGTCTGACAAGTACGGCTCAAGGGTGGATGGAAATGGAAGGCCATTTGTTGTTGATGACTACGCTAAAGAAGCATACTATCCAACACTAGTTAGGTACTCTCTTGAGTATCAATCTGGTACATCCATCAACCAGACCAACAGGTTTTACGCAGCTAACTTTGATGAATACGATAGGGAAAGAGGAGATATACAAAGGCTTAAAACTAGGGGCCGTCAGTTGAGGGTATTCCAGAATAGAGCATGTGGCGTTGTACCCGTATTGCAGTCAGTAGTTCAAACAGCTGACGGCAGTGGCGTTCTTTCTCAAAGTGCAGAGATTATCAATAAGATACAATATTATCTTGGAGACTACGGACTTGGAAATCAGTTCTGTTCTCTATCCTCTTCTGCCAATGCTGACTACTTTACTGACCCTGTAAGAGGTGCTCAGATTAGGCTTTCTGGAGACGGACTTACTCCTATAAGCGAGCTGTACAAGGCTCACTTCTACTTGAATCCGTTGATTACAAAGTACAATAAGGTTAGGAATAACATAAGTGGACAAGGTAAAGCGAAGATTCTGTCTATCTACGACCAATTTAATGAGGAGGTTATTACGGTTATGCAGGAGAGTGCTGCAGGTGATGACAAGAGCAATCCGTATACTTTCGGTTTTAACGAGTTTAGGAACGCATACACCTCATTCTACGACTATAGTCCAGAGTGGATAATCTGTGCTGAGAATCTCATTATTTCTTGGAAAAATGGGGTACTTTACACACACGATAGCTCAACGTATTGTAACTTCTACGGAACTCAGTACAAGCCAAACGTGACGCTTATATTTAACCAATTTGAGACCATTAAGAAACGGTATAACACTATAACAATGTTAGCTAGCACCCCTTGGGTTCCGGATACAAATGGAGACATAAGCACCAACTTGGGTCAGTCATCTAGCCTACAAACTACGGACTTCCTAGCTAAGGATGACAAGCTTCATGCTGCATTTAAGAGGGATTCAGCTAGTACTGGTGGCCTGTATAATGGTAATGTGCTGAAGGGTAATTGGGCTAAATTGAAACTAAAGCCTGCAAGTGGTAATTCATTCGTAAATTTGTACTATATAGAACTAGCAATTTTAGAACCTTTTTATAATAGATAGATATGGACCCTAAAGGAAGTAGTCTTGGTTTGTCGGGAATAGCTTCAATAGCGAATATTGGGCTTTCTGCATTACCATTGTTTTTCGGAGAGAATAATATTTTTAGCGGTAAGGCTAGGCAGGCAAATAGAGAACTGGAGAAAAACTTCAGAGCTTCTCAGTCTATGCAGCTTCCCGGAGAGTATACAGAGGCTATGCAGAACATTAGGTCTCAAGCCAATGTAGGTATCCCGTCAGCTGCTCTTGGTCTTTATCAGCAACAAGCAGGAAGGCAACAAGCTTCCCAGTTGGGTGCTTTGGGTTCTAGGAGGTCTGCACTTGCAGGAATCGGTAATATAGCTCAGGCTGGTCAAGACGCAGCGCTTAATCTTGCAAGTATGCAGGGTCAGGCATTGCAATCTGGACAGCAAAGACTTAATAGTGCTCTGATGCAGATGGGTGGTTTGCAGTACCAAGAGCAACTTAGAAAGCAACAAGAAGCTGCTGACTACTGGGGAGGAAGAAAGGCTGAATCAAATGCTGCCATCAGTGGAGCATTGAAGTCTATGGGTCAAGCAGCTGGTTCAGCAATTGCTTCTGGTGCATTTAATAAGCAGGGTAAATCACCAGATATGAGTTGGATGAAAAATGCGTTGCTTGGAGGCATATTAGGATAATAAATAATATAAATATATATAAATGGCAACATATAGACCATCATTTGTAGATGTATCTGGACTAACCGAAGGAATTAGCCGCGGTTTAGAGATGGCTGCTATGGAGAAGAAAAGGCAAGATGCTTTGGCCGAACAAAGTGTTGATGAATATTTAAAGAACTATCGTCCAGATAAGCTTAGAGACAATGATATTGGAGTTTTTACTGGTGCATTCAATGATTACAAGCAAGCTGCCCTTAGGTATTCTAGGATGAATAGGGGTGGAGCAAAACCACAAGAGATAGCTTTTGCAAAAGCCATAATGGATAAAAGTTTAAATAACTTAAACTCTTTATATACAAATTCGGCTTCATCTGCTAATAAATTGGCGGAATATGCTGACTATATTAAAAAAGCAAGGATGTCTGGTTTAGACGTACCTCAAGAGGTTACGGCAAACTATAATATGCTGTTGTCTAACTCAATTGATAAGCTGGATTCTAATAAGATTCCATCCGTTTATGACTTTGAGTTAATAAAGAAAGAGCCAGATTATAAGAGGATAGAAACTATCTTAAACAGTACTGGAGCTGCTCCTATTACAGAGACTAGAGAATCGAAATATGAAATAGGTAAGTTGAACAACCAGTCAATAAATGGAATCATGAGAACAACCTACTCAAGTAGGCCAGTTCAACCAACCATAAAAGGTATAGAGTTGGCAATGCAAAACGATAATGCATTGAAAAGAGATGCCAATCAATTATATGGATTATTTAAAGCTAATCCTAGTGTATTCATGCCCGATTTCCAAAAACTGGGTATAACAGAGGAAATGGTAACTCCTTCAGTTATGTATTCATTACAATATATAAAACCAACAGTTGTTGGTAAGCCAGAAAAAGATACAAAAGGAGCAGAGTTGCAAATACAAGGCATAAAGATGTCTAGTGACAAAGCATATAGGGATGCTATGCTTAGGCTTCAACAAAGAAGATTAAGTGCTTCAGAACAGAAAGCAAAAGACGAAAAAAGAGGACAAATAGACCCTGTAAAAGAATTAAGCGATTTTGAGAGTAGAATAAAGGGTACTAAGCAATATCAAACTGCTTTAAAAAATGACCAATATATACCAGTACCAGATGTTAAAGGATTTTCTGGTGTATCAAAATATAAATTTGCTAATGCTAATATTGATTACATATGGTATTTCCCAAAATCAAATAAGTATGTAATGAAAACAGATGCACCCGGTGAAGGTCCTAGAACTTTGAGCCCTAAGGAAATACGAAATATATTAGTACAAGGAACAAGGGGTGCTACAAATAAGCCGTATGCTGTTGATGAAACAATGCCATCATTGGAAGAACTTGAATCAGTTGGTTATACATCTGACGCAGAGATGATGAATTTGTTCAAGAATCTTGATTTTGGAGGGGGGCAAGAATAGCTTTCCAGACCAAATAAAGCTTAAATTTGCATTTATAAATGTAACTAAATGCCAGATAAGCAAAACGGAACTCCTGCCCCAACAAAGGCTCAATTAGCTGGATACATAAGGTCTGTAAACAAAACAGCTGAAGGTTTATCAGATGATGAGATATTGGATAAGCTAGTATCAAAAAATCCTAAAATAGGTAAGTTGGTATCTGACTATAGCAATCCATTGTTGCAGGGTCCAGTTCCTTCAAAGAATCAACTTCCTTTGATATCGGATGTAAAGAAATCGGTATTTGCTGCAGGTCAAGTTCAAAAACCAAAAACAATTGAGCAAGAGTTTTTAGATGTAGAAGAACTAAGGGCAAAGTCGGATATATCAAGTGAAAACTATAATGCACCTATACAGCCCGGTGGATTTAGTCAGGATGTATTAAAAAAACAAGAGAAGTATAAGGCTGATGCCTTAAAATATGGTAAACAGGCTGATGAATTATTTGAGAAGTTTAAAGTTAAATTTAATTCTGATGCAGGTATACAAAAGCTGAAAAATGAAGCTATATCTAATACTGCCAAATTTACGGCTAAAGATAACCTAGGGAGCACATACGTTGATAACGCAAAACTTAGGTCATATGTAAGGTCTAAATATCCCGCATCTGCCAATACTCAATTCGAGGATTATCTAGTCAATAACATAGGTAGCGATATCATGTTTGAGACAAAAAAACCAGCAATAAAAGAAAAGGTATCTAAGATGGCTAAAGAGAAAAACATAGCCATACCAGAAAACTTTTTAGACTTAAATAAAGAAATAACTAAGCAAGCTCAAACATTATCGGATAATGTAGGCAAGCAGATAATCGAAGCAAATAGCCAAGCTAGTGCACAAATAGCTGAATTAAACAATGCATACAAAGCTACGGCTGAACAAATAAAGTCTAAGTATTCTAATCCGGAATTCATACGTCAAAACTTTCAAACGGATGAAGAGTTTAGAATTGCATATCAAAAAGAAATAGGTCAGGCTTTTGATGAGTACTCTAGAAATTTTTCTAGCATGAACTCAAGATATTCTTCTTTGGCGGCAAAGTTAAAAGGAGATTATGAGCGTTCAATGAAAGAGCTTGAGGTAACAAGTGAAAAGCAAAGAAAAGACATATCTGAGTTGATGAAACAGGCGCTTATTGACATCAATGAAGGTGATAATGCAAGAAGATTTGCTACAGTAAAGGTTCTTGACAGTATGAATCCTTTTGCAAAAGGTCAAACATTTGGTAGGTCTTTAGTATCTGGTCTTGCTGACTGGACAAGCAATATTGCTACAAACCTAAGTATGGGTAATGATTGGCAATGGGCTACAGATTTTAAAGATTTTTCATCTAATATAAGCAAGAAATTAAGTACTCCATCGGTAGAAATAAAGTCTATAAAACAACTCGTAGACCCAACTCAGTTTGGATTATCATCTGGTAAAATGATTGGTCAAATGTTGCCAGCAATAGGTGCATCTGTTGCTACTAGAGGAGCATTAGGTCCCGGATTTGGTAGTACACTTGCTGCTGGAACACTTCAATGGTTTGATGAGGCATCTCAAGCTAGGGCATCTAATTATAATGCTATGATTGAGCAAGGATTAGACCCAGAAGAGGCTAAAAATCGTTCAAACAAAACATATTCTGGATACTTGGCTACTCTCCCGCTCTCTATGATTGAGGCTGCATCTATGTTTGGAAAGTTTGGGAAAGGAAGTATGTTAAGAAAGTTTGGAGCTAACGTAGCAGCAGAAATACCTAGTGAAACACTACAAGAGGTTATTCAAAATGAATCAGACGAAGCTATCGTAAATAATAGGCAGCTTGATTTTGGCAAGATGTTTGATTTGAATAATGTCTATAAAACTGGTTTGAATGTTGCTCCAGCATCAATAGTAATGCCTATACCCGGCTCTGTAGTTGAGAGTTCAAGAGAAAACCTACCCATCAGCCAAACGGCAAATTGGGTCATGAGGGTTGCATCAGCACCTATCCAGTCAATGGCCAATAATATTACACAGAATGGATTGTTTGCGAATATTGCATCTCTTGAAGCAATGAGGCATAGTGGAAATCTTAGTGAAGATGGTCTTAATTCAATGAAGGGTTTATTGAATGAAGTAAACTCTGATATGGAAACTGGAAAGGCTTCTGGATTGAATAGAAAACAACAATCCGTGTATGCTGGATTGATGGCTAATGTCAGGAATATGGAAGACGCTGTCGCTGAGATTGATTCACAGGATATGACAGAGGATTCAAAACAAAAAGCGATAGAAATTGCAAATAAAAGAGTACAAAATGCTAGGGAAGTTGCAGCAGATTACCTTAATACAAAGAATGGTAACTACGCTGAAATAGTAGATAAGGATGGTGATAAATATATAGTATCTCATGATGAGTTAGATGAGATGCTTTCAGATGGTTCATTCCAAGATGATGTTAGAGATGGTAATGCAAGAGTTCAACTATATTATAATAAAAAAGCTGGAGAGCGTATTGGTGAAATCAGTAAATCTCTTCTTGCTTTGAATAAGAATTACAATGAAGGATTAAGGGATTATAGCCAGTCTGAACAAAATCTAAATGCGTTAAGAAAAAAATTAGGTATACCAGAACAACCGACTTCATCTACAACAATTGACGGACTCGTTGGGCAACAGGTCGTTTATAGAGTAAATAAGTTCCCTACTAAAATAAACATGAAGGGAGTTCTTGCTGTTCAAAATGGGAATCTAGTGCTTGAGACAGATGATGGTGGTGTAGTTAAACTTGGAAGATATAAACAACTAGTTGGAGTTAATCCGTCAGAAATAAATATAGAGTTTGAGCCACAGGCTTACGCTGGTCCAAAAATGACAAAAGAAGAGGCTAAGTTACCTTCTTTGTTGGCTATGTTTGGAGGGAAAATTGAACCTAAGACATTAGCCAAAATACTATCTGACGTTATAAGTGATGCTAAGAAATCAGATATCAACAGGATGGTAAAAGCATTTGATTCTGCATATCAGAGGAAGATGCAACAGAAGATGATTAACGAATCACTTCCGAAGCCAGCTAAAAAGATTGAAGTAGTGGAGCCAGAGATTGGAGTAGAGTATGATGGTAATGAAGTAAGCGGAATGCTTGCTCAGGTTGGAGACAAGAGTGCAAAGTCATTCTTTGACAAGATAATGTCATTCAGCTTGAGAGACTTTGTGGCTAGCACAATAGACTTGGATGACTTATTTGAAAGTAGTGAAGAGTTCAGAAATAGGGTAGAACAAGAAAGAGGTGAAAAGCAGGATAGGTTTACATCAGAGTACTCAAACACCGAAAAAGTACCAGCCGTAATGATTGATGGTAAGGTAAAAGACGGATTGGGTAGACTAGCTAGGCTCTATGTAAATGGAGAAAAGATTGCAACGGTATTCGAAAACATAAAAACTAAAAAAGATGCCACTACAGAAAGCCAAGGACAAGTCCAAGAAGTCAGTACAGAAAGCGATATCAGCCAACGTGAGAGAGCTCAAGAAGTCAGGCCACAAACAGAGGCCGCTCAAGCAGATTCTCGCAATCGCAATATCCGCGGCAAAGAGATAACTGTAACTCCTGCAATAGCACAGATTACTTCTGACAACATGGATGATGTCTATAAAATAGACGGAAACAAAACTCAGAAGAAGGTTTTAAATGATGTAAAGAAAGTTATAGCTGCAATTGCTGGTGCATTCAAGATAACGGTAAACATTCATAACCAAGATACGTTTACGGAAGCTGTTTTACAAGCTGGAGGAACACAACAGGAAGCCAATAGTAGAGGATTCTATATGGCATCTGACGGGAGCATACATCTTAACTTCGATATGGTTAAGTCTGATACTATGCTTCATGAGGGATTCCATCCTATTCTAGACTACCTTCAAGCAAGAAATCCAGAAGTAATAAATAGGTTTTTCGGAGAGCTTGAGAAGATTCCGGAGGCAGCACCAATTATTGCACAAGCAAGGGCTACCTATACGGGAGATACAAATCAGAAGAAAGAAGCAATAACAGACTTTGTAGCGGGTATAGCTGATGGTAGGATTGTTCTGAATCCAACAAACTTCCAAAAGATTAAGGCATTTGTTGTCAATATGCTTAAGAGTATTGGAATAGGTGAGGGACAAACATTGATAAATGTTAAGAATGAAGGAGACCTAATTAATCTTGCAAACTTTGTAACTGAAAAGTTTAGGGCTGGTACAGAAGCATCTCTTGAAAATCTTGGGAAGTTCGCAGAACTTAAGCCAACAAGAGAAAATCCTATAGCAAGGTCTGGTCAATTACAATTCCAGAAAACAATATACAATGAATCTGGTATTGAGAAAGCACCTGCGCTGGATAAAAAGGAATTTAAAACTGCCGTAGATGAAGGAAGGGTATCAGCTGTTAATCCGTATGAGTCATTAGCGGATAAATTTTTTGCAATTACTTTCCCGGATGATTTCTTTACTGGAGAGATTAAGTTTAATAAAGAAACTATTGCCTATGGTAATGGTGGGGTATTCTTTGCTGCAAGATTTGGTAAAAGGGGAGATGTGTGGGCAGCAGCTGGAGAAAACTCTGCAAATAACTTTGTAATACAAGGAAATGAAAGTAGGAGAAAAAATAATGGTGAAGGTATTATAGTTTTATCTAAGGGAGATGATATAAAACAAGCTACATCACTTGAGGCAAATATTGCTTTTATAAATACTATTGTAAAGTATGCTGGTGAAAAAAATCAGTTAGATTCAGTAGTAAAAGCAATTAAAACAACATATAGTGTTGGAAGGGCTAAAAGTGCTGATACAATAATAGACTCCTTTAATCAGTTTCTAGCAAGCGGAAGAGGAGAATCTGGGCAAAGAATGGTTGATGCTAAAAGAGCATTTGATACAATGTCTAGTGCATTGATAAAAGAAGCTAGGCCATTAATTACACAGATGTTGAGAGATATGGGATTTGATGGTGGTGAGTATTTTAATAAAACAAAACTAAAGAAGGGGGAGTATGCAGCAACAACACAGGGATTAAAAGCCATGTATATAAACATGTTGCAAGAGGATTTCTTGAAAGGTTTAAATAATGGAGCTGTTTATGCTGCATTGAAGTTTGATAGCGATATCAAATTTGAGAAAGACCCATATCATCCATCGTATCCATATGTAATAAGGACTGTTGACGGCTCTCCAATAAGACTGGAAGTATTTACTAAAACATTTAACTCATATGGTAAAAGTGGAGTAGCTGTATATGGACAAGATAGAAATACGGAGAATGCATTTGGAGTTGCTACAACAACAAAGCCAGATTTTAAGTTAGACCCTTCATTTGAAGACAATCCTTCTCAGAGTAATCTTACTGATAAACTAAACGAATATACGGCATTTAGAGCCCCTCAGTTCCAAAAGGAAGCTCCAACCAAATCCAAGATGGATGCTGCTAAGGATATGGTTATCTTCAGTGATAAACTTAGCGATGCACAGCTTGAGAAAATAGGAAAGGGTATATCTCTTTGGGAACAATGGTTTACATCATACGGGTTAATGGGTAAAGATGTGAGGGTAGCAGAAGAGTACAAGGCAGGATATATATCTCAAGAACTTTATAAAGCAGATAAGGCAGTAAAGAATGTTCTTAAGGAGATACAAAGAGCAAAGAAGGCTGGTATAAAAGTTACAGACGAGGATATAACAAGGTTCCTAACTGGTCAACCGATACAACCAACAGGTCTATATCCATACACGTATAATAGAAATAATCTTCCGATATATCTGAAGAGAGCGCTCAACGTCATGAGGGTTCATATAGATGGATTGACAGAAGAAATGATATTGAATGGAGTAATTAGCGACCCAGTAGAGATAGAAGAGTTCAGAAATAATAAAGGAAAGTATCTAGGACGTTTCTATGACATGTTCATCAATGGCAAAGGTCTCACTCTTAATAATATCGTTGAGAAACTGAAAGATGTAGATGGAACTGTAATTGAAAAGGCTAGGGATTTGATACGCTCTGAAATAGAGAAAAGTGTAAGAAGGCAAAACAAAAACCTTAGTACAAGTGAGCAAGATGCAATCATTGAAAATAAGGTTGACGATATACTTAATGCTATAGTTGAAGATACTGCCAATCCGTATGTCAAAAGAGCTATGAAGGGCTCTGTGAACATGAAGCAACTATTGGAAAGACAAGATATTGTTGAGCCTATCAGAGCATTGATGGGTGAAATCAAAAATCCTGTTAGTAGGTATTATGCTACTATAGGTAAAATGTCTTCTATTGTAGCAGGAATGAAGTATCTCAATGAGGTTAGGCAGATAGGTATGGGTAAGTTTCTATTTGAGGAAAATGACCCTAATAGACCTAAAGGAACAGTACGGATAACTGCTGATACAAATAAGAATCTTGAGCCTCTGGCGGGTCTGTATACATTCCCAGAAATAAGGGATGAGTTCACCAACTATATGATTGGAGTAGGTGGAGAAACTAACATCTTATCAAAAGCAATGGGATTGGCCAAGTATATGAATACTGTTGGTAACCTACCTACACATGTCAAAAACTTTGCATCTAACATCGGCATCCTTGTCAATAACGGATATATATTTGATGCAACAAATGCAATACAGTTCATAATCAATGAGCCAGAAGCTTTTGAAAGGGCGTATGAGGAGCTTAGGAAGTCTGGCACAATGAATAATAACATAAATGCCACAGAATTAAGGTCTTATTTTGAGAAGAATAATGACATAGATAAGGTTCTATCAAATAAGTTCAAGCCTAAAAACCCATTAAAGATTGGTCGTGACATTCTTACGGGAATGTATAATCTTGAGGATGATATCTTTAAGGTTATAGCATACATGATAGAATCTCAGAGATATGCAAAGGCTAAGTATAAAGTTCAGTTTTCAGAGTTATCTAATGTAGATAAAGATAAGATTACTAAAAAGAGTATAGAGATAATTAAGAGTATTCTCCCTCTTTACAGCCGTGTACCTCCATTTGTAAAGGGAATGAATAAAGTATTCTATCTAGGTGCTTTCATGTCGTTTACTGCTGAATCCGTACGTATTTCAAAGAATACGGCACTTCTTGCCTTGAAAGAACTTTCTGACCCTGATACTAGGTTTATAGGCGCAAAAAGACTTGGAGGTATTATTGCTTGGAATACAGCTTATGGATGGGGAACTACCACATCTGCAGCTGCCGTTGGTTCAATGGCAACAGGGGCATTTACATACTGGATTAATGCAGTTCAGCAGCTTATGAGTGATGATGATGACGAGTATAGGAAAAAGATGCAGAAGGAAAAAAGTATTCGCAGAATTACAAGAGATTTTAATATTGGAAGCGATATTTTCCTAAATAAAGCAGACGAAGGAAAGTTGATATATATTGACATGGGTTCTATTAATCCATACAACTTTATATCAAACTTCCTAAACAGGTTTGACCAACTTACTAGGGACGAAGGTGAGGGAGTTGTAAAGGATATATTTAGGGCTATAGGGTTCTCTCTTTCATCATTTATAAAGGGTGACTTTGTTTTTGCTAGGTTTATGTCTACTTGGGAGGCTCTTACAGGTGGCAGGATACCAGAAGATTCATATGGTAAAAAAATATATAGAGATAAAGATACCCCATACCAAAAAGGATTAGCTTTAGCGAAATATATGGGAGGCATATTTACCCCAAATATGGCTAAAAGTTTATATAGGTCAAGAGAGATGGCAAAAGAGGGTAACCAAGAGGGAGCTGATGCAGAAATTATGTCTTCACTAACCTTAAGGAAAGTTGTTATTGATGGTAATGTTTGGTTCTATCAAAGGTTGGCTAATGGGGCAAATCCATATGTTAAAGATATTGAGGCATACCAAAAAGACTACTCAAGGGCGTCCTATAAGAATATTTCAAATGAGGAGAAAGAGGCTGCTTATATTGAAAGCGTGAACAATATAAAAAGGGTAATATCTGAAATGGCTTTAGATTATAGGGCTGCGCTGGACATAGGCGTTGATGAAGGGAAACTTTATGAGTCTATGATGAAGGCGAAGGTTAGTGAAGAGAATATAGCTGCTGTAATTGAGGCTATGAATACGGATATCAGTAAGATGGATAATGAGTTCTTCCTGCAAAGAAGGTACTAGAAATAAGGGGTTTTTGGGTATATTTGCATAAATAGAATACCATGCCTTTTACAACATCTTTTACTGTTACTCAAGGTGGTGACTGTTCCCAATTTCAAATCAATGATACATCCACCTATAACGTGGAGGCTACG
>Ga0315902_10011305_pt1 | contig 11726 bp, 8 predicted proteins | sample LakEriMetagenome_9_FD_203523 | JGI IMG/M metagenome (GOLD analysis project Ga0315902, IMG submission 203523) | Freshwater fungal communities from buoy surface, Lake Erie, Ohio, United States - Buoy 12 MA117 | ecosystem: Environmental > Aquatic > Freshwater > Lake > Lake biofilm | place: USA... | reverse complement strand
CGGCGCGCTCGTCGGGCAGAACCGCCTGCAGTCGATGAACTTCAACGTGTACTTCCAGGATCAACTGCATCTCACGGAGACGCTGTCCTTCATCGCCGGTGCCTCGGTGACGTATGCGAACCGCGATTTGAATGAAGAGACGATCTTTGGCGCGAACAACAGCGACCGGCAGGCCTTCTGGGGCTTCAGCCCGAAGCTGGGCGTGCTTTGGGACGTGAATGATCACTCGCAGGTGTATTTCAACGCCAGCCGCAGCTTTGAGCCGCCGAGCTTTGGCGAACTCGTCGCTGTGACTCCCGCAGCGCTCGGTCTGGCCGCTTTGAAGCCGCAAACGGCTACCACGCTGGAGCTCGGCACGCGCGGACAGACGGACCGCCTCGCCTGGGACTTCAGCTACTACTATGCGTGGATCGATGACGAGTATCTCACGCTCGGCGCACCAGGAAATGCCACGCTGACCTCGAATGCGGGCCGCACGATCCATCAGGGCATCGAGTTCTCGCTGAACGCGAAGCTCGCGGATGAGCTCGTGTTGAAGCAGAACTTTCTGTGGAATGACTTCCGCTTCGCGCGCGATGCCGCGTGGGGAGATCGCAAGCTGCCGGGCGTGCCATCCTTCTACTACCGCGCCGAGCTGTTGTATGAGCACCCGTGCGGCTTTTACTTCGGCCCAAACCTCGAATGGTCGCCGCAACGCTACGCTGCGGACCTCGCACGCACGACCTTCGCGGATCCGTATGCGCTGCTGGGCTTGAAAATCGGCTACAAGGCCAAAAAAGGCCCGTCCTTCTTTGCTGAGGTGCGCAATCTCACCGACGAGGTTTACAGCCCGACGACCGGCGTGGTGCAAAACGCCACCATCCCGGCGCAAAGCCGCGTCTTCCTCCCCGGCGACGGCCGCGCGATCTACGCGGGCGTTGAATGGAAGTGGTGATCGCTGTTTTTGATGTCCTTAACCCTAACATCCACCCTTCGCTCATGTCCCCTCGTCTCATTCGCAAACTTCACCGCTGGCTCGGTCTTGTCTTCAGCCTTTCTGTGCTGATGGCGGCTGGCAGCGGCGTGCTCCACAACGTCATGACCCGCACACAGGCTCCGCCTCCGCAGGCGAAGCCCTCCGGCGGTGGCATGGATGTGAAAGCCATCCAGATCAGCGTCGCGGACGCGGTGACGAAGCTCGGCGGCACGCCGGAGGTGCTGGCGGTGAACCTGCGCGGCATCGGCGGGCAGCCCTGGTATCAAATCTACGTCAAAGACGCGAAGGGGCCGCAGTATGTGAGCGCCATCGATGGGCGCGTCGATCCCGCGCAGGACGAGGCATATGCCGCGGAGATCGCGCGCGCTTTCCTCGGCGGCGTAGAGGTGAAGAAGACAGACTATCTCACCGCCTTCAACATGGAATACCTGAACATCTTCCGCATCCTGCCCGTGCATCGCTTTGACGCGGGCGATGCGCTGGAGACGCGCGTGTATGTCAGCACGACCACCGGCAGCGTCACGCGGCACACGGACAAGGAGCGCCAGTTTGAGGCGACCATTTTCACGCTGTTTCACAAGCTGGGCTTCATCCGCGACAAGGACACGCGCGATCTGGTGCTCACGCTAGTCACGTTCGGCATCTTCCTCGTCGCCGTGCTCGGTGTGTGGCTGTTCTTTGCCACGCGTCCGCGCAAGGCGGCCTAGCCGGGTCACAGACCCGGCCTACAGCGCGGCAGACGGAATCATGTAGATCGGGTGTGGCGAAGCCCGCCCGATTTTTGGCTTCGCGGAGCACCCAGAAACGACCGGGCTGTCGCCACAGTCGTCCTACGGTTACGCTGCGGCGCTCTTCTCCGCGCGGTAGGCGCGGGCGAGGAGCGTCACGGGCTGCGTGACTTCGCTGCAGGCGTGGCCGGTGGCGGCGCGGAGGCCGTTGGCGAGCTGGAGATGACATCCCGGATTACTGGTGGCCACGACGGGCGCGCCAGTGGAGGCGATGTGACCGACTTTGCGCTGCAGCAGCTTCTGGCTCTGCTCCGGTTGCGTGATGTTGTAGATGCCCGCGCTGCCGCAGCACCAGTTTGACTCCGGCAGCTCCTTCAAAACGAGGCCGGGGATGCTTTGCAGCACCTGGCGCGGCTGGGAGACGACTTTCTGCCCGTGGCAGAGGTGGCAGCTTTCGTGATACGTGATGTCGCTGACGCCCGCGCCGCTCTTCGGCGCGCGGAAGCCGGTCTTCACGAGCCATTCGTGGATGTCGTGCACTTTGCGGTCCCACTGCGCGGCCTTGGCGGCATAGAGCGGATCATCGTGCAGCAGATGGCCGTAAGTTTTGAGGTGGGAACCGCAGCCGCCGGCGTTCGTGATGATCGCGTCGATGGAATCGAGATCAAACGAGTCGATCTGACGCCGTGCGAGCTCGCGCGCGAGCTCCGGTGCGCCGTTGTGCGCATGAAGGGAGCCGCAGCAGGCCTGCGCGCGTGGCGTGATGACCTCGCAGCCGTTTTCGAGCAGCACATCGGCCGTGTCGCGATTGATGTCTGAAAACGCGAGGTCCTGCACGCAGCCGGTGAGCAGCCCCACGCGGTATTTGGCCACGGTGGCGGGCGATTCGACCGGATCGATGATTTCATCCGAGAACGCGTCCGCGATGCGCGGCGTCTGCGGCTCCAGCGCGGCCAGCGAGCGCGGCATGAGGCCGAAAAAACGCACGCGGCGCATGAAGCGGTCCAGGCCGGTTTTTTGGTAGAGACGCAGCGCGCGGCCAGTGAGGCGCAAAAGCCACGGGCGCATGAAAAGCGTGTTCAGCGTGAGCCAGCGCCAGAAATCCCGCTGGGTGCTGCTGGCGACTCCGGCCTGCTCCACCTCGGCGCGCGCGGTTTCGAAGAGTTCCGCGTATTTCACGCCCGCCGGGCACGCGGTCTGGCAGGCGAGACAGCCGAGGCAGTAATACATCTCGTCCGAAAGCTCGCGCGTGACCTTCAGCTCGCCATCCGCGACGGCGCGGAGCAGGGAAATGCGGCCGCGCGGGCTGTTTCGCTCCATCTTCGTCTCGACGTAAGTCGGGCAGGTGGGCAGGCACATGCCGCAGTGCATGCACTGCTGCAGCACGGAGTAGTCGAGAGATTGAAGGAGGGAGGCCAAGCGATGCTCATGAAAGCGCGGAGGCACGCAGGAGCTACACAAAAAGCCTGTGCAGGCTGGCTTTTACCAAACGCGGCTGAGGAAGCGGCCGACGAAGCCTTTAGAGCCGGGTTTCTGGTAGCCGCGACGTCCGGCGATGGCTTTGGAGACCAGCGGGCCGCGATGATCGGTGACGCGCACGCTGGCGAGCTCGATGCGGCCGATGGGGCAGTCATTGCTGTCCACCGGCATGCGGGCGATGTACTGGATGGTGTCGATGCCGGAGACCACTTGGCCGAAGACGGAATAGTTCCCGTCGAGGAAGGGATAGTGGCCGAGGGCGAAGTAGAACTGGGAGCTGTTGCTGCGCTTGCTGGGGTTCACGCTGTCATTGCGGCGTGCCATGGCGACGGTGCCGAGGCGGTGCGGGCGCTTGATTTCAGCCGGGAGGGTGCGGTCCTCGCCTCCGGTGCCCCATTGTTCGCGCTTTTCCTCGTCCGCGGTGAGCGGATCGCCGGTCTGCACGAGGAAGCCCTCGATGGCGCGGTGGAAGGCGAGTCCGTCGTAGAATTTGCTCTCGCAGAGGTCGACGAAATTGGCGACGGTCTGCGGGGCGGAGCTGGGGTAGAGCTCGATGATGACCTCCTCGGTCTTGCCGCCAAAGGCCACCTCAATGATGGCGATCTTGTGCACGGAATCGCGGGGCCAGAGGGCAGGGTCTTCACGCGCGGTGAGGGCCGGGACGGCGTAGGAGCCGCGGCTGGGGCCGGTCTGGACGACCGGGGCGGCTACGCCTGGCGCACCGCCTGCGGGAGCTTTGCCACCTTGTTTGTCCGCTGCTTCAAAGACGGAGCGCTGGGCTTCTTCGGCGAGTTTGTCCACTTCAGCACCGCCGGGGGCGGTGGCGGAGGGCTGCAGGCGGTCCGGCACGGGAAGCTGGGCCAGGGCAAGGCTCCCGGCACCGAGGAAGGCGAGCAAGCAGGGCAGAAGGGGAAGTTTCACGGCGTGGGACGGGGGAAATCGCCAGCGAAGCCGGCGGTGGAGGGTTTTACCGCAGATTCGAGGGCACATTCACCGACGGAGCGGGGGCGGGTGCCGGAGCAGCGGGCGCGGCGACCTCTGCAGCGGCGGGGCCACCGGCGGAACGTGCAGCAGGAGCGGCAGCCGGGGCTGCGCCCATCGCGGCGGCCTCGCTGGCGCGGTATTGATAGAATTGCTTCGGTCCACCACGCTCTTTCCGGCGGGCTAGGCCCCACTGCACATCGGCTTCATCCGCCTCGGTAACGGTGGGGTATTTCAAATCAGCGGAATGGCCGCAGGAGGCGAGGATGGCGACGAGCGCGGCGAGGAGGAGACGGACGAAGGTCATTGGGATGGGCAGATGTGAGGATCAGACTGCGGGAGAGGGGGCGATAGTAGGAGAAAGCCCGGACGCCCGCAACCGTGAAAAAGCTCACGGTTTGACCGCGCGGGCGATGATGGTGCGGCCGAGCAGCAGCGGGGTGCTGTTCATGGCGCGCACGAGCGGCTCGTTCGCCTCATCGAGGGTGTGAAAGCGGTGCCGCTCCCGGCGCATGGCCATCCAGCCAAACAGTTTGATGAAGGGCCACAGCGGAATCAGCTTCAGCAGCGAGGATCGCTGCACCTTGTCGATGTGCGGCTGCACGCCGTCGAATCCGGCGTCCAGCATCGCGTGGGCGACGAAGAACCAGGAAACCGGGTTGATGTGGCCGCCGGTGGACTGCAGGGCGCTGTTTCGCACCGGCAGCGGGCCAAAGAGGTTCCAGAAGCCGAACCACAGGTAGCGCAGGCGGGAGTTGAGATTGAGGATGTTTGGTGTGCTGAGCACGCAGACGCCGCCGGGCTTCAGCACGCGGAAAATCTCACGCACCACGCGGCGGAAGTCCTCCAAGTGCTCGATCACCTCCGTGGCGGTCACCACATCGAAGGTGGCGTCCGGGTAGGGCAGGGGTTCCTCGTTCAGATTGGCGATGTCCACCTTCTGGCCGGGCAGCTTCATGAGCTCGTCCGTGTAGTCGCACACGCTGGCCTGGATGGCCGGGCGCTGGGCGCGGAGTTTGGAAATGAGGCTGCCGTGACCCGCGCCGATGTCCAGGTGCGCGCGCCAGTTTTGCGAGCCGGGTTCGGCCAGCAGGAGGGAGAGGACTTTGTCGTGAATGCCGTCGATGCCCATGGTTTGGAGAGGTCGCGTGCTTATCGGCAGCGGCGCGTGGCGGCAACCCTTTTCTCAGGTCCTCAGCCCGCCGTGATGCCCGCCGCCTGCGTCCAGGGCGCGTATTCCGGCGGCAGCACGGCCTCAAAGCTCAGCGGCTGGTCGTGCACGGGATGGTTGAAGGCCAGTTTCCAAGCATGGAGCATCAGACGCGGCGTTTTCACCCGCTGGCGCGCCGCGTTGCCGTAAATCGGATCGCCCAGGATGGGGAAACCGAGGCTTTCCTTCATGTGGACGCGGATTTGATGCGTGCGGCCGGTGAGTAGGCGGCATTGGATCAAAGCGCAGCCTTCATGCACGCTGAGGCGCGTCCATTCGGTGACCGCGTCCTTCCCCGCGCCGTCGTAGAGCACGGCCATGCGCTTCCGATCGACGGGATGACGGCCGATGCGGTTCTCCACGCGGCCTTTTTCGTCCTTCGGCACGCCATTGATGACGGCGAGGTAGATTTTCGCGATGCGGCGCTCGCTGAAGGCCTCGGTGAGGCGGCGGTGAGCGGTATCGTTCTTCGCCACGACCATGCAGCCGCTGGTGTCCTTGTCCAGCCGGTGCACGATGCCCGGCCGCATCTCCCCGCCGATGCCGCTGAGGTCGTCGATGTGGTGCAGCAGTGCATTTACGAGCGTGCCATCGCGATTTCCCTCCGCCGGATGCACGACGAGGCCCGGCGGCTTGTCGAGCACCACGATGTCGCTGTCTTCAAAGAGAATGGTGAGCGGGATGTCCTGCGCCACGATGGCGACCGGCACGGCCTCCGGCACCGTGACGTGGATGGCATCACCGGTCTTCAAAATCGCGCCGGCCTTGGTGGCCTTGCCATTCAGCGTGATGTGCCCGTCTTTAATGAGATCCTGCAAGCGCGTGCGCGACATTTCCGGCAACTTTTTCGCCAGATGTTTGTCGAGCCTTTGTCCGCTGTCCGCGCTTTCCGTGATGATCCAATCCATGCCGCATACTCAAGATACAAATTAAATGGGCAAACAGGAAGTTTGCTGGCACGAAGAACGTGAAACAGCGGCGTTGAGAAAAAATGACGAACGACGAAAAGACCGCGAAGAGCGGTTTATTCGTCATTCCTCATTCTGATTTCGTCATTTGCCCGCTCCGCCTGCTCCTTTAACTCCGCTTCTTGAACTTCACTCCTCCAGCACCTGAACAAACCTTCCTGAGCACCTGCCCGGTTTGCCAGTCGTCGATCGATGTGACGTCGTTGGAGCCGTTCACGAAGCTGAAGTGCCCGTTTTGCGGTCAGATGGTGCGCGTGCGGCGTCGCTTCGATCATTTCATGATCGTGCGGCAGATCGGCGAGGGCGGCATGAGCCGCGTGTTCGAGGCGGAGGACGAAACGCTCGGCCGCCGTGTCGCTTTGAAGATCCTGAACCGCCGCTACAGCCGCGATGCGGAGCGTTTGGAGCAGTTTCGCCAAGAGGCACTCATCACGGCCAGCGTCACGCACCCGAACGTGATCAAGCTCTACTCCGTGGGCCATGACCAGGGTTACTTTTACCTCGCCATGGAGCTCGTCGGCGGCGGCAGCCTCGAAGGCCGCATCCGCAAGGAAGGCAAGCTCACGGAGGGCGATGCATTGCGCATCGGCCATCAGGTCGCCGAGGGACTGCGCGCCGCCCAAAACCTCGGCCTGATCCATCGCGATGTGAAGCCCGCGAACATCCTTTTCACCGAAAGCGGCACCGCGAAGGTCGTGGACTTCGGCCTGGCTCTCTTCACGGAGCGCGGGCCGGACAAAAGCGCGGAAATTTGGGCCACACCCTACTATGTCGCGCCGGAAAAGATCCTGCAAAACCAGGAGGATTACCGCAGCGACATCTTCAGCCTCGGCGCCACGCTTTTCCACGCGCTGACCGGCAGCCCGCCGCATCAGGCGGACACGCACAGCATCGAGGAGCTGCGCCGCATCAAAAGCCGCCGCGTGGAGCTTGGGGACAGCGGCCTGCGCTTCTCCCCGCGCACCGAGCATGTGATCGATCACATGCTCAGCTTCAATCCGCAGGACCGCTTCGCGAATTACGATGCCGTGGTCGAGGAACTGCGCCTCGCGGACGGTTTGCTCAATCAAAGCGGCATCCGCCGCCGCCTCATCTCACGCCGCGCGCGGCTCATCGGCGCCGCTGCCGCGTGCATCCTGCTCGCCTTCCTTTTCGGATGGTTGCTCGGTGAAGGCAGCCAGCGCCGCAGCCGCGTCATCAGCAAGGAGCTTGCCAACGTCGCCACCAATGCCACGCAGGCCGACGGAGTCACCGTGGACACCGATGACAAGCGCACCGTCACCGAGCGCTTCAACGACGCGCGGCGCGAGATGCTGGAGCACGGCAAGTTCGCCGAGGCGCACGACAAGTTTGAAAAAATCGCCCGCGATGAGTCCAACCGCCTCATCACGCGCTGCTGGTCGCGCTTCAATGCCGCGCTGTGCTCCCTCATGCTCAAGCAGCAGCCCCAGGCGGAAAAGGCCTTCGCCAGTCTCGCGCAAATGGCTGCGGACAAGCCCAAGCTCGCGGCCAATCCGGAGATCGCGCGTTTCTTTGAGACCCTCGGCAATCGCATGGGCGACAAGCTCGACCTCGGCGCGCCGCCGGAGACGCTCGGCCATGCGGACACGAACGAGGAAATGCTCGGTCACCTCGCTCAAGGCCTCGCCGAATGGCAGTTTGGCAAAGATCCCGAAATCGCCGTCAGCGAGATGGAGCACTTCCAGCTCCAGCTCGCCGCCCTCAAAAAAGCCGATCCGGAGACCCACGAGTGGCTTTCACTCTACGACAAGCTGATCGACCGCTATGAGCGCGACTTTCCGCACGTGCGCGCCCTCGAGGAGCAGCCCGTGCGCACGCTGGAGGAGAAAAAAGCCGCCCTCGCCGCGAATGAGGCCGCCTTGACGAAAATCCGCGATAAAAGCCCGAACTTCATCCAGACGCTCGTCCAGCAAACGCGTGCCCTGAAGCGCGAAATCAAGCTGGCGGAGCAGGCGGACCTCATGCAGCGCGAGAGCGACCTCCGCGCCTCCGAACTGGAGCAGCTCCACGAGGTCGTGGACATCATCCCTGTGCTCGTGCGCGGCTATGACCACTCCCGCGTCATCGATTTGCTCGCCGGACTGCGATTTGAAAGCCCGGACGTGAACATTTCCCGCGAAGGCCACCTCTACCTTCACACCTCCGCGCGCGATTTCGTCGCCCAGCTCAAAACCGACCTCACCGCGGGCAAATGGCGCGGCACGCTGACGCGGCGTGAAGGCGGAACCGTCACCGGCCTCGTCTCCGCCGTCACGGGGGATGTGCTCACGCTGCAAGTTGAGGGCGGAACCCTCAGCGTCGCACTCGATTCGCTCTCACCCGAGTCGCTCATCGACCTCGCGAGGCAGTTCTTGGAGCCTGTCACCGATTCCGCGGACTACTATCGCCGCCAGGAGCTCACTGCGGCCTTCGCACGCGCCAGCGGCCTCACGGAGCTCTCCACGCTCATCGCCGCGCAGCTCATGGAAGAGAATCGTCCCTTCCGCGAGCGGTGGAGAAAGGTGATGGAAGCGGGGATTTAAACGATCCGGATGCGCGTGAGATCCTGCGTGTCCACCATGCCCACGGGCCGGTTTTGATCATCCACGACGACGATGTCGTCCACGCGGCTTTTTTCGAGGGTGCTGACGACTTCGGCGGCCAGTTTGTCCGCCTGGATTTGCACGGGCTTCACCGTCATGAAGTCGCCGACGGGCCGTTCGGCGATGGCGTTGTCTTTTTGGAAGGCGCGCACGAAATCGCCATGCGTGAACACACCGGCGAGCGTGCCGTCCGCGTTCGTGACGACTGCTGCGCCGCTGCGTGCCCGCGTCATGGCCTGCAAAGCCTCGCGCACGGTCGTGGTCGGTGAGACGACGGCCATCTGCGCGCCGCTGCGCATCACATCGCGCACGCGTGTCAGCAAAGAGTGGCCGATCGCGCCTCCCGGATGCAGTTTGGCAAAATCCTCCGTGCGGAAGCCGCGCGCCTCCAGCAAAACCATCGCCAGCGCATCGCAAAGCACGAGCATGACCGTCGTGCTCGAGGTGGGCGCCAGATTCAGCGGGCAGGCCTCCTGCGTCACCTGCGTATCGAGCACCACATCCGCGTTTTTGGCCAAAGTGGAGCCCAAAACGCCTGTCAGCGCGATGATCGGCATCTGCTGCCGTTTCAGATGCGGCAGCAGCGCGAGCAATTCCGCCGTTTCACCGCTCTGGCTGAGCATGATGGCCAGATCACCCGGATCGATTACGCCGAGATCGCCGTGCAGCGCATCCCCCACGTCCAGCGCCACGCAGGTCGCGCCCGTGCTGTTCAGCGTCGCGGCCAGTTTGCGGCCGATGCTGCCGCTCTTGCCCACGCCGCAGACGATGACCTTCCCTTTCCGCTCAAAACACGCCAGCAACTGCTCCACCGCGCGCGTGAAGGCTCCGTCCACGCGCTCCCCCAGTCGCTGAAGCTGCTCAATTTCAATCTGGATGACCCGGCGGGCCTTTTCGGCGTAATGCATGGCGAAGGTATAGGCTGAAAAAGGACGAATGACGAATGCGGAATGACGAATGCAAGGCCGCGCTGGCGTTGTTTTCGGGCTTCGGTATTCGGGCTTCATTCGTCGTTCGGATTTACTCATTCGTCATTCCGATTCCCTATTGCTCCCCACGCCCTCATTCTCTACTCTCGCGCCCGCCATGCCCAAACCGCTTCAAATTCTCGTCTGGATCGCCATTTCCGCCCTCGGAGCCGGCGCTGTCGCTTTCTCCGCGCTTCACAAAGGAGAGACCATCAACGCGCTGTGGCTCGTGGTCGCCGGTTTGTGCTCCTTTGCCGTGGCGTATCGCTTTTACAGCAAGTGGCTCATGACGAAGGTGCTCGTGCTCGATGCGCATCGTGCCCCGCCTTCGGTGACGCATCAGGACGGCAAGGACTTCGTGCCGACGAACAAGTGGGTCGTCTTCGGCCATCACTTCGCCGCCATCGCCGGACCTGGACCGCTCGTCGGGCCGGTGCTCGCGGCACAATTTGGTTATCTGCCCGGCATGTTGTGGATCTTGATCGGTGCCACGCTCGGCGGCGGCGTGCATGATGCCATCGTGATGTTTGCCTCCATCCGCCGCGGCGGCAAATCAGTGGGCCAGATGCTTCGCGAAGAAGTGAATCCCATCGTCGGTGTCGTCGCGATGGTCTCCATCCTCGCCATCATGACCATCCTGCTCGCCGTTTTGGGCCTCGTGGTCGTCAAAGCGATGGCAGAGAGCCCGTGGAGCCTCTTCACCATCGCGATGACCATCCCGCTGGCGCTCATCATGGGCATCGCGCACACGAAAATGGGCGTCTGCGTGCGCAACGTCACCATCTTTGGCATCATCGGCCTGCTGGCCAGCGTCTGGGCCGGCAGCAAGCTCGGCGAATGGGGTGTGCAGCATTATTTTGACCACGGTGGCGAGTGGCAGGCCTGGGCGATCATGATTTACGGCTTCGCGGCCTCCGTGCTGCCGGTGTGGATGCTCCTCGCGCCGCGTGACTATCTCAGCACCTTCATGAAGATCGGCACCGTGGCCGTTTTGGCCGTCGCGGTCATCTGGGTGGCTCCTGAGCTGCACATGCCGAAGATCACGAAGTTCATCGACGGCACCGGCCTCGTCTTCGCGGGCACGCTGTTCCCGTTTGTCTTCATCACCATCGCCTGCGGAGCCATCTCCGGCTTCCACGCGCTCATTTCCTCCGGCACCACGCCGAAGCTACTCGATAACGAATCGAACATCCGCAGCATCGCCTACGGCGCGATGGTCACTGAGATGCTCGTCGCCCTCATGGCCCTCATCGCCGCCTGCGCGCTGATGCCGGGCGAATACTTCGCCATCAACGCGGGCATGAACAAAACGATGCCGCCTGACCAGGTCGTCGCCGCTGTGTCTGCCGCCGGATTCCCTGTCACCGTCGAAAGCATGAACAAGCTCGCTACCGACATCGGTGAGAAGACCATGTTTGGCCGCGCCGGTGGTGCGCCGACCTTTGCCGTCGGCATGGCGCAGATGTTCGCCCGCGCCTTTGGCGAGAGCTGGATGAGCTTCTGGTATCACTTCGCCATCATGTTCGAGGCGCTCTTTATTTTGACGACCATCGACGCAGGCACGCGAGTCGGGCGATTCATTCTGCAAGACTTCCTCGGCGGCATCTGGAAGCCGCTCGGCAACACGCGCAGCCTGCCTGCGAACGTGTTTGCCAGTGCGCTGCTCGTCGGCGCCTGGGGCTGGTTCTTGTATCAAGGCGTCGTCGATCCGCTCGGCGGCATCAACACGCTCTGGCCCATCTTTGGCATCGCGAACCAGCTCCTCGCCGTGATCGCCTTCTGCCTCGGCACCACCATACTCATCAAAATGGGC
>Ga0315902_10011299_pt1 | contig 11728 bp, 13 predicted proteins | sample LakEriMetagenome_9_FD_203523 | JGI IMG/M metagenome (GOLD analysis project Ga0315902, IMG submission 203523) | Freshwater fungal communities from buoy surface, Lake Erie, Ohio, United States - Buoy 12 MA117 | ecosystem: Environmental > Aquatic > Freshwater > Lake > Lake biofilm | place: USA... | reverse complement strand
GGTCCCTCCCGTTCCCGCGGCAAGGAGCGTGGCGGGTCGAGCACCCCCTGACACGGAAGTCTGGGTTGCTGACCCTGCTGACCTCTCGGCTCGTCTGACCCTTCTGACCCATCTGATCCGTCTGACCCATCTGATCCGCTGATCGTCCTCAGATGTCCACCTCGTACTGCTCCTCTCGTTCGATGCGGAATCCGCACTGCTCGTAGTTTCTGAGCGCCGCCGGGTGGTCGAGGGTGCAGGTGTGCAGCCAGATCCTCGTGGTCCCCAGATGCTGCGCCTCGGCGACGGCCGCGTGCACGAGCCATCGGCCGAGTCCGCGGCCGATGGCCGGCGCCGCGAGGCCGAGGTAGGCGATCTCGACGCTGCCATCATCGTGCCGCTCGAGCTCGACCAATCCCGCGTGATCGAGCGGCGTGCCGTCGATGGCGCAGCGCACCGTGAACACGCGCACCGCCGGGCGGGCGAGGTGCGCGGCAAGCCGCTCGTCGGACCAAGCATCCCGGTCATGCCAGTGCCAGGCGTCGCCGACGAGGCGGTAGAGGGCGCGCCACGCGGGCACCTCCGGGGGCAAGGAGGTCAGACGCGCGTGGTGGGGCGTGTCGGTCACCAACGCGCCCTGCGGGGGGCTCCCTATGGGGCCGCCATAGGCGAGGTAGTGCCGGCGCACGGTGGTTCGGGTTGGACTCATCGGTCTATGGTTTGGGCACCCGCTGGCAGGATCCTGTGCATGCCGCTAGCGTAGCGGAATTCCTAAGTTGCAGCAAGACAACAGCTTGAACGTTCGGAACTTTTTCCTTGCGCTTTGGACTGTTTGGTCCTATTATTCTCTTCAAGATGTCAGACAGACGGATTCAGATTCTCGACGCCGCCGCCACGCTCATCTCCGAGCGCGGGTTCACGTCCACCTCCGTGGATGACGTGATCAAAGGGGCAAAGCTGAGCGGAAAGAGCCACTTCTATCACTACTTCAAGTCCAAGGAAGAGCTGGGCTATGAGGTACTGAACCGCCAGTTCGAGCGATTCGCCGAGCGTGGCCTTGCGATCCTGCGGGAGCCGATGATCGATCCGCTCGAGCGGCTGAGTCTGTTCATCGACGCGGTGGTGGCGTTGCAGTCGGAGAGTGGTGGTCGCCGAGGCTCCCCGTTCGGGAATCTGGCGGCCGAGCTGGCCGATGCGCACGAGGGGTTCCGGGTGCGCATCGAGGCGGTCTTCGAGCGGTGGGCGAGCCAGATCCGGTCGCTCCTGTGGGAGGCCCGCCCGCAATTGCACGATGATGTGGACGCCGTCCGCCTGTCGCGCTTCATCATTGCCGCCCTGGAAGGCGCGGTGCTGATGACGCGAGTCAAGCGGGACCTCTCGGTGCTCGAGGGGATCGCGGCGGATCTCAAGCGCTTCATTGCCATGCACGTGCGCGACGGCATGGCCATGCAGCACCCCCGGACACTCGAATAGACGCGACACTCCGGCGCAGGATGAGTCGACGTCGGCTCGCAGGACGAAGGCACCCGGTCGGGGACATGTCGGTCCCCCAGGTGGCACGGTTACGGGAGTTGCCGCTCGCAAGCGGCGCCGGAGAAGAAGATGATCATCATGGATGAGCAGGCAATAGACGATGCGGTGGTCGCCGTCCCCGGCGTCCGCCCCGCCAGCCGCCTCGACGGGGCGGTGGCTGAGGATCGGATCGCCCGGCGGGCCCAGTTCGAGCGCGAGGCGCTCGTCCATCTCGACGCGCTCTATTCGTTTGCCCTCAAGCTGGCACGCGCGCGGGATGATGCCGAGGATCTCGTCTCCGACACCCTGCTCCGGGCACTCGAGCGGTGGGAGCAGTATCACCTCGGGACCAACATCCGCGCCTGGCTGTTCACGATCCTGTATCACGTGTTCGTGAGTCGGAAGCGCCGCATCGATGCGCGCGAGGTGCAACAGCCCGAGGATACGGAGGGGTGGGCGCTCTTCGAGGCGGTCGGTGAGGCAGATCCCGAGGGGCGCTTCTACGATTCCTTCCTTGATGAGGAAGTGGTCTCGGCCATTCATGGGCTCCCCGAGGAGTACCGCTCGGCCGTCGTGCTGAGCGACCTGCAGGGGCTCCGCTATGCGGAGATCGCAGGTATCCTCGGCGTTCCCGAGGGGACGGTGAAGTCGCGCCTCTTCCGCGGGCGTCGGATCCTGCAGCGCAAGCTGGCCGGGTACGCCGTGGACATGGGCTATCTCAAGGCGTCCGTCGTGCAGAGCGCCCTGCGCCCCTCGGCCGCCTCGCCCACGCTGCTCAGCGCGTAACGCGCGCGAGCGAGACCCCGCCCCGCCGCGAGCCGCTCAGTCGGCCCGCGGCGGCGCCTCGCCGGTCCCCTGCCCAAGGTCGAGGAGCACCCGCTCCACGGTGCCGCGCCAGCGGACGAGCTGGGCCCGGAGCCCCTGCAGCTCCTGCCGCGCCGCCTCAGCCTCGCTGGCGGCTCCGTCGCGCAGCGTGGTCAATTCGAGGACCCGCTCGCGGAGTGTCTCCACCTCGGCGCCCACGGTCCGCTGCGCTCGCATGGACGCGTCCAGCTGCTCCTGGGCGCTCGCCCGGGTGTGGGTCAGCAAGGTGCACATCGCCCGCCAGGCATCCCGCTCCTTCAAGACCTGGTCGCGCATCCGCGTGTCCTCGGCGAGCTTTTCGCGCAGCCGGAGGAGCCGCTGAACAAGCGTATTCTGCCCGTGGCCCATGGTGCCCGGCCCCAGCACGGCCAGTGCGGCCTGTATCTCGCGATCAAGCTCGGCCGCCCGTCGGGCATACTCGTCCCGCGCGGCCCGCGTTTCGTCGAGCGTGGTCAGGGCATCCTGCAGGGCCCGCAACTCGACGGCCAGACGACGGACGCCCCGCGAGTCTCCTTCGGCGACCAGCCAGCGCAGCGAGGCGACGAAGCCCCGCTCCAAGGTGAGGTCGCCGTCTTCCATCATCGGTTGCCCACCGCTCGCGCGCGATGACGCGCCGCCTTGGCCCGATTGCCGCAGGTGCCCATGTCGCACCAGCGCCGGAGACCGTTCTTGGTGGCATCCACGAACACGCGGTGGCAGCGCGGGTCGGCGCAGCGGCGGATCCGGCCCAGCTCGCCACCGATCAGTGAGTCGGCCGCAGACTCGACAATCGGGATCATCAGCCCGGCAAAGGCGTCGCCGGTGGGGACGAACGACCGCGTGTAGCGCCCATCCCCCGCCGGATCGATGCGGCGGGTGCCCGCACTGCGCCCCAGCACGCGATTGATCTCGAGGGTGGCCTCCTCACGGATCCGCTCGATGCGATCACCCCGCTCCGCCAGGGAGCGCAACGCGGCCCGCACCCGACGAGCGTCCACCAGCGTGGCGGCCGCGGCCGCCGGTTGCAGCGCGGCGCGGCGCCGGATCCCGGCGGCCCGCTCCTCGTCGAGGACACCCTCACCCTGCATCCAGCGGAGCAGCGACTCGAAATCCCGCAGCAAGTCCGCTCCCGGCGACTGCGCGGCCGCGTCCGTATTGACGAAGTCCAGCCAGACCCGGGTGCGCGGCGGCACGGGCCCGGGCGCAGAGGTGCGCGAGTCGGCCCGCCGCACGTCGGAGGAGGAGACGGGCATCAGGAGGCGTAAGTGTGCTGGTCGATAACAGTCTATAACTTGCCCACGTGCCAGCAAGCAAGCGCCACCCTGACCTTTTGCACATGGCCAACCCGTTTCGTCGCGTGATTGTCGGGTCCACCAACCCCGTGAAGGTGGCCACCGTCCGCGCCGTCCTGGCGCGCTGCGCGCCCGATGCCGATGTCGTGCCCCTGGCCGTGCCGAGCGGTGTGCCCGACCAGCCGATCGGTGACGAAGAGACGCAGGTCGGCGCACGGACCCGCGCCCGCGCAGCCCTCATCACCGGATGTGGCTCGCTGGGAGTCGGGCTGGAGGGGGGCGTGGTCATCTTGCCGGACGGCCGGATGCGCACCTGTGCCTGGGCCGTCGTGGTGGATGCCGACGGACGGGAGGGGGTGGGAGGCTCTCTCGCCATGCCACTCCCCGCGCAGGTGGCCGAGCGGATTCGTGCCGGCGAGGAGCTGGGGCTGGCCATGGATGCCGTGGCCCGGACCACCGGGACGAAACACGGAGTGGGGGCCGTGGGGATCCTCACCGGCGGGCTGATGGATCGGCAGCGGGCCTACGAGCCGATGCTGACCTACGCCTTGGCGCCCTGGCTGGCGCCGACCTTCTATCGCTGACGCGTTGCCAGCGATCGCCCGATCAGCTGGCCGGCGGGCGGTAGACGAGCAGGGGCACGGACGCATGCCGGATCACTTCATCGGCCACGCTCCCGAGCACCAGCCGCTTGAATCCGCCCCGGCCATGGGTCGCCATGGCGATGGCCCCCACCCCGGTTTTTTTCGACGCCTCCAGAATGGCTCGCGCCACGCTCATGTCGGTCACCGCTTCGATGGAGGATCCGGCGGGGCAGGTGGCCACCATGCGCGACAGGTAGGAGGCTCGCCCCTGCTCCTCGGCCCGGAGCGCGCTGTCATCGGCCAGCAGGGCCTCGGCACCGAAGGGGGCCATGGGCAGGGCGTGCGGCACGGTGACGTCAATCAGGTGCAGCCGCAGGCCGAGCAGGCCGGCGAACGCCGTGGCATACGGCAGGATGGCTTCGGCGAAGGGCGACCCGTCGAGGGGACAGAGCAGCGCACCGGTCGGCAGGGACGGTGGCGTCTCCGGGGCGCCATCGGGCGCCCGCACGAGCAGGATCGGCACCGTGGCCCGGGTCAGGAACGCGGTGGCGACGCTTCCCATGCGCAGTCGGTCGAAGCCGCTGCGGCCGTGCGTCGTCATGATCACGGCGTCGATCCCTGCGCGCACGACCTGCGCCTCGAGCGCCTCCACGATGGTGCCATCGAGCAGGACGCCGGATGCCGACACGCCCTGTGCCGTCAGCGAGGCCACGGCCGCATCCACCACCCGCTGGTCCTCGGCCCGATGCTGCGCCACGAGCTCCCGATCGTACACCGGAATGGCAACTTCTCCGGGGACGAACGGGATGTACGCACTTGGATCATGCACCACCGCCACTTGGAGCGAGGCACCGGCACGGGCGGCGAAGGCGGCCGCCAGGGGGAGGGCTCGCGCACTATGCGCGGAGCCGTCGATGGGCACGAGCAGACGTTTGTACATAGCTTCAGGGTGCACCCGAAACCCGATTTCAACCAGTAGGGATTCTCCCGACCCCAACCGCGCGCGCCGCTCCATGACGCCCCTTCCGCACCGCCTCACCGAACGCGTCCGTTGGGCCGATGTCGATCTCGTCGGCATCATGCGCTTCAGTGCCGTCACGCGCTTCGTGGAGCTGGCCGAGCAGGAGCTGATGCGGGCCGCCGGGATGCCGTACAGCCGGCTGTTCGATGCACCGGACATCTGGATGCCCCGTCGCCATCTGGCCATCGACTATCGCTCCCCCGCCCGGATCGACGACGAGCTGACGGTGCTCGCGTACGTGTCGCGCATGGGCACCACCTCGGTGACCTTCAATGCCGACCTTTTCCAGCCCGATGGGCGCGTGGTGGCGGAGACCGCCATGGTGGTGGTGTGCGTGACGGTGGCCGCTTTCGAAAAGCGGCCCCTGCCGCCCGAGGTGCGCGACGTGCTGGCCCCCTTCGTCCTGTCCCCCGAAGCGGCGCAACGGGCCGTCCTGCCTCCCCAGCCCTGACCGGCTGACGGGCCCGGGATCGGCTAGATTCCGGGCATGGCGAACGCACCCACCGATCCGGCCGCTGCCGCGACGTACGTCCGCAAGGGGTTCGGCCTCAAGGCCGAAGTGCAGGACACGCTGGCGGCCGATTACACCGGCCAGCTGGTCGACCTCCTCCGCTCGCGGGACAACCAGCTGGTCGTGGGGGATACCACGCTCCGCCTGGCCCGCGAGTTCGGGTTCTGCTACGGCGTCGAACGGGCGGTGGACTATGCGTATCAGACGCGCCTCAAGTTCCCCGACCGCCGCATCTTCCTGGCCGGCGAGATCATTCACAACCCTCACATCAACGCCAAGCTGCGGGAGATGGGAATCGTCTTCCTGTCGGCGAGCGGCAAGGGGTTTGACTACGCGCCGGTCGAGCCGGCGGATGTGGTGATCCTCCCGGCGTTCGGCGTCACCATTCAGGACTTCCAGACGCTCCGCGAGCGCGGCTGCGTGGTGGTGGACACCACGTGCGGGTCGGTGCTCAACGTGTGGAAACGGGTGGAGGTCTACGCACGGGACGGGTTCACTTCGCTCATTCACGGGAAGTACTACCACGAGGAGACGCGGGCGACGGCCTCCCAGGTGGAGAAGTACCCCGGAGGGCGGTACCTCGTGGTCCGCGACATGGCGGAGGCCGAGCTGGTCATGGACTACATGGCCGCCCGCGCCGGGCGGCCTGCCGCTCGGGAGACACTGACGCGCGAGGCGTTTCTCGAGCGCTTTGCCAAGGCGGCGTCCGACGGCTTCGATCCGGACGAGCATCTCGGTCGCATCGGTGTGGCCAACCAGACCACCATGCTCGCGCGTGAATCACTGGCCATCGGCGCTGCGGTGGGGGAGGCCATGGCGCGCACCCACGGCGAGGCGTACCGCGCTGAGCACTTCCGCACCTTCGACACCATCTGCAGCGCCACGCAGGACCGGCAGGATGCGGTGATGGAGCTGCTGCGCGACCCGCTCGACCTGATGGTCGTCGTCGGCGGCTACAACTCGAGCAACACCATCTCGCTGGCGGCGCTCTGTGCCGAGCAGGTCCCGACGTACCACATCGCGGACTCCGATGAGATTGACGTGGTCGGGAATGCGGTGCGCCACCGGCGCATCGGGCCGCATCATCACGAGGAATGCACGCAGCCGTGGCTGGCCACGGCGGGTCCGCTCCGGATCGGGATCACGGCCGGCGCCAGCACGCCGAACAACAAGATCGGGGAGGCCGTCGCGCGCATCTTCGCGCTGCGCGGCGTTGATCCCGCCTCGATCGTCTGATGCGGTCGCGGGACCCGCTGGTCGCGTGGTTGGTTGCGGCCACGGTGCTGGCCGCTGCCTGTCAGTCGTTGCCGCCGCGTCCGCGCACCGCCGAGCGCGCGCCCGATGGAGACGCCCCGAGCCAGGTGGTCCGCCTCCTGCTGGTCAACGATGTCTACGTCGCCGATACGCTGCGTGACGGGGCCGGCGGGCTTGCCCGCGTGGCGTGGCTCCGGGACTCCATCGAGCGAGCCACCGGCGCACCGGTGCTGTTCCTCCTGGCCGGTGACGTGCTCTCGCCCAGCATCCTGAGCAAGTGGTATGGCGGCGCGCAAATGGTGGACGCCTTCAATGCGGCGCGTCTGGATTACGCCACGCTGGGCAACCATGAGTTCGATCAGGGGCGGAGCACCCTGCAGGCCCGGCTGACCGAGTCCCGGTTCCGCTGGCTTTCGGGGAACTGCCGGGAGGCCACCGGGGCACCCTTCCCCAACGTCCGCGGCTGGGACACGGTGCGGGTGCAGGGCGTGCGGGTCGGCATTTTCGGTACCACGGTCGTGCGGGATTATCCCCCCTTCGTGGCCTGTACCGATCCGGACACGGCCACCCGCGCCCTCGTGGATACCCTTCAGGCGCTCGGGGTCGACCTGGCGATCGGCTTGACGCACCGCTTCATCTTCGAGGATGAACAGACGCTGGCGGCCGAGCGCCGCGTGCCGGTGATTCTCGGAGGGCACGAGCACGATGGGCGTCGCATCGAACGGGAGGGACGCCTGCTCGTGAAGGCCATGTCGAATGCGCGCACCGCGGTCCTGGTGACCGCGCGTCGCACCGGAGGCCAATGGCGCATGGAGGATCAGGTCGTTCGCATTGACCGGTCGTTGGGCCAGGATCCGGCCACCGCAGCCGCCGTCCGCCGCTGGACCGACTCGCTCACGCGTCGCATCGGCCCCGACCGCGTCCTCGGCATGGCCCCCGAGCCCATCAATGCGATCGATTCCGTATCCAAGCGGGAGAGCCGCTTCGGCAACCTCGTGGCCGATGCGATGCGCCTGGGCACAGGAGCCGACGTCGCCTTCATCAACTCGGGGGCGCTCCGGTTCGACGACGTGATGGCGTCCGGACCGATCACGCAGCACATGCTCGAGGGGACCTTTCTCTTCGCGGACGAGACGCGCGCCGTGACGTTCCCGCTCTCGGGCGCCCGACTGCGCGAGGCCCTCGAGGTGGGTGTGCGGTTGGGCGGCCTGGGGAGTGGTCCCTATCCGCAGGTGAGCGGTGTGCGCTTCACCGTCGACGGGCGCCGGCCCAGCGGGGCGCGCGTGGTGGGGGAGCTGCGGCGTGACGATGGAACGGTGATGGCCCCGACGGATACGCTCCGCGTCACCACGGTGACCTACCCCGCGTGCCGCAACGGCGATGGCTATCGCTTCCCGGAGGCGGCGTCCGCCTGTGCCATGCTCGCTCGCGACGCCACCTCGGCGCCGCGTACCGTGGATCTGGTCATCCGTCACGTCATATCCATGCGGGGACGGATCGTCGCCCCGCCCCTTGGTCGGGTCACACGGCTCGACGATCCCACCCCACCCGGGAGGTAAGGCATGTCCCAGTCCCCTGAGCCGCTGGTGTCGCCGGCCAATGACGCGCTGGCCCGGCTGCGTCTCGACGGCAGGGTGGCCATCGTCACCGGAAGCACGCGAGGCATCGGCCTCGCCGTCGCAACCACCTTTGCGCGGGCCGGCGCCCGTGTGGTGATCTCGAGCCGCAAGGCGGACCATGTGGACGCCGCCGTCCACGCCCTGCGTGCCGAGGGGCATGCGGTCGTCGGGATCCCGTCGAACCTGGGCAAGGCGAGCGATGCGCATGAGCTGGCCGCGCGCACCGTCGAGCACTTCGATGGCATCGACATCATCGTGAACAACGCGGCCACGAACCCGGTCTATGGCCCCATCCAGACGGCCACCGACGAGGCGTTCGACAAGGTCTTCGCGGTGAATGTGAAGGGGCCGCTGGCGCTCTGCCGGGCGGCCCACAGCGTCATGGTGGCGCGCGGCGGCGGGTCCATCGTGAACGTATCGAGCGTGGAAGGGGTCTCCCCGGAGACGGGGCTTGGTCTCTATGCCATGAGCAAGGCGGCGCTCATCTCGCTGACGAAGGTATTGGCGCAGGAGTGGGGAGCGGATGGCATTCGCGCCAACGTGATCTGTCCCGGGCTCGTGAAGACGCGGTTCTCGCAACCGCTCTGGAGTGATCCGGCGATTTCGCGCCAGGTCATGGGGCACCAGCTGATCAACCGCCTGGGGGCCCCCGAGGATATCGCCGGGCTGGCGTTGCTGCTGGCCTCCGACGCGGGGGCGTTCTGCACGGGGAGCGTCTACATGGCCGACGGTGGGTATCTCGCATGAGGACGGCCTGATGTCCGCTCATCCGTCCGCCATGGCACCCGCCGTGGCACCCGCCGTGGACCTCCCGCAGCTCCTGGCAACCGCGCGACGCTTCGTGCATGAGGAGCTCATCCCGATCGAGGGGACGCTGCTGCAGGCGGAGTGGCCGGCGATCGAAGCGCAGCTGGCGCCGCTGCGGGAGCGGGCCCGGGCGCTCGGCCTCTGGGCGCCGTTTCTTCCGCCGGCGTACGGCGGTAGGGCCCTGTCGCTGCCGGCCTATGCCCGGTTGAGCGAGGTGCTGGGGTGGACCCCCTTCGGCCATTACGCCTGCAACTGCCAGGCGCCTGACGTCGGCAACATGGAGCTGCTGCTCCTGGCGGGTAGTGACGCCCAGCGGACGGCGTTTCTGGATCCATTGGCCCGCGGTGCCGTGCGCAGCTGCTTCGCGATGACGGAACCGGAACATGCCGGCTCCAACCCGGTGTGGCTCTCCACACGCGCGGTCCGTGACGGGGACGCCTACGTGATCACCGGGCACAAGTGGTTCACGTCTTCGGCAGACGGCGCCGCCTTCGCCATCGTCATGGCGGTCACCGATCCCGAGGCCGCGCCGCATGCACGGGCGAGTCAGCTGCTGGTGCCACTGGACAGCCCGGGCTTCATGCTCGTCCGCAACATCCCGGTGATGGGGGAGCGCGGGGGCGGGTGGGCGAGTCATGCCGAAGTGCGCTTTGACGGCGTCCGCGTGCCGGCGGCCCATCTGCTCGGCACGGCGGGGCAGGGCTTTGCGCTTGCGCAGGAGCGCCTCGGGCCGGGGCGCATCCACCATTGCATGCGCTGGATCGGGATCTGCGAGCGGGCGCTCGACCTCATGTGCCGCCGCGCCATCGGACGGGCGCTGGGCCCCGGCGAGCGGCTCGCCGACAAGCAGCAGGTGCAGTTCTGGATCGCGGAGTCGCGCATCGCGATTCATGCCGCCCGCCTGATGGTACTGGATGCGGCGGATCGCATGGACCGTGAAGGCCAGGCTGCAGCACGCGACGAGATCGCCTACATCAAGGTGTTCGTCGCGAACACCCTGCAGCAGATCCTCGATCGCGCCATCCAGGTGCATGGGGCCCTCGGCATGACGGACGATACGCCGCTCGCCTGGTGGTATCGGCACGAGCGCGCCGCGCGCATCTACGATGGGGCCGATGAGGTGCACAAGGCCGTGATTGCGCGGCGGATCCTCAAGGCGTACGCCAGCTGATGCCGGGGGAGGACCGGGGGGCCGGCACAGCGGGTGATGCCTCGATTGATCTGGCGGCGCTGCAGCAGTGGCTGGCTCGCGCACATCCGGAGCTCCTCCCCGCCGGCGCCACGCTCTCGGCCACGCGCTATCCTGGCGGCTTCTCGAACCACACCTATCGCCTGGATGGAGCCGCGGGTGATGGCCCGATGGCCTACGTCCTGCGCCGTCCCCCACCGGGCATTCCGACCGGCATCGCCCACGACATGGTACGGGAGTACGGGATTCTGGCCGCGCTCCATCCGCTGGGTCTTCCGGTCCCTCGCCCACTCGCGTGCTGTGCGGATGCCGCCGTGCTCGGCGCGCCGTTTTACCTCATGGAGGTTGTGGAGGGCGAGATCGTCCGTCATCGGATCCCGGAGACGGCCACCGCCGGCCATGACAGGGCGCCGGTGGTGCGGGCGCTCTCGCGCACGGTTGTTGACGCGCTGGCCCGGTTGCATGCGGTGGACGTGACCGCGGGCCCCCTCGCGGCGCTCGGCAAGCCGGACGGCTACGCGGCTCGGCAGGTGCAGGGGTGGACGCGACGGTGGGAGGCCTCCCGGACGTCTGCCCTGCCGGCCATGGACGCGGTCGCCCACTGGCTCGCGCACCACGTGCCCTCCACATCCCGCGTGGCCCTGCTGCACAATGATTTCAAGCTGGACAACCTGGTGCTGAGTCCCGATCTCACCGACGTTCGCGCCATCCTCGATTGGGAGATGGCCACGATCGGTGATCCGCTGATGGATCTGGGCACCACGCTCGCCTATTGGGTGGAGGCGGGCGATGATCCGCTCTTCCGCTCGCTCGGGCTGGGGGTCACGGCATTGCCGGGCGCGTACACGCGCGCCGAGGTGATCGCGGCATACGCGGAGGCCACGGGCCATCCGGTCCCGCACGCGGTGTTTTACGAGACGTTCGGGATTTTCAAGGTGGCGGTGATCGCCCAGCAGATCTATGCGCGGTACGTGGCGGGAAAGACGACGGACGCGCGATTTGCGGGATTGGGAGCGGTGGTGGAGGCGCTCGCGAACCGTGCTCTGGGGAACTGCGAGGGGACCACGGGACCGCGATAGCTGGACCACGACAGCTGTGACGACGGGGGCAAACCCGC
>Ga0315902_10011297_pt1 | contig 11729 bp, 8 predicted proteins | sample LakEriMetagenome_9_FD_203523 | JGI IMG/M metagenome (GOLD analysis project Ga0315902, IMG submission 203523) | Freshwater fungal communities from buoy surface, Lake Erie, Ohio, United States - Buoy 12 MA117 | ecosystem: Environmental > Aquatic > Freshwater > Lake > Lake biofilm | place: USA... | reverse complement strand
ACTTCGCGCAGAAATTCGTGAAGAGTTTGCCAACCGCTATGAACACGACAAAGGTGTAATGGTCGAAGCTCTAGACAAAATGGTCACAGAAAGTCTACAGTCAGAAATTCGAGAGTTTGCAGAAGAGAAAGAGCAACTAGCTGCTGATCGTGTACGTTTTAACAAACGTATGCAAGAAAGTGCTGGAAAATTTGATCAATTCCTAGTTGGAAAACTAGCAGAAGAAATCAAAGAATTGCGTAGTGATCGCAAAGTTCAAAAAGAAAGCGTAAGCCGTCTAGAGAAATTTGTTATCCGTGCTCTTGCTGAAGAAATTCAAGAATTTGCTAAAGATAAACAAGATGTAGTTGAAACAAAAGTTAAATTAGTTCGTGAAGCAAAAACCAAGCTTGACCAATTACAGAAATCTTTTGTTACAAAATCTGCTGCTCTTGTAAAAGAATCTGTGGCTAACAAGCTAGAGTCAGAATTGACTCAACTAAAAGAAGACATCCAAACTGCTCGCGAGAACAATTTTGGTCGTCGACTATTCGAAGCTTTTGCCAGCGAATTTGCGATTACTCATTTAAATGAGAATCAACAAATCGCTAAACTATCAAAAGCATTAGAACAAAAAGAAGCAATGATTGCAGAAGCTAAAAAGTCTGCTGCTGAAAAATCTGCTTTAGTTGAATCAAAAGACCGTGAAATTCGTATCATTAAAGAATCTCAAGAACGTCAACAAGTAATGAGTGACTTAATGAAACCATTGAATAAAGAGAAGCAGGCTGTAATGAGCCAACTTCTTGAAACAGTGCAGACTAACAAATTGCAATCTGCATATGAAAAGTATCTACCCGCAGTTCTAAATAATTCTGTTGCACCAAAAGCTGAAAAAGCTCAAGTGTTAGCTGAATCCAGAGTAGAAGTGACAGGAGATAAATCTGCTAAGGTCGCCGTTGAATTTGATCATAATAATGTGATCGAAATTAAACGTTTAGCAGGGCTTAAGTAAACCCTAATAAGGAAAGAAAAAAATGACACAAGCACTATTAGAAGGCCGTTGGGGCGAAACAAAAGACGCCCTGCTAGAAGGTCTTAACGGTTCACGTAGAACCACTATGGGCGTTATCTTAGAAAACACCCGTAAGCACTTAGCTGAAGCTGCAACAGCTGGAGCAACAAGCGCAGGTAACGTAGCTACACTTAACCGTGTTATTCTACCAGTTATTCGTCGTGTAATGCCTACAGTTATTGCTAACGAAATCGTTGGCGTTCAACCAATGACTGGACCTGTTGCACAGATCCACACATTACGTGTTCGTTATGCTGAAACAACCAATGTAACTGCACCAAGTCCATTTGACACAGGTACAACAGCAGGTGATGAAGCACTAAGTCCATTCAAGATTGCTACAGCATATTCTGGTTCATTGACAACCGGTCGTGCTTCTAGCACATCTTCGTTAGAAGGTCAACCAGGCCGTAAGATCAACGTACAGATCTTAAAACAAGTTGTTGAAGCCAAAACTCGTAAGTTAAGCGCTCGCTGGACATTCGAGGCTGCACAAGATGCACAATCTATGCATGGCCTAGACATTGAAGCAGAAATCATGGCTGCTCTAGCACAAGAAATTACAGTTGAGATCGACCAAGAAGTTCTTGGTTCTCTACGTGCTCTTTCTGCTACAGACTTCGCTTATGACCAAGCTGCTGTTTCTGGTACTGCTACATTCGTTGGTGACGAACACGCTGCTTTGGCTGTTCTTATCAATCGTGCAGCTAACTTGATCGCTCAGCGTACACGTCGTGGTGCTGGTAATTGGGCTGTTGTAAGTCCAGCTGCATTGACTGTTCTACAGTCTGCAACAACCAGTGCTTTCGCTCGTACAACAGAAGGTACATTTGAAGCTCCAACAAATACAAAGTTTGTTGGTACACTAAACGGAGCAATGCGTATTTACGTAGACAGCTATGCTAGCGATAGCACAGCCGTTCTAGTTGGATACAAAGGTTCTTCAGAGGCTGATGCCGCAGCATTCTACTGCCCATACATTCCTCTAATGAGCTCTGGCGTTGTTCTAGATCCAACAACATTCGAACCAGTCGTAGGCTTTATGACTCGTTACGGATATGTTGAGTTAACAAACACAGCATCGTCTCTAGGCAATGCTGGTGATTACCTAAGCGAAATTAGCGTAGCTAACCTATCGTTTCAGTAATCAAGAGTTTACTTACCACTCGGGATGGGAAGTCAAAAAAGGGCCGCAAGGTCCTTTTTTGTTGAGTATACGATAAATATAATTATAAAATAAAAATGCTGATCGCGATACTGGTAATATCCATCAGCTCTATAACTAGTAAGGAGTTACAGCAATGTTATTTATTGATAACAAATACTATAACTGGTATTGTAAAATTATCTCTAATGCAAGACTTCGTAGTCTATCGACAGTAAAATACACTGAACGACATCACATAATACCTAGAAGTTTTGGCGGTAATAATAAAAAAGAAAATATTGTTAAATTAACTGCCAGGGAGCATTTTATATGTCATTGGCTTTTAATCAAATGCACCACTGGTGATCTTAGAAATAAAATGATACAAGCATTGCATATAATGCAATGCAAAAATTCCATTCAATCTCGGTATTCTTCTAAAATTACATCAAAAGTATATTCTTTAATTAGGGAAGAATATGCTAACATAGTTAGTAAAAATATGAAAGGGAAGACAGGCAGATTACCATGGAATAAAGGCAAACAAATTGGTCCTCACTCGGCTGAATCTAATAGATTAAAATCAGAAGCACTTAAAAATAAATTTACTGGAAGTAAGAATCCAGCAGCTAAAACATATATATTCGAAGATCCATACGGAAAAGAGTATATTGTTACCGGAAGATTTAAATATTTTTGTTTAGAGCATCAGTTGAGTTTCGATACTATGCGTAGAGCATTGAATAACAAAAAGAAAACATATCACGGCTGGTTAGTCAAATATTTCAATTCTGATAAATAAATGTAGTTTTTAAAAACTTCCTAGGAGTTGCCACTTCGAGGTAGCTTAGAACGCTAACATAAAGGAATAAATGAAATGGCAAAATTAAAAATACAACACACAAGAACAGGAGCAGCAGGTTATGAAGCTGGTGCTAGCATCGTTACAGACAGTTATGTAAGTCCAACTCAGATCAATGGAACCAATATTGGTGGTACCGGCGGTGACTTAGATCAAACAGTACCAACTATCCGTTGCAGTTTCTTAAGAGACACCGGCGGCGCAGTTGATACAGGTTATATTATCTTCCAAAAAGGAATGCGTAAGTTTGAAGTTAATAACTCTTCAGAAGCAAATACAACTGTTGCTTCGTTGGTAAATGCTATTGCAAGTGAATTGACCACTGCAAACACAATGACTATATTGGCAAATGTGGCAACTGTACTTGGTGCTAACACTGCTAATATTGGAACAGGTGGTGGTGGATATACTGATAATAGAGCATATGCTTATGTAACATGGACAGCAGCTAACGTATCTGGTTATACTACCCCGAGCACAGAACATCAACTTTCTGGTACAGGATTAACTGGAAATGTCACTATTGTTGCTGTAAACAGTGCAACTAACGTCACTGTTAGCTGTGCAACACAGACAGTAAGTGCAGCTCAAGGCACAGTAACAGAACAATTCAACGTTTCAAGAATCAGCAATAAATTTGTTTGGGAATGGGACAATACAAAATGGCGTTACTACTTAGGTACTCCATATTCTGATGGTGTAACAGTATTAGGTTCTCAACCTGCATGGCAAGCAGTGACGCTTGTTCGCGTAGACAATGCTTGATTAATTTAAGTTAATCCAAAAATAGGCTGTTTATCAGCCTATTTTTTTTTCTTTGAAAAAGAGTTAATTGTTATTTTGAATAAATACTCTAAACGAGAGTCTCTATGGGCGCAAGCAAAAGAATTAATACTGGTAATTATACTATAACAACATTTCCCAATGATGGTAATCCTTTGGGAAATGTTGATATTACTACCAACACATTGATGGTATATGGTAATCTCAGAGTTACCGGAACTACTACCAATGTTCAAGCATACGATACTACACTTTCTATTTTTAGATTAAATGCAAATTTAACTGTAGCAAATGCACCAGCACCTGGATTTAGCGGAATTGAAAATAACAGAGGCAGTCAACCCAGCGTTGGTTTATATTGGGACGAAGATGGAACCTTTCAAGGACAATGGATAGCCAATAATGCTCTAGGAAATGCTGGCCCAATATTGACCAGTTATAATGTAAAAATTGATCAAACTACAAATAGTCCTACTGGAAATGTTGGGTACACAGTGGTCAGTGCTAATACAGCGGGCACTGGTGGTAGTGGATTATTTGTTAATGCTGGAACTAATTCGGCTGAATTAGTTACAACTTTGGGCGCAAAAAAATACGCAATAATTTTTGGATAAACTATGTCTTTACAAAGTACTTTATTAACTACATCACCAGGAGCAGTGTTTACCAGTACTGGTAACACAGCCGCGATGACCATGTATTTTACAAACTATTCTTCAAGTAATGTAGCTGCTTTTAGCCTATGGGCAGTAAAAAGCGGTGATGTGCCTGAAAATAAAAATATTTTATATGTTAATGTAACTGTTCAACCTGGGGATACATATTTGGCTAGTACAGAAAGGTTGTTATTAGATAATAATGATGAACTTTATGCTAATACCACAGCAAACAGTACCATGTCAACGACTTTAACTTATACAAACATATAAAAGATTTAAGACCATGGGACAATTAATTAAGAATACCGAGTTAGATGTTAACACAATAAATGCAGCGGTGTTGACTGCAAATAATAGTCCCGTATTGACTGTGGCTAACAGTACTTTTGACAATGTAATTTATGTAGCAAAAAACGGAAATGATTCTAATGACGGTAGAAGTTTAGCCACACCAAAACTTACTATTGCTGGAGCTATGGCCATAGCTACATCAGGTACTGCGGTTAAAGTTGCTAGCGGATCTTATACTGAAGCTATGCCTTTTATAATTCCTGCTAATGTCGCATTATTGGGCGACGATCTTCGTAGTGTATTTGTTCAACCGGCTGGTGGAACAGGTGACATGTTCTATATGAAAGGCGGCAGTTACGTTTGGGGTATCACTGTTAGAAACTATACAGGAAAAGCATTTAGCTTCCCTCCTGATTTATCAGCAGGAGAAATTTTTGTAAGCCCCTACATTCAAAATGTAACAAGTTTTACAACTACCGGTACTACAGTATATATCGACGGAGACTTAGTGCCTGGAACAAATTCTACTAGAGCATTTATTTTAGGATTTATTACCAATATTAACCGCGGTGGATACGGACTAGTAATGGTGAACAGATCCTACAGTCAAGCAGTTAACGTTTATACCATTGCCTGCGAAACTGGAATTTGGGTGCAATCGGGCAGTTTCTTAACATTGAACGGCAGCGATTGTGGAATCGGTAATGTTGGATTAAAGGCAGAAGGTTTTAGTTCTCAGTTTACTGGTAATGTATTAGGTAATATTCAAGTAGGGGAAACTTCTTGCAACATTGCTTTTGTGTCAAATCCTCCAAGAACAAATAATGGGTTGTTATTCGATGGCGATCCCAATATGTATTTTATTACCACATTTAGTAACATTACTGCTATAGTTGGAAATACTTATGGTAATGTATGGAATGTGAATATTTCGGCTAGATTTAGCACCAATACCGGAAATGTTATTTCAGATGGTACTGGAGTAGATGGCTATCAAGTAAGCACTATCAGCGCCAGTGCTCATACGTTTGAGTATGTAGGGGCAGGTACTAACCCAGCAAATGCATTACCTCAGTACGGAGGTATACCTATCCCAGAACGCGAAGTAGTAGAATTAAATTATGGTAGAGTTAATTGGACTAGCACAGATCAAAAAGGCGATTTTAGAATAGGTCCCGGCCTTGCGGTAGTTAGGGCTACCGGAACAATCGAGGGAGATGATTTTAATCGAAGCTTATTCGCAGTCATGACCCCGTATATTCTATCAATTGAAGGATAATAAAAATGGCAACACCTATTAATACGTTTAAAACAGTAACAGCAAATCTTACAACATCAGGCAATAATATAATGTACACTGCACCCCCTATTACGTCTACAATTGTATTAATGGCACAGGTAACAAATGTTGGAAATTCAACAGAGGAAGTTACTGCAAGTCATTATGATGGTACTAGTGTGACCACTGAGTTAGTGAAGAATTTTTCTGTGCCGGTAGCAGATGCAGTTGGTGTTCTTGTGGGAAAATTAGTTTTAACGGCAGGTCAAAGTTTTCTAGCTTCAGCTAGTGCCAATTCTGCTCTTAAGTTAACTTTAAGTTTATTAGAAACAAAGTAAAATATGTCTAAAAAGATAAGTGACAACATCATAAGCGGACGAGTTCCGAAAACACCGAGTGCTAATGCTGATCCTGGTAGATATACATACTTAAATCTGCAAAACGCAGAACCAGATTTGGGTTTACCAGCGGGCAATGCTTATGTATTAACAGGCAATGTTGATGGCGCACGTATTTGGGCTAACATAGCAGATCTTATCAGTGAAGGCGGGGGGTTGTCCGGTAACATTAATGTTAACGGTGGTGGATCATTTGGTGGCAATGTAGAAGCCAACGGCAGTGGTCTATTTGGTGGCAATGTAGAAGCTAACGGCAGTGGTCTATTTGGTGGTAATGTAGAAGCCAATGGTTCTGGATCATTTGGTGGCAATCTTAATGTTAACGGTTCCGGATCATTTGGCGGAAACGTCAGCGCCAACGGAGACGGAAACTTTGGCGGAAACATTAATGCCAATGGAGATGCTAGGATTGGCGGAAACATCAGCGCCAACGGAGACGGAGTATTTGGCGGAAATGTTACAGCCAACGGAGACGGAAACTTTGGCGGAAATATTAATGCCAATGGTGATGGAAATTTTGGTGGTAATGTAAACGCCAATGGTGATGGAAATTTTGGTGGTAATGTAAACGCCAATGGTGATGGAAATTTCGGCGGCAATTTAAATGTAAACGGTAGTGCATTTTTTGGTAATGATGTTATTGTTACTGGTAACTTAACTGCCAACGGATTAACTGTAAATTACAGTGGTACTTTTGGTACTACCTTATGGGCTGGTGGCGGTATACAAAATACCGTTTTAGGTAACTTACAACCTATTCCTGGTGCAAATGTAAATGTAGCAAATATAGGCGGGATTCAATACACTGGTAATACTATTTCGAGCTTGGACACTACTGCTAATATTGAGCTAGCTCCAGGAGTTGCAAAATTAGTCAATATTCAAACAGTGGGAGCATTGGGTCTTCCTGCAGGTAGTACAGGTGATAGATCAAGTATCACAACACCAGGTGCAGTAAGGTACAACAGCGATACAACTGTAGTTGAATACTATAATGGCACTCAGTGGATTCCTGTATCTGGTTTAGTAACAGAACAAAATATACAAGGCAACGGTGCTGCATCGTATCCGTTAATTGCAGAAACTGCTACCGCTGCAGGTATTTTAGCTATTCAGGGCGGAATACGATTCTTAGTGCCAAATGTCGATTATACTGTTACTACAAACGTAATTACTTTTGCATCTAACTTATATGTGTCAGATTCGAACGTCGATATTAGATTTTTGAGCGCAGGTCAGACTACTGTTATTGCCAGCGCAGCAGGTGCAAACACTCAAGTAATGTTTAACGATGCTGGTGTTTTGGGAGGATCTACTGGATTAACCTTTCAAAAACCTGCAAACTTATTAACAGTCAGCGGGAATGTTGACGCAAATTATTTCTTAGGAAACGGTGCTTTACTGTCTGGATTGCCAGGCGGAACCAGTTTAATTAACGGTAACAGTAATGTTGTTGTTTACAATAACGGTAATGTAACAACTAGTATTCGAGGAACATCTAATGTTGTTGTAGTCAGTGCAAATGGAATTTTTGCCACTGATTATTTTTATTCCAATGGGGTTAGATCAGTTGGTCCACAAGGTCCCAGAGGACCACAAGGACCACAAGGACCTTCTGGAGTGTCTGGCCCACAAGGAGTTCAAGGAGCACAAGGACCGCAAGGACCTTCGGGTGTTCAAGGACCACAAGGGCCAATCGGCCCACAGGGACCACAAGGACCTTCGGGTGTTCAAGGACCGCAAGGCGTTGAAGGTGTTCAAGGACCGCAAGGACCGCAAGGACCGATTGGACCACAAGGACCTAGGGGCCCACAAGGAATAGGAACACAAGGACCACAAGGACCACAAGGTGTAGTAGGAACACAAGGACCACAAGGACCACAAGGCATAGGAGTGCAAGGACCACAAGGCCCGGCTGGTACTCAAGGCCCTAGGGGTCTTCAAGGACCACAAGGACCAACAGGAGAAACTGGAGTTGGTACTCAAGGACCAACCGGTATTCAAGGACCACAAGGACCACAAGGACCAATTGGTAACTTAGGGGCGCAGGGACCACAAGGACCTTCAGGGCCACAAGGACCTGGCGGCACTGGGCCACAAGGTCCACAAGGTCCACGCGGACCACAAGGTCCATCTGGACCAGATGGTGCTGCTAGTAGTGTTCCGGGTCCGGAGGGAGCTCAGGGGCCACAAGGACCACAAGGAGTAGGCGCTCAGGGGCCACAAGGTCCACAAGGGGTCCAAGGCGCACAAGGGCCACAAGGGCCACAAGGACCACAAGGACCACAAGGACCAAGTGGTGTGCAAGGACCGCAAGGATTAGCAGGAGACAAATATACAACTACTAGTAGTACAAGTCTTACAATTGGCACAGGAAGTAAAATTTTAACTGTTGAAACAGGATTAAGTCTTGCAGTTGGGCAGACAGTTAATATTGCCTACGACGGTAGTAATTTTATGCAAGGCACAGTCACTGCATATGATTCGGGTACTGGGTCACTGACTGTAAATGTAACATCTACAACAGGATCTGGCACTTATGCAGCTTGGACCATATCATTAACCGGTGCGCCAGGTCCGTCGGGTCCAACAGGCCCACAAGGTGTACAAGGACCACAAGGACCACAGGGAATTCAGGGACCACAAGGTCCACAGGGACCTCAGGGAATTCAGGGACCACAGGGACCTCAGGGAATTCAGGGACCACAAGGACCACAAGGACCACAAGGACCACAAGGTGAACAAGGAATTCAAGGATCGCAAGGACCGCAAGGACCGCAAGGAATTGGTGGCCAGACTGGATCAGGATATGCAAATTTAACTTCTACTAGTTCGGTATCGGTAGGCCTAGGAACCAAAACTTTTACTACTTCGGCAGCAAGTACTACAGTAGCATTTGGGGTCGGTCAACGAGTTAGAGTAAGTTATACAACAACACCAACCATTTATATGGAAGGATTAATAACTTCTTTTAGTGGTACTACTTTAGTTATTAATTCTGACTATATTGCAGGATCAGGTACATACAATTCTTGGGCATTTTCTGCTACAGGGGACGTTGGATCACAAGGACCACAGGGACCAACAGGCCCACAAGGTGCAAGAGGACCACAAGGACCACAGGGACCACAGGGACCACAGGGACCAAGTGGGCCGCAAGGTGTGGGCACTCAAGGACCGCAAGGTCCAAGCGGCGATAGATACCAAACTACTAGTAGTTCAACTTTGGCTATATCTACTGGATCTAAGACATTAACCATAGGAACTGGTTTAGCTTATTCTCCAGGTCAACCTATTATTATTGCTACTGATAGTACTAATTTTATGAGAGGCTCTGTTACTTCTTATGATAGTGGAACAGGTTCTTTAGTAGCAGATATCACTGAAACTGGTGGTAGCGGTACTTATGCAAGTTGGACTGTAAACATTAATGGAGCACCTGGTCCACAGGGTCCACAGGGAGTTCAAGGACCACGAGGACCACAAGGTCCACAGGGCCCAATTGGAAATACAGGAATCCAAGGACCACAAGGACCACAAGGACCAACTGGCCCACAAGGTCCAACTGGACCTGGAGACAAATATAACACCACAAGTTCTACATCTTTAGCAATTGGAACAGGGTCTAAGACTTTAACAGTTCAAACAGGACTAGCATATTCAACAGGACAGACTGTATTAATAAGTTTTGATAGTTCTAATTATATGATTGGAACAGTAACTAGTTATACCACTGGAACTGGTGTATTAGTAGTTAATGTAGATTCTGCATTTGGATCAGGCACTTATAGTTCTTGGTCCGTTAACTTAAATGGTGCAGTGGGTGCATCTGGGCCACAAGGACCACAAGGACCGTCTGGACCACAGGGACCACAGGGACCACGTGGACCACAGGGACCACAGGGACCACAAGGCGTTGGTACACAGGGACCACAGGGACCACAAGGAAGTGGTCCTCAAGGACCACAGGGTCCAAGCGGACCACAGGGTCCACAAGGTCCAAGCGGTCCTGCTAGCACTACTGGAGGTCCACAAGGCCCACAAGGACCACAAGGTCAAGGAGTTCAAGGTCCACAAGGTCCACAAGGAAGTGGTCCTCAAGGACCACAAGGTCCACAAGGTCCACAAGGTCCACAAGGTCCGCGCGGCCCAATTGGCAATCCTGGCCCGCAAGGACCACAGGGAGTTGGTGTTCAAGGACCACAAGGTCCACAAGGTCCACAAGGGCCACGTGGCCCAGCTGGAGCCGATAGTAGTGTAGCAGGACCCCAAGGTCCACAAGGACCACAAGGACCAACTGGCCCACGTGGGCCAACTGGCCCACAAGGACCAACTGGCCCACAAGGACCACAAGGCTCTGCTGGACCGTCAACTACAATTAATGCTACTGATACTGCTTCCGCTAGCACATTTTATCCAGTATTCGTTGCAGCCGTAGGATCAAATCAGACAGCTTTTGCAGATGACCCTGGATTGAGATATACTCCGTCAACAGCAACTTTAACCACTACAAATTTTGCTGGCACGGCAACTTCTGCACTATACGCTGACCTTGCAGAAATATATAAAACTGATGCAAAATATCAAACTGGAACAGTAATGGTGTTTGACGGGGAGCAAGAAGTTACTATTAGTAACAACTACATGAGTACAAAAGTTGCTGGAGTGATCTCAGAAAAACCTGCTTATTTGATGAATTCAAATTTACAGTCTGAATTTACAGCAATAATTGCACTTCAAGGACGAGTTCCGGCTAAGGTTCTGGGCCCAGTTGGCAAAGGCGATATGTTAGTCACTGCTCCAGACGGTCACGTAACTGCATGTAGTTCTCCTATTGTTGGTAGTGTGGTGGGCAAATCATTGGAAAACTTTACAGCAACCGACGATCTTCCTGCTACTATACTTGAAATAGTTGTTGGCAGAACATAATATAGGTAAAGCGGTCATCCGCTTTACCGAAATGTACTATATTCGGTTTTAACTAAATACTTAAAATCGGAAAAAGTACGGGATGTCACAACAAATAATAAATTTGGGCTCGGGCCCAGACACTCAGACTGGCGACACAATAAGTGTTGCTTTTACAAAAGTTAACGAAAATTTTACCGAATTATACTCTGTATTTGATGGTAATGGCATAACCACCATAAATGCCAACGTTATTTTTGCCAACAATATAGTTACTTCTACTAATGTAAGAACAGGAAATTTATTTGCATACGGTAACATCGAATCAATTGGGTATGTTATCACAGC
>Ga0315902_10011296_pt1 | contig 11731 bp, 11 predicted proteins | sample LakEriMetagenome_9_FD_203523 | JGI IMG/M metagenome (GOLD analysis project Ga0315902, IMG submission 203523) | Freshwater fungal communities from buoy surface, Lake Erie, Ohio, United States - Buoy 12 MA117 | ecosystem: Environmental > Aquatic > Freshwater > Lake > Lake biofilm | place: USA... | reverse complement strand
GGCAAGGCTATTATTTACTACATCATCAATGAAGGTAAAATCTCTTTTGATAGTTCCATCGCCAAAGAGGGTGAAGGTACCTTGTCCAAGAGCTGCTGCCGCTATCCGGAAGTAGGCCATGTCTGGTCTACCCCAGGGTCCATAAACTGTGAAGTATCTCAATCCTCTGAAACGTAGTTTGCTTGACTTTGCTTGAATCTCGGCAAATAACTCGTTTGCTAGTTTTGTCGTACCATAAATACTTTTCGGTCTTAGTGAAATCGAGTTTTCCTTGTATGGAGTTGGCGTAGCATCCCCATAAACGCTAGAAGAGGAGGCATACAAAATACCCTCGACATCATTTTCGATGCAAGATCGGATTACGTTATGAAATCCCTTAACATTTGCCTCAATATATGACTCAGATTCCTCGAGACCTAATCTGACCCCCGCCTGTGCAGCCAAATTGAAAACATACTTAGGCCGAAAAGCACGAATAATTTCATTTATCTGTCCAAAGTTAGATATATCGCAGATTGTTGTGATGTCCTCCAAATTTAACGCGCTCAGCCGAATTTTCTTATAGTCAACCGAGTAATAATTTGAAAAGCTATCAACAGCACGAATTTGAAATCCGACTTCAACTAACTTCTTGCATAAGTGGCTTCCTACAAAACCCGCTCCGCCTGTTATCAGAATCTTCAGTTTAATCCCTCCAATTTGCATATGACATGAATATGAGGAATAAGCAAAATTTGACTTGAATCTGTTTCAACACGTTTATCGTATCTCTGACATATGACATTAGTCTAATATCTCATAGACTTAAGGCCTAATTCTAGTCCAGAGTCGGCTTAAGTCACAATTTTGCGTGCTCATTAAAGCTCTTTTGACTTGCGGCTAACATAAACTCTTCTCTGTGAAGATTCTAGGAATTATGACATTCCTGAGTACATTATTGTCTAGAAAAAAATGTTTCGGAATTCTCTGGGCAAGGGGTGGATTGGGAAATCAACTGTTTCAAATTTCTGCTCTTAGCTTTTTCAGTAAATCCCTAAACTTTAATCCTCTAATATACTCGGGTAATTTATTGAGAAAGCGTGACTTTTTTAGACCGGCGTATACCTCTCTTCTTATTGAAAGCATGTTTTGCGAGGAAAAGCCAACTATTATTCCTTCTAAGACTTTGGAGAAATTCTTAAAAATAGCTTATTGGTTTTGCATAAGGTACTCACGGAATCGTATTTATGATGAAGCTCGCTTGAAGTCTCTTGCTGGTTCAATGGTGCAAATGCATCGTCTATTTTTCATTCAAGATTATTTTGAGGATCAAAAGTATCCTAATTTTTTAAGTGATGAGGTATTGCATAGATTGATTAGCCCAATTGCGGCCTACTTCAAGAAAGCAAGCTTGAGAACCTCATCACCAGATTTATTCAAAGTTGCTCTACACCTTAGGCTTACAGACTCTCATAATCGGTCGGATAGTCCACAACATTTGAAAAAAATAAAAGACGCGGTAGAAAATCTCAGGAGTGAAAAAAGAAACATACAAATCGAGATTTTATCCGATGACACTATCCTTGCTAGAAAACTAGCAAATGAGCACCTAGCGGGGTATCCTTATGTATTGATTGAAGAAAACAAGAAACTATCTGCAGTAGAGGTGTTGGCAAAATTTAGTCATTATGACTGCATTCTCGCATCTTCTAGCACCTTATGCTGGTGGTCTTGTTATATTGCTAGTCGCCTATATCCCAACGAGACTAGGGTTCTATCACCATTTCCGCCAGATAAGCAATATTATGGTTTCACTCCCCTTTAAAGCCATTTTCAGCCCGAAGAAACTATGCTAGTTCCATGAAAACAGGACTAGTTATCCAAGGACCAATTTTCTCGCCAGGTTTTGGTCCCTATAAATGGACCGCAAATGGGGAATTTAAAAAGGAGTATATACCTTTTGACAGTTCCGAAAATATTTTGCAATTAGTTAAAATAGCGTCTCCTATTTTTGATGAAATAGTTGTTGTAACTTGGTCAAGTGAGTATTCGGGAAATGTTAAAAGAAAGTTAATGTCAACCAATATTGCTTTCTTGGAGTGTAATGAAGAATTATTCTTATCTGAAATGTCTCATCTGGGACACCACGTAAAGAATGGAAATCACAAATATCATCAAATTTACACCATTAACTTGGGAACTAAAGAGCTTTTAAAACGTGATTGCCAAGTAATGGCTAAAATTAGAACCGATCACTTTTTAGATATCAATGCTTTACATAAAGCAGTAAAGAAACAAGCATCACAAGATTTTTCCTATTTTGGAGCACCTTATCTAAACCTATTCGAATTGGACAGATTAACAGATTTTTACTTTGTTTCTCACTGCCACACAATGGAAAAATTGACTCAAGCCTATCTTAGTGATTCCCAAATTAATGAAGACACCCATTATGACTACTTCTATAAATTTACCAAATATCTTGTCTCCCACGATAATAGAAATGATAATTCTTTTATAAGGAATCAACTTTCAAAGAGGTTTTTTACCTACTTTGTTTGGACTTCCTACCTCTATCCAATAGATTTAAAGGTATTTAAATCTCTTTCTTGGCGAGGACTGAAAGTCAATCATAGGTTAAACTATTGGATTAGGCTCTTTTATACCATCAAATGTGCTAAAGGAAAGCTATTGATTCCAGCTGTTGTATTCAATTTTTTTATAATAAATGTATTGAGAGTTTTCCATAGACTTAATGGCAGGTCTATAAGTTTTATCCAATATCGATTATCAAAATTCCTTAATGTAAGGAGAGGTTTAGATGCAAAAGATTAACAAGTTCATACATGATGATATGCTGCAAGAATTTTACGATCATTTTAACGAATTTATCTTTGCCAGTGAGTCAAAGGTCTTTGAGAAATTAGTGTCAAAGGTTCAATTAGCTACAATTGTCAAGGATGTGCCAGGCTCGATAGTAGAGTTGGGAGTTTTTAAGGGTTCTGGACTTGTGGCGTGGTTAAAGGTTTGTAGGGCACTAAATTTAAGAAAACGAGTTTATGGTTTTGATTTTTTTAATGTAAGAAGCTTAGTTTCAAGCATTATAACCTCAGATAAAGAGTTAATGAGTTCACTTTTTGAAACTCGAAAAACAGATTTCGCGATTAGTTCTGAGGTTGTTAATTCCAAGATTCAATCTGCAGGTTTTTCTAATTTTGAATTAATTTCAGGAGATGTCAAGGATACGCTTCCCATATTTTTACAAACTAATCCCGGTTTCAGAGCTTCGTTGGTAAATTTCGATTTAGACACTTATGAACCAACCATTTTTGCTCTCGAAAATCTCTGGGATCGGCTTACTAAGGGAGGAATCATGGTCTTCGATGAATACGCAATAAACGAGTGGACAGAATCTGACGCTGTAGATCAATTCATAGACCAGCACAACCTAGAACTAGTTTCTACTAATCTGTTTGCCCCATCAGCATTTTTACGTAAAGTGTAATGATACGCGCACGACCCTTATTCACCTCATGCATTAAACCTTAGAAATTGGCTTGATTATCCATAATAGCCTCCGATATGACTGCTTCTGTTCAGAGTAAAATTATTCAGTCAAATTTTTAGAATAATTAAGTATCTTTAAAGTCCCATTTGACTTGCCATTTCCAGAAACTCTTTATGCTTTGATTTCAAATCATCAAACTTTCCTGTCCCTTTAACGCTTCCCGCCTCTAGAAAGTAGATTCTATCTGCATTTACGATAGTTGAGAGGCGATGCGCAATAACAATTAGCGTAATTTCCCCCTGTAGAGACTTTAATGCCTCTGAAATCTCAAATTCTGTAATGCCATCTAATGAACTAGTGGCCTCATCCAGAATTAAAAGCTTCGGATCGGTAATCAGAGCTCTCGCAATTCCTAACCTTTGTTTTTGCCCTCCGCTAAGTCGAGTTCCACGATCACCAACATAAGTTTCGAGTTGCATCGGTAGAGATTTTACAAACTCATCTAGACGAGCAATCTTTAGACTTTCCCAGCAGTGTCCATCTAACACTTCCCCACCTGGATACCCAAGGGCTAAATTCTCTCTAATAGTTCCATTGATAACAGGGCTATCTTGAGGAACATATGCGACCGCTCCAGGCCATTGCGAAAAAGCGTCCCTAGGAAGTAAACCAGAGATTTTTACCTCACCAGTTTGTGATTCTAGAGCGCCAAGAATGACGTCGACAAGAGTGGTTTTCCCCGCCCCAGACGCACCAACTATTGCTACAAATTCTCCAGAATTTGCCTCAAAATTCATCTTCTTCAAGACGTTTACAGTGCCTTCATAAGCAAAAGAAACATTTGAGACATTCACTACGGGATGAAAGCCAATGTGGCTTCTTGAAAGTTCTCGAATCTTAAAGCTTTCACTAGGAACTTTAGAAAGCTCGTCTATGAGAGAAATAGTAGGTTTCGCTTGAGCAAAAGCACCTTTCATCCCCAGCATTCCTTGCTGTAACCTCAAAATTGCCGGAATTATTCTCGTGCTAGCCGCGATAAAGATTGTTATCGTTGCAATTGCTCTGAAAGCTGTACTCGTAGAGAACTGATAAAAGGCCAAGAGTAAGGAGCTAACTACTAGGGTTATTTCTAAAACATATTTACTGACGTACCCCAAAAACCCCATTGTTGCAGCGCCGTCAGCCATTCTGTATCGAATACCACCAATTTGCTGTGCGTAAAAGCCTCTCCTATCTCGTACTAAAAGTTCCCGATATGAATTTACAGCCTCAAAAATTCTTTGCGAGCTCTCTATATCAAGCGCCCCTTGCTCCTCCCCAAGTCTCTGCATTTTTTTGTGCATAGCTCGATATAGAAAAAGAGCCAAGAATCCAAAAATTAAGGTCGTACCGATTGCTGATACAGGGTCAATTAAAAATAGTCCAGCACTCATTACCGTTAACAATGCTATGTCTGATATCAAAGCAACTGAAACTCCAATCACCCCTACCATGATTGCATTGACCCCTGTAGTTAAAGCATAGATTGATGTTTGTGCCGATCTTCGATTAATTCTTGATACTGGAATTGTGAAATATCTCTTTATCAAGTCAGAGGACATAGAGGCAGATCGTCTCGCCATAAAGAACAAGGTCTTTCTGACAAGATATAATGACAAAATGGTCTTTGTTATCAACAAAAGAGCTGCTATTAGACCTACAACAATTACTTGAGACTCGAAATTCAGATCATCTATTTGTAGGGCTCTTAGAACTATCGAAACACGATCTCCAGTTTGTCCATTGCCTATACCTGTAATGGATAGAGAACCTATTACTCCAATTAATAAGACTCCGAAGAGATCAAGAACTGAAAGAAATAATGTGATAAACGTGGTAGCAACCAATAGAAAACGGTCTCGCCTAGATAATAATTTTATTGGAAGAGCTATGGAACGTTTCTTTAATGACGAAAGGGGCCACACATCATAAATTCGCACCAATTACCTCGCCCCGTATTCCAAAACACTGAAATTGCCGTCCTGCATATTGTACAGTCTTCACTATGAGACTTATTGTTGTGAATTACTCCATGAGCTCTAAAAATCTAGTTTTTTCCCACCAAAGAGAGGTAGTGCTTGCACTTTCTCAATTTTTTGAGACAGTGGAAGTCTTTACCACTGAACCTGGGTCAGAGTATATGCCGAAGAATGTCAAGGTCTCCATCCTTCCGTGGAAAATTAGATCACCGCTACGCAATTTTCTAACCATTCTTAGAGTTGTTTATCCAGTTCTCATCAAAAATCGAGATTCTGTGCTCTTTACCCATATGACAGATGCTCATGCAGCAATACTTGCGCCTTTAACTTGGCTTATAAGAATACGACACATCCTTTGGTATGCCCATGCAACAAACTCAAAATTTCTTATTTGGTCTTCTCTTTTTGTATCTAATATTGTCTCTTCTACAAATGGGTCTTGCAACCTGAGCCTCAATAAGGGAAAAATATGCTACATCAATCAAGGGATTAGTAATAAAAACTTCCCTTTTAAAATCCGTTCTAATGAAAGATTTCGCAAAGTCCTTTACTACGGAAGACTAGATCCATCCAAAAACATACATTTTTTTCCTGATCTTTTACTTAAGCTGAATCGTTCGGGAGATACATATACCCTTGACATTTTTGGACGTCCTGCTAACTTAGAGTCAGAGAAATACTTCCTGAACGTTCGTTCATCGCATCAAGTGAAAGTTCAAGAATCATCGATTAATTTCTGTGGTTCGATAGAAAGAGCCTTAGTTTCAAAAGTTGCCGAAAATTATGATGTATTCTTAAACCTCTTTAGTGGATCTCTTGATAAGACTTTAGTTGAAGCGACCTTTATGGGAATGCCTGTTGTCACTTGGAATTTGGAATATTGCTCACAATTTGGCACTTGGAGTAATTTCCCAGCAAGTGCAACCTTAGACTTTATCATCAAAGAGTTTGAGGCACTTGATTCGATGAAGAACGTTGTGCTTCAAGGCGAAATAGCTAGACGTTTGAATCTCGCAATAAAAAGTCATTCGTTTGAGGGTTGGATAGATCGGCTGGTTAAAGTGCTCAGAGGAGGGAAACTTTCATGAGTTACTCTATTTTGCACTTAATAACCACTATTGATCTTGGAGGGGCAGAGAAACAGTTATTGACTCTGGCTACCTGCCAAAGGGAAAAAGGATTTGATGTTGAAGTACTCTTCTTAAAGGATAAACCAACGCTGTTGCAAGATTTTTTAGAAATGGGCGTTAGAGTCGATTCTAGCTTTGCAGGGCTAGGATTTTTAAGGCAAGTCTTAAAACTTAAGCAGAGAAAAGTCCAAGAGAATTTAGTCGTCCATGCCCATTTACCAAGAGCTGAACTCTTATGCGCACTTTCTCTAAGACAAAAGAGTTTTATTATTACCCGCCATAATAGTGAGGCTTTCTTTCCTAAAGGCTCAGCAAAGCTCTCTCAATTGCTATCACGGTTTGTATTAAAAAGGGCTTTTGCTTCAATATCAATCTCGAAGGCCGTTTCAGATTATCTAAAGAAGTCTGGAGAGATGAGTAACTTAGAATCCAATCATATTATCTACTACGGATTGAATAATACAACTGTTTCCCAAAAGGAGAAAACAGGAGCTCAATCTCGGCCAACTCAGTTGGGAACTGTTTCGCGCCTTGTGCCTCAAAAAAATCTTCCTCTGCTTTTAAGCGCACTGAAAGAGTTAAACTCCTTAAACTCCTCAAGTTTTGAGCTAGCAGTTGTGGGTACTGGACCTCTCGAGAAAGAGCTCCAATCGATCGCTATTGGACTGGGAGTTGAAACGAAAGTAACTTGGAAAGGGCAAAGCAAAGATATACCAGCTTTCTATCGCTCCTTAGATGTTTTTATACTGACCTCTGACTATGAGGGCTTTGGTTTGGTCCTTCTAGAGGCCATGTCTCATGGAATACCAGTAGTGGCTAGGAGAATCTCTGCCATTCCCGAAGTCATGGGCGAGCTGCATCCCGGACTTGTTAGCTCGGCTATGCCCATTGATCTTGCCAATAAAATAAGAGAAATATTAGGTAACAAGGAGATATTGAAGCGGTGCCTCGAATATCAAGCTATGCGCCTTCAGGAATTTTCGATTGATAGAGCTCAGCTAGCACATGAGCGCCTGTACTCGAGCCTTCTAGAGCAAAGAAAATGAGGATTTGATGTTGTCTCGAGCTTTTTCATTGCTCCCTACTCTTAGAGTCCACTCTTGGGGAGGCTTTGGTTCACAGTTATTTACAGCTTATGTAATTCTAAAAGTACAGAAACGATACCCAGGTAGGCGCATCAAAGTTATCGTTCACACTTCAGGTGTAACAAGAAGAGTCTCTGAGTTTGACTTTACAAAGCTAAATGCACAAGTGGTTCAGATTGAGGACTTTGCGAGCATAAATAGGCAACACAAGACTGCGACAAATTTACTACCTAAAACTTTAAATATAATTAAGCTTTTGAAGAAAATTGCCTTTAGAGTACTGAAGGCACTACGCATGGTTCAGAGCGCAGATACGAACCAATCATTTGACTCAATTTCACTTTGGACTTTGGCTCTTCGTGGCCATTACACACGGCTTACTCTCGATAAAGAGCTGATCACTAGCTTATACAAAATACTGTCTGACAATAGAGGTTTCCAAAGATCTATTAATAGCTCAGCTATCATTCACTACCGTCTTGGAGACCTAATAAACTTAGTGGAGAAATCTCCAATCTCTCCAGAAAGAGTCGAGAAAGTATTAGAGCTAGCGGGACCTAAAATCGAATCAACAAAAGTGCTCAGTGATAGTAGTGAGAGTGAATATAGAAATTTTGTCACAGGCAGTAGGGTTCTCTCATCACTCACGCTGGAAAATCTTGAGCCTTTGCCTTCGTTAAGGCTCTGTATCACGTCGAGCATGTTTATCGGTACAGGAACGAAACTCTCACTCTGGGCAGCTATTTTTAGGGACATCATGCATAATGAGCGTAGCTTCTTGCCAAATGAGTTGAAATGGGCTGAAGAAATTGGGCTAAAGGCAGACTGGTATTAGAGTTCACAAATGACAATCCCTATATTTGTTCCAAAATTACCTACTGCCGAGGATTTGCTCCCATATTTAAGAGAGATTGATCATGCCCGTACTTACTCTAATTTTGGCCCAATGGTCTTGCGCTTACACTCTGAGCTTGCCAAGTATTTTGGAGTGCAGGTTAACCAGGTTGTTACGCTGGCAAATGCAACTTTAGCCCTAGAAGGTGCTGTCCAGACCTCATCCAACAAGGACACCAAGTGGCTCTCTCCTTCTTGGACTTATGCGGCAACAAATCTTGCGCTTGCAAGATGCAATGTAGATTACGAATTTGGTGACATTGATCAGGATTGGCGACTGATACCAGATAGCTCTCACTCGGCCATAATGGATGTCTGTCCCTTTGGAGATGCTTTAGCTCTAGAGAGATTTACTAATCCCAATCAAACTATTCTTGTTGATGCAGCAGCATCATTTCCAGCACTTAGAGATTGTGGGCAGGTTATTTCTAATCATGATGGGCCAATAGGAGTAGTGGTTAGTTTTCATCCAACAAAAGTAGTTCCAGGAATAGAAGGCGGCGTTTTTATCTCTAATAGGCCTGAATGGGTCGAGCAGGTTGCACAGTGGTCAAGGTTTGGAATGAAGGCAGGGTCTAGGGCTTCAATTCAATTTGGAACAAATGCCAAGATGAACGAATACCAAGCTGCAATGATATTGGCTTCGATGAAAGATTTTGAGACTCTTAGGAAAGATTGGATTGAGTTACACGACAGAGCAAAGTACATTTCTTCATCATTAGGATTAAGTACACACCCAGCTATGAGTAAAGGTGAGATTTCTTCCTATTGGGTAATTGAAACTTCAACCGATTTAACAGACCTCATTGAAACTACATCTCTGAAGAATGGCTACCAGACTAGAAGGTGGTGGGAATATGGTTGTCATCAAATGCCTTTTTTTAAAAAAGATAATTCAATCTCTCTTCCTGCTACAGAGAGAGTAGCGTCATCGAGCATTGCCCTACCCTTTCATTTGTATTTATGCGACGAGGATCTTGAGAGAATTCATCAAGCAATTAGCCAACTTCTATGACGACTTTACAAAACCCTATTACTGCTTCTGTTTAGAGTTCCGATGCTTGCTAATTCGATAATTAAGTCCGACCTTAAGAGCACCAATTCGATTAAGTTCAATCCTTTCAGAAACTCCTTGTTTTTCACATCTAGTACAGGTATTAAATCCCCAAATCTCCGTAGTTGAGAAGTTGCAATCAATACCTCGGTTATTAGGGACTATGTTCACGTTCTTTCCCCTCGTATCTCTATCAGACCAGTTCTCACTTAAAGGAAATGTTGGGCAGACCTTCAATTTTTGGCTAAGAATTAGTGCGTAGGACAAAAGGGAATCAGGGCGATCTATGTTCGTCAAACCCCATGAAAAGAATTTCGAATAATAGCCATAAGCTCTCCTCAGGGAGAAACCAGAGAGAAAATTACTGAAATAGAAAAGGAGATTTTTCTCAAATTCATTTTGGAATAAATCTTTCTTGATCCAAAGTTCCTTTGCTAAGTTCAGAAGCTCTTCTCCAATAACCACATTCCCATTATCGGTAAACAATGTCGAAACATAATTTAATTCCAAACCCAAGTGTTGATTGATGGGGAGAGTATCTAAAATACAACTAGGATTCATTAAATCTTTACTACTTTTAAGAAACTCTATAGCTTCTAAAGTTGGGATTTTGTCCTCTTCAAAGAGAATACAATCACGAGAATTAATGCCCTGAGCATCTATACATCGAAAAATGTGCTGTGTAAGGCCAATATTTTTATCAAATAAAAGTGTCTTTACATTGGCTTTATCTTTCTCTAAGTCTCGGCACAGTTGACGTGTTTGCTCGTGGTATCTTCGTATTTCACTACCAGCTTTATCTTGAAGCCCATCATGCGCTAAGACTATCCAGGAAAAAACGTACTCTCCATTTTTTTTTTGAAAGTCAGAGTTTATCTGATGCAATTTAGTGAAAAGTTGTAAGGTTAACTCCGGTCGTTGATAGGCAAGAATGATAGGTATCAACTATTTCTCCTTGTAACTAATCTTGAATGTATCTACAATTCCTACTATATGCCCTAATGATATACAACATATAATATATGATGTCCCTAAATTTGACGTTCCTTTTTGTATTGCTTTTAAGGAATGTTGGTGTTTCAGGGTCCTAACTGTCGTAACGAACATCCCATTGAGTTAGACTTTATTCCGCTTGGTCCAGAGATTCCTGAATGTGGGAGAGTAAATGGTTCTTAATTCGAGTTCATTTTATGACAGGACCGAACTAGAAAACCTGGGGTTTTCTCGGCTTGGTGACAATGTCTTTGTAAGTAGATATGCAAAGATTTATGGCCTTGAGCACTTGTCAATTTCTAGTCATGTGAGAATCGATGACTTTTGCGTAATTTCCGTTCAGCAACCTAGCACTATAGGCAATTATGTCCACATCGGAACCTCTGCTTCAATGCATTGCCCAAGAGGTTTCGACATCGGAAATTTTGCAGGCATTTCTCCAGGATCTAGAATCTTTGGCGCTGCCGATAGCTTTACGGAAGGTTTTCTGATGCATTCATTAGTACCGACAGAATTCAGAAAGGTTTCTGAAAGTAGAATTCAATTAAGCAATTTTAGTCAAATTGGAGCAAATTGTGTGCTACTTCCTGCTGCTTTCCTAGCGGAAGGCGCAGTCTTGGGAGCTAATTCTATGCTTAAATCCAGAACTGAAGAGTGGGGTATATATGGCGGTGTACCGGCGAAAAAAATAGGGCTTAGGACCAAAGTTGAGAATTTGCCGAAGCTATCTACCGAACATGAATAACTTAGGAACATTGGCGTTACCAAAATTTCATCTGGGGTAATTTTGAAATTTACGGTCAAATTTATACACAAATACTCTTTTGGATTGGCTGTATGCGGTAATAAAACTTTTCTTAATGTCCGATTAAATTAAGAGATGAATTTTTGAGCCGCCCATGAGAATCGAACTCATGACCTTCGCTTTACGAGAGCGACGCTCTACCGACTGAGCTAGGGCGGCGATATTCTAAAGCTTCAAGCTTTGTAAGAATTAATCCAAGCGTACAACGCCATTAGGCGTTGCTAGGTGAACTGCTACAAGTCCGGTTTCTCCATCACTTGCTACT
>Ga0315902_10011289_pt1 | contig 11733 bp, 9 predicted proteins | sample LakEriMetagenome_9_FD_203523 | JGI IMG/M metagenome (GOLD analysis project Ga0315902, IMG submission 203523) | Freshwater fungal communities from buoy surface, Lake Erie, Ohio, United States - Buoy 12 MA117 | ecosystem: Environmental > Aquatic > Freshwater > Lake > Lake biofilm | place: USA... | reverse complement strand
TAGGGGTTTGGGGTTAAATAAATACTACTGTGTTACGTGAAAAAATCGGTGATTACCCAACGATATTTTTTAATCCAAATCCATCTCTAATAGTTTCTTTGCGAGGTTTTGTTTCGTAACCGTTTCACCATTTTCCATCTGCTTCTTCAACATAATCCCCTTTGCGGAGGATTCGTCGTAAATCTCTATCTTACCTACACTTGCGTCAATAATCATCGGGAACGTTTGACCATCTCCACCAAATCGGTTCTTGATGATATGAGCGCGACCCGTCTTATGAACCTTGTCCTCTAGTTTCCGAGAGATTGAGAGTACCAAGTCGGCTGTCATAATCTTGGAATACGATTCTGCAATCTTGTCCGCCTGAATCACTTCGTCTTGTAACGCACTTCTCTGAGTCTGTGAAGCCGTCCAAATCGGAACCTGCAATTCACCAGCCAATCCACGAAGTTCTTCATAAACTGCACCCAACTCTTGATATCGTGCATCGGTTCTGGCGTTCGCACTCATCAAATCTGCATAATCAACGATGATGAGGTCTGGCTTGAATCCCAACGATGCCATCTGTTGAACGTGAGCCTGAATCGTATGAGATGTAATAGTACGAGCGGGATAATACTTAATGATAATTTCACCCTTAATCGTTTCCACCAAATCCTTAATCAATTCAGGATTCTCTGGAATCTTTCCAGGCTCAATACCAGTATAAATCGTATCGTACCGAAGTCCCACATAATTTTCATTCAATTCCAAGGTATAATGAACAACCTTTTTACCTTGCCTCAATGCATTCGCACCAATTGTTGCGAGTGCCCAACTCTTACCGACACCAGACGGAGCGATAACGACTCCAAGTTCACCACCAGCCAATCCACCACCGATAAGGGAATCAAGAGCATCCCATCCAGTCGGAATCGTATCACGGGCGTCCTTCAATAATCGTTTCTCGAAATCCTTTTTCCAATCGTGACCAACAGTCTTGGGTTGACCACTCCGAAGAGCATTATCAACAAGAACTTTGATTTCACCATATTGACCAATCTGCAGAAGGTCCACCGACTTAATGATGGCAGACTTTAAGGTTTGATTCTTAGCGAAATCAAGGAAACTATCTTGAACATAATCCAAATCGTTATCGTTCATCTTTTGGAAGATACTACGAAGCGATTCCACGATACCAGTACGTAACGTATCGTCCTTGACATCCTTGTTCATCTCCACCTTGAATACTTCCAACGTAGGTAATGTCTTATACTCGTCAAAATATTCTAACGTAGTCGCAACAATCCACTGATTCGCATCCAACTCAAAGAAGTTTGGATTGATAACGTCATAGGATTGAGCAAGGAAATCAGGAGAGTTCAACATAGCCGCCACAGCTTTCGCTTGGAAACTAGGTCCGAATTTTGCCAACGTATCTACATTCTTGTCGTAATTCTTATGGTCTACCATGATATCTCGCTAAAGGCGTAAAAGTAAATGTTATCCATTCATCATAATTCTGAATACTACTAATAATATTAGTACGAAACATCAGTCTTGTCAAGTCCGACTTCCGAATTGGAGGGCATCCTTCTTCGTATTTATGTAATATTTTCATCTTTGCATCAATATTAATATCCACATCGTGCAAATTCATTAATTGCAAATTTCTATTTACTATACTGGTATTATCCAGTATATTTTCTACCAGCTTTGGCTTCTTTTTAATATCAGCATATTTCTGTTCAATTAAATCCAAATTGACCTCAATATTTGGGTCAGCCAATTCTGGAATATACTTTAATACAGTTTTCTCACCAGCACCCTTGATTCCATCAATATTGTCACTCTTGTCACCAAGTAATGAACGATAGAATACAAAGTTGGATGGGTGAACACCATATGTTTCCATTACAATATCTATATCAAATGTTTTCTTCTTGACTGGATTGTATAGCTTAACGCTATCACTTACCATCTGTAAGAAATCTTTATCCGTAGAATAAATGATACTGGTACCACCATTCTTGGTGACCAACTCTGAGAAGTATGCGATAGTATCGTCTGCTTCGATATTGTCCAACGCAAGAATAGAAACTGGTAAACATTCCACCATTTCTACAAGTGACACCAACTGCCACTTCATATTCTCCCGTTCTTGTTCATCCGTAGTCATATCATAGGAACGATTCAGACGAGTCGGTGGTTTCCGATTTGCCTTATATTCTTTATAAATCTTCCGTCTACGTTGTGACCCACCCTTTCCATCAAATACGAGTACGACTCTGGTAGGTTTGAAACTACGAATAGCAAACCCCAAAGATTTCATAAATCCAGCCATTCCCCCAATATGATTACCATCTTCATCTAATGTGGGAATAGCGGCATAACTCCGCATAAATGTGTTGAGTGCGTCAACAATAAGGACACGGGAATTATACCCAATGTCCTTATTGTCAAACTGCATACTATCAAACACCTTCAATAAATCAGTCATTTAGTAGTTGCTTTTTGGATGGTGATACTTCGTCCTCATCCTCTGCAGCTTCCTTGTTAACCGCAGATGGGTCGAAGTCCTTCTCATACTTCATAATAAGTGCTTCACAAATCTTGTCATACAACGTACTCTTACGTTCTTGGTCGGCTTCGAGGAAGGCTGGAAATTCCTTTGATTGGAACTTCTCGTCCTCATAGGAATACCATGCACCAGATTGCTTGACGATGCCGTTCTCCTTCAACACATCCAACCAACTGCTGTAGTCATCAATACCACGATTGAAGTAAATGTTGAATTCAGCTTCACGATACGGCGGACCCAAACGATTCTTGGTGATAACCGCCTTCGTGGTGATACCAATAATATTTCCAGCCGAATCCTTCAACTTACCGACTTGTGACAGACGGATACGAGTTGAAGCGTGGAATCCGATTGCCTTACCACCAGACGTAGTGTATGGGTCAGAGAACGCAGGAGCGTTCATCTTCAAACGGAGTTGGTTCGTAAATACAAGTGCAATCTTCTCACGACCAAGAAGGTTCGTAATCTTTCTCATTGCCTTACTGATAATGATGGACTTCGCAGTTGCGTAACCATCCTTATTGAAGTCTGCTGCCATTTCTGTCTTAGTAGAAGCGGCGGCAACGGAGTCAACCACAATCGTGACCAACTTATCCTTCTTCCCAGAGGCACGAACCTTCTCAATTATGTTGACAATAGAATCGAAAATATCTTCAACGGTATCGTGTTGGACATATACGAGCTTCTTCATATCCACACCAACTGCGGAGAAGAACTCATCGTTCACTGCATTTTCGGTATCAATCAGAACCGCAACACCACCACGCTTCTGTGTGGTTGCGATAAGTGACGCACCGACGAGTGACTTACCAGATGCTTCCAATCCAGTCAACTCAGTAATACGACCAGCGGCGATTCCACCATACGGACGATTACTGATTGCGATATCCAACATTGTATTTCCCGTCGAAATAAAATCTGTCAAATCAGTCGGGGTTTCCTCTTGACCATCCAAGAAATAAGCGACTTGCCCATCCTTGTATAACTTGTTCAAGCTATCTGCGATAACTTGTGCCAGTTCATCGCGGTCTGCCGATGGGACTGGCTTCTTTTTTGCTTTTACATCTTCTGCGATAGCAGCTTTCTTTGGTGGCATAATATGTACCTTATGTAACAAAACACGCAGGCGCTAGGTAGTTCTGAGGCTACCTAGCACACAGCGTGTCTTTGGTTAATTAATCGTTGAACAACTCGTCAAACGCATCAACAGCGTTCTTGACGTTCTCCTTCGGAGCTGCGGCGGTAGCGGTCACCGCCTTAGGTTCCTCAGCCTCACGGGCTGGAGTGATGACTGAATTATCGGGGTCGAGATACTTTTCAAGTACGACCTTCAGCTCATTGTAGGTTGGCTCAGAATAAAGCTCCTTGATATCCGGCTGTTCCGTCATCCACAACTTCATTTGAGCTGGGTCAGACGAAAGCGGAGTCTGAGCTGGCTTGACCTTCACCGAAGTCTTGGCGAAGTTGGTATCGCTCTTTTCCTTCGGAATATACTCAACTACGATGTCACGACCAGTCTTGGCATCGGTGATATCACCGTAGTCAGGGTCAGAGATGTACGAAAGAAGCTCTTGATAGACCGTCTTACCGAACGAATAGAAACGAACGCCCTTGTCCTCTTCACCACGAACGATGACAGGGATATAGGTACGGAGCTTCGGCATGAACGGACGAGCCTCGGCATAACGCTCCTTCGGGTCACGGGTCTGGTCTGACTTCAGTGCGTCAGCAAACTCCGCAATCGGGTCACGGTTGCCATATGAAAGTGGTGAGAGATGGGTCTTATTGCCCAAATAGTGGAAGTAGAGTTCGATAAAGGGATTCTCGGGGTTATCCTTCCACGGGACGATACGGATGACTGTCTTTCCTTCCTTGGGCTTCCAGATAGCGGTATCGCGGTCCCCACCGCCCGTCCGCTTGAAACTGTTAAGCTTGCTCTTTAGTGCATTGATGTCTAACGCCATACTGTTTACCTCGTTTAAAATGTTTAAGGGTGTTTATTGTAGTATACCCCAAGTAGGAAGAAGTATACTACGGTTTGTTTAGTTTGTCAAGTCCTACTTGATTAGAAGTTTAATATTTCTTTTATTTTGGTTTTAACTATTTTTAATTGACCATGTGCGGTGACTAAAATAGAATTCTTTAATTCGTCCCAATCAATCTTATAGGACTTATCTATCTTACCGCCGTTCTTACTGGCAATTAATGCGTTTAATGCATTAATAGTATATATTGTATTGGTTTGTTTCTTTCTATGTACAGATATAGTCGAAGCTGGTGGTGCGTAATGTTCTTTGAGTGACCCAACCACAATATTATAAGTCAAAATAAATTGATTAGGGTCATCAACATTTTCCAACACATATATGTTATTGAACGCTAACGTATAAGAGTTCTTAATAAGATTTACGTTTTCATCCAACTTATCAGCCGCTATAAAGGTACATAACAGTTGTGTTTCGTTCATATGATACTCGTAAGACTGTTAACCGACTTCTTATAAGTATCAAATTAATAATGGGAAATTATATTTTATGTAAAAATAAATTATTATAGTTATCACCACGATATTGACGGACGGGATATCCACCATTACTCAACTTCTGTGCGACATTCTCCATAATATCCAATTCATCGTTGTGGACATCCAAGAGAATAGCGTCATAGGTATATAGAATAACCTTAGATTTGAACATATCCAAATACTCACATACCCCATTGACTCTCGCAATCGCTTCCTCAGTCTCCGTTAACTGCATCATATAGTTAAAAACTTTATTACTCGTCGGGTCAACTACCGTCACCTTGCGACCCGTTCCTGACAATACAAATCCATTCTGACGGTATTTCTCCCACAGGTCGGACGAATACTCCTTGAGCTTTTGAAAGAACTCTACACCACCCGTATCGTCACTATATCCATACATCAAACCGAAGGTACGAGCCTTGGATTCCTCATACTGTTCCTCAGTCACTTCATCCGTACCATAATACTGTTGGGCGAGGAAGGTGTGGACCGACGAATCTGGAAGTTGATATCCGACCAAATCTGCCGCAAGACGAAGATGGAATGCCTCATAGTCAAACTGGACAAGAGTTCCATTCTCACCAAACCGACTGACGAACTTCTCACGGGTACCATCATTCTTATTGAGGGCGGCAAAGTTGATTCCACCGAAGGCATTACTTGGACGACCTGTGGATGTATAGATATTATAATCAGAATACACGAACTGGTTGTCCGTAGTCCACAATCCAGCCTGCTCAATCTTGGTCAACGTAGGAAGTGTAACATCGTTGATGAACTCAAACGCAGACGTTTGTTCTGTAGACTGGCATCGGTCGTACATATGCTTACAATGTTGTAGGAACGCTTCTGCGGTTTCTATCCACGAAGTCAGGGGGATACTATAATGCAGATTCTTGAACTTGAACTGGTTCTTAATCTGGTGAATCGCCATTGTATAATATTCCCGATACAACGGAATCACATCCCCGTTCAAATGTAACAGTGATGCCAAATCAACTACGTTCTTTGCATTAGTCAGTTGTTGTAATTCTTTTTTATGAAGGGTGACCAGCTTATAAGCATCACTAAGGTCTATCTGGAAGTGTGGGGCATCGGGATGATTAACCGACACAGTATACGAGGTTCCATCATCAAAGAGGAAATGGAGTAACGCCACACGATTCTGCGAGGAGTGCAGAAATGCGTCAACCGCCACAGGATAGACATATGCAGTCTCACCCCGAAGGCGGTTGGTCAGATGTTCTAATTCTGTTTGTGTCGTAATAACCATTGGTTCCTCAATAATATATTATATTTTAAATATAGTATCGTAAGATATATTTGTCAAGGAGTCAATAATGTATTTGAAAAATCTGATGTGGTAGGTACAGACACCGCGGTACCTTGGTCTGATACGCCGTGATAATCACCAAACATATCACCCCAAACTGTTATATTACCACCATTGGTTGCGAGTCCACTATAAGTTCCTGCACGAACCAATGACCAATCAGTATCGGCATTGATAAGTGTAGGAGTATCTCTATTACTGGTATCTCCTAATCCTAGACAGTATTCATTACCGTTATACCCCCACACATACACTTGACCCGTAGTTTTTGTGGCATAACATTGTTCATATCCACAAACAATATCAGACCAGTTTGTATCAGACCCTATTTGCGTAAATGTATCCGTATCCGATACATTTAATATAGCGGAAAGGTTACCTGTACCCCATAGTGTTCCGTTACTACGGATACCAAATGATGTATGCCATGTACTTGCAATTTTTGTCCAATCCGAATATGCCCCAACTTGAGTAGGAGTATTGTGTGAAGTGGTGGTTCCATCGCCTAATCCCCCACCAGTATTATTACCCCAACCCCATAGTGTTCCAGTAGTTTTGATAGCAAATGAACGTAGATAACCAGCGTGAATATAAGACCAATTAGTATCAGACCCGATTTGTATAGGTGATGTTTGACTTCCACCTGTTGTTCCATTACCTAATTCGCCATTTGCATTATCTCCCCATGCCCACAATGTTCCGGCTACTTTCAATCCTAATGTATGGTTACCATAGTTTATAGATGGTGCAACCTTAGACCAGTTAGTACCAGATACTTGTGTCATACTATTTTTATTTACAGCATCACCAACACCCAACTGACCATCTAGGTTAGACCCCGCTGCCCACAAGGTATTGTCTGACTTTATAGCGAACATATTATATGGACCCGCTTGTACGTCAATCCATGCACCAGTAACTTGTGTTGGTGTAAATACTTCTTCATAGGTTACCGGGTCTAACCCCAACCCTAATTCACCTTCACCATTCCATCCCCACGACCATAAAGTATTATCACTTCGCAACACGAATGTACTACTTTCACCTTGTGCTAAGTTTAATACAGTATATGACGATGATGTTGTTGGTGGTGTGACTACTGGCAAGTTGTCAATTGTTCTACCAGTACCCGCAACATCGGAATTATACTTTGGTTGACTTGTTGGAACAACTAATTCTGGGTTTCTAGTTCCTTGAAAATATTCTAATGGATTATTTAGCAATCTAGTTAATCCTGGTAATTTCTTATCATAGAATTGTGTGGTGACTGTGTTCTTATGTTTTGTTCCATAGATAACTTTACCATCTGATGATAAGATATTATTTGCAAATCCATCAATAATCCAAGGAAAACTTATGTTTTGGTATAGTGTATTTACCTTAAAAGTTTCATATTGTTTCTTATCTACTTCAGTTACTACTTTAGTAGAAATGTGTCGCACGAAATATCTAGTGACATATCCATTGTTTATGTCATTTTGAGTAATTTTTGGTCTAGTATTATATGGAGTACTCATTTACTTTCACCTGGTCTGTATCTGAAACGTCCTTGTATTTTTGTAATCCATCCGTTCTGTACGGTAAATTCATGTGTAATTTTTGTTACCACATAAAATCCACGGTCAATAATAGACGGTACACGGTCAACTAAGAATGATTGGAACAGATTAATACCACCAATACCAGGTAAGGTAACATCTACTACAGTCTTTGTAAGGTTAGAACTATTGAACGCGTGAGCGGTCGCTGGTCCTGTAGAATCTAAATTTAATTGCTTCATCATTCGTGATGGATTAATTTCCATTAACTGTATTGCTGTACCTAAGTCTGCGTACTCACGTATCGTACCCACCAGATTTGGATTAAATTGATTTGCTATAGCTACATTTACGTTATCTTGTGCGCTTCTAAGTGCTCGGATAGCATTGTTTACCTCTGCATTTTGTTGGAATGCCTGTCCATCTGTCCGTGCCCAGTTTTCTGCCCCAGCGGCTGCTCGTTGACCTGCCTGTTCTGCCTCTCTTTGCGCTTTTCGTACTTCTTCACGTGCTTTTCGTATTTCATCACTTTCACAGTCACTATCGTCAGGAGGATTGGTACATGGGGTGTACAATCCTTTGATAAGTGTAATCTCTTGTAATTCTTTTACATCGATAGTGTTTAGCAATCCCTTCTGCGCAGGACCACCGATATTGGCAATTGCTTGTACTGCAATTACGTGTGGTAAATTAAACTCTACGTTCAAATCTAATATATCACTACCCAAGTCACCATCGTCAAATCGTTTGGTACCTCGGTTAAACATATAAATGTATTTTGGTTCATCTGGATTAGAAGCTTGATAACGAACTGGTGTTATTACAGAAATACTATTTAATATATCAGTTGTTCCTGCTTCCTCTTTGTCAATACTTAATTTTCCATCACTAGAAACTAATTTAGGTTGTTTCGACAATCCCATATCAATTACATGAAGACCTGGATTTTTTACATCGGTAGAATATAATTGAAGGTTCCAATATCCTTCTGTTGCAGAATTCATCATACCTAATAATGAACTTATAGCAGAGGAAATGGTGTCGGTAGATGTAAATGCTTGTTTAATTGCTTTGGTATTTATCCACACCCCTCTGGTCAATAATGATGTACCTGGTTTAGTCGGTGGACCTTCTTTATTAGTAAATGGTAATGATGACCCACTGATTTGTTGTTCCAATGCATTATTTCTTAATGCTCCTTCTACTTGGGTGGACCCAGATGCCGCGGCATTGTTCAAACTTTCAAATAAAGGTTTATCGGTTGATGCTTCATATTGTCGTTGTGCTTCTGCATTATAAATAAGCATTACACCTGGGTTTACTGACCGTAGGTTAGGATGATATCCCACTTCATTAGAAATTAATCCACTACCTGACCGTGATGCAGTGGGTTCAAGTACAGGACGTAATAATGCTAAATCAGAAATTGCTCTAGTGGATGTATCATTTCCCAACATACTTGCAATACCATATCGTCTATCATTTAATATCTTTTCTACAAAAAATCTCCACGATACAAAATATTCATTTTCACGGGTTTCTGCTTGTGTACTTGCAGCACCAGTCTCATTGGTGTTTGTATTCTTTATTGGAACAATTTGAGTTCTCCACGTTGCATCTACTCCGGCTGCTGTAATTCCATCTACTGTTTGTCCTTGGTAATAAGACATTAACTTATTGAAATGATTATTTTTCCAAGAATATGCATCACTGAAATATTCTTGAATATCCATTACATTACATACTTTTGTAGGACTTGGACAAATAGATTGCACCGCCGTGTGTTTTGTAGGTACTTCAAATTGTTGAACGGAATGTAAAGTTAAATCGATTTCAAATGTATTATTCTTATTATATTTCAGATTAAACTTTACTACATAAGAGATAAATACTTCATAGTTCCCATAGTTTTCATAAACATAATCTTTAATAAATTGTTCTTGTACTTTTGGATTTCTAATGAGATTAGTGAAGTAATCACTAATATCAGTTTCTTTTCTTCTCCAATCGAACGGTCTAAGTTGTCGTTCGTTTTGATTGGATGACATTCTACCTAATTCAAGAACTACTCTTGTAGCAGGACGTAAAAAATATCTAAGTAGAGCATCGACCTGACCGACAGAATACGCTACGATTTTTAAATCTGCTTTCATTAATCCACCACGTACACCCATCGGACCAGCGGTACTGCGGTCCACATTTATTTGAGTGATACCAGGTATAGGGATGTTTACTGCATCTTTAGATGAATCGGAAACAATTACTGGTACAGTTCGTACTCCATCTTCACTAACCGCATATCCTATTATACTTTTATTATTTTGTGGTAAGTAAATATCATCAAACGATACTTGGTTTTGTCCATGCACGCCGAGAGAGGGACAATATGCAGAAGTTTGCCCATCGGGTAAGTTGTCTGTTAATACCCGTGATAGTGATGTAAGTTTTACAAACGGCATGTAAGTGTTTGCCGTTTCTGATGCGACTCTACGTCTAGTTAGTTCATATTGAATTTTTGGATGAAATGATTCTAACGATTCAATATAGGGAGTAATAGAACTTGGTATCGGTTGTATGTTTAGTGGAGGGATTGGAGCTGCGATAAATTGTTCTGAAGGAATGTATGGCAGGTTTACTGCACCCCAATACTCAGCTACACGTTCTCTGGCGCCAGGTTGACCTTCGTTTGTCCATTTGTTAGTAGTCCATCTATTGTATTCTTCTATCGCTATATTTCTTATAAAGTCTCTGTGACGGGATGACTTTGCTCGAATAATAACAAAGAAGTCACTTATATTTCTAATGTTATACCGTCTTACAGCATCACTAAGATTTCCACCTATTACTTGTCCACCTTCTCCAACTAAATCTCTAACCACAATATCACCGTGACTGAACCCTGCCCATGGACGGGAATTAAATGTTAGATTATTACCACCACGGTTGAAAACAACAATATCTCCAGGTACTAATTCCCTTGGACTTCCGTTTGGATTCGGGTCTAGTAAATCGAATGGATATTTTGTAGGATTGTCACGGATAGCTTGAGCATATCCTGTATGTGCTGCATTATATGGAAAGGTTAGTTGGTTCGCCCCAGTTCCCCCTGCTCGGAATCCGGCAGTTTTTACAACCCAACTAATAAACGCGGCACTCCATGGTGCATCATTAACTTGTGGAGTTGGCATATTAGATATTTGGGATAAAAAGTCTGGTACCTACTGGGACCGCCATACTACCATTCGCTAGATTATTTGCTTTTGCAATCATCCACCAATTTTCTGTAGTCTTATAAAACTTATACGATAATGTATCTAATCGGTCACCATCTTGTACTACATAATAGAATGGGATATCCTCTGACGGTATTGACGTAGGTAATACCGTGGTGTAGTATGGAATCTTCTTTGTAGTATCTATTTGTAATGTTGTAGTATATCTTTCCATAATTAAGTTCCAGTTCTAAGTTGAACTTGTTCTTTCGTCATATCTTCTACTATCTTGTAGAACGGACTGTCATAGAACTTACTTCTCTTTTCGAGAATACTGAGTTGCATAGTTACTGCAACAGAATGTGGTACTTCTCTATCCACATCAAAAGTAATCGATTCATCTAAGAAATCAAAATCTAAGTTCTCTAAATAACACGGTTGATTATCGTACAATCCACCCACAGTAATTTTAAATAGTGGTGGGACCATAAATCCATTTACTACATTCTTTGGAAATGCTAAACCAGATAAGTAATTGACACGTTGCCACATACCGTATTGTT
>Ga0315902_10011288_pt1 | contig 11734 bp, 10 predicted proteins | sample LakEriMetagenome_9_FD_203523 | JGI IMG/M metagenome (GOLD analysis project Ga0315902, IMG submission 203523) | Freshwater fungal communities from buoy surface, Lake Erie, Ohio, United States - Buoy 12 MA117 | ecosystem: Environmental > Aquatic > Freshwater > Lake > Lake biofilm | place: USA... | reverse complement strand
AACCACAACCAGGTGCTCATCCAGAAGAACCGGTTGATGGCTCTCGCCTCGTCCGGTGTGGCACCTGAGATGCTTTTTCCTTCAGCCATTTCATTTCCTCCTAAACAACGTTGCTTAATCCGCGCTGTCCCGCGCGGCAGGGACTGTCGGTCTTGACCCGGGTCACGACCTGCGACCGCCACCGAAGCGACGATCGCCCGACAATGCTTTCCCCCTCACGACATCGTGTTGTCGACATGAAATTCCCTCTCATGCCGCACGCCCTCCGGCGAGCTCCGACCGCGCGCGTGCGACGCGGTCCGCCGTGACACGCTCCTCACCGGCGAGGCGTGCGTCGCGCTCGGCGCGATCACGCAACTGCTTCGCGGCAGAGATGCGTACCAAATAAGGTTCGTTGGCGACGAGTTCGTCGAGCAGCGCGAGCGCCTCGGGATCCCAAGGGCTCGCCTCACGCGCGACACGCGCCGGCGTGGCATCGACTTTGTCCATGTCGGTGCCGAGCGGCAGGATGTTGAACAGCGCGTCAAAGAGCGCGTTGCAGACTTCCTGCACAAGATAGGTGGCGCCTGCGTAGCCCATGAAGGGCGTGCCGGTATGGCGCCGGATGATCGCTCCCGGAAAAGAAGCCGGGATGTACATCGCACGAGGTCCGAGCTCGGCCAGGTACATACGCTCGTTATAACTGCCGAATAGCACGAGGGGGGTTTTCTCGCGTACAGCTTGACGAACAGCCGCGTTGTCGGGCTTGACACCGGGCTGCCGCGCAAACGAGAACATGCACGGCAGACCGAGCTCGGATTCGAGGAAATGGCGCACACCACGCGCGTAGGTTTCGCTCGCCACAATAGCGAAACTCGCAGTGCCAAAGAAATCCTGCGTGACGGATCGCCACAGGTCCCACATTGGCTTGATGGTGGTGTGTTTTTCGCGCTCGATGAACGGCTCCGGGTCGAGACCCGTGAGCTCACCGAGTTTGCGTAAAAATCGTGTGGTGCTGTGCAAGCCGATCGGCGCCTGCAGATACGGACGTTCGAGCCCCTCGCACAGGAGCCGACCAAATTCGCGGTACATGCACACGTTCACGTCGGCGTCTGCAAGCTTGCCGATATCGGCGAGATGACTACCGAGCGGGAACGTCATGTTCACCTCGGCGCCGATCCCCTCGATCAGTCTGCGAATCTCCGCAAGATCTGACGGCATGTTGAACGTGCCATAGGCGGGCCCGATGATATTGACCCGCGGCTTCTCGCCGTCCTTGCGAACGCGAGCAGGAACTTTCTTGGGACCGAACTCGGTCCACAACCACCACATCGCCCGATTGGCACACTGCCATTGGTCTTCATCGATCGTGCGCGGCAGGAAACGCTTGATGCCTGTGCCCTCGGGTGTCACGCCGCCGCCGATCATCTCGGCGATCGACCCGGTGACGACCACGGCCGGCAGATTCGGATCGAGCACTTTGTGGGCGCGCTTCATCGCGCCTTCGGTGCCGTGCTGCCCGAGCTCTTCTTCTGCGAGACCCGTGACGACCACGGGCAGCTCGTGCGGCGGCAGCGCATCGGTGTAGTGCAGCACCGAAGTGACGGGCAGGTTCTCGCAACCGACCGGGCCGTCGATCACGACCTGCAGCCCTTTGATGGCCGTGAATACGTACACCGCACCCCAGTAGCCACCCGCGCGATCATGGTCGAGGACGAGCATCAGAGCATCTCCTCGGCTTTGCGCGCCTTCGCTTGTTTTTCGATTTTTCGTTTCCAGCTTTCGCGAAACTCGGGACGATGGACCGGCGTGCTCGGCCAGACTCCGGCATCGTCTCCCGAGCCGGTCTCGCCAAAGAATGCCTTCATCTCGTCGAATCGCGACTTGCCGGCGATCGCCGTATTGATGAGCTGCGCGAGCGAGCCCGCGCCGGCCGGACCCATGAGCGGCCGCGAGGAAATTAGATTCGTGAAATAGAGCGAGGGTGTCGCCTGCTGCTTCGCTTTTTGCACGACGGGCGTCGTGCCGATGGCGAGATCGGGTTCGAATTCGGCGAGTGCCGCGAGATCTTGCTCGAGCGAGGCACGGAACTGCACGTGCACGCCGCGCGCCTCGAGCCACTCGCGGTCCGCATCCGAAAAACGAGTACGCGGACACGCGGTACCGACATAGCGCAGATCGGCGCCACTCTCGACGAGCAAGCGCCCGACGAGCAACTCGGAGCCCTCGTAACCCGATAGCGTGATCCGTCCCTTGATCGGCGCCGCCGATAGCGCACCCCGAATGGCCGGCAGCACTCGATTCTTGGCGGCTTCGATCTTGTCGCGCGAGACGTTGCAGACTTCGCCGATCGCTTCGAGCCACGCTGCGGTGCCGTCGTGTCCGACGGGCGCGGAGCCGACGATCGACCGCCCTGCCGCTTCGAATTCGCGGAAGACGCTGGTGTAGAACGGATGGATCGCCGCCACCGCCGCGCAATCGAGCGCCGAGTACAGCTCGCGCCACTCGCGCGTCGGAACCACCTGCCCTGCGGCAAGACCCATCGGTTCGAGCATCATGCCGATGCCCACTGGGTCCGCCGGGAACACCTCGCCGACGAGCGAAATCGTCGGTTTTCCGGAACGTGCGGTTCGCGGCGCTTGTACCGGGCCGGTTTCCGCTTCGCCACGCGCGTAGCGCAACATCGCCCCGGCGAGCACGTCCTTCGCCTCGGCGTGGGTCGGAATACCGAACCCTGGCACATCGATGCCGATGATGCGGACACCGTTGATTTCTTTGGGCAACAACTGCAACGGCACGCCGGAGGCGGTCGGTACGCAGAGATTGGTGATGACGATGGCGTCATAGAGCGCCGGATCCGCCGTGCTGTGCACGGCGTCCCGGATGTCTTCGAACAACTTGCCCGTGACCAGCGTCTCGGAATTGAACGGCACATAGCCGACGGTGCGTCGCGCGCCGTAAAAATGCGAGGTGAACGTCAGCCCGTACACGCAGCACGCCGAACCCGACAGAATCGTCGCCGTACGCCGCATGCGCAGACCGACTCGAAGGCTGCCAAAGGCAGGACACATGCTCTGAGGCTGATCGTGCGGACCGGCCGGATAATCTTTGGCGTAGGCATCGAGTGTTGCGCTCTTGCCCGCTGCCGCTGCCGCGGCACGCATCGTTTCCTTGCCACCATGACATCCCGCGCCCGCCGCAGCACTCGACGGCGGGGAGTCGTAGACGACCTCCGCGCTGCTGTCGAATTCCGTGTTCAGGGCGTTCATGTCATCACACCGCGTCGTAAATCACTTCAAGTGAGGGCTTGCGAATCTGGGACATACCGCACATGTCCTCGAAGGTGGCGGGCTGCAGCTGGTAGCCGCGGCCGACGGCCTCACCCTTGAAAAGACCGAGCAGTTCGTCTTGCGATAGCGGCTTCGGACGCTGCGGCGGAGCTTCGGCGACATTGCGACCGAGCTCATCGAAGAGACCTGCCCACTCCGTGCCTGGGCGACCGATGATTTCGTAATTGGCGCTCTTGCGACGGATGTCTTCGTTCGCCGGAATCGCAGCGAGCACCGGAATGCCGGCAGCTTTCGCGAAGGCTTGTGCCTCGCCGGTGCCGTCGTCCTTGTTAATGACGAGACCCGCAACACCGACGTTGCCGCCGAGCTTGCGGAAGTACTCCACCGCCGAGCACACGTTGTTGGCAACGTAGAGCGATTGGAGATCGTTGCTGCCGACGACGATGACCTTCTGGCACATGTCGCGAGCGATCGGCAGGCCGAATCCACCGCAGACCACATCGCCCAGGAAATCGAGCAGGACGTAGTCGAAGCCCCAGTCGTGGAAGCCGAGTTTTTCCAGCGTTTCGAAGCCGTGGATGATGCCGCGCCCGCCGCAACCGCGACCGACCTCGGGACCCCCGAGCTCCATGGCGAAGACGCCATCCCGTTTGAAACAGACATCGCCGATCTCGACCTGCTCGCCGGCGAGCTTCTTGCGCGAGGAGGTTTCGATGATCGTCGGACAAGCGCGACCTCCGAACAGCAGCGACGTCGTGTCGCTCTTGGGATCGCAACCGATGAGCAGCACTTTCTTCCCTTGCTGCGCCATCATGTAACTGAGATTGGCGAGAGTGAAACTCTTGCCGATACCACCCTTGCCGTAGATCGCGATGATCTGCGTTTCTTTGGTCACGGCCGAGGGTTGCGGAGCAGCGGGCTCCACGGCAGCTTCGGCGCGCAAACTGCGCTTCAGCTTTTCGACGGGGATCGACACGGTATCGCCTGGCGGGGTCATGCAGCCTGCCTCCAATCGAGAATCATCTTGAGACACAGGGGATCGACGAACGCTTGTCGATACGCTTGGTCCGCCGCATTCGCCTCTCGGCGATGCGTGATCAAGCCTTCGAGCGACAAACGTCCCGCCGCGATCCATTGCAGCACTGCAGTCAAATCAGCGTCCTTCCACTCTGCGGCGACACGCAAACGCGCCTCCCGCATGAATGCAGTCGTGAAATCGAAACTCATGGGCTCGGTGTAGAAACCGGCAAGCACCACCTCGCCGCCCGGGGCGAGTCGTCCGATGAGCGAATCGAGAATGCGGGCATCGCCACTCACGTCGTACACCGCGCGATAGTCGCGACGCGTGTCGTCCTCGGGTGTACAGACGCGATATCCGTCAGCACCGGAGGTGCGTGCCGCATTTCGCTCCCACACCGTCGGCGCGGGCGCACCGCTGGCGATCGTGATCCGTGCCAGCAAACGACCGAGCACGCCATGACCCACGATCAATTGCGGCGCCTCGGCATGCGGAGCGGCCATTGCGTGACGAGCCGTCGCCGCGAGTGCGAGCAACACGGCGTGCTCACCCAAAGATTCGTCGATGAGCGTCGCTCGTGCAGCCGGAACGACGAGTCGGGAAGCGGCTCCGCCGAAGAGTCCGCGAACATCCCGGTAACAGCGGGCACCGGGAACGAACACACGCTCGCCCACTCGGCGATCACGAACGTTGCGACCGACCGCTTCGATACGGCCGACGGACTCGTAACCGGGCACCAAGGGATAACCCATGCCCGGAAACGACGGCATCTTCCCGGACCACAGCAAACGCTCGGTGCCGGTGCTGATTCCGCTCCACTCCGTCGACACGACGATGTCGTCGTCCGCAGGGCTTTGGAGGGCGAGCCGGTCCAGCGCCAAGCGCTCCGGTCCCTCTATCACCACCGCAAGAGTGTTCAGTCCCTGACCCATTCAGGCTCCTCGGCCTGTTTTTCCAACTGTCAGTCTACGCTTACGTTTTTAGGTGTCAATTAAATCGGACACTTTTGCAGAAAAAACTTGCCCGGGTCCGCCGGCGAAGGCGCCGTCCTCAAACGGTTTTTTCCGCGATCAGAACGCTCGTTTGCAGGGGGATTCGGGTCGGCAGGCGGCGAATGCGCGAAAAACCCGCTTTTTCGAGCATTCCGGTGAGCTCTTGGGCCGCCCTGGGGCGCCCACTGCCCATGGCCCAAAGGTAGATCCCGAAATAGGCGTCACCCATGCGCTCGGCACCCGATGTGCCGGCCAGGGGCTCGGCCACCAGCAGACGACCCCCGGCGGGAAGCGCCCGATGGGCCGCGCGCAGCAAGGTCTCGACGAGCGGGTCGTCATGGTCGTGGAGCACCCTTACGAGCGTGACGAGGTCGGCACCCTCGGGCAGGGTGTCGCGGGAAAAATCCCCACCGAACACGCGGACCCGATGACTCATGCCGCGCTCCTCGAAACGACGACGCGCCATCTCGGCGACACCCGGCAGATCGAAAAGCATCAACTCGAGCGTCGGTGCGCGTGTTCCGAGCGCCCGCAGAAAAGTGCCGTCGCCGCCGCCGACATCGAGCACACGTCGATGACCCGACACGTCGTAGGCATCGAGAATTTCTTCTGCGACGAGGCCCTGAGACGCGGCCATCAGTTGGGTGTAGTCGCGAGTTCCCTCGCCTGCGACCTGACCCGGAACGCTGGCGCTGGCGTATGGCCAATACTTTGACAAGGCCGTTGATCCTCGCGGCGCTCTGAGCATCGCGATGGGATCGACGAGATCCGCGTACAGCACGGCATGATGCTCGATCATGGCGAGCACGCCCGGATTCCCAAGCAGCGCCGCACCACGCCGCCCGAGTGCCCATGCCGATTCGCCGTGTTTGGTACAGGGATCGAGCAACTCGATGGCGCCGGCTGCGCGAAGCAGCGTCCGCGCCGCAGCCTCGGGCATTTCCATCGAGGCGATCAGAGAATGTTCGGACATCTCACCAACACGCAGACGCTCGAGCAGGCCGATCCGAACGCAGGCCAGTGCGATCTGTGAATAGGTAAACCCGGCAACGATATCGAACAGCTCGCGAGCTTCGCGACGCGCTCTTGCGCGGGTGAACGGGAATGCTGCGGCGGCACGCTGGAAGCGTGGGCTCATCAACAGGCGATTTCGCCAGTCACGCCACACGGCGGATACGCCCGGTCAGACTGCGCGCTGCAGCAACGACGCGGGCAACAAGCGCTGCGCCTCGAGATCGACGAGATCGCGCAGGAATTCTGCTCGGGGACACTCGGGAATCGATGCCGTCGCCTGTTCGATCAAGCACTGGAAATGTTTGACGGCACCCTGTACGCCCATCTCTGCGAGCGTCGTCGGTCGTCCAAGATCGGCGTCGCGGCCCGCGGGCTTGCCGAGCTCGTCGTCTGTTCCGAGTGCATCGCGAATATCGTCGGCAATCTGGTAAGCCTCACCGAGCGTCTCGCCGAGTACCCGCCACGGTGCCGGATCGGCACCCGCCGACAAGGCACCGCCCACGGTCGCGGCGATGAACAGCGCGCCGGTTTTCTGCCGTCGATATTCTTCGAGCGGTGTGGTCTCTTCGCATTCCCACGCCTGCCCCGCGACGATGCCGCCGGGCGCTCCGACCGCTCGCGTCAACGCGAGCACGAGATTCGGCAAACGCTCGGGTGAGTTCGCGAACGCACGGGCGACGTTTTGGAACGCGAGCACGATGAGTGCATCGCCGACGAGCAATGCGATCCGCTCATCGAAGGCGCGATGGACGGACGGTCTGTTGCGACGAACCTCGGCGTCGTCGAAGCACGGCAGGTCGTCATGGACGAGCGAGGCGCAGTGCAACAACTCGATGGAGGCCGCCGTAGCGATGGCAAGTGGTGATTGGGGCTCACCGCAACCGGCGGCAATGGCCAGGCACAGTCGGGGTCGGATGCGTGCCCCACCCGGGAAGACGGCGTAGCGGATCGCCGCAGCCAAACGAGGTGGACAACCGAGCGCATCGCACGAGGCGACGGCCGTCTCCAACGCCGATTCGATTCCCGATGCACCTTCCATTCGCGCCTCCGCGCTGCTGGGGTCGCCCGTCCGGATCGACTGGCAAACGTCAACCGCGATTGTCACACTAGCTCGTCATGGAATATAGACACCCCTCAGGGGTCAGTCAAACCGGCCCGAACTTCGCTACATCCGTCACCACCAATGGCTACAGCTGGTGGTATGTCGACGCCCTGAGCGACTGCGGGCGTCACGGTCTCACGGTCATCGCGATGCTCGGCTGCGTGTTTTCGCCTTGGTACGCCGCAGCGCGGCGCCGCGGCCCGACCGATCCTCTCGAGCACTCGGCGCTGAACGTCGTGCTCTATGGCGCCGCCGGTCGCCGATGGGCGCTCACCGAACGCGGCCGTCGCGATGTCGACCGGGATCATGATCACCTCGCCATCGGACCGAGCTCGCTCACCTGGGACGGCTCGCAACTGCAGATCGACGTCAATGAAATCACCTCGCCGTGGCCGAGCCGCCTTCGCGGTCGGATCACGGTGCGACCCTCGATTCTCTTGCACCAGGGATACCCCATCGACCGTCTCGCCCGACATCTGTGGACGCCGATCTCACCGTACTGCACCGTGGAGGCCGTCTTCGAACGACCCGCCCTCTCCTGGCGCGGCGTGGCCTATTTCGATTCGAACGAGGGCCGGGCGCCCCTCGAGGCGGATTTCGAGTCCTGGAACTGGTCACGGGCCTCGGCCGCCGATGCGAGCAGAATCTTTTACGACACGCGATGGCGCAGTGGTGGCGGTCGATCGATTTCATTGAGCATCGATTCGACTGGGCGCGTGAACACCCCGCCCGCACCGACGCAAAAGGCCCTGCCGTCGACCCTCTGGGGCATCCGACGCGAGACACGCTGCGATGCCGAAGCGATGCCTCGTCTCATCTCGACTTTCGAAAGCGGCCCTTTCTACTCCCGATCGCTGATCGAGACCCAGGCCGAAGGGCGCCAATGGACCGCTTTCCACGAAAGCGTTTCGCTGCAAAGATTTTCGAAGCGCTGGGTACAGTCGTTGTTGCCCGTTCGACTCCCTCGAAGACGAATTCGTCGCTAGCGCTCAGCCCGTGGCGGGCGAATCGCGATCGAGACGCTCGAGACGCTCGAATACACCCAGCACACGCGAGAGCTCACGCTCGAATAGAGTGCCGCCAGCAAGCGGATCGCCCGCGAGCCCTCTCGCCCGATCGTGACGCGCGATCGCCTCGAGCAGATAGTCCGCCTCGGGCAGCGTCGAATGCTCGACGATGTCGTTGCGACGGGTCGCCGCAATCAACGCTTCAGCAAGCAAAAACAATTTGCGACGTGCCGACACCACGGCACGCGATGACACGGAGTCCCCTCCCCGACGACTGACTTCTCGACCGATCGCCGCATACATCAGTCTCGCCGCATGGATCGCCGGTCGACATTCGACGGGAAGTTCGTCGATGCCCGCTGCCGCCCGTCGGTACAGTTGCTCAGCTTCCCCGATGAGACGATCGACGAGCGCGCCCAAACGCGGTTCAAACTTCGGCTCGCGCAACCACGCATCCGGATCGATACCCGCCTCGCGCAACCATTGCCGCGGCAAATAGAGGCGACCCATGCGTGCATCCTCACCGACATCTCGGGCGATATTGGAAAGCTGCATCGCCACGCCGAGATCGGCTGCGCGCGCCAACGCGCCTTGAGATCGCACGCCCATCAAGAGCGACATCATCACGCCCACCGTTCCGGCGACCCGAACACCGTATGCGCGAACCTCGGAAAGAGAGTCGTATGTTCGGGCCGTGGCATCCCAAGCAAATCCCTCGAGCAATGCGCCGGGCAGTTCCTGGGGAATGTGAAACTGCATCACGACCGCGGACAAGGCACGGTCGGCCGCGTTGTCGATGGGGACCCCGCGATAGGCCAAATCGAGACGCTGCTGCAGTGCCTCGAGCGCTCGCAACGGATCGTCCGAGCGATCGATGGCGTCGTCCGCTTCGCGACAGAACGCGTAGAGAGCGAGCGCCGAGCCTCGAATTCGCCGAGGCAGCAACAACGAAGCCGCGTGGAAGGTCTTGGATCCCACTCGAATCGAGGCCCTGCACGCTGCGAGATCAGCCGCCGAAGCGCGAAGATCGCGGCCGGCAATGCTCAACGGGCCCTGGTCGACGGCAATATTTGGAGGCGCGCTCACAGTCCCCTCACTCTACGACGTCGCGTTCGCCGCCGGCAAATGTCGCGAAATCGAGCATCGCCACTTCGCCGAACGTCATCCCTTTACGCGAGGCGAGCGCAATGATGTTCCAGGCCGTATAGGGCATACCGACGAAGGGCCAGGGGTCCGACGCCTTCCATGTGACCTCCCGAGCTTCGAGCAGGCAGCGCAGGTGGTGACGGAATCGCGACGTGAACACCGACTTTTGAGTCTCGGTGAGACAAGGGAAAAACTGCTGTGCCAAGCGCTCGGGGCGCAAGGTCGGTGCATCCGCCGTCGAAGGATCGAGCAGCGCACGCGCAAGCCCCGCGGGCTCGACGAAATGGATTCCGCTCGTTGCGCGCGGATTGCACTCGATTCCGTGGACCACACCTTGCTCGTCGATGATCAAATCGAAGGAGATGAATCCGTCCCAGTTCGTATGCGCGACGAAACGTCGGATCCACGCATCGACTTCGACCGGGATGTCGATGCGCTCGAAGCACACGGCCACCGTCCCCTGCATGATCGCCCCGCGATACAGCACCGTGCATCGCACATCGCCCGCTCGCGCGAGACTGAAACTGCTGACGAGTTGACCCTGCACGCGGCGCTGGATGATCGACGGCTCGGCAACATTCGGTAGCGCATCGCCGCGCAAAAAAAACCGTACGCCTCGCCCCGAACAGGAGGACACCGGCTTCACGACGTAATCGTGAGTTGCCGCCAAGGATTTCGCCTCGGTGGCACTCGTATCGGCGCTCTGTGGTGCCGTGACACCCGCCGCCCGGCACACTTCGATGAAGCGGGCCTTGTGATGCACCGCGAGAATCGACGCCTGCGGCATCGACACCACGCGGCAACCGGTCGGCAAGCGTCCATGCAAAGCCGATACGTGCACGATTTCCTCGGAGATCGGAATCACGAGATCGACGCCCTGCGCGATCACGAGCTCGCGCAGTTCTTCGAGATAGCGCGGTCCATCGACCGCCGGCGCCGTGACCACGAAACTTCGATCGACCGCTTTCGAAACGCCACTCAAATGTCGACGAAACGGCTCGGCCACGATCACTCGAACGCCCGCGCCATGCAGGGCTCTTGCGATATCGAGCGCCTTCGGCAGTCGTCCCAAGGTCAGCAAAGCCGTCGTCATGTCATCACTCGGACGCGCGTCGGACGACCCGCGCCATCAATTGCTGCTGGGGGCGGATGGTCAGGCGTGCGATCGGCCTGACCTTCGCCGCATCGATTACCTGGAGATCGTAACGACAGACGAGGCGCGCAAGAATCAACGTCGCTTCGAGCGTCGCAAAGCCCGCACCCACGCAGGTACGCGGCCCGAGTCCGAACGGCAGATAGGCCCCCGGAACGAGCTCATGCTCGCGCTCCGGCGAGAAGCGATCGGGATCGAAGGCGTGCGGATGACGCCAATGATCGCGATGTCGGTGAATCGTCCACGGCGAAACCATGATCATCGCGCCACGCTTCACCTTGTAGCGACCGATCGTCGCCGCTTCGGCGGCGACGCGCGGCATGAAGGGAATCGGCGGATAGAGCCGAAGGCTTTCGCGGAACACGTTACGAACGAACGTGAGTTTGCGGACGTGCTCGAGCGTCAACGGCTCCTCGCCGGCGATTGTCCTGACTTCCTCGCGAATGCGCTGCGCCAACGCGGGCTGCATCGAGATGATCAGAAACGCCCAAGTAAGCGAACTGGCCGTCGTTTCGTGTCCCGCGAGAAACATCACGCCGAGCTGGTCGAGCAGTTCTTTGCGAGTGAATCCCTCGCCCGTCTCGAGATCGCGAGCGGCGATGATCTCTGCCGCGATGTCATCCCAACTCAAGGGGCTATCGGCGATGTGGGTGTCGACGAGATCGCTCAAGTGACGGCGGATACGCTCGCAGGCCTCGAGCACGCTCGGTTGCTGCGGGATATTCGAAAACGGCGGATCAAAAATCAGACGGCGCAACTCGACCTGGGCGCACGTACGCTCGAAGACCGTGAAGGCCTCGAAAACGTCGATGGCAGTCTGCGACTTGAGCGAGGTCGAAAACACCGTGCGACAGATGATGTCGGCGGTCAGATGACTCATGGCGAGATCGAGCGAGAAGCGCTCACCGGTCGCCGCGGCAGCATCGAGTCGCGACTCGTACTCGTCGACCGCCGCGTTCATCGACGCGAAGGCCTTGCCGAGCCGCATATGCGAAAACGACGGCTCGATCATCTTGCGCTGACGTCGCCAGAC
>Ga0315902_10011285_pt1 | contig 11734 bp, 10 predicted proteins | sample LakEriMetagenome_9_FD_203523 | JGI IMG/M metagenome (GOLD analysis project Ga0315902, IMG submission 203523) | Freshwater fungal communities from buoy surface, Lake Erie, Ohio, United States - Buoy 12 MA117 | ecosystem: Environmental > Aquatic > Freshwater > Lake > Lake biofilm | place: USA... | reverse complement strand
CACCGGCGCTTCAAGACGCGGGTTGGCGCCGATCAGCAGGATCGCGTCGGCTTCGTCGATGCCGGCGATGGTGGAATTGAAGAGATAGGATTGACGCGCGCCGCCACCGATTTGCGCGCCATCAGCGCGGCAATCGGTGTTTGGTGAGCCCAGCGCACGGAAGAGATCGAGCGTGGCCTTCATGCTCTCAGCACAGGCAAGATCGCCAGCGATTGCGCCGATTTTTTTCGCATCGCCCGAGAGCGCCTTGGCTGTCGCTTCAAGCGCCTCGGCCCAGGTGGCTGCGCGGAGCTTGCCGTTTTCGCGGATGTAGGGGCGGTCGAGACGTTGGCGCGACAGGCCGTCTTCGGCATAGCGCGTCTTGTCGGAAATCCATTCCTCGTTCACGCCCTCGTTCACGCGCGGCAGCACGCGCAGCACTGCATCGCCGCGCGCATCGACGCGGATGTTGGAGCCAAGCGCATCCATCACATCGATGGTCTCGGTCTTGGTTAGCTCCCAGGGCCGCGCATTGAAGGCGTAGGGCTTTGAGGTGAGCGCACCGACCGGACACAGATCAATCACGTTGGCCGAAAGCTCGCTGGTGAGCGAGGCTTCCAGATACGTGGTGATTTCCATGTCCTCGCCGCGGCCGGTGGCGCCCAATTCGGACACGCCCGCGACCTCAGTGACGAAGCGAACGCAGCGCGTGCATTGAATGCAGCGCGTCATCACCGTCTTCACCAGCGGGCCCATGAACTTTTCTTCGACCGCGCGCTTGTTTTCATCGAAGCGCGAACCGCCGCGACCGTAGGCGACGGATTGGTCTTGCAGGTCGCACTCGCCGCCCTGGTCGCAGATCGGGCAATCGAGCGGGTGATTGATGAGCAGAAACTCCATCACGCCCTTGCGCGCTTTATCGACGGTGGCGCTGTTGGTGACGAGTTCGTTGAGCTTGTCGTCGCGCGGCGGCGGCAGATCTTTTACCTGCTGCGCGCAAGAAGCGACCGGCTTCGGCCCGGATTTACCGCCGACCTTCACCTCGATGAGGCACATGCGGCAATTGCCTGCAATCGACAGGCGCTCGTGATAACAAAAGCGCGGAATCTCAGCGCCCGCAGCCTCGCAGGCCTGCAGCAACGTGTATTCGGGAGGTACGTCGACTTCAGCACCGTCGACGAGAATCTTCGTCATTTCAGAGGCCCGTTTCGCGGACGCGCATGGACGATTTATTGCCTCGCCGCAAGGGGGCGAAACGTCCGCATTCAGAGCCGTTTTTTGCGAACGATTCTCATGCGTTCCATCGCCGCCGAAACGACCCGCGCGAATGTTCCGTTTCACTGCGTAAACCCCGGACCGAACTGCGACTTTGCCGGAACGGACGGCGCCGAAACGGGTTGGTGACGCACGCCCGGGCAACCAAGGAGCTTAGCCATGGCGAACCAACAACAGCCGAACCAGGAACGCGAACGCCAAGCGCAACCGGGTCGGCCAGATCAGGCCAACCCAATGCCGGACCAAGAGCGTCCAGAACACGATCAAGAACGCGGCGACAAGAATCGCGACGGCGACAAGAAGATCCCGCACGAGGCGACGATAGATATGAGCCGAAGCGCTGCAGCGCAGGGGGCGGCGCGCTGAAGAACCGCGCCGTTTTCGCGTGCAAATGTTACCGCGCCGGCAATTGCTGCTAACGTCGCCTTCACCCTGTTCGTCCGCCCGATTTTTAACCGCGTGCGTGAGATAAGCACGGTCTGAAATTTTGGCAGACCATGAACGTTATCCCTTTTCGCCCCCGTTCGCAGCCCGAGGCTGAACCACTCGCCTTCGCTATTGGCGCGCGCGTTGACCTGCGCATCGGCGCGCTCGCGGCCGGCGTCGTGCGCCCACGCGGGCAAGCCGAAGACCTCTATTCCTTCTCCAACCTGGCGCGCACGCTGCGTGGCGCGCGCATGGCCTGGCGCGAGCGCGGCGCTCACGCACCCCTCGTGCTCGCGATCGCGCCCGAAGCACAAAATTCACTGGAAGCGGACCTGCTGAGCGAAGCTGCCTTCGAGGCAGGTTGCACACACCACATGATCGGCTTTGAGCTCAACGAGCGCGAAATCGTCAGCGCCGGCCCTGCTCTGCCGGAGGGTCTGCGCGCGCGTGGCTGGAACGTGCTGTTGCGCGGCGATCGCGATTGCCCGCTGCCGTTCGGCGCGCGCGCCCGCGCACTCTATAACGAGATCGTGGTCGACGTGCCGGACACCCCGGACCCGTTCCTCGCGTTAGAGAACGGCGACCGCACCCCGCTTGGCCGCCGCATCCTCGCAGCGCGCGAAGCGGGCCTAACGATCACGGCCGAGAGTGTGCGCTGCGCTGCGCAAGCGCGCATTCTGGCGATTGCTGGATTTGATCGTGGCGGCGGCCCGTTGGCTGAAGCCGGCCTGCGTTAAATCGCTGCCGCGCGTTCGTGCTGCAAGCCAGACGCGTCCAATTTTTCCAATAGATAATCGAGGTCGTCCTTCGGGACTGATTGGAACAGCGTAAGCGTGCGCTCCAGCATGCGCTTGCGGAACGTGATGCGGTCGCGCGCAGCGCCTTCACGCTCGATGCCGTGATAGACGTCAATTGCCGCACGGATCGATGCAAACAAACGTGGCGGCAGGCCTGCGCGCTCACATGCCGATTTCAAGCCAAGCGGCCCGCTATCGTGCATCATCAACCACATGCGCTGATGCGACATGCCAGCGAGCTCCGCCATCGCGTGCTCGACGAAATCCATCTGCCCCAGGCACAGCGCACGCATCAGGATCGATGGCGTCAGGCGGCCGTTCAGATTCAATTGCTGAACGAAGCGCGGCAAATCGCTTTGCCGGATCGCCTGCTCGACAATATCGAGGGTAGCGCGTTCGCGTGACGCCATGGAAAGGTCGATCGCGATTTGCGGCGGCAATTCGTGATTGTTGACGAGGTGATCGAAGAGTTCGCCTGTCACCATCGAGACAAGCTTTTCGGTGACGCCCACCGGCAGCGCGCTCCGGCGCACCATCGCCTGCATGATGTTGGATGTGCCCGCGAAGCGATAGAGCGTGGTGTCGAGCCCCTCTTCGTTGAACAGCGCGTTGTCGTTCGCAAGCGCGCGCTCCACAGCTTCAGTTACGGCGTACTCCGCGATCGCACCGGTAACCGCCGTGGACAGATGCTCACGACTAGCAACCGCCACCTGTTTCGAGGGTGGGTACGCACGAATGATCTCGACCAAGTCCGCATCGGTCAGCACCGGTGAGTTCATGATCACCGGCAACGCGATCGTATCGATGTCTTGCGCCAGCTTGTTGGCGATGTCGCGCGGCAGGCGCGGCGAATTCTTGAGCGCAACGGCCAAAGCGCGACGCACCAGCACGGCGGCGTCAGCGGCCATGATCGCGATGATGCTTTCCGCGTGCCTGCGTTCCTCAACGGAAAGGTCGGCTTCATCAATGCAGCGACAGAGCTTATGGGCGGCCTGGGCGCGATCGTCGATCGTCGGCCCCTTGATCAAGGTGCGAATATCGCTCTCGGTCAGGTGAGCGCGCATGGTGACGACGGACATTGCAAGCCTCTGACAAGTCACAGGTCCAGCAGCCGACTCTGGCCGCACCCGCAGAAACACCCTTGATCCCATCCCTTAACGAAAGCTTGATTGAACCAACAACAAGGGAGGCGTCACGTGCTCGAAGGGCTAAAGATCGTTGAGTACGCCACCTACGTGGCCGCCCCCGGCGCTGCCGGCATCATGACCGATTGGGGCGCGGAGGTGATAAAGGTCGAACCGCCCAGCGGCGACCCGATCCGGCTCTTCTTTTCATCCCTTGGTGTCGATGCCGAAACCAATCCGATCTTCGAGATGGATAATCGCGGCAAGCGCGGCATCGTGTTGGACACAACCAAGCCCGAAGGACGCGACGCACTGCTGAAGCTGATCGATCGCGCCGACATCTTTATCACCAATGTGCGCCCGGGTGGTTTGAAGCGCGCGGGGCTGGCGCCGGAGACGGTGCTGCAACGCTGCCCGCGCCTTATCTACGCAACGCTCACTGGTTACGGGTTGGAAGGCCCCGACGCGGATCGTCCCGGCATGGACGCCGCCGCGTTTTGGGCGCGCTCTGGTTTGGCGGCGATGTTTCGCCCCAAGGGCGGCGAGCCGGTGCAATTACGGACGGCTCTTGGCGATCACGTTGCGTCGCTGGCCATTGTCGCGGGCGTGCTTGCGGCCGTGCATGAGCGCAACGCAACAGGCAAGGGTCGCTTGATCGACGCATCGCTTTTGCGCACGGCGCACTATGTCGGCGGCAGCGATCTTTCGATCCAGCACACGCGCGGCCGCGTCGCGTCCAATCGCCCACGCAACGCTGCACCCAATCCGCTCGTGAATCCCTTCCGCACCAGCGACGACCGTTGGATCAGTCTGCTCATGCGCCAAGGCGATGGCGATTGGCCGAAGATCGCTCGTCTGCTCGGGATCGAGCACCTCGTCAAAGATCCTCGCTTTGCCACAAGCCGCGCACGGCGGGAAAACGCAGCCGAACTGGTGCCGTTGTTGGACGACGCGTTCGCCAAGCTTGACTACGCGCAAGCCGCAGCAGCGCTTGATGGCGAGCAAATGGTGTGGGCGCCCATCCTGTCGCCCGCCGAAGCGATTAGCGATCCCCAGGCCATTGCCGCAGGTTGCGTGGTGCAAACGCCGACACATGAGGGCGGCGTGTTCAATGCGCCCGCATCGCCGGTGCGCTTCCCGGGCGCGGACGACGGACCCAAAGGCCCCGCGCCGCGCTTTGGCGAACACACGCGCGCTGTTCTTACGGAGCTTGGCTATTCGCAGGCTGAGATCGCTGCGTTGTACGCGAGCGGTGCGGCGGCTTAGTCGCGACTGGCGCGCGTGTAGGCGGCGAGCGCGCGTAAGGGATCTTGCGTTTCATGCTCGTCGCCAGTTGTGCGCAGCAACGGGAGCAGCGCCATATTGAAGAGCGCCTGCGCCAAGGCCGGCGACATCATCTCGCTCTCGTCGCGGCCATATTCGATGCGCCCGCGACCCGCCACGCCCATGCTGGCGTCTGCATCGAGCGATAGACGATCAAGCAAGCCTTGCGCAGAGCGCGGTTCACCATTGGTATAGAACAAGCCGCGATTGGCCGCCGCCTCGCGCGGGAAAATCGCGGCTGCACTTGGCGCGCCTTGCTGCGCGGCCTCGATCAAGCGAATGGCGCCGCCCGAGCCCATCACGTGCGCGGCGTAGAGCTCGCCAGCATTTGGCGCACGACCCAAGCGCGCTTGCAGCGTGTTGGCGTTCTCGCGCGCGAGTTCGGCGGCCATGCGCGCTGAGAGTTCCGGATCATTGCGCAGCGCCAAGATATCGCGACGCGTCGCCGCGTCAGCACCATTGCTCAACGCCGCCGCTTGGCGCCCCAGCCCATGGTCGGCGCCATGGCGACGCACCATGTCGAGCCAGGTGCTGTCGATGAATTGGAAGAGCCCGGTCGCGCTTGATGTCGCCGCGCGTGCGTTGGGATTCATCGCGCTTTCACGGCGCGCGGTTTGGACCAAGAGCGAGAAATTGACGCCCGTCGCGTCCGCCGCACGGCGGATCGCATTGTGCACGGCATCCTGGCCAAGGGGCGCGATCGGATCGCTCATGGGCTCTCCCGTCCGCCGATTTGGTAAATCACGCGTTAACCAATGTTGCGGCGGCGTATCCATCCCATTCGATACGGAAACAGAATGAAGCCGGCCAGGATGGTGATCAGCGCTGTGAGCGACGACACGATCAAAAGTCCCGTGTTGAAATTCTCATGGTCGCGCCAATCCATAATGTGCAGCGCCCAGAGCGCATCATAGACCCGCCATAGGTCCGAACGCCGTGCGGCAACGCGACCGGTATCGGCGGCGACGTAAACTGCAAGGCCCTCCGCATCGTCGAAAGCAATGCGCCATGCCGGCAACGGACCGCGATATTCCGTGCTCTCCTCGGTGACGAGCCGCGCTTGGCGCACGCCCGGCGCATCTGCGACGTAGGTCTGCGCTATCAATTTCGCGGCTTCCACGCTCAGCGGCGAGACAACGCGCCAATCGTCGAGATCAATCAAGATCGGCCGATGCTCCGCGAATTCCGCGAGCGCCACGGGACGGCCGGCAACATCCTGCTCGAAGGTTACGCGCGTTGGCGGCTCTGGAAGAAGTGCTGCGACCTCCGCTGGCGAGCGCGTCGTCAACGCCACTGGCGCGGCGTGTGGAGCAGCGATGCGATGCTCGCTCCGCACCTGCTCGATCGGATAGATCGCAAAGAAGAGCCCGGAGCTCACCCAAAATAGCATCTGCACGCCGACAATCAGCGCCAGCCATTTGTGCACCCAGGAGGCAGCGGCCGCGAGTTTCATCAATAGCTCTTCGGCAGGCCCAGCACACGTTCCGCGATGAAGTTCAAAATCATCTCGCGGCTCACCGGCGCGATGCGGGCGATCATGGATTCGCGGAAATAGCGCTCGACGAAATATTCCTTCGCATAGCCCATGCCGCCATGTGCGAGCACTGAAGCTTCGCAGGCATGGAAGCCAGCTTCGGCGCCCAGATATTTCGCGGCGTTGGCTTCCGCGCCGCAATCCTTGCCGGCGTCGTAGAGCGCAGCGGCTTTAAACGCGAGCAAATTCGCGGCTTCCAACTCCGCCCACGATTTCGCGAGCGGGTGCTGGATGCCTTGGTTCTGACCGATCGGGCGGCCGAACACGACGCGCTCTTTCGCGTATTGCGCCGCGCGCTTCAGCGCCGCGCGCCCAAGGCCAATCGCTTCTGCGGCAAACAACACACGCTCCGGATTGAGGCCTGAAAGCAGAATTTTGAAGCCCGCTCCCTCTTCGCCGATCAGCTCGGCATTCGTGACTTCGAGGTCTTCGATGAAGAGCGTGTTGCACTCCACGGCCTTGCGACCCATTTTCGGGATCGGTTGCGCTTCGATCTTGCTGCGATCGAAATCGGCATAGAAAAGCGAGAGCCCTTCAGTCGGCCGCTTCACCTGATCTTTCGGCGTCGTACGCGCAATGATCAAAATCTTGTTCGCGCGCTGCGCGTTCGTCGTCCAAATCTTGCGGCCGTTGATCCGGTAGCCGGTGTTTGTCCGCTCGGCCTTGGTTTCGAGGCTTGCCGTATCGAGACCAGAATTGGGCTCCGTCACGGCGAAGCAAGCCTTGTCCGTGCCGTCCATCGCCGGCGGCAAGAAGCGCGCTTGCTGGTCTTCGGCGCCAAACTTCACGATCGGCATCAGGCCGAAAATATTGAGATGGATCGCACTCGCGCCCGAGAAACCAGCGCCGGACTGCGCCACCGTTTGCATCATCAGCGCGGCTTCGCTGAGCCCAAGCCCTGCGCCGCCGAAACGCTCCGGCATAGCCACGCCCAGCCAGCCACCCGCGGCGATGTCAGCGACGAATTCCTCCGGAAATGCTCCGGTCTCGTCGGTCTTCAGCCAATAATGATCGTCGTATTTGGCGCAGATTTTCTGGATCGCTTCTTGGATCGCGGCCTGCGCTTGCGTGGGTTCAATGCCGATGGTCATGGCGCCTCAAATCTCGATGGCGCGAGGGCCGCCCAAGCGGGCTCGATCTCGCGGCCGAATACGTACGCACTAATGATCTCTGCCGTCAGCGGCGCCAAGAGCCAGCCGTTACGTGAATGCCCCGCGGCGACCAAAACATCGCCCGACGGCCCGATCATCGGCCAGCCATCCGGCGACATCGGGCGAATGCCGGCCCAAGCGCGGCCCTCGGCCTTCACTTCGCCCGGCAACAGCGCGCGCGCCGCATCGAGCAGGGCATCCACCTTGCTCTCATCGACGTGGCGATCGTAGCGGCCCGGCTCCAGTGTCGCGCCGATCACCACGTCTTCGCGGCGGCGCACCATGTAGAAATCGGGCGCATGCAGGTTAGGCCCGAGCGCCGCATCCGTCTCCACCCCAACCACGTGCCCCTTAGCAGGCCGCACGTGCTTCAGCGCGGGCGCCGCACGCATCAATTTCTCGGTCGCCCACACACCCGGCGCCAGCACAACCGCATCACCTTCATAGACGCGATTGTCATGCGTCATCACAGCGCTCTCGGTGACGTTCTCGACGTCGCGATGATATTCGATCACCACGCCCATCGCACGCGCCTGCATCGCAAGCCCCGTGAGTACGCGCTGTGGATCAGCCGTGCCTTCGTCGCCAACAAAGACGGCGCTCTCCAACTTTTTCGCGAAGCCCAGTCGCTTGCGCGCCTGCCCGGCATTGAGCGCGCTAACATCAAGACCCAGGCGCTGCGCGTTGCGGATAAAGCTCTGCGCGTCGTCCGCGCTCGTGCGCACGTGCACGCCGCCATCAAAGCGTACGCCATCGGCCCATTCGGCGCCCGGTTGAAACTCACGCCAGAGCCCCAGCGATTCAATCGCGAGCTGCTCGTGCGGCGAAGGCACAGCGTCCAACACGGCCAACATGCCGGCGGCCGCGGCCGACGCAATCGGTCCGAACGGCGACGGATGTTCAGCTTCGGACTCAAGCAGCGTCACCTGCGCGCCAGCGATCCGCAGCCGCACGGCGCAGAACAAGCCAATGACGCCGCTGCCGACGATGACGACCTTTTTCATGGCGTCTCATGTCCACCCTGGGGCGGAGGCGCGCAAGGCCGGTGCGGCAGCCGGTCGCGTGAAATCGCGCTTAGCACTTCTTCGGTTTCGCCTCTGCGGCGACCGCACCGCTGACAGCGACGATGGCTTCAAGCCCAGCGATCAAAAGTGCTTCCGGCGCAACAGCGCGGCCTGTGAATTTTGAGAGCTTCGCTGCGGCAGCTGCAAGCTTAGCCCAATGCTTCGCCTCAATCCGCACCGTCTTGAATGCCGGCGCTTTCGCCTTGCGCGGCGCGCCAGCCTTGGCGCTCTTGCGCACCGCCGCGATCGCCGCCTTCATATTGTCGACGTGCGCGCGGTCTTTATCCTTCTCCATTTCGGAGAGCTGTGCGTATCGCTTGAACAGCGCCTTGTCCAAGCTCTTGTCGTGCTTGTTGCGCGCGATCCAGGCTTTGTGCACTTCGATCGACGCGGCTTCGCGGTCGTTCGGGAATTTCATCACCGCCGCGTACGCATCACGCGCGGCGATCTTGTTGTCGGCCTTCGCGTTAGGGTGCAGCTTCGACCATGGTTGATTGATATCAACCATAACCCCACCGCGCGTGCGCATGCGCGGCTGGCCCTTTTGCTCAGGATTGGTTTTCAAGAGCTGCTTACGCCACGCATCGTGCGAACGGCCGGCGAAATAATCGACCGCCGCTTCCATGCGCGGATCGGCTTTCTTGGTTTGCTTTTTCTCAAGCGCGGCCATCGGCGGACCTTAACAGAAACTCGTAAGGCGATCGTTAGCTCGTGCGCCATTCGGCAAGATCGAATTTCGGATCGGGATAGGTCGCATCCACATAGGTCCTGCCCGCCGCGATGCCGACTTCCAGCAATAGCTCCATATTGGCCTTCTTGCCGTTGTCCATCAGATCGAGCCCTTCCAGCGTGATGGCGTCGAGCTCGCGGCCCAACATGCGCTCAAGTGTGGTCATCGGCGGCACGGGATCGCTGCGCTTTTTGGCGCGCGGCTTGGTCTCCAGCGTTACATCCATGCGCTGGTAGTCGAGCAGCGGCTCGCCTGTGATGCAGACGCCGTTCATATCGCCGATCTCGGAATTGATGCGCCACGGTTTGCGCGGGTTCGAGAACGCCTGCATCAGCATCACGCCCTGTAGCTGCGTGTCGTAAACCATCGCACGCAAAGCATGGACGCCGCGCAGGCCCGGCGGGAGACCTTGGAAGGCTTTCCCGTCCACCGTCGGGCGGCGCATGCCGGTGCCGCAGGATGTCATCATCAGATTGTCCGCGCCGGACTTCCAACCGAACTTGTAGGACGGCTCCAGCGCCAACATGAAAAGTTGCAGACTCGGATTGTTATTGGCGCTCACCGCGCCATCGACGAAGAAGCCCTTCTGGATCGGCCGACGCTTCTCGTCGAACTCAACGTCGATTGTGATCTCATCGAAGAATGTGGGCGCGGCAGCACTTGCGAGCACGAGATCAGACAAGCGGTAGCGCTTGTTGGGAAAGACCCCGCCTTCCGCTGGCGGGTCGTAGAACACCCCGAGCGGGTGATTGGTGACCACCCAAGCGGAGCCGGTGTCGATGCGCTTGGCATGGATTGCGAGACCCGTCTTAATGTCCTGCGACCCAAGCGTCTTGGTCGAGAGCACCGATTGCAGCGCGCGCCGCAATTTCTTCGACTCGAACTTCGATTGCAAAAAGACGCCGTCGCCGGCCGTCTTGCCGAACACCTCCGGGCCAAGCTTCATATAGAGCTCGATCATCTCATCGATGCTGAGGCCCAGTGACAATCCCGAGGCAATGATCGCGCCCGTCGAGGTGCCGCCAATCAGATCGTAATAATCGCAGAGCCGAAATGCAGGATCATCACCGGCGCGACGACGTAATTCGTCCTCCAGCGGCTTCAACATGCCCAGCGTCAGCACGCCTTTCACGCCACCGCCATCGAGCGACAGAATGCGTTTGGCCCCGGTGTCGGGCGATAAGTGCTCGAACAGCGTTTTGGCCATTGGTCCCCTCGAGCCCTTTGTAGCCGTCCCGGCGGATCAAAAGAAGGCCAAGCTGGCCGGATCGCGTCCAAGGTGGATCGCCCGGAACTCCCCCGCCAGGAAAAGCCCGCCGGCGACGAAAATCGACCGCCCATGCGCCTTCGAAAGCGCCATTTGGCGGGCGTCGGTCACGGATTCCGCGATGATTATTTCAGCGCCGGCGTTCGCCGCCGAGGCGTATGCCGCGATCTCGGCCGGGCTCGCGCCTTTGTGGCGGGCGGCGGCGCAGATAATTGTGGAGAAACCGGGCGCGAGCGCTGCGATCAGCTCACGCGCATTTTTGTCGTGCGAAGCGCCGCAAACGAGCACGCCGGGCGGCGCCATCGCGGCAAAACCTTCGCGCGCGGCGCGGACACCGGCCGGCGTGTGGCCCACATCGATGACGATGAGCGGATCATGGTTGATCGCCTCCAGCCGCCCAGGCCAGCGCGTGGACGCAAGCGCTTGCACCGCCTCATCGTCGGATATGTCACAGACATCACGGGCGAGCTTCAATGCAAGCGCCAGATTTTTCTTCTGGTGGACGCCGGGCAACGGCGCGGCAAGCGGGGCCTCGCTAGTCCATTCCGAGCGCACGCCACGCGCGGCGCAATGGGCATCGATCGCCGCGCGCTCGTGTGCACAGCTTTCGCTGACGAACACGGTCGCTCTAGACGGCGCAGCATCGAGCTTATCGCGCGCAATCTCCGCCAAGGTGTCGCCGAGCAGGTCCGTGTGCTCAAGATCGAGCGACGAGAGGGCCAGGCGTCGCGCTTCGATAAGACGGACTGGATCAGAGCGCCCGCCGATGCCAGCCTCCCAAACCGTGTGTGCGCACCCACGCGCCGCGAACCAATCTGCCGCGATCAGAAACAGAAACTCAAATCCGCCAAGACTGGCGGTTTCGCCCGATGCATCGACCGCCGCGACCACGCGCTCCCAATGCCGGCCTAGCTCAAGGTCGGAAATATCCTCGCCATCAATGCGAAAGCGCTCATTCAAATCGAACAGATGCGGCGAGGTGAAAAGCCCGACTGGCCCGCCCACGCGTTGCAGCAGCGCCGAACACATCGCCGCCGTCGACCCCTTGCCATTGGAGCCTACGG
>Ga0315902_10011278_pt1 | contig 11737 bp, 9 predicted proteins | sample LakEriMetagenome_9_FD_203523 | JGI IMG/M metagenome (GOLD analysis project Ga0315902, IMG submission 203523) | Freshwater fungal communities from buoy surface, Lake Erie, Ohio, United States - Buoy 12 MA117 | ecosystem: Environmental > Aquatic > Freshwater > Lake > Lake biofilm | place: USA... | reverse complement strand
ACTTTGAAAATGATGTCGCATTCAAAAATTTCCTTCGTTGAGTAACAAATTTCTGCTCCTGCTTCGCTGTATTCGTTGTCCGAGAAATTAGCTCCCTCCCCACTGTTGGTCTCAATTTTTACACGATGCCCGTTGGAAACCAATAGGGAAACCGCCTCAGGTACGAGGGCAACACGTCGTTCTTGAAAAGAAGTTTCTTTCGGAATACCGATATACAAGCTGCCTTTTTTGCGCGCAATTTCAAGCATTTCCTCTTTTGGAAGTAAGCTACCTTGTTCAATGAGTTTTTTTAGCACAATAGGATCTGTAATCATACTTTCACAGAAATGGTTCTCGACAAATCTTTATTTATACGAATATACACCCAAATACAATTCGATGGTAACAGCGCTTGAATTTTTTCCGGCCATTCAATAAAACAATACCTTCCTTGTTCGAAATAATCCCCCATTCCCAAATCCAGTGCTTCCTCCTCACTTGAAATTCGGTACATGTCCATGTGAAATACAGGATTCGAGGCTTTGTCCTTGTAGGTCAAAACAAGCGGATAGGTCGGGGATCCTTCGGGTGAGTCAATCCCTAGGTGTTTCAAGACTTCCGTTATAAAGGTTGTTTTTCCTGCCCCCATATCTGACGGGAAGGCAAAATAGCGGTAATCACCAAAATGTTGCAGAAAGGCTGAAGCGACCTCCGGAAGGTTTTCGAGTCCTTTTACTTGCCATGATGTCATACGTTTACCTATTTTTTTGGAGACATCACAATGAACGGTATCAATAACTCCTCAAGCGAAACGCCCCCATGCTGAAAGGTGTTCCCATAATAATTGACGTAGTAATTGTAATTATTCGGATAAACGAAAAAATCACCAGATCGTGTAAAAATATACTCGGAAGACAACCTCCCGGAAGGGAGAAAAGCGCTTGCTGGATCTGCGATGCGGAATACTTCTTTTGGGTTATAACTCAACCCTCTACCGACCTTATACCTTAAATTGGAATTTACATTTCGTTCACCAACCACTTTGACGGGATCAGTAACTCGTATCGTTCCGTGATCGGTGGTAACAATCAATTGCGCACCCATCTCACTGATTTTTTTCACCATATCATGCAAAGGAGAATGTTCAAACCAAGAGATTGTCAACGAGCGATAAGCAGCCTCATCGTCGGCAAGTTCCCTTATGACCTCCATTTCTGTTCTGGCGTGAGATAGCATGTCCACAAAATTGTACACGATGACGTTCAATTCATTATTTTTCAATTGACTAAATTGATCGAGCAATTTTTTACCCGCATCGTAATTGGTTATTTTATGGTACGACCATTTTACTTGCTTTCCAAGTCGTTTCAAATTCGCCTCTAGGAATTCTGCCTCGTGCATATTTTTACCGCCTTCGTCCTCCTCGCTTTTCCAAAGGGAAGGAAATCGTTTGGCAATTTCACTCGGTAATAAGCCTGCGAAAAAAGCATTACGCGCATAATGAGTTGCTGTTGGTAAAATCGAATACACCATTTCTTCCTGCTCCACGTGAAAAGATTTATTGAAGTGAGGTTCAAGCACTTTCCATTGGTCGAATCGCAAGTTATCAATCACTAACAAAAACACTTGTTTTGTTCCAATGACCGGAGCAATTTTATTTTTGATCAATGTATGAATCATTTGCGGAGGGTCTTCGTGTCCAGCTAGCCAGTCCTCGTAATTGTTCTCAATAAACCTTGCAAACAACTGATTGGCCTCTTTCTTTTGCATCGAAAGAATTTCCTTCATACCACTTTCTTCCAATCCTTCCAATTCGAGTTCCCAGTAAATCAATTTGCGGTACAAATCAGCCCATTCTTCGGCGTCCATACGGCTGTTCAATTGCATCGCCAATTGCCTGAACTCCTGTTGGTAAACCGAGTTGGTCTTTTGAGAAACCAGTTTTGATTGGTCCAGGTTTTTCTTTAAACACGATAAGATTTGATTTGGATTCACAGGTTTTATGAGGTAATCCGCTATTTTGCTGCCAATGGCCTCTTCCATGATATGTTCCTCTTCGCTTTTGGTAATCATGACCACCGGAACATAGGGTTTTGCTTCTTTGATTCGAGACAAAGCTTCCAATCCGGAAATACCCGGCATATTTTCGTCTAGAAAAACGATATCATAGGACTGCGCATTGCTTTTTTCCACCGCCTCCGAGCCGTTATTGACAGCATCCACTTCGTATCCTTTTTCCTGTAAAAAAAGAATGTGTGGTTTCAATAAATCTATCTCGTCGTCAGCCCATAATATTTTACCCTGCATGTAGTTGATTTTTTTAATTTTGACAATGTTTAAAATTACAGATTTGCCTGCGAACAGCAATAAAATCAATAAAAAGAAAATCATTAACGACCCGGTATATGGATTTATTTCCATCCCCGACCCGATTATTTTTGATTTGATTCAACATCCTTATGTCCAACGGCTCAGGCGCATTATGCAATTGGGACTTAGCCACCTTGTATACCCCGGGGCACTTCACACCCGTTTTCACCACGCTATCGGAGCAATGCACCTAATGACACAGGCTGTTGCTACCATTCGCCGGAAAGGACATGAAATTACCGACGACGAGGAAAGAGCGGTACTTATCGCCATTTTGTTACATGACCTGGGACACGGTCCATTCAGCCATGCACTCGAACACGACATTGTTCAGGGAATCTCGCACGAAGAAATCACCGTTCATTTTTTGGATAAATTAGCGGAGGAATTTGGGGATGACTTGCGACTGGCGAAATTGATTTTTAAAAACAACTACAGAAAGCACTTTTTACATCAACTGGTTTCAAGTCAACTGGATATGGATCGCCTCGATTACCTAAACCGCGACAGCTTCTATACAGGCGTAAGTGAAGGTGTGGTTGGATCAGATCGCCTTATTGACATGTTAAACGTGCACAACGACGAATTGGTGCTAGAAGAAAAAGGTATATATTCGGTTGAAAAGTTTTTAGTAGCGCGACGTATCATGTACTGGCAGGTGTACCTGCACAAAACCGTCGTTTCCGCAGAAAATATGTTGATTCAAGTGCTTCGTCGGGCTAGAACGCTGCTTGCTCAGGGAGAAGAAGTATTCATGAATCCTATCTTGCATTATTTCATGAATGGAACCATTCAAGGTGATGATTTTACCCATAACCCTGAATGCCTGCATGCCTTTGCACAGCTTGATGACTTCGACATTATGTCAGCCATTAAAGTTTGGCAAACGCATCCAGATGCCATTCTATCGGACTTATCGAAGCGCTTGGTGAACCGTCAACTCTTTAAAATTGAAGTTTCGAGAGAGCCGTTCAGTCAACAACGCATTGACTTAGAACGTGAACTGGTTAGGTCAACCTTAAAAATCGAAGAGGAAAACCTTCATCACTTTGTATTTACCGATGTTTTGAGAAACAATGCCTACAGCCAACACAAACAAAACATCAATTTATTGATGAAGAACGGTGAAATCATCGACCTAGCTAAAGCTTCGGACAACCTCAACATTTCGGCGCTTTCAAGTCCGGTTGAAAAGTATTTCTTGTGCTTTCCTTCCTATTGATAACAAACTACTGCTTGGATAGCTTTCCAGCCTTCCAGTCTTGAATCAACTTTGCCCATGAATAGGGATTAAGTAAATTGTTGACAGGTAATTGACCGTTGGTGTACAATTTTGTGTACCGCTGGTTGGTTACGTATCCATAAGCCAAGGAGGCATCGTTGTCCAATCGTGCTGCGACAAAAGCCAGACTCTCGCCAGAAAGCTCTCGTTGCGCCCTGCGTATGGCATCCTCATAGGGTTCCATTTCTATAAAGGCCCTTGCAAAATCCTCCCGGGAAGGCCATGGATAAACAGTAACGGAGGGAAGGTTAATGGTATCCCGCTGCATCATGTGAATGATGGAATACCTATTTTCTTTCAAGGTATCCGGTACAATGTAAGAGGACGTTTTATAACCAAATCCAGAAAAAAGCAAGGTATCTCCGGGAGTAACTACCATGGAAAAGAACCCATAATAATCAGCTATAACACCACGTTTTAATGTACGGTCATAAACAGTTGTATAAGGCAATGGAGTCAAGTCTGATTCAATAACAGCTACACCAGAAAACTGAATCAAACGTAAGCTATCTGCAGTCTGTGCTGAAATTTGCAGGGATCCAAAAGCAAGAACCAGCGAAAATAAAAACAATTTGAAACGCACCATGACTAACAAGGACATAAACAATGCTAAGCTTTTCCAATGACGAAACAAAGGATTTTTAAAAAATTAACAAAAGTACCGCCCTTTCACGTTCGCTCAAAAAGATTAAATTTGTGCGAATTCGATTCGCTAAAGATTTAGGCGCTATGGATCTAAAAAACATTGAACAAATAGTGGAGGGGTTAACATACGACGATGTATTGCTCGTTCCCGCCTATTCTGAGGTATTACCAAAAGATGTAACACTTAAAACGCGTTTGAGTCGAAACATCGAATTGAATTCTCCCATTGTCTCCGCAGCCATGGATACCGTAACGGAAGCACGTCTGGCTATTGCCATTGCTCAACAAGGTGGGATTGGCGTGATTCATAAGAACATGTCGATTGAAGAGCAGGCCTTGGAGGTCAAAAAAGTGAAGCGCTCTGAAAGCGGAATGATTATAGACCCGCTCACGCTTACCTCCACAGCCACGGTATCAGACGCGCGTAGCCTGATGAAGGAACACGGCATAGGAGGCATTCCTGTTGTCAATGAACAACGTGAATTACAGGGCATTGTGACTAACCGAGACTTGAGGTTTGAGAAAAATCCAAATCGCCCCATTCAGGAAGTGATGACTTTGGAGAACTTGATAACTACAAAAGACGGAACCAATCTGTCACAAGCAGAAGATATTCTCCAAGCAAATAAAATTGAAAAATTACCGGTTGTCGACGATCAACATCGTTTAATTGGTTTGATTACATACCGTGATATTATAAAAGTCAAAACCCATCCCAATTCCTGTAAAGACTCCTTTGGTCGGTTGAGGGTGGCTGCTGCAGTGGGCGTGACCGAGGACACTCATCTTAGGGTCAAAGCACTTTTCGAGTCTGGGGTGGATGCCATTGTTATTGATACGGCACACGGACATACAAAAGGTGTTATCGAAAAATTGACATTGATTAAGAAAGAATTTCCTTCGCTCGATGTTATTGTTGGCAACATTGCGACCGCTGAGGCGGCGAAGTTTCTCGCAGATGCTGGTGCGGATGCTGTTAAAGTAGGTATCGGACCGGGATCCATTTGTACGACTCGAATTATTGCCGGTGTGGGCGTTCCGCAGCTCTCTGCCGTAAATGATGTGGCAAAAGCATTGGAGGGAACGGGTATTCCGGTCATTGCGGACGGTGGTATTCGTTACACCGGAGATATTGTAAAAGCCATTGCGGCGGGAGCAGACACCGTAATGATTGGTTCTATGTTCGCGGGAGTGGAAGAATCTCCGGGAGAAACCATCATTTACGAGGGAAGAAAATTCAAATCCTACCGCGGAATGGGTTCCTTGGAAGCCATGCAAAAAGGTTCAAAAGACCGTTATTTTCAAGACAGCGAAGACGATGTCAAAAAACTGGTACCCGAGGGAATTTCCGGAAGGGTTCCGTACAAAGGAAACCTTATCGAAGTAATGTACCAAATTGTGGGTGGATTACGCGCTGGAATGGGGTATTGTGGCGCAGGATCCATTTCCAAGTTAAAGGGTGCTAAATTCGTTCGAATCACCTCTGCAGGCATGCGCGAATCGCATCCCCACGATGTGACCATTTCCAGAGAGGCTCCCAATTATAGTATAAAATAAGATTAAACCTAAAAATGAAAAAATGAAAAAAGTCGTATCTTTTATATCCACTTTACTCTTCGCGATTCAATTGAACGCTCAACAAGATCCAGTTTTAATGGAAATTGATGGGCAAAAAGTGACGAAAAGCGAATTCCTTCAGGTGTATTTAAAAAACAATCCGAACCCGCGATACGATAAAGAGGCATTGGATGAATACATGGAATTGTTTCGGAAATTTAAATTGAAGGTAGCAGAAGCAGAGGCCTTGGGATACGACACCATTCCGAAACTGAAAAAAGAATTGGACGGATATAAAAAACAATTGGCGCAGCCGTATTTGGTGGATGCTGCCAAGAATGAAGAATTAGTCAAAGAAGCCTATGAGCGTATAAAAACAGAAGTCCGTGCCTCACACATTCTAGTGCGTGTAGAGTCCACCGCTACGCCGGCAGATACATTGGCTGCCTACGAACGCATTTTAAAACTTAAAAGTCGTATTGAAGCGGGCGAAGATTTTACTGCCGTTGCTAAAGGAAAAAATGGATCGGATGATCCCTCTGCGGCCTCGAATGGTGGAGATCTGGGATATTTTACCGCATTCCAGATGGTATATTCCTTCGAAGATGCTGCTTATAACACTGCTGTAGGTGCCATATCCAATCCAATTAGAACCCGTTTTGGATACCACATTATTTTAGTTAAAGACAAGCGGCCTGCTCGGGGAACAATTAAAGCGGCGCACATAATGGTTGCAACTCCTAAAACGGCAACACCAGAAGAAATTTCCAACGCCGATAAAAAAATCAACGAATTGTATGTGAAATTGCAAAATGGTGAGAAATTCGAAGATTTAGCCAAATTGCATTCCGATGATCCTAGTTCGAGTCAAAAAGGCGGTGAACTTCCGCCTTTCGGTTCTGGTACAAGCACTAGAATGCTACCTGTTTTTGAGGATGCTGCCTTCGGTTTGAAAAACAACGGCGATTTCTCCGCACCAATCAAGACAGATTACGGATACCACATTCTAAAGCGAATTGATTGGAACGATGTTAAACCTTTTAACGATATGAAAAAAGAAATTCAGTCGAAGGTAAATCGAGACGAGCGTTCCAAGCGTACCCAAGATAGCTATGTTGAGACCCTTAAAAAAGAATATGGATTTATCGATTTAAGTAATAAACACCTGCAATGGTTCATGGACAACTTTGATTCCTCGTCTGTTAATGGTAAATGGTCCTCAGAGAGACTTAAAACCTCGTTCGAGCTATGCAATTTAGCGGGTCGTACCTACAACCAAAAAGATTTCTCTACTTATTTGGAGAAAAATTACCGTGGGCAAAAAGGGGAGGATAAAAAGAAAACAATCGATACACAATATGCTAATTGGATCAAGTCCATCGTTTTGGATTACGAAGAGTCCAAATTAACTTCGAAATACCCGGATTATAAAGCGCTTGTTCAAGAATACCACGATGGAATTCTTCTATACGAAATAATGACAGAGAAAGTGTGGAACAAAGCAATTAAAGATACGATGGGATTGAAAGCCTTCTTTGAGTCAAACCGATCCAATTACCGTTGGCCTTTTAGGATTGAAGGAACGGTCTATGAATGTGCTGACAATACCCATGCGAAGACAGTATTCAAAATGCTCAAGAAGAAAAACATTACCTCCAAGGAGATAATTGAAAAGGTCAATGAAGAATCAGAATTGAATCTTCGTGTGAAAGTTAACAAGTTTGACCCGGAACAAATTAATTATCTTAAGGGAAGAAGCTTTGTCAATGGGCGAAATAAACCTTATGAATTCGAGGGCAAATACTACGTACTTTTTGTTGATAAGAACCTTCCTGCTGGGAACAAAGAATTTTCCGAAGCAAAGGGTGCGGCTACTTCCGACTACCAGACCTACTTAGAAAAAATGTGGTTGAGTGAATTAGAGAAGAAGCACAGCGTTAAGATAAACAAAGAGATATTGTATTCACTGGGACAATAATTACATTACCTACTTTGTTATTATTGTTCATGTTAAAAATGGATAATAGTACCCATTCCAAGGAAGTATTATCGTAAATTAACGGATTCAATTTTTTCCAATGCGCACTATTTTTGTTTTCCTCTTTTTATTCAACGTGTTTCATTCATTTAGCCAGAACAACATTGTTGTGGACAAAATAGCGGCGCAAATTGGTGACAACATTATTCTTGCTTCTGATATTGAAGCCCAAAAAGCCCAAGCCGTTGCCAATGGAATTAAATTGACACCCGATTTTGATTGCAGCTTGTTAGAAGATCTGATGTTTCAGCAATTGCTAATCAACCAGGCGAAGCTTGATAGTTTGGTGGTTTCAGACGAACAAGTAGATGCAGAAATGGAAAATCGCATTCGTGTATTTGAAAATCAGTTCGGTAGCCGCCAAAAAATGGAGGAATTCTACGGAAAAACAGTTAGCCAAATCAAAGATGAATTTCGCATCATCATCAAAGAACGCATGCTGGCAGAAGAGATGGAACGCAAAATCACAGGGGAAGTATCGGTTACACCAAAAGAAGTACAAGAATTTTATGCCACCATCCCAAGCGATTCAATTCCGTTGATTAATTCTCAGTTGAGCTTCCAACAAATCGTTGATTACCCCGTGGTTTCCAAAGACGATAAACAGGCGGCCTTCAACAAACTCAACGACATTCGAACAGACATCATAAAAGGAGGAAAGAACTTCGAAACCATGGCGCGCATTCATTCCATGGATCCGGGAAGTGCACCACAAGGCGGAAAAATTACTGCATCACGAGGGATGATGGTCTCGGCGTTTGAAGCAACGGCATTTTCATTGAATCCAGGCGAAATTTCCGAAGTATTCGAAACACGTTTTGGTTACCACATTTTGAAATTGGTGAGTCGCAAAGGAGATGACTATGTCTGTCATCACATCCTAATTATTCCTGAATTTTCCTCCTCTGCACTGGAAAAATCGGCCATGCGTATGGACAGTTGCTACAATTTACTTAGAACTCATCAAATCACTTGGGAAGAGGCCGTTAAACGTTTTTCAAACGACGATGCAACCCGTCAAAACAAAGGAATTATAACCAATCCGATGACAGGCGAACAACTGTGGAGTATGGAAGATTTGAACCAAATAGATCAAGAAATATATTTACTTACAGATGCTTTGGAGGTCGGCGACATCACCCAGCCCAATCTTTATACCAATATGATGGATCCAAAGCGCGGAATTCGCATTGTGCGCTTAATGGCTCGAACGGAACCTCATAAAGCCAACCTCAATAACGACTATTCGTTGATTATGCGGGCAGCCGAAAACAATAAGAAACAGCAAGTCGTTGACGAATGGACTAAAGATAAAGTACAGAATGCCTACATCCGAATCGATGACAGCTACCAAAAATGTACGTTCAAAACCGTTTGGGTAATAAAATAGCTTGTATCTTTAAATTCACAATTGTTTAAAACACAATCCGATGTCTGACAAAGCCGCCATAGACCAACTAGTTGCCCATTACCATGAATTGAAAAATGAAATCCACAAAGTAATAGTTGGGCAAGACGACGTGGTGGATCAAGTATTGATTGCCATTTTTTCACAAGGACATTGCCTTCTTGTTGGGGTTCCGGGCTTGGCAAAAACGCTGCTGGTGAACACCATTTCACAAACACTCGGTATTGAATTCAACCGCGTACAGTTCACGCCAGACCTAATGCCCTCAGATATCGTAGGTTCTGAAATACTTGATGAAAACAGGAATTTTAAATTTATCAAAGGGCCTCTATTTTCAAACATCGTTTTGGCCGATGAAATTAACCGAACGCCCCCTAAAACACAATCGGCGCTATTGGAGGCGATGCAAGAAAAATCAGTAACAGCCGCTGGAACCACTTATAAACTTCCTGCACCTTTTTTCGTACTTGCAACTCAAAACCCGATTGAACAAGAAGGGACCTATCCCCTACCAGAAGCCCAACTCGACCGTTTCATGTTCAACATTTGGGTAGATTATCCAAAGTATACGGAAGAATTAGCTATTGTTAAAGCGACCACATCAGACATCAAAATAGCGTTAAACCATGTACTAACAGCTGAACAAATCATCGAATATCAATCGTTGATACGTCGTATTCCGGTGGCAGATAATGTCCTTGAATATGCGGTAAAGTTGGTTGCCAAAACGCGGGTTGGATCGGAATTCGCCCCGCAGATTACTAAAGATTTCATCTCTTGGGGTGCAGGTCCACGTGCCTCACAATACCTTATTGTTGGAGCTAAATGCCATGCGGCACTGAATGGAAAATATTCTCCGGACATCGACGATGTGAAAGCCGTGGCAAAACCTATTTTAAGGCACCGTATTGTGCGCAATTACCGCGCCGAAGCCGAAGGTTACACCATGGATAAAATCATTGATACGTTGCTCTAAACCCGTTAATAACTGCTCCATCCAGCATCAGCAACCATTACCGCTCCATTGAGCAAAGAGGATAAGTCCGATGCGAGAAACAATGCCAATTCCGCAATTTCATTCGCCTCGCCCATTCTTGGAATAAGTGGAAAGCCCAACGCACTTTTTTGATACCCAATTTCGTTGACGGAAATTCCCTTCGAAATATCGGTATTAATCCCTCCTGGACACAGCGCATTACAGCGAATTCCCTGTTTTGCATAACTGAACGCTGTATGCTTGGTTAATCCAATCATGGCGTGTTTAGACATCGTGTAAGCCGCTCCAGCACGTGCACCGTTTAAACCTCCGACAGATGCGGTATTGATAATTGAGCCTTTACCCTCACGCAACATTTCAGGCAATAAAAAATGACTGAAATATACCGCACCGTTTAAATTCACATTCATCACGTGTCGGTACTGTTCGAGTCCCATTTCCGACACCCCTGAAAAATCATCCAAAATACCTGCGTTGTTGACTAATACATCCACCACTCCAAAATGCTTGATAGACTCCCGAACAACCTCATGAACAGCTTCTTCATCGGATACATCTGCACTAAACGTTAATACATGTGCATGGGGTTGATCTTTCAATTCCGCGGCAATTTCCGACAATTTCTCCTGATTACGGTCTACCAAAATCAAAGGTGCAGAATGCTGGAGAAACTTCCATGCTATGGCTTTCCCAATCCCTGAAGCGGCTCCTGTAATAAGGGATACTTTATTCGACAATAAGTTGCTCATATAACTCTTTTTGGATGGTTTCTGCCTTATGAATATTCTCGATTCCTTGAAGGATAGCATCCGACGTGAAGGATATGGAATCGATGTTGTTTTCAACTAGAAATTGCACAAAATAAGGATCATCGGAAGGTGCCTGTCCACAAAAACCAATCGGAATTCCAGCTTTATGCGCCTCATGAATGGCCAGTGTAATTAACTTTCTGACGGCTTTATCTGAAGCATCATACCGTTGGCTCCATGATCCACCATCTCGGTCAATTCCCAGTGTCATTTGAGTCAGGTCATTTGAACCAATCGAAAATCCATCCACTAGTTTAGCAAAATCAGCTGCAATGATCGCGTTCGATGGTACTTCAACCATCATCCAAACTTGCAATCCGTTCTTACCCCTCTCCAAGCCATTGGCTTTCAATAAATCTAACACACGAACTACATCGGAAGTCGTGCGGCAGAAGGGCAACATGATAGCAACATTTGAAAAGCCCAATTCGTTTCGTACGAATCGAAGTGCCTCGCATTCCATGGCAAATGCATCCCTATAACTCGGATGAAAATAACGGGAAATTCCCCTTAAACCGAGCATTGGATTCTCCTCGTGTTGCTCTATGTCTTTTCCACCCAAAAGTAAACTGTATTCATTTGACTTGAAATCAGAAAAACGAACGATGACTGTTTTGGGATAAAAAGCAGCCGCCACAGTGGCAAAATTCGT
>Ga0315902_10011276_pt1 | contig 11738 bp, 10 predicted proteins | sample LakEriMetagenome_9_FD_203523 | JGI IMG/M metagenome (GOLD analysis project Ga0315902, IMG submission 203523) | Freshwater fungal communities from buoy surface, Lake Erie, Ohio, United States - Buoy 12 MA117 | ecosystem: Environmental > Aquatic > Freshwater > Lake > Lake biofilm | place: USA... | reverse complement strand
AACACCGTGCAGACCACCAGATGCAGCATAAGATCCGCCACCGAATTTTCCACCTGCGTGTAATTTTGTAAGTACAACTTCAACGCCAGTTAAACCAGTCTTTGGTTCTTTATCTACTGGAATACCGCGTCCATCATCGTGGACTTCAACAGAACCATCTGCTTCTAAATTAATTTCGATTTTCTTGCAATGCCCCGCGAGTGATTCATCAACTGAGTTATCAATGATTTCCCATAAGCAATGCATCAAACCACGTGAATCAGTGGAGCCGATATACATACCCGGACGCTTGCGAACCGCATCTAAGCCTTCGAGGACTGCTAAATCTTTGGCGGTATAAGAATCTGGGGCGTCGCCAAGAGCGGTGAGATCTAGCTGATCTCCAGCATCACTTGAACTTTTCTTAACCGCCACGGAGGCAAAGGCTACCGACGCCTTTGCAAAGTACTTGCGTGAACGCGCCGAATTAGTCTCAAATATTGGCAAATCCCCCATATCTAGTGAGAATGGGTGTTTTGCAACACAAAATTAACAATATTTACTGCGTTATCTCCTGCGGGGAATATTCAGACATGGTTTGATGTTCCATAGAAGTACCAACTTCCCACCTAAAGCGAATGGAGAGCGCGATGACCGAGCAAGTAATCCTCGAATCCACACCTCTTAATGCACTAGATCGTTGCGATCGTTGCGGCGCTCAGGCATATGTGCGAGCAACCCTCGCAACAGGTGGCGAGTTAATGTTCTGTGCACACCACGGCAAGGAATATGCCGAAAAGCTTAAGACAGTGGCAGTTGCGATTCAGGACGAATCAGAACGTCTGGTTGAATCTAAGAATTAGTTCAATTCTTTTCAAGAAGACCCTTGTGCGATCCGTCGCAGAAGGGTTTTTCTTTTGATTGGCCACACCCGCAAAATTTAGGGTTCTCTAAAGTCTCTAGGAAGTTGCCTTCGCTATCGACTAAATCAACTTCACCGGTGATTCGAATGGAACCACTCTTAGGGTTGATAAAAACTTTCGCTTTATCTGCCATTGCGAGGTTTTTTAATCGAGATAGTCGCGAAGTGATTGCGAACGTGATGGGTGGCGCAACTTCGACATTGTCTTAGATTCGATCTGACGAATACGTTCGCGAGTTACGCCGTGAACTTTGCCGATCTCATCAAGTGTCTTTGGCTGTCCATCTGTGAGGCCATAGCGAGCCTTGATTACATCTGCTTCACGGTTGGTGAGGCCACCAAGGACCTGCATCAACTGCTCTTGCAAGATTGTAAATGTCACAGACTCTTCTGGCTTAACCGCTTCAGAGTCTTCGATGAGATCTCCGAATTCAGAATCGCCTTCTTCTCCGAGTGGAGTATGAAGTGAAATTGGTTCGCGGCCGTACTTCTGAACTTCGACAACCTTTTCAGGTGTCATATCAAGTTCTTTAGCGAGCTCTTCTGGCGTTGGTTCGCGTCCCAGATCTTGCAACATCTGGCGTTGTACACGTGCCAACTTGTTGATGACTTCAACCATGTGAACGGGAATACGGATTGTGCGGGCCTGATCAGCCATTGCGCGTGTAATTGCCTGACGGATCCACCAAGTGGCATATGTCGAGAACTTGTAACCCTTTGTGTAGTCAAACTTTTCAACGGCGCGAATCAAGCCCAGGTTTCCTTCTTGAATTAAATCAAGGAAAAGCATTCCGCGTCCGGTGTAACGCTTGGCAAGGGAAACCACCAAACGTAAGTTCGCTTCAAGCAAATGGTTCTTAGCGCGCTTGCCATCTTCAACGATCCAATCAAGTTCGCGCTTTAACTTCTTATCCATTTTCTTATCGGCTTTAAGCGCTTCTTCAGCAAATAGGCCGGCTTCAATACGTGTAGCAAGTTCTACTTCTAGCTCGGCATTTAGCAGCGCTACGCGGCCGATTTGCTTTAGATAATCCTTAACTGGGTCGGCTGTTGCGCCGGCTGTCATAACAGTTTGTGCAGGAGCGTCATCTTCTTCAGAGGCCTTTAGAGTAAAGGCGTTCTCTTCATTTCCGGATGCTTCTTCAGCCAAGTTAACAACGCGTGGCTGGTTTGATTTATCTTCAGCTTCGGTATCGATAATGTCGGTAACTTCTGCAATAAGAGTTTCTACATCCTCAAGTTCGATCTCTTCAACAACAATCTCGTTGCCTTCATCATCTAGAACTACTGCAGCTTTTCCGGCTTTACCTTCTGCCGCCTTTGCTGGAGCAGCAGCAACCGGTGCGGGAGGTGGTGCAATTAGCGCAAGTTGTGCCTTAGATAAAATACGGCTTGGTGCGCCAAGTCCGGCCTTACGCGCCTTCTCAATATCAATTGGCAGAGTCTCATCGAAATGGCGGGCTTCAAGAGCGAGCGCCATAAATTCTTTCTTAACCGCTTTGCGATAATTATCAATTCCGCTGGCAGCAAGAGTTTCAATAATCTCTTTCTGGCGGGCAACCGCGTTCTTTAAATCAACAAGTTGTTGAACTTCCTTGGCGGTGAGATCTTTCTTCATCGCAACTTTTGCAGGTGCGGCTTTCTTTACTGGGGCTGCTTTCTTGGCGGCAACTTTCTTCGCTGGGGCTTTCTTGGCTACTGCTTTCTTTGCCGGTGCAGCTTTTTTCGCAACCGCCTTCTTGGCTACAGCCTTTTTAGCAGGAGCAGATTTTTTAGCGGCGGCTTTTTTCGCCTTTGCCTTGTTTTTGAGCGCACTAAATACAGCCACAATTATCCTTTGGTTTTTTCGAACTATCTTCGAAACTTTTGTTTCGAACTGCTCGAAGCGATGGCTATATTATACTCAACGCTTGGACGATCGCAGCGCCAACTGCCTCAGATTCCACTAAAAAGCCATCGTGTCCGAACTCTGATGAGATCGTAATCAAAGGCGCTGCCTGCGGGACCAGCTCGGCAACCTCAACCTGAAGTCGAGGTGGGAAGAGGCGATCGGTATCAATTGAGACCACAACCACGGGGATATTTATCGATTCCAGCGCTTTTACTACCCCGCCGCGGTCGCGACCGACGTCGTGGGAGGCCATCGCTGAAGTTAACGAGATATAGGTATTGGCATCAAAGCGTTTGGCTAATTTATCGGCTTGATGGTCAAGGTAGGACTCAACGGCGTAACGCCCGGTCTCATCCCCCTGCATTTGGCGTCCAAAGCGCACATCCATCTCAGATTCGGTGCGATATGTCAGATGTGCGATGCGACGGGCGATACCCATTCCCTCAATCGGACCAATTTCCTGCTCATAATAATCGCCGCCGTTAAAGTTTGGATCTGTTTTGATCGCGCGGATTTGAACAGAGAATCCACCGATCTGATCACCAGTTGCAACGGCGGAAGATCCGATTGTGCAGATCGCGCTAACGCGATCAGGATGTTCGATCGCCCATTCCAGCGAGCGCATTCCACCAAGTGATGGACCAACTGCCAAACGATATTTCTGAATACCGATCGCATCAGAAAATAAAACTTCCGCCTTTGCCATATCGCGAACCGTCACAGTTGGAAAACGTGAACCGTAACGCTTTCCGTCGGGTGCAATGCTAGATGGCCCAGTACTTCCCTGACATCCGCCGATCACATTTGGGCAGACGATGAAATATTTATTGGTATCAAAGGGCAGACCAGGACCAACCATATTTGGCCACCACGAAGTTACATCTGACCAACCGGTCATCGCATGGTTAATTAAGATCGCATTATCTTTGGCGGCGCTTAGCTGACCCCAAGATTGATACGCGATAGTTATATCCGGTAGTGTTTCGCCGTTTTCAAGTAAGAGGAAACCGATCTTTACAAATTTGCGCTCGCCCACATCGTGGCCATCAAGCCACGCACCAGTTACTTGTGTAGTTATCTCTTTAGACATTAGCCAAATCCTTCACGCACTTGCCCACATCAATTGATGTAAGCCTGGTCGTCACCCGGAGCACCCCACCGCGGTGGAGGGTTGCCGCCTAATCAGCCGGGGCTATCGATTAGAACTCGTGACCTGGAGGTAAGTCTAACCCAAAAATTCCCACACAGACTTTGGGGTGTAACTCTCTGCGCATTGCCGCAAATGATTCTGGCGGCCAGCCTGCGGTGAAGACGCGGCGCAAGAGTAGGGCCAATGAATACCCATTGCTATCGGCCAATGCGCGATCTAACCCCCGATGGGCAAGTGCACCATCGCCACTTTCATAAGCCAGGGCTGCAAAGAGAGATGCGATCGGTGCGACATAGCCAACCGGTGCCATTCGCATTAACTGTCGCCACATTAGGAAGTAAGTGTCTAAATCTTCATCAGTGTGACTACCTAGTGCAAAATCGCGTACCTGAATATCTGAGAGTCGTCCGATTACTCGCGCAACAAGTTCTAGATCATCGCTGCCCCTGCCTAGCGCGAATTCGCCAGCCAGATCGATAATTGCGGTGGCTCCGTCGCGCTGTAACTTCGTTAGATTCTTTGCTTTATCTGAGACGGTAAATTTGGTTATACGAGAGATCCATTTTTCATCCTCGCTTACAACAAGCGGCGAAATAGATTCGGTTAGAGCTTCAATGTTGGCAAAGGGCATGGCGCGGCCAGCGAATACGTGTTCAATGGCGATGCGCGATGAATCAATTGCCGGCACTTCTCGCCCATCCGCTGGGCAACATTGCGAGTCAGAACAAAGCGTCGAACGGAAGCGACCGTTTTGTATCAGCAGAGATTCCTCAACATTTACAGCAATTCGACCCATCGCATCCGCTAAATCCTTTAAAACCACTTCCCCGTCACTGCATCCGGATGGAAGATAAGCAACCAAGAGCGCACCGGTGGATCCATCGCGTTGTAAGTGAGATGCCAATAAGTCATAAGCCGATCCAGGTAAATCACTTGGGTAATCAACCCGCATCGCCATTCCGATGCAGTTATCTTTAATTGAAACCACAACGAGTGAATCAACTGGGTGGTATCCGATGAGGAATGGAATCGCGGCGATTAAATCGTGGGGCGAAGTTAAAGTGGTCATTTATCTCAATTCACAAAACGGGTATGAGCTGCCACCACGGTGATGGTCAGTGCAGTAACTTTTCTAATTTGCCCTGTAATGGTGCGCGCTACCCCGTTGTGTGTAAATGTTCCGCCCCAGGTAGTAACTAAGAGAACGGGATAGGTGCCCGGGTTTGAATATATGTGAGTGATATTTCCGTGAGGAAATGGAGCGCCCGAATCCGTGGTGGATTTAAATGATCCGTCACCAAAAGCCCAAGTAAATGAGGGGCGCATCGTCACATCAATCACTTCACCGATGAGATCAACTTTGCTCTGAAAAACCGCGGGCATATCGTTCCAAAAATAGACCGGCACATTAATCAACGGTTGAAAGTTTGGTTGATAGGAAATTCCTGTGGTCGGCAGTGATTTGCTAAGGCGATCGCTAAGGGAAGTTGCAACGACCGCAACTGGCGCACTTTTCTTAACAACTGGCTTCTTTTTAGGTTGCACAACCTTTCGCTTCACAACTGCTTTGGGTATTACTGCTTTGGGTTTGGCAATCACTTTTGGTTTCGCAATCACTTTTGGTTTCGCAACAGGTTTAGGTTTGGCAGTTGCTTTAGGACCACTGCCTTTGCGGGCTTCAAAGATCAATTGACCATCTTGGGTGTAGACATCAACGCAAGCGATTTCGCAATCTGCAGCGTTAATTGAATTCATGGGCGCTAAGGAGAAGAGCGAGATCAGGAGTAGGAATTTTGCTTTCATCTGGCGCAAGTTAGGACCTTGCGGTGTCAAAAAACGCGCTGAGGTCGATAACTGTGGATAGGTGTGAGAAAGTAGCGTTATGGCAGCGCGCGATGGTGATGGTTGGATCGAGTGCGCATGCGGCAGTAAACATTGGGGCTTAAATGGCGCAGCCGGACTTTTAATTTACCGAGATGGCGCGATCCTCTTACAACATCGTGCACCTTGGGTTCATAACGGAGACACTTGGGGTATTCCGGGTGGCGCGCGCGATTCTCACGAAACGATTATTGAAGGCGCAATTCGCGAAGCAGTTGAAGAGACCGGTATTGATCCACAATGCCTGACTGCTCGTGATACCCACACCGACAACCACGGTATTTGGAGTTATGACACGGTTATTGCGGAAGCAAATAGTAAGTTAGAGGCCCACGAGTTAAATGATGAATCCCACGAAGTTAAGTGGGTCTTATTTGCGGATGTAACGCGCTTGCCACTTCACCCGAGCTTTGCCGCGTCGTGGCCGGTGCTGCGAAAAAAGTTAGAGTTCCTTATTCAATCTGCGCAATGATTCACGCACAACTTCGCCATCTGATGTGCGCCAAAGTGGGGGCATTGAATTAAGTAAGACGCTTCCGTAGCGCTTGGTCACAATTCTTGAATCTAGAATTGCCACAACACCACGATCATCAACGCTACGAATCAAACGACCAGTGCCTTGCGCAAGTAAGAGCGCTGCACGTGGCAAGGAAACCTGCATAAAGCCACTGCCACCTGCGGCATCAGCTAACGAAGCGCGCGCTGACATAACTGGTTCATCTGGGCGGGGAAACGGAATGCGATCGATCGCAACCAAAATGCAAGAATTGCCTGGAACGTCAACGCCCTGCCAGAGCGACATTGTGCCAAGCAAGATTGATGTTTCATCTTTAGCAAATCTTTCAACGAGTGGACCAACGGCATCACCGCGCTTTTGCGTGATGATCGTTATTGGTAATTCCTTTAACACTTCGCGCAAATGTGCATCAGCTGCTTCCACGCCGCGCCAAGAACTAAAGAGTGCGAGAGTGCGCCCACCTGCGGCATCAATTAACTCGCCGAGTTCGGTCAGAACTTCTTTACTTGGCCCATCACGTCCTGGCTCTGGCAGATGCTTTGGCATATATAAAACGCCTTGATTAGCAAAGTCAAAGGGCGAACCAACATCGAGCATTTGCACATTTGCCGGATCAATATCACCGTCATCGCTCTCTGAATCGGCATCAGAACCAACCAAGAAACCAATGCTGCGCGCCATTGCATCAAAACCATTGCCAACAGTAAGCGTTGCCGATGTTGCAATCACCGGCGTCTTGGTTAGCAAATTAGCGCGCAGGACTTCAGAAACAGATAAAGGTGCTAAATGCAGCGTTGAGAAAGTTGGTTCATACCAAAGAACGTGGGTGTTACCCATCTTCAACAACTTGCCACAAGTTGTATTGATCTCATTGACCGCACCTTTTACGCGGGCGCGTTCTGCAATTGCATCTGAATCAATGATTTCATCATCAGCGTTAATGATCTGCACAATTGCTGCAGCTGCCTCTTTAACTTTGCGAATCGGTGCTTCTAGCGATGAAGGGATTTCATCAAGGCGACCTTGCGCGTTGAAATCACCACGGATCTGATCACCGTAATCAGCCATTGCATCGTGGAAATTATCAGCAGCTTTGGTCATGGCATCAGATAACTTGCCCGGCATATGTTTGCGCGCCATCGCCGCCGCCCGAATTACGCGAGCAGAAGTTAGCTCTTCAGTAACTGCTTGGGTTGTGCGGTCCATAAACTCGTGGGCTTCATCCAAAATAACGGCATCGCGCTCAGGCAAGATTGGATGCGAATCTACGATTTCAATGGCCAGCAAGGTGTGGTTGGTTACAACAACATCGGCTAATTGCGCCTTGGCTTTTGCAAGAGCTGCAAAACATTGCGGCCCATAATTACAAACATCAGCGCCAACGCATTCGCGACCTGATAAAGAGTTTGCCGCCCATACACGACGGTCAACTTCAGGTGCGTCATCACGATCACCTGAAACACCAGGGGTCTTAGCCCAGGCATGTAAGCGCTTGGCATCTTTACCGAGGTGGCTTACTTCCAATAAAACTTCGCCATCTGGATCGGGGTCTTCGGTGTTCATCTTCTGCAAGCAAATGTAATTACCAACCCCTTTATAAATACCAAATGTTATTTCGCGACCCAAGACTTTCTCCAACGCAGGCACAACCGCTGGCAAGTCACGTTCGACTAATTGACGCTGCAGTGCAAGCGTTGCAGTGGCCACCAATACTTTGCGACCGTGAACAAGTGCTGGAACTAAATAAGCTAGTGATTTACCGGTACCAGTACCGGCTTGCACCATTAAGTGATGGCGATCGGTGAGTGCGTTTGCAACTGCTTCGGCCATTTCAATCTGGCCTTCGCGGGGAGAGCCTCCGATAGCGGCGACAGCGGCATCGAGTGCCTTACGCACCTGCGCCGAAAGTTCACTCATTGGCGCACTTGTTCGCGATTAATTGACCTAAAGAATATCGTTGAAGGAATTAAGGCGATCAAAATTAAAGCGTAAGCAGCGGCAAAACCAAAAGCCTCACTGAGCAACCCCATTATCCAAGGGGAAACGCCCATTGAAACTCCCATTCCAATTACAAAAACCGCTATTCCGCGATCTGACCCTTGCGCACAAGCCGAAGCATTTGCGATAGCAATTGCCGCGCAAGGACCTATGCCGATTGCAGCAATTATGAGGCCAAGAATTGTAAGAGTTGGTGAACCAGTGAAGATAATTAAGAGAGTTCCGATCGAAATTGAGACAAGTGCAAAACTCCAAATTCGATCAAGATTAAATTCATTCTTCGTCGATAGATAGATACGACTCAAAGCGAGGAAATATGGACCTACCGTTGCAAATAAAATAGCGATTTTAACTGGTGCGCCGCGGTCGGTGAGTAAATCCAGCGCCCAAGCCGAGAGTGAGACTTCCATAGTAATTGTCAGAAAAGCGAAGAAGAGAATGTAAAGTATTGGTTTATCCCAAACGATTTTACCTAATTTATCTTCCGGCTCTGGTCGAGCCTCCAACTCGGGAATAATTGATAAAGCAATTGCTGCAATAACGCAAGCAGTTACCGCCATTGTGATCCGCCAAGGGATTTCAAATTGAGTTGTCAAACCAATCACCGTTGGCGAAAGCGCTCCTACAAATAAGCCAAAACCTGTCGTCCTAAACATATTTTTCAGTGCAGTTTTTGAGTGTGAACCTAAAATAGCTGTTGCCGTATTTCCGGTAACGACCGAACCGGCTGCAAATATCATCACTGCTGGAATAGAGAAATAGATATTTGGGCTTAGGCAATAAAGTATTGATCCGGCAACTAATAAACCCCAGCCAAATCGCATTGTTTGATGTGCCGGGCGCTGGTGGCTACCTCTAATGAGTGCGATAGAGATTACAACCAGCGATAACGCTAAACCGATGTTATGCAAACTTGCCATTACCCGGGTTAACTCAAAATCACGTTTGATGAGTTGGATCGAGAAAGTCATCGAACCCATTAGAAAAGAACTTAACGCGTTTAGAAGTACTAGGCGGTGCACAAGTTTGGGGGATAAAGCCTGCGGCACCAATGTCTCCTTATTGAAAAATGAAGCGTTGAAATTAAAGGTTTTACTGGTTCCATCCTATAGGTTAGGAAGTAGTTGAATTTTCAACTACTTCTGATATGCTGATCATATGTCCAAGATGCCTGCGTTATATATTGGCCACGGAGCGCCCATGTTGCTCGATGATGCGCTCTGGACATCTCAATTGAACGATCTTGCTGGAAAAATTCAACGTCCTTCAGCAATTTTGATTGTTTCAGCGCACTGGGAATCTGCTCCAATTACTTTGAGCAACCCAATTGCGAATACTCCGCTGGTCTATGACTTCAGCGGATTTGATCGCAAATTTTATGAGATGACCTACAACTCACCAGATGCATCCGCACTCGCTGCCAAAGTGGCCGCACTCTTGCCAAAGACTGAAAGTATTGCGCAAAGTAGCCGCGGCTTAGATCACGGCGCTTGGGTCCCCCTTCGCGTCATGTATCCCGATGCCGATATTCCGGTCTTACAAATGTCGATGCCCACATCGGATCCTGGAAAGTTAATGGAGATCGGTAAACGATTGCAACCACTTCGCGATGAAGGCGTTTTGATTATCGGGTCTGGATTTATGACTCATGGTTTGCGTTACTTACAAGATTGGCGTCCTGATGCGGTAGCTCCAACTTGGTCATCAGATTTTGATTTGTGGGCAGCCGATGCCCTGTCTCGTGGTGATGTTGATGCCCTTGCTTCCTACAAAGATATTGCTCCGGCTGTGCAGTACGCCCATCCAACGGTAGAACATTTCACTCCCCTATTTATAACTTTGGGGGCAGCCACATCTGCAGCTACCCCCGTGGAGACTTTGATTGATGGTTACTTCATGGGCCTCAGCAAGCGCTCCATTCTTGTTTCGTAATCAATTAGATTTGTAGAAATAAAAAACCCGCCACAGTTAAGTGGCGGGTTTTTTAACGGGGTTGGTTAAGGCTTATGAACAACCTGATGTATTGCCGCAACCTTCGCAGACAAAGCAAGCGCCAGACATACGCATCTTGACGCCACAAGTCATACAAAGTGGTGCATCTGATTTGATTCCCATTGACTCTAGGAGATCAGAAGATGAACCAATTGTTGCTGCTAGTGGAGCAGGTTCAATTTTTACAGCCACAGGAGCCGCCACAGGAGCAGCTGTGGCCAGTGCTTTTGGGGCTAGCGGGGTATCAGCACTCGCAGGTGCTGCATCTTGTGTGTACTCGCCTGTTTCAAGGGCACGTGCACGCTCTGATGATGTGAATAGTCCCATTGCTGAACGTTGATCAAATGGTAAGTAATCAAGTGCTAAGCGACGGAAGATGTAATCCATCATTGATTGCGCCATACGGATATCAGCATCATCTGTCATACCGGCTGGCTCAAAGCGCAGGTTGGTGAACTTCTCGACGAATGTTTCTAGTGGAACACCGTATTGAAGTCCGATTGATACTGCGATTGAGAATGCATCCATTACACCGGCAAGAGTTGAACCTTGCTTGCCCAGCTTTAGGAATACTTCACCAAGTGCGCCATCAGCGTATGCACCTGAGGTCATATAACCCTCGGCGCCGCCAACAGAGAATGATGTTGTTGTTGATGGACGAGACTTTGGAAGGCGCTTGCGAACTGGAGTTGCAAGTGCTTCTGCTTCAACAGGAGCATCCTTCTTCTTCGCCTTGCCATCTGAAAGTGGTTGCCCAACTTTGCAGTTATCGCGATAAACAGCGAGCGCCTTGATGCCCATACGCCATGCTTCTAGGTGTACTTCTTCAACTTCTTCAACAGTTGCATCCTCTGGGAGGTTAACTGTCTTTGAAATCGCACCTGAAAGGAACGGCTGGCAAGCAGCCATCATGCGCACGTGGCCCATTGGAGCAATTGAACGTGCACCGAGTGCACAGTCAAATACTTCGTAGTGCTCTGTCTTAAGTCCTGGAGCATCGATTACGTGGCCATTTGCCGCGATAAATTCAACGATCGCTTCAATTGTCTCTTCGGTGTATCCGAGTTTACGAAGAGCTGCTGGGACTGTCTGGTTAACGATCTGCATAGATCCGCCACCGACGAGCTTCTTGAACTTAACCAATGAGAAGTCAGGCTCGATACCTGTTGTATCGCAATCCATCATCAGACCGATTGTTCCGGTTGGTGCAAGCACAGAGATCTGCGCATTACGCCATCCGTTCTTATCGCCAGTTGATAGACAAGCATCCCAAGCCTTATTTGCTTCAGCCCAGACATCGATATCAAGAGTTGATACTGACTTAGCAGCAGATGAAGCCGCTGCATGCTTGCGCATTACGCGTGCGTGAGGCTTAGCATTTTGTGCAAAGCCTGCATATGGTCCAACG
>Ga0315902_10011273_pt1 | contig 11742 bp, 10 predicted proteins | sample LakEriMetagenome_9_FD_203523 | JGI IMG/M metagenome (GOLD analysis project Ga0315902, IMG submission 203523) | Freshwater fungal communities from buoy surface, Lake Erie, Ohio, United States - Buoy 12 MA117 | ecosystem: Environmental > Aquatic > Freshwater > Lake > Lake biofilm | place: USA... | reverse complement strand
AGCTTCTCTATTTATATAAGGTGGAAGTGGTACAGCACCGCATGAGAAAATCAGCTCCTGAAAGGACAAGCCTGATTTAGAGCTAAACTGAATGGTGTTTGCATTCCTGTCAAGCCAGGAGACCTGAAGCTGATTCCCCTCCGGATCTGAAATGGCTAGCGACTCAGTTTCCCGGAACTTTTTTCGGTTGCCAACCATAGCTGACCACTGAGACCAATCTGAATTGAGAGATTCAAGCAAAAAAATCTCAACGAAAGTTCCCGTTTCCTTTTGAAAAATGAGTCTGGCCGGAATAACACGGGTATTGTTTGCAATTATCAAAGTGCCAGTCGGCAGAATTTCAGGCAGATTAAAAAATTGAAAATCCTCAATTCTGTCATTTCTAAAGCTCAAAAGCTTTGAATGATCTCTTTTGGGCATTGGTCTGACTGCAATTCTGTGAGCAGGCAAATTATATTTGAGAAGATCTACCGGTATCTCAGGCAATTTCATTATGGCTGTGTTTATGCTATTCAACAAAATTGTCGAGGAGGTAGTTTTTCATTTTTTTCAATGCCATAGCCCTGTGACTGATATGGTTTTTAACATCTTCACCCAATTCTGCAAAGGACTGATCCAGGTTGTCCGGCACAAAAACAGGATCGTAACCAAAACCCTGTCTTCCTTTCGGAGTTTTCCTTATCGTTCCATGGCATCGGCCTTCAAAAAAAACAGGAGGTAGATTTTTTTGAAATAAACAAATGCAAGCCACAAAATAGGCGGAACGATTTTCTATGCCTTCAAGTTCAACAAGCAATTTATTTGTATTATCTAAATCTGTTGCTTCGGGGCCGGCGTAACGAGCACTATGGACACCCGGTCTGTCGCCGAGTGCGGATACACATAATCCACTGTCATCAGCCAAAACGGGAAAGTCGGTATAGCGCGAGATTTCTTCAGCCTTTAAAAGGGCATTTTCTTCAAAGGTTTTGCCGGTTTCATCAGGCTTAACGGTGCAGTTGATTTCGAACAATGATAAAATTTTAACATCCGGACCTAAAATTGACCTTACTTCATGAAGTTTGTGCCCGTTGTTTGTTGCAAGCACACAGGTAAGCGCCATAGCAAGTTAATTTTTAGTTCGGGTTGTTAGCTGTTCAATGCGTTTTTCATAATTTGAACCTTGAAAAATGCGATGAACAAATATGCCAGGGGTGTGAATATGATCGGGATTGAGTTCTCCTGCAGGGACGAGTTCTTCCACCTCTGCTATGGTTAATTTACCGGCCATAGCCATCATGGGATTAAAGTTTCTGGCTGTCTCCTTGTAAATAAGATTACCGTGGGTGTCGCCTTTCCAAGCCTTAACAATGGCGAAGTCTGCATTGAAAGCCAGTTCCATCAGGTAGGTTTTTCCATTAAAGACTCTGGTTTCTTTTCCATTTGCCACTTCGGTTCCAACTCCAGCCGGGGTATAAAATGCAGGAATTCCGGCACCTGCAGCCCGACATCTTTCCGCCAGGGTTCCCTGGGGAATAAGCTCTACTTCCAATTCTCCAGTCAGCAATTGCCTTTCAAATTCAGCATTCTCGCCAACATAGGAACTTATCATTTTTTTCACCTGCCTTGTTTTCAGCAATAGTCCGATTCCAAAATCATCGACTCCGGCGTTATTGGATATACAGGTTAGATTCTTCGCCCCGCTTTTGACCAATGCGGAAATGCAATTTTCCGGGATGCCGCATAAACCAAACCCACCGAGCATCAGGACTGCACCATCGTTAATTCCTGCAATGGCTGCATCTGCATTTTGATATACCTTATTCATTATTATTGTTCTAATTTGGCTGCCAGCCCTTTGTCGCAGAGTGCGCTGCAGACAGGGATTAGTTGTTCAAGTTCACCATGTTTAACCGGATAGCGGCCTTTGGTGTGAACGAACCAGGCGCATTGTTCAGCCTGCAAAGTATCGTGCCCGCAGTATTTAACCAGGCACTCAATTACCCAATCAAATGTGTTTACTTCATCATTGTAGAGCATAACAACCCAAACAGAGTCCAGAATGGTCTCAACTTCTTCCTGTTCAAAGGGATTGGTAGTGGTGTTAAACATCAACCCTGACGATAGTGTCGCCGCAACAAGCGTGCCTTATTTTCGTTGCCACTGAGTAACCGATGAATGTTCTTTCTGTGAGTAAGAATCACCATTAGTGCAGCACAGATTCCGAACGCTATGAACAGTGGCTCGTGTCTTTTAAAAATCCAGATTAAGGAAATGGGAAACACGATAGCCGCACTGATACTGCTTAGACTAACGAAACGGGTAAGGAATAGAATTGCGACAAACATCATAACACATATGAAAGCGGATAGCCAATGAATGGCAATCAACATTCCACACAAGGTTGCAATACCCTTCCCTCCTCTGAAATTGGCAAAAATGGGAAATAAGTGACCGATTACTGCGCTAAGGCCGAACAATAGCTGAAGATTGATGTACCTTGTTTTGTGAAAAACGGGACTGATTTCCGGCAGATAATTAATAAGACAAGCAGCGGTAAAGCCTTTCACAATATCCAGCATCAAAACACCAACGCCCGCCTTTTTGCCCAAAATTCTAAAAGTATTGGTGGCGCCTGCATTGCCACTTCCATATTCTCGAACATCTAAACCATAAAAAGCCTGGCCTACCCACACTGCACTTGGTATTGACCCAAGTAGGTAAGCCAGCAATGCCAAACAAATAATTTGTATTTCGAGCATCATTTTCGGTAAAGGAGCCGGCAAAAATACAAAAACGACATTCATTTTATAACTTTTCGAGGAGGTTGAGTTAAAATTGCGCTATGATTAAATATACAAATTGCAGAACTTCATTTGTTCTTGCAGGCATATTGCTGGGTATGTTTTGTTCATGCAAAACAGAAAATGTAGTGGCAGATTTTGCTGTTTTAAATAGTGTTCTGAAAGAAGGTGAACCCGCAGAAATTCAAAATAATTCCAGCAATGCCACCGCTTTTGAATGGCGCTTGAGCCCCGGCACATGGAAAAGCACAGATAAAAACCCAAAACTTGAATTTGATGAAGCAGGCACCTATCAACTTGAACTCATTTCGAAAAATCGGAAATCAACTTCGGCAAAACAGACCTCAATCACTGTTTTACCTGATACTATGTGGAGACTGACGCGCAACAATTCAAAAATTTGGTATGTTGCAAGTTTGGTTTACGCAGGATCTGAAATGTTGGTTGACACATGTCAAAAAGATGATGAATTCCGATTGGTCAGGGGGAGCATTGATACTTTCTCATTTACAGAAGGAAATAAAACCTGCCCAAGCGGCACTTATTTGTTTGAAATCCCTGCTTCGGGGGCATGGCGCTACAACAGTAATAAAAAAACCCTTGAATTCGCACTAACAGCTTTTGGGAGCCCTTACAACTTTGAATTCACCACTACCAAAATTACGAAAGACGGATACGAGGGAACGGATGCCAAAAACGAGGTGGTGATGAAACTAAAGAGCAGCAAATAGGATACCCCTTTTGATCTTAGCTCAATTTAATTTCACAAAACGAGCACTCCAATTTCCTTTTTCGGTTTTGCAAGAAATGAGATAAACTCCATTACTTAAATTATGGGTATTCACCATTACCGCACCGTTTTGTAAAACAGTAACTGAAGCCTTCAAATTTTTGCCGGAAAGATCGGTTATAACGACATCGCTAACAGATTTAACATTGGCGGGTTCAAGAAAAATCTGGCCTCCTGAAGGGTTGGGCCACATTCTTAAATCAGCCTTGCCCGTTGAAACCAAGTTGGCATTTCCGGAATATATTACAGGCATATCAAATGCCTCGGTTCCGTCGGAAGTTGAAGTGCTCAAACCCTGCTTTGCTGAAAATCCCAGTCCCCTGCGAGCAAATACTTCCCATATTGAACGGGCATTTTGACCATTGTTATACAATGAGTCGGCTTTTAGAATGGCATTGCGACCATCAATAAACCCGGGGTTACATTTTTGAAGTTTCATGCCATCCATCACCAATTTTATTGCAATGTTGTTGCCTCCTTTACCAGAATACAGATTTGGATCGTAACCGTACTTCTCAATCAGTTTCCAGTGCATATCCCACAACATTGTGCACCAAACCTCTCCCACAAAATGTACCGGAGCTCTTCCTGTTGCTGAGGCTTCAGCTATGGCTTGGTAAGTTAATGGATTGACACTCATATTGGTTGAATACTGGTAATTTCTTATACCTGATCCGGAGGAATCCTGACCCAGTAACCAATTTCCAACACCACGGGGTGTGACACCCAAATCTCCTCTTCGCTGAGTAAATGCCAATCCATAATAATCACTCCACCCCTCACCCATTTGCTCTGCATTGGAAAGACCGGTGGAAACTGCAGGACCACAGGTTAAACGGGTTGAAATGCCGTGAGTGTATTCGTGCGCCATGACAAGCATATCCAGATCGCTGTCGGTTTTGGGTGAGGCCCCTGAACTATCGTAAAGTGTAATGTTCACCAGGCCTGACTGCATCTGTTGATACAGCGTTTTTCCGTTGGTTGTATTCACAATAACAGCCGGAATCGTGATTCTGGAATCTGTTCCTGACATGGTAATGGCCTGATTGGCTGAGGACGAGTCAAGGATGACCACTGCAATAGCTCCTGCCAATTGAGCATTATAAACTTTCTTAGTAAATGTACAGGTACCCCTTTGAATTGCAGCAATTTTACCTTTTATCAAAGTTGCATTTTTCAAAGCATTGCAGCCTTTGGCCGGATCACCTGTACCGTCATTTACAAGTACCAGGCCTTCGGTCATTGGAACAGTTGTCAACTTCTTTCCAAACTGAGCCGTACCAACTGAATATTTAACTTTGGTTGGGCTATTTACTTTAAGCGTAGGCCCTGAACCTGAGGTAGCATCCCAAACGAACATCTGCATTCTTGGGGTCGAACCATCAGGAGGAGTGGAAAAATTGGCGTTGTTGGTACCACTTCCGTCCTGAGCATCAGCGTTAACAGCATCGTTTCCTGCACCCTTTCCTGAGTAATTTCTGAACTGAAAATTTCCTGCAGACTCATCAAAACCATACCTGAAACTGATATCATGCAGCAGGTTGTTGGCCACAAAAAGATTGGTGATTGCAAAATCGAGGTATTTTGACGGATCTGTTTCCGCAGGATTGTAAGAAAAATCAAATCGATATAGGGAATCACCCTGAGGACTGTAACCCGCAACATTGTCTGCGTTTTTATCTTCGGAAGCATATACATTGTTTCCGCGGGTGTATTTGTAATCAGGTCCGGCTATGCCATTGGCATCAAGCCATCCGTAGGGTGAAGCGATAGAATCTTCTGCTTTGGACAGAAGTACGACAGAGCCATACATTGGGCTTTCAATCGGGTAACTAAATGCTTTGTATTCTCCGTCAGCTGAGCTCCTTCTTTCAAGAGGATGATTGTTACCGCTTTTTTCAGCTTTACAGGATACTGTCCAGTTTATTTTTTCAATTACTGAACCATCTATTTCAGAAATTACAATATTCCACCAGTCGGATGTGTTGTGGTTGTAAGCAATTACATTGAATGCAGGAATGGGCAAACCTCCCTGTTCATTTGAGAAATAACATGGATAATAGTATTGTTCCTGCTCATTGAATTGCATTTTCACCCCTAAATCAATGCGTTTGATACCTGACCGGATATCAACGCCGGAGGCTATGGAAGCTGACAACATAGCCTGTACGGTAATTTCCGTTTTTTTGAACTCAGGAACATTAGCGGAGAATGCAGAAAAAGAATTGGCGGTATACTTCAACTCGCCGGACTGACTAAAATGCAATCCATAAATTGCATTCAGAACCGGTATGCCATTGATATATTGCTGAAGGTAGGCATGATAAAATCTGGCGTCGGCATCAGAATATAAATCCGATATTTTAGCCTCTTTAGAATCCTTCTCTGAAATGCCCAATACTATATGGTTTTGCTGAAAATAAGTCAAAATGCTTGCCGGAGTGGGTTTTGAGGCTGAATTCTGCGCTGCGCAAAAATGGGCTATGCCCAAAAAGATGATGCCAATGATAAATCTCATAGAAATTGATTTATTCAAATTAACGAATTATTAATGAATGTAGTAGGAAAATACTGTTAAGTTGACAATAAAATGAGCTTATTTGTGAAACAACTGCATTTTTCTTTGCATCATTCCATTAAGCCTTTCCACCCAACCATCAGGAAAACAAGATAACTTTTGATGGCATATGGTCAAAAATTGAAGAAAACCGGGGGTGATTTCATCAAATTCTAAAAAACGGTTATTCAGGAGGTCAATTCTGATGCACAACATTTCATCTGCCACAATCTGATCTTCAACCCATGCATTCACGGACTCAATTTCAGACCAGCAAATCTCTGTTGATTTGTTAGAGGGGGTTGAAAAACTAAAACCATTCTCTGTAAAAGTAAAATAACTCTTCTCTCGATCATCCAGTTCTGAAAGCAAGGCTGTATTGAATTCAGGTGCTGTTCTTCCAATAAATCTGTTTCTTGCAGATATCATCAACAATACGAGCCAGAGGATCGCAGTAATGAGAAATGCCTGACCCAGCCAAAATTGCCAGGAATGAGAAGAAAACCCGTTTTTTGAAATTCCAAATATGAGAATTATAAAGCATACGAGAGCATACAAGGCATATTTGCTTTTGGAGTCGGCAAAGGTGCGAACCATTTTCATTTTGTTCTCAGGCTAATACATTAACCAAACAAATTTGCCGCAAAAAAGTGTTTTACAGTTATTACCTGCCGATAATCATATCAAGGCAAAAACGGGAACAAAGCACCGCCAAACCTGGCAGCCGCGCCGAGTTCCTCTTCAATTCTGATTAGCTGATTGTATTTGGCCATTCTGTCACTTCTGCTTGCGCTTCCTGTTTTAATTTGTCCACTATTCATAGCAACTGCCAGATCGGCAATGGTAGAATCTTCGGTTTCACCGCTGCGATGACTCATCACATTTGTGTAGCGATTTCTGGTTGCGAGCTGAATAGCATCCAGTGTTTCTGTGAGTGTACCTATTTGATTAACTTTTATAAGAATGCTATTGGCAACACCACCCTTAATTCCAGTTGACAACCGATTTACATTGGTTACAAAAAGATCATCACCCACCAATTGCACTTTTGATCCGATTTTCTCAGTCAGTTTCTTCCAGCTGTCCCAGTCATCCTCTGCACAACCGTCTTCAATACTCACAATGGGGTATTTCTGGCACCAGTTAGCCCAGTATTCAACCATTTCATCGCCATTAAATTTTCTGCCGTCAGACTTTTTGAAAGTATAGAGTTTCTGCTCTTCGTTATAGAATTCACTTGTGGCGGCATCCATTGCAATGGAAATATCTTCACCGGGTTTGTAACCGGCTTTTTCTATAGCCAAAAGAACTGTTTCAATAGCTTCTTCATTGCTTTGAATGTTGGGTGCAAATCCGCCCTCATCGCCTACATTGGTGCTATAACCTTTTTCTTTTAGCACCACTTTCAGCTGATGAAATACCTCCACACCCATTCTGAGTGAATGAGAAAAAGTATCGGCTTTCAGGGGCATGATCATAAATTCCTGAAAATCTATTTTGTTGTCGGCATGCGCCCCCCCATTCAGGATATTCATCATGGGAACAGGCAGGGTATTGGCATTTGAGCCACCAACATACCTGTACAATGGAATGCCTAATTCATCGGCTGCGGCCCTTGCGGCTGCCAATGATACTGCGAGAATGGCGTTTGCCCCAAGCTTGGATTTATTCGGTGTACCATCGAGTTCAAGCATGGCCATATCAATTTCATTTTGATATGTTACTTCCATCCCTTCCAGTGCCTCGGCAATGATATTGTTCACATTGTCAACGGCTTTTATTACCCCTTTGCCCAGATATACTGAAATGTCTCCGTCGCGCAATTCAGCTGCTTCATGAATACCGGTGCTGGCTCCTGAAGGAACAGCTGCCCGTCCAAAACCCCCGTCTTCGGTAAAAACATCTGCTTCAACTGTTGGGTTGCCTCTGGAATCGAGGATTTGTCTCGCCTGAATATGTGAAATTGAACTCATTTTAGATTGTTAATTTTTGTGTTTGTTCATTAGTTTTATAAAATCATCGAACAAGTACCAGGAATCATGTGGTCCTGGAGATGCCTCCGGGTGATACTGAACCGAAAATGCGGGCTTGTCCTTTCTGGCAATGCCCTCAACAGAATTGTCGTTCAGATTAATATGGGTCAGCACCACCGTGTCGGTCAAGTTATCATTGAAATTCACCGCAAAGCCATGATTCTGACTGGTAATTTCGCTGCGGCCTGTCATCAAATTTTTAACCGGGTGGTTGGCGCCTCTGTGCCCATGATGCATTTTGTAGGTTGACAACCCGCTGGCCAAAGAAAGCAACTGATGTCCCAGACAAATGCCGAAAGTAGGAATTCCAGCATCTACAAGTTTTTGTACTGTTTCTATGGCATAATGCATACTGGCCGGGTCTCCTGGTCCGTTGCTAATCATGATGCCATTGGGTTTCCATGCCAAAACCTCATCGAATGTTGATTTTGCCGGAAAAATCCCTAAAAAACAATCTCGTTGTTCTAAACATCGGGCAATATTGGCTTTGCTGCCAAAATCGAGCAATGCCACCCTGTTGGAAGCCGATGAATTACCTTGCTCGTAAAAGTTTTCGGAAGTTACTATGCTGGCCAGTTCAAGTCCCGACATATCTGGACAGTTGCTCAATTGCTGCATCAACTCTTGCACATCTTCCGTTTCACTTGAAATGATTGCATTCATGGCTCCTGCTTCACGAATATGTCGCACCAATTGCCGGGTATCGACATCGCTGATGCCTACCAAATTGTTTGAAGTAAAATATTCATCGAGGCTGAAAGCATCCATTTTTCGGGAAAATCCTGATGAAAACCGCTTGCATACCAAACCGGAAATTTTGATGCCTGCACTTTCAACTTCTTCACCCCGAACGCCATAATTTCCGATGTGATTGCTCGTCATAACCAGAATTTGTCCGAAGTAAGAAGGGTCGGTAAACACTTCCTGATAACCTGTCATCCCGGTATTGAAACAAATTTCACCGGTGGTGGTGCCAATCTTTCCAATGGCTTTTCCTCTGAAAACGGTTCCGTCCTGCAGGACAAGAAGCGCAGATAATTTATTTGAACTCACTTCAAGGGTGCAAATTTCGATTGGTTAGAAGTATAAAAGTATCGTTGTGGGTAAATTGTTCATGCATAAATTATTTGGCTTTTCGTTTTGCATACCAAACGGGCAGAACAGAAGAAATGTAGGTCATTAATAATATTGACAACAACACCAATAACGAGTGTATTTCTCTAAAGCCCATAGCTGCAAGCTGATCATGAAAGATCATTTTTCCACCAATAAAAATAAGAATGAGGCTCAATCCGTATTTCAATGTGGTGAGTTTCTTCATGCTGTGACCTAATAAAAAGAAAAGACTTCTTAAACCCATAATGGCAAAAATGTTGGATGCAAATACCAGATAGGGATCGCGAGTTATTCCAAAAATGGCCGGCACCGAATCTACTGCGAAAACCACATCCGTAAATTCAACAACAAGCAATACAACAAACAATGCCGTTGCATACCTTTTGCCGTTTTCTCTAATAAAAAAAGCCCCTTCATGTGATTTTTTGCTAACCCGAAAAAACCGTGAAAACCACTTCACAACGGGATGATTCTCAGGATTCATTTGCTCATCCTGCTCTTTACCAAACATTAATTTGGTGCCCGAAAACACCAGAAAGCCTCCGAAAAGATACATCACCCAGTGAAATTCTCTGATCAACAAACCACCGATGAAAATGAATAAAAAACGCATGATAATGGCTCCTAAAACGCCCCAAATCAATATTTTTTTCTGATCACCGGAATTGATTTTGAACGAAGAAAAGATGAGCATCATGACAAAAAGATTGTCAATACTTAATGAATATTCAACAAAATAACCGGTAACAAATTGAATGACTGCATTTAATCCGAATTCATGTCTGGTTCTTGCCAAATCGCCTTCATAAATGTGAAACTGACTTGAAAGCTCCTGCTGATAGCGCCGAAAGTCATCAACCGTGATCAATTCATGCAATTTGTAGTGATACAAATACAAGGGTATTGTAAACAGCAAGCCGGCAGTAATCCAGAGTAAAGTTCTTTTTAAACTTTGTTTGAAGTTAAGTTCCTGATTGCGTTTGGTTCCCAGATCAATCCACAGCCCGATGCATACACCTACCACAAAAACAAGAAGCATCAAGGACTTTGTCATTTAACAGTGCAAATTTAGGCGGCCCTTTGTGAACCGCCTAATGTAACTCTATTTTTGCTACACAAATGAAAAGTACTATCAACCGAAAATTCCGTTTTTTATTCATCTCCGCTATCAGTGCCATCCTGCTATCGATTGTGAGCAGCCACAGATTGGAAGAAGGAATGTTTCCACTGAACTACCTGAATGAGTCGTCGCTTCAAAAAGCAGGATTGAAAATGAATGTAAATGAAATTTTTTCACCAGGAAAAGTAGCACTAGCGAGTGCCTTAGTTAAAGTGGGCGGCTGCACAGGTTCGTTTATATCGCCTGAAGGATTGGTGATTACCAATCATCACTGTGTTTACGGCGGTGTAGCCGGATTAAGCACACCAAGCAATGATTATTTGGAAAATGGCTTTGTGGCCCGAAAGAAGGAAGATGAGCTGCCAATTAATATGCCATGCCGCATAACAGAATCGTACGAAGATGTTTCGGCTAAGGTTCTTGATGGTGTGAATAATTTCACAGAGCCGGCCAAAAGGTCGGAACTAATTGCTAACAACATTCAAAAAATTATTGAACTGGAAAAAGCAAAAAATCCGGATCTCATTCCAGAAGTGTCTGAAATGTTTGTGGGAAGAAGCTACATGCTGTTCCGTTATTTCACCATTACAGATGTTCGCCTAGTATTTGCTCCTCCTGTAACAATAGGTCAGTTTGGTGGAGATTTGGATAATTGGGAATGGCCAAGGCACAATGGTGACTTCAGCATGGTTCGGGCTTATGTAGGTCCTGATGGGAAACCGGCTAAATACAGCAAGAATAACATTCCTTTTAAACCCAAAAGGCATTTGGAATTGAATACTAAAGGTACAAAAGAGGGAGATTTCGTTTTTATTTTGGGTTATCCGGGTAGAACCTTTAGACATGAGAGTGCGCCATATCTTAAATTTCAACAAGAGAAGCAACTTCCTTTAATTCAGAACTGGTACAGCTGGTACATTAAGCAAATGCGTGACCTAAGCGAAGGCGACAATGCAAAGTTCCTGGCTTTCGCAGGTGAAATACAAAGTCTTGAAAATGTAGAAAAAAACTACAGAGGCAAAATGCAAGGATTAACCAGAACAGGATTGGTTGCCGAAAAATGGAATGACGAGGAGGCCATGCAAGCTAAAATCAAATCAGGAATCGGCAGTTCCGACACTTCAAAATCCCCGTCCATTGGTGTAATCCCTTCTATAAGAAATATTTGGAATCGCAAAACTGAACTGGCCGATGACAGGTTTGCTTTTTTGTTTTTATTAAATCAATCCAACCCCTACTTCCTAGCCCACCAAACACATCGTTTCAAACAAATCATAAAGGACATTAAATCTGAAGAACAAAAAAAGCAGCTTCTGAAAGATTATGTGAGGATTATTCAGAAC
>Ga0315902_10011272_pt1 | contig 11742 bp, 11 predicted proteins | sample LakEriMetagenome_9_FD_203523 | JGI IMG/M metagenome (GOLD analysis project Ga0315902, IMG submission 203523) | Freshwater fungal communities from buoy surface, Lake Erie, Ohio, United States - Buoy 12 MA117 | ecosystem: Environmental > Aquatic > Freshwater > Lake > Lake biofilm | place: USA... | reverse complement strand
CTCGGCCATTTGATCGGCGTGGGTGAGTGGTGTCGTTGACTGCAATGGCGATTGGCCGTGACCGGCGTGATTGATGTAGTCGTCGACGCCAAGGCGCACCACAAAGCGCTGGTTGTCGAGGTGTCCATGCGCGCCAGCACCGGCGGCGTGGTAATCGGCGTTGAGCCAGTAGGCGACGTTGTGCAGGCCGGTATGTTTGGGGAGACCGCCGATGCCGGTGTTGCCCCGACCCCAGTTCGAGATCTCGTATTGGTGATAGCCTTGAGTGGCGAGGTATTCCATGGTGTACTCGTACATCTGGCCGGTGATGTCGTCGTCGGGCACGCTCAGGCGACCGCCCATGACTTGGGCATAGAGGGGCGTGCTCTCTTCGAGGATGAGTGAGTAAATGGCAAAGTGATCGACATCCCACTGTGCCGCCTGGTGGAGGGTATCTTGCCAGTCGGCACTGGTCTGACCGGGCAGACCAAAGATGAAGTCGAGGTTGACCGAATCAAAGCCGGCGGCGCGTGCATCGAGATAACTCTCTTTGGCCTCGTCAGCCGTGTGGATACGCCCGAGCATGCGCAGGAGTGGATCGTGCAGGCTTTGGACGCCCATGCTGACGCGGTTGACGCCCATCGCTCGAATTTGGCGCAAATAATCGCGCCCGAGCACCGTGCCGGGATTGCACTCGACGGTGACCTCAGCGCCTGCAAAGGGCACGACGGCATCGGCTGCTTGTAGTACACGCTCCATCAAGGGCAAGGGTAACATGCTCGGCGTGCCGCCCCCCAAGAAGATGGTGGGTGGCAGATCGGCGCGCATCAGCGGATGTGGTTGTGTTGGAGGAGCGACAGGCGCTGTGTAGCGCGGTAAGCTGGCCAACTCAGCGCAGAGCGCATCGACATAGGCCTCGATGCGATCCTCCATGTTGGCATAGGTGTTGAAGTCACAGTATGAGCAGCGGCGATGACAGAACGGAATATGAATGTACAGGTGTCGGGCACCCGATGATGTTGCGCGCCAATCCATGTGTGTGTCCTTTGGTGCGTGCGTATCACGCCTAGGGGTATTGTACCAGTCTTGGTCGGTGCCGAAGGGATTTGGGTATACTAGCTATAGGAGTTTGTCGTGCAGATGAGGGACGAGTTGTGTCTGAATCAAGCTTTCGTGATGCAATAACGGTGATTTTGTATCACCCACAACGCCAAATTAATGTGGCCTCGACGGTCCGCGCCATGAAAAATATGGGCTTTCGCCGCTTGCGTCTGGTCAACCCACGTGAGTACGAACCCGCGTTAATCGAACAGGTGGCCCATCGCAGTCAGGATGTGGTCGAGGCCATCGAGGTCTATCCGACGCTCAAAGAGGCGCTCCACGACTTGACATGGGTAGTGGGGACCACGGCCCGCCATCGTGATACACCAGTACCACCACTCGAGTTGCGCCAATCGGTGCCGAGTATTGTCCAGAAGACAGCAGAGGGGCATCAGGTCGGCTTGTTATTTGGTCCTGAGGATAACGGACTGCAACAAGCGGAGCTCGATCAGTGCCAACAATTTGTCACTATTGCTACTGACCCAACCTACGCCTCGCTCAATCTGGCACAGGCGGTCTTGTTGGTGTGTTATGAGGTGCACATGGCCGAGCCACCGGTGCGCCCTGATCGCCGGATTACCTATCCGCCGGCGCCCTTGCCGCGGATTGATGAGTTTGTGGCCACGCTCGAGGAGGCCCTACGGGCGATTGACTTCTTTAAGAGTCCAAGTGCCCCGGCCAAAATGCGCTCATTGCGCAGTTTGACCCATCGGGCGCAACCAAACGCACGTGAGATTATGCTGTTGCAGGCGATTTGTCGCGAGGCGATCAAATACATCGCCAAATTGCGGGCGCAGTAGAGACGCAGCAAAGCTGCGTCTCTACTGCGATATCGGATGTAATCAAGGAAGAAAGAATTCTTGCGTTATAATTATCACATGGTTGTTCGGTATGAGGAGAGAATCTGATGTCACCACTCGATACCCTTATCAAGGCCGATCCTACGGTTGCCCGTATGCTCGTTGGCGAAGCGACGCGGCAGCGCGATGGTCTTGAGCTGATTGCCAGTGAAAACTACACCAGCCGCGCTGTGATGGAAGCGCAAGGGTCAGTGTTGACCAACAAATATGCCGAAGGCTACCCAGGGAATCGCTACTACGGTGGCTGTGAGTGGGTCGATCAGGTTGAGAACTTGGCCCGCGATCGCGTCAAAGAAGTGTTCGGGGCAGCCTACGCCAATGTCCAACCACATTCGGGCACACAAGCCAATGCTGCAGTTTACTTCACCTTTTTGAATCCAGGCGACAAAGTGCTTGGTATGAATCTGGGGCACGGTGGTCACTTGACGCACGGGTCGCCCGTCAACTTTTCGGGCAAGATGTACAACTTTGTGCAGTACGGCATCAATCTCGAGACTGGCTACATCGACTATGAGAATGTACTCGAGATGGCCGAGCGCGAGCGCCCCAAGTTGATTACCGTGGGGGCGAGTGCCTATTCACGCGCTATTGACTTCTCAATCTTCCGCGAGATTGCCGACAGGGTTGGCGCCTACTTGTTCGCCGATATTGCCCACCCAGCCGGTTTGATTGCGGCCGGTCATTTGCCCAGCCCAATCCCCTACGCCCATGTAGTCACCTCAACGACTCACAAGACGTTGCGTGGGCCGCGCGGTGGCATTATTTTGATGGGGCAGGATTTTGAGAATCCGTTCGGCCAGAAGGCCGCCAAGAGTGGCCGTACCCTGATGATGTCAGAGGTACTCGACAAAATGGTCATCCCGGGTGCCCAAGGTGGTGCCTTGATGCATGTGGTTGCTGCCAAGGCGGTCGGGTTCGGTGAGAACTTGCAGCCCGAGTTCAAGACCTACGCCGCACAGGTCATCAAGAATGCTCAGGCGTTGGCGAATGGTCTGATGAAGCGCGGCTTCACGATTTTGTCGAATGGCACCGATAACCATCTGATGATGGTCGACTTGACCAACAAAAACGTCACTGGTAAGCAGGCTGAGGCCGTGCTCGACCAGGCGCATATCACGGCCAACAAAAACGTCATCCCGAACGACCCACGTTCGCCGTTGGTGACGTCAGGCATCCGCTTTGGCTCAGCCGCAATGACGACGCGCGGCATGAAAGAGGCCGAGATGGATATCGTGGCCGGGTTCATTGACCGCGTGATTAGCAACATCAACGACGAGCAGGTGGTCGCACAGGTCAAGGCCGAGGTAACGGCGTTCTGTCGCCCATACACCGTCCCTGGTGTCGACATTTTTGCCAACATCGAGGTGTAAATCATGACACATCCACGTATCGCGATGATTGGTGCCGGCATGATGGGCGAGGCCATGATTGGTGGACTGCTCAAACACGGTATCCCAGCCACGCATATTACGGCATCAGAGCCACGCCCTGATCGCCGGGCTGTCATGCACACGCAGTATGCTATCAACATGGTGGCGAGCAATCGTGAGGCGGTGGCGCAGGCCGATGTGGTGGTGTTTGCCATCAAGCCACAGTTGGCTGGTGTGGTGTTACCCGAGCTGAACGGGCATATTCCGGCGCAGGCGCTGGTTATCTCGATTATGGCTGGTATCACGATTGCCACCTTGCGCGACGGCTTGCATCATGCGGCGATTGTGCGCGCTATGCCCAACACGCCCGCCATGATTGGCGCTGGCATCTCGGGGTGGACAGCAGTGCAGGCGGTGACTGATCAGCAAAAAAGTTGGGCCCAGCAGGTGCTTTCGTCGCTCGGACACGCCGTGTATGTGGACGATGAGTACTATATCAATCATGTGACGGCGGTGTCAGGCAGCGGGCCGGCGTATGTCTTTTTGATTCTCGAGGCGATGATTGACGCCGGCGTGTCGATTGGGCTCCCACGGCATTTGGCGAAGCAGTTGGCCGAACAAAACCTGCTCGGCTCGATGCAGTACGCCTTGGCGAGTAGCAAACATCCGGCCGAGTTGCGCAACGACGTGACCTCGCCGGCGGGGACGACGGCTGCCGGTGTCAATGCAATGGAAAAGGCCGGTTTGCGCACGGCCGTCACCGAGGGCATTAAGGCGGCGTTTGAACGCTCAATTGAACTGGGCAAACCCAAGCATTAGTTCGTTGTGATTAGCATGCGCCTCGTCCGGCTTGGTCGGCGGGGCGCATTCGCATAGGAGGAATCAATGAAGATTCGTGAGATTAAGGCGATCGGCCTCTATGGCGCCTCACCCGAGGGTGGCTGGAGCGAAGAGATTAAGCCCGATGATTGTATTCATACCCTGATCGAAGTCCACACTGACGAGGGCCTGGTCGGTTATGGGAGTGTCTACACCAACGATGCGCTCGTCAAAGGTGCGTTACAAGTGCTCGAGCCACTATATCGTGGTGAATCGGCGATTGAACCAGAGCGCGTCAGTGAAAAACTCCATCAGCACACCTTTTGGTTGGGGCGTGGCGGTGCAATTACCCACACGATTAGCGGCATTGATATTGCTTTGTGGGATATTTTGGGGCAGGTGACGAAGCAACCAATCAGTCGCTTACTCGGTGGTCGCTACCGCGAGCGTGTGCGCCCCTATGCCTCGATTTTGATGGAGGAGCCGGCGATTATTACCCAACACCTGCTGGCTCTCAAAGCTGAAGGGTTTAGAGCCTTCAAAATCGGTTGGGGCCCGTTTGGCCGTGAGAGTAACGCCGTTGATGAGGCCATCGTGCGCGCTGCCCGCGATGCCATCGGCGATGGCTGGTTGATGGTCGATGCCGGGGCGAGCGATGCCTATTGGGGGCAGGGCTTTAAGTGGGCAGTGCGTACGGCTGAGATGTTGGCGAGCTACGACGTCTACTGGTTCGAGGAGGCGCTCAAGCCCGATGCCCTCGACGATTACGTGGCACTGCGCCGCCAGGCGCGCTTGCCGATTGCCGGTGGCGAGGTGTTGACGCGCCGTCAGTCGTTCCAACCGTGGCTCCAGGCTGGTGCATTCGATATCGTGCAACCCGATGTCACCAAGGTCGGCGGTATCAGCGAGGAGCGTCGGATTGCTTGGATGGCCGAGGAGAATGGCGTGCGCTTTATTCCCCACGGCTGGAATACGGCCGTCGGCCTAGCCGCCGATTTGCAACTGGCCGCCGCCTTTGCGCAGACGGACTTTGTGGAGTATTTGACGGGATCACCCTACATCGACAAGTTAGTCGCAACCCCGTGGAAGCTCGATGCTGACGGCATGTTGGCCATTCCTGATGCACCTGGGCTCGGGCTGTCGCTTGACATGGAGGCCGTGCGCTTCTATGGCCGTTGATGTGACCACGTGGCAGCCATCGACGATAGCGGTGGCAGGTCGCACGGTGACGGTGTTTGGCCGCCCGGGTTTGCCCTCGGGGCTTGTGCCGACGGCTGCGGCTGAGCTTTTGGCAATCGAAAGCGCAACGCTCACCCCACACCGACTTTTGCTCTGCGATGTCAGTATGGCGCTACCGGCGTTGCTGATGCCACCACACACGCAGACAACGGTGGTGATGCGCCACGCCGGGATGAAGGATGCGGCGGTGCGGACGTTGACACATGCGGGTATCACGGCACAGTATAGTGATGATGGCCTAGTTCCTGCTGGTGAGTATGATGTGGCGCTGATTGAGGTGTCGCCCACGCGCGAGGCGTGGCGCATGCGTCTTAATGAGGCCGCGCGTTGGTTACGGCCCGGTGGTGTGCTCATTGTAGCTGGCCCCAACGATGCCGGTGGCAAAAGTGCTGCCCCAGACGTCAAGGCGGTGTTCGGCAGTATGAATGAACGTTCCAAGGCACATCAGCGGGTTGTGACGGCGGTGAAGCACGCACAACTTTACGGAGATGACATAATGCCAACGCCATTCATGGCTGGCATACGTACCTATTACACCTATCCGGGTGTCTTTGCGGCTGACCGCCTTGATGTTGGCAGTGCCGAGTTGATTGCATCGTTGCCCGATGTGACGGGTCTGTGTGTACTCGATATCGGCGGTGGCGCCGGAGTATTGGCCGGGGCAGTGCGTGATGCGGGAGCGAGTGCTGTCGATGTGATTGATGTGGATGCGCTGGCAGTCAAGGCCATGCAACGGACATTTGTGGCCGACGCACTGGTGCGCGTGGCGTGGGGGGATGTGCTGGATGGGGTGCCGTGGGATGAACGGTATGATGTGGTGGTGACCAACCCGCCTTTTCATGCGGGCAAACGCACGGATGATAGCATGGTACGGGCGTTTGTGCAGTTGGCGGCGACGCATCTCCGCCCACGTGGTGCGCTGTACTTGGTGGCCAATGCGTTTTTGGCGTATGAGCCGTTGTTGCGGCAGTGTTTTGCGCAGGTCGAGCAAGTCCGTGCAACCAAATCATTTGTGGTCTGGCGCGGTAGGCTATAATAAGAGAGACCCTTTTTGTACCGTCTGACAGGCTTGCCCAGGTCAGCAAAGGAGCTGTGCATGGATACACGCATCGCGGCGCTTGCCGCTGCGAAGATTGTCGCCATTGTGCGATTAGAGAATTATGATCGTGCGCTCGAAGTCGCCCAAGCCCTGCTCGCTGGTGGGATTACGGCGATTGAATATACCTTGACTGGTCAAGGGGCATTTGCGGCGATAAGCAAAGTCCGGACTGCTATGGGCGATCGCATGTTGATTGGCGTCGGTACGGCGCTGACGGCCGATGATGCAATTGGTGCGATTGACGCTGGTGCGCAGTTTGTGGTGACGCCGACGGTGCGCCCAAATGTGATTAGTATTGCGGCCAAATCAAATGTGCCGACGGCATGTGGTGCGTTCACGCCGACCGAGGCGTTGACTGCCCATGAGGCAGGTGCCGCATTCGTCAAAATATTCCCTGCCCGCACATTAGGTCCCGGCTACATCAAGGATGTGCTGGCTCCGTTGCCGTTTTTGCGTTTGATGCCGACCGGTGGTATCGGTGCCGATAACCTCAAGAGTTATCTCGACGCCGGTGCGGTTGGTGTCGGTATTGGTGGCAGTTTGGTGCCGGCCAAAGCGGTCTCCAATGGCGATTGGCAGGTGTTGACTGACGGTGCGCGCGCCTGTGTCAATGCCCTAGAGGGGAAATAGCGTATGCCAGATGTAATGACCTTTGGGGAGTGCATGGCGGTGCTCTATCCGCCCGATCCCGTCCAAATCGATGACGCGCCATTGCTCAAGTGGGATATCGGTGGCGCTGAGGCCAATTGTGCCATTGCCCTGGCGCGCCTGGGCATTTCGGTGCGCTGGCATTCACGTGTCGGCAATGATCCGTTTGGCCGCAAGATGATTAATATTTTGGCGGGCGAGGGGGTTGATACGAGTGCGGTGGCGATTGATGCGACCAAACCGACGGGTGTCTTCTTTCGCGAGTGGTTGCCAGACGGCATGCGGCGGGTGTTCTACTACCGGGCCGGGTCAGCAGCCGCCAACATGGGCCCCGAGGACCTCAAGCCGGAGCATTTTGTGGGTGTCAAAGCCGTGCACATGACGGGGATAACGCCGGCCTTGAGTGAGCGGGCGGCGGCGACGTGTGCGCGGGCCATTGAGCTCGCCAAAGCGGCTGGATGCATGATTACGTTTGACCCCAACTTTCGGCCACGCTTGTGGAGCGCGGAGCAGGCGCGCGTGGCCATGATTCCGATGGCGCAGGCCAGTGACATCATCCTGATGGGCCACGAGGATGCTGCCGCCATGTTTGGCGAGGGAGACGATGAGCACTACTTGCAATCGGCTGTGGCCCTCGGCATCAAGACGGTGGTACTCAAACGCGCCGAGCGCGGGGCGTTGGCGATTCACGATGGTGAGCGCTTCGAGGCGACGGTGGTGAAGGCTGAGCGCGTGATTGACCCAGTGGGCGCTGGTGACGGCTTCGATGCCGGGTTTATCGCTGGGCGCTTGCGCGGCAAGAGCATTCCTGAGTCGTTACATTTGGGGGCGATTGTGGGAGCGGGATCAGTGGCGCACCTGGGCGATTATGCGGGTTATCCAACCATGGAGTTGTAGTTTTTTGCAAAAAAGGGCCGGTGCAGGGGAATCAAAATCCTCTCTGCACCGGCTTTGACTATTTAGCGCGGAAAGACGTCACCCACGGCATCATCAAATGTGGATTGGAACGACCAAATCACCAGCCCTGCCCCACCGCTTTCACGGATAAGCTCACGGGCCAACTTGAGGTCGGCATGATGCTGGGCGAGTGAACGGGTGGCCTCACGACCCTCGGTGACAAAGCCGATTTCGGTGACAACGACCGGTTTGTTCTGGCCAAGCGCTTTGAGCTCTTGCAGTGAGCGGTAGAGGTCACGGGTGAATCCCTTGCCGTAGTACCAGTGTGCTTTGTAGCGCCCGCTATCATATGGCGAGTCGTCGTAGTAGTGGAACGTATAAAAGTCGACCATGTCGGCGACGCGTAGCGCTGACTCGCGCGGCTCGAAGTGGCTCTTGGCGAAGGCCAGCCCAGTGGTGCGTAAGCGGTTGGGGTCGAGGGTTTTGACCTCGCGGAGCATGGCCTCCACAAAGCGCATGCGCTTTTCGGCCAGAGGGAAGCACTCGGCGTAGTCGGCGTTGTCCCAGTCCCAACAGCGCTTATCGACCTCGCTACCGATATCGGGTTCATTAAAGACGTCCCACGCCACAATGCCTGGGCGATTGGCGAAGTAACTCACCAGTGGCCGGACGTGCAGGCGAATCGCACTGTCGTAATGCGCAGGATCCATCTCGTGTTTGGGGTGATCAATGAGCAGCACGGGAATGACATAAATGCCACGTGCATTTGCTAGATTGATGAGCTCTTCGAGGTGTTGGAGGGCGATATTGGGTCGACCAGCCCCGTCAAAAATTGGGACTGCGCCACCAAACACATAGTAATTTAGAAAGAGTCGCACCGTGTTGACGCCTAACCCGCGTAAGCGGTCGAGATCAGCGGTCATGCCCGGGACATCCCACGGACAATTGGCGTCAGCACCAAATTGCAACGACCAACAGCGACTCGCATCGACGCCGGTGGCGCGCACGTAGTTCATGCCGCGTACCTCAAAGGGCTGACCTCCCGCCATTAATCGTGGCCCATCGGCGCTAACCCAATGCATGTACGGATTAGTGGGGACATTGTAGAACCAGTTTTGATACTGCTGAATCGCTTGTACTTCATTGCCGAGTAACCCGAGTAGTACTTGATTGCCGGGATGCAACTCAAAACGGCGGCGCTCGAAGTACTGCACCGTCAAGGTGCGACCCTCGATGGTAGTGACGAATTCGTTGGTAATTGGAAAGCCGAAGCGCGTGACGCCGCCGTTGCGTTGCCAGAATCGGGCAAATTCTCCACAAATTTTGTGACCGGTCTCAGCAAACGTCTGACAACCATTGAGCCGCTCTTGAGGTCCAAACTGCCATGATGTTCCTTGAAGCTCAAGCACGCGTGCCCCGAGGCGACCGGCGGTGACGAGGCCGTTGGGTTGGATTTCGAGGCGATCGCGCTCAAACCACTGTACGGTGAGCGGCACGCCCTCGACAATCTCGCGCGTTTGACTCCCTTTGGGGAAACCGAAGACGCTCAGGCCGCCGTTGCGCTCCCAGTACTGGCGAATGGCGCCATTGATGCACTGCCCTGTCTCAGGGAAGCAACGTGCGTCAGATGCCCAGGTTGTGGTGGGGAATAACGAGAAGACACATGCAAAAACAATCCAGAATATGAATCTCTGTGGATGACGAACCATGCACACCTCAGTCAAAAAGCGAACAATCCTACCTCATCCTACTATAGCATATAGTGAGGTTGTGATGATTACCGTTCGCTAGCGTGTACAATCGTCTGCATATCAATGGCTCATTCATGCTCATTAAAAATAATCGGGTCTTCGACGGTAGGATATTCGTGTTCGACACGCTCAACGATCGCGCGATAGTTGTCATTGTTGGGATTTGCTGCATAAATAGCACGTGCATGCAGATATGCATGGCGCTTGCGTTCAATTGATTGTGCAGATGGCCGATTAATATAACTCCCACCAAGCAAAAAGGCCATACCGGCCACCATGACCACAAAGATAATCCACATGAATACCCCTACCAGCTGGTGATATCACCGATGCCAAATTCACGAAAGCCGGACTCGTCAACGACGAGTGAATCGGCATCAATGATGCCACCGATGAGTTCGACCAGCTCAGCGGCTCGTGTAGGCGAAATGCCGATAACTCCCGCGCCCGGGTTATCGATGACATAGACGCCGATGGCACGATCCTGACGAAAGGCGACAATCAATGTCACATCTTGGGTGTATCGATATATCGCTGTCTCACTGGTTGAGGTGCGGTCAGCGCGGACGGACCAGTCACGTAGCAGGGCATCGACTTGGGCTTTGGTTGAGCCCATGACGCGCGTGGCTGGTTCATCAGGAATGATAGTCGGTGTATCCAATGGTACCGACGTTGGCGTATTGTCCCCTGCGCCGTATGGCACGACGACGGTAATGACGATGGGTTCGGTGGGGGTGGATGTACACGCACTGAGTGTGATAACACTTGTGATGAGAAACAGCAATAACCTGCGACGCATATGATTCTCCGCAACGATGTACTGGTATTGTACTGTTGGTAGGCGAGTGTCGGTGGTGCATACCCCCGTTGACCAAGAGACCTTAGATGCTACATAAACCGCATCACCGACGGCGTTGCCTTGATTATTATCTTGTGCTGACGTCGATGTGTGTCGTCTCTTTGACCAAATTTAAGGCGCAGGTAGCGTGTTGTCTCTTCCATGCATAATAGTGCCAGTGGTGACGGTCAGCGATAACACGAGCATAACCATCAACTGATCGGTACATCCGTGTGGGCAACCGCTCATTGTTGAATGCGCCGCGTTGCCTATCACCCGTAGTAGCGCATGGCTAGCGCTACGAGGTAAACATCGTGCATAGGATGGAGTAATCAGCCTACTCGGATACGCCCGATCGATTGAGTGACTGACACCACTGATGCGACACACGGTGGTAGCTCTCAATTGCAGACACGAGTGCACGTTCATACGCCGCCTGCGTCTCTTTGGCATGGTGTTGGCTTGCATGTAGATGCGCATCTGCCATGGCGTTCGGTCCACCAGCGATGGTGGTGGCGCGGCGATGTAATCCGACGGCCTTGATGGCATCACGTTGGGCCTTGTCACGGGCGTGGCGGGCAGCGTTGACTGCGCTGTCGGCCTCACGTAGATCGGCCAGCACGTGGATAAATGCGGTGGAGAGCGTCGTGTAGGTTGATTCATTGGTAGGTGGCATGTGGGGCCTCCTTTTCAGAGAATTGACTGGTGGTCATGTTTACCATAGATAAAATTATTTCATTATTACGTATTTAGTGTTATAATTGTTGCAAACAGAGTTGAGAACATTATGGGTTCACACAGGAAGTGAGTGTAATGATGACACGGAGATGGTTGTATATCGGTGGAGTTATTGCACTGATTACGGTAATAATTTTGCTCTTGTTGCCGCAAAGGCAATTGAGTGCTACCTGTCAAGCTGCCACAACAGTGTGGGTGACAAAGATGACCGATGTGTTGGTGATGATGACACATACCGATGATGCCAAACCAGTACAAACTCGTGAATCACTGATCAATGCGCAACTTAAGTTACAAGACTTTGATGCGCCAGTATGTAATGAAGAAGCTGTTGGTATGGATAGCTTAATTCGCCAATCAATGGCGCCGTATATTCGTTGGACTGATGCGTTGATCCAAAATG
>Ga0315902_10011271_pt1 | contig 11743 bp, 1 predicted proteins | sample LakEriMetagenome_9_FD_203523 | JGI IMG/M metagenome (GOLD analysis project Ga0315902, IMG submission 203523) | Freshwater fungal communities from buoy surface, Lake Erie, Ohio, United States - Buoy 12 MA117 | ecosystem: Environmental > Aquatic > Freshwater > Lake > Lake biofilm | place: USA... | reverse complement strand
ACTATATTGTCCATTTTTAGGATTCCAAGATTCGACTGGAGTAGAATAATAGACCCTAACGCCAGCGGGTTTGTAAAATTCAAAAATCGTAGACAAGCTTGAGGCTGGAGGTTTTTGTGTTAAGCAGCCCGAAGTTGGCATCGAGGCGTTGATCTGTAAAGATCTTTTATATTCTGATCTCGCTCCTAGATATTGTATTATAGGCTGTGATCTACCAATAACCGGCACTACGTTGATTATCTGACCGGGATAAGTATCAGTGACTTGAATATCCTCCGCAAGAGAATTCTGGATAACATTTGCTGGACGATTATCATAAGAATAACTATAGCTAATTGTGCCCTCTTGAGGGTTTCTTCCAATCACTTTCGATAAAGCAACTGGATTAAGAGAACATCCTCCATCTAGATATGAATTAGCCCGATCATAAATCGAACCAGAGATACTATTCCAGTAAAGAGAAGCATTCTCATATCGATTAACGACTCTGGCAGTAACTCCAGAACTATTAAAGCCAGTCACTGTTCCATTAATGGAAATTTTAGTCAGAGAACTAAGATCATTTTCGATTGATGCTTGAAAAACCTCAGTTGCCATTTGTCCAGAGGGTGCTAATTTAAATTCTTCTTCGATAGAATATGACCCCTTAAATTGGCTAATATTCTCTATGATCTTGCGGTCATAAACAACGTAGTTACTTGGAAGACCCAAATAATTCAAAGGTATTTTTTGTTCACCAAGACCAATAATATTATGTACGTATCCACTAGCCTGAGCGACTGGACTAACTCCAGATCCGTTTATGTAAGTTCTTTGTCCAACGGCGTTCACAGAATGTGATAGTGTGTAGATCTTTGTCTGACCTTCTTTGTTTCCTGTTGTGGCGGTTACAGAGTCAAGCTCTTGAATTGACCAACTTTCATCCGCTTCTGAAATGTAGTAAGTAACAGCATCTTCTTTAGATCCAGAAGGAAATATTTCATTCGCTGACTCGATGAATCGAGAGGTTCTTAGATTGATAGAATATCCGCAGGTATTTGTCCATCTTGACTGATCATCAAATGAAATTGTGTCAAGATCACAGTATGCCTTAATCCCTTTAGACTCGTTAAATCCAGTAATTTCAAGCTTAACACCAGAACCCGCCGCAACCCCAGAAGAAACAACAGCCCTTAAATATTCCTGTTTTTTCATTATTGAGTTAAGCCAGTTTTCATGACTTATCTGAAGAACAGGATCATCATCAGGGCTATAAGTAGAGTAGTGAATGCCAGTTGAAATCGCGACGGTAGGAGAAGATCCAGTAGCTTCTGGATTTCCCTTATATGCAATCAGATTACCATTTATCGCGATTGAATACTCTGTACCAAAAGTACCGCTACCAACTGAATTAAATAAGTTTTTTGAGTAAGTAACAATCGGAGCTGGCACAATCATTACGTCGTTAATTTTAACCGGCATATTTATCTCCTAATATCCACCAGATAGATTCTTCTTGACCGATTCTGTAATTACTCCAATTTGAGACTGAATTGTCTCTAAGATGGTTAATCTCATCAAATCTGGAAGTTTAGCTAATAGTTCAGCCCCATTTAGATTGACGTTTACTCCCATCGAAGATAGACTGATCTCAAAGACTTTCGGCATTGCGATCAATTTATCAACTTGTGCCCCGAAAGAACTTGAGAATGAACTAATACCATCCAGTAAAGAAGAGAAGTCAGGCATAGAAAACTGGTTAGATGGAGTTCCACCAGTCGCAGGACCTTTTGAAGTCACAAATCCACCTTTGGCGAATCTATTGACTTTATCTAGATTACCTCTTCCGATTTTGTCTGTTGCTGATTTTGTTAATACGAACTCTCCCGGAGAAAGCATCGCAGGAACCGTATCTGAACTAACAAACCCCCCGCTCGCTTTATTTTGTATATCTATTGGTAAAGGAACTTCTGGATCAAAATCAAACTTTTTGTGGAAAAACATTGCGGCGCTCGCTTTATTTTGTATATCTATTGGTAAAGGAACTTCTGGATCAAAATCAAACTCGTTGTGGAAAAACATTGCGGCCTCTCCGCTTCGCTTTTTTCTCGCTTCATTATAGACTGATCTTATTTTTCTTGCTTGTTTAGAATATTCAGACCTTGACAACTTTTGTGATTTAAGTCGATCCATTCTGTAATTATAAGCTTTATCTAAAGGGGATGCCGTTGGAGGTGTTGAGAAAGATTTTGGGACGAAGGGTTTTTCTTTGCTCGGAAGATAGTCCGGATTTGGCTTTGCTGCATTTTCCCATTCCATATTCATAGCCTGAATCGGAAGAATATTTTTAGTTTTAGTATCAGGCAAAGTTCCTAAATAGGAATTAACTGAAGTCGCTGCGTACTTTCTATATAGTTTACCTATAGCAATAGACGCCTGATAACCCTGCCCTTCAAGCTTTTTGCGTTCCGCGAATGGGTCGGTCTTTCGAATAAATCCCGACATTTCGTGGTAATCCATAGGCTTACCAGACTGCTCAGCCTCAATCATTCTTTGATTTAATAGTGACGTACTTTTATCATAAACGACTGCTGGTTTTTGAGTTACTACCTTTTTAGATTCAGCTTCTCTTTTTGCTCTCTGTATATTTTCTTCGATTCTTCTTTTGTGTTCTTCTTTAAGAGCTTTTTCTTTAGCCATCTTCTCAACAGTTGGATTATCATGAGTGTGATAATCCGCGTGCATTCTCGACAGCTCTGCTTGTTCTAAGGCTTTATCTATTTCTCGGCCTTTAGAATTAAACATATCGCCATAATAGTCTTCTGCGGTTCTATTCTGAACTTTTTCAACTCCTCTATTCCAATCATCAGTCCTTTTCTTTTGCATGTTTTTGTATAGAGAAATAAAGTCAGGATTCTCTATCTTGCTCATCCTCATAACAGATGGAAACATTAATGCTCCATAAGTCATTGCCGTATTTTCTAAATTTCCATCTTTTGATTTTGGAACAGACGTTTGGCTTTTCTTAAACTTATCATTTTTTAGAAGCATATCAGCCGGAGTTAAAGCTGCTTTTGCTGACTGAACGTTTGCACCAACTCTTGAGAGAGGAGGAGGAGATTTTCTTGGCTGATAAGCAGAAGTATTTGGCTCCGCTCTTAATAAAGAGGGTCCCTTTACAGGATCTTGAGGTATAGATATTTTCCCATATATTTCATCAAGAGTTTTCAATCTCGTCAAATTTGCTATAGTCGCATACACACTCAAATTCTTGTGTTCTGAAGGCTTGCTTTCAGAGTTTTTTGAATTTGGCAAATTCGACGTTGGATCTGAAGACCATCCATTCGCCCGAGCTATCTCTTCATAATTTCCCCATTTTTTACCCTGTCCTCCTTCTGATACTGGTTTTGTAATATTTTCTAATGCAGCTTTGCTTTTATCTCTTTTAAATCGCTTTTCTATTTCTAGGGATTTTAAAACCCTGTCAGCAGAGTCTAAAGTATTTTGTACATCGATAAATGACTCAGGATCATATACGGAATCAGACGACATTCCATAAAAGTTACTAAGACCAGTATTAACAAGCAAAGATCTAACATTTTCTTTAATAGAACTAGGTTTGCGACTAACACCCGGAAGCGATCTGTAAAAGTCTCCATAGCTTCCTAACTTATCCTCATAGTTTTTTATTTCTTCCTCTTGCTTCCAGCGGTCCACTGCTATTTCACTAAGCATTTTAGGCTTGCGATTAATACCCGGTAAGGATCTATAAAAGCTGCCATAGTCTCCTATTTTACTTTCATATTCTTCAATTTGGTTGAGAGTTGTTGGTTTTTTACCACTCGCCCCATATGGAACTAATGCTCCGTCAGCGGCATACAAAGTCCCGCTCTTGTTTATTCTTTCTAAATTCTCAACTCCAATACTATCAACAGCCGCTTTTCGTAAAACATACTCTCCGGGAGTTAGCATAGCTGGAACAGTATCAGTTCCTTTAGGCTTGAAAATATTTCCAATAACTCCACCGTCTGCGTTAAATTGCACTGGTAAATTAGCGACTTGACCATTGTTAAAGATATTGTTTGGGTTTGCTGGCTTAAACATAACATTTCCATTAGCCGCAGGCTGTGGAATATTACCCTGCTGTATATTGTTAGCAGCATCCTTTATCTTATCAGCACTCTCAATTAAGGCATCATTAAATTTACCTAGCTGAGTTACTATTCCGTCTTTCCCTTGTACGTCAATAAACTGCTTGTTAAGTTCGCCGATTGATTTTTCAATAGCCCCAAGTTGGCCATTAAATGAAGTTGATTGAAACTTAAGAACTCTAATCTGCTGCTCTCTCGCCGCACTTTCTTGCTTAATTAAATCTCTGTATTTATTTTGTTCTTCAATTCCCTTCTTAGTCAAACCACCAGAAGCCGCAGATAGCTGATCTCGAAAATCAGAAAATAAAGAACTCAACTGAGCAGCAAGCTCTGGTTGTTTTGCTTTAAGTTTCTCAAATTGATTTTGATTAATCCCACCGGGAATCATCGCTTGTCCGATAAGTCCTTGCTCAAAAACAGTATCCATTTGTGCGATTTTGTCTAGAACTTTTTTCGCACTATCGGCTTGAGCACCACCGCCTTCTGCTATTTTTTTGATCGTAGAAATAACAAGCTCCTGTTGAGCTTGGAACTCAGGTCGATACTGAGGATTAACAGAATTGGCGACAAACTGAGCAGTTAACATCCCATATCGCTGAGCATCCGCCATCTGTGGATTCTTCTTCTCCAGCTTGGCGAATTTAGATTCTTGCGATAAGAAATTTTGAGCAACAGCAAAAGCTCTTGCCGCTTTAACTCTTTCTTCTAGAGGCTTAGTAATTCGCTCAAGAGCCTCCTGCCTTAATTGCTCTGATCTTTGCTTTTCAGTAGAAATAACTTCTTCAGACGCCGATTTTAACTCAGCAAAAATATCGATCTGCTCTTGAAGAGCTTCATTTAATCTGTCTAGCCTTGACTTATTATTTTCTTGATCTCTCAGTAAAGAAGAAGAGACGCTAAGGCCTTTTTTCTTGATCTGAATATCGGTATCTGCTATACGTATTTGCTCGCTTATTATTTCATTGGCAATAGACTTCGCGTTATTGGCTGGCGAAACACCCTCTTTAATGAGAGAAGAATCTTTTCCTAAGATTATCGACTGTCTTTTTGCAGAGTCGCTTAAGATTTTTTCTGGCGACGTAGATTTTCCAGTCAATATTTCATTTAGTCGATTTTCCCCCGATTGAATTGACTGAACTCTCTTTACCTCACTCTGATAAATTTTTTGATTTAATTGAGAAGCCTGACTTAATCCATCAGAAAACTGATTCAATCTATCCGTAGTTTCTCCCAGAAGTTCTGCTGACTTAGAAATAGAATTCTGGAATCTGTCCCTTACCGTATTAGAAAGCAATTCTCTAATAGATTCGGGGTTAATTAATCCATTACCTTGCTCAAAAAGTTTACCATATTTATCAGTCATTGACTCTATCTCGGCGGTAGATAGAGCGGAGCCGAAAAACTTTTCAACCTGATCTTTGAAGGATTTTTTTGACGATTCGAGATTTAATTCAGTCTCGAACGCATTTTCTTTTCCTTTGGTTATGTCGAAAATTTGATCAACAACCCCAGAATTATTAATTCTGCTCTGTAGATTAATTGCAGTACCTACGTCGTTTTTGATCCCCTCAAAAGCTGCATTCGGAATAGACGCCGATATGTCGTCTAATAAGGATTTCGGATCGATCACTTGGGATAAGTTAGATAGCTGACTCGCCGAGTCAGTCGAAATTTTTGTCGCGGAGGTAGGATTTACAATAGATTGCAAGCTATCAAATGACTGATTCAGAGATCTAGCATTCAGTGAAAGCTCAGCAAACAAATTGTTTAATTCTAAGTCACGACGATATCTTTCATTAATTACCGCTATTTCTTTTTTGCGAGATTCTATCTCTGACTCTCGAAGCTTCCGCTCCATTTCGCCTAATTTCGCATTGTCCTCAAATGCTTTTTTTGTCTGCTCTATTTCAGCAGGAGAACTTCCCCCGGCTTTCATACTGTCCAATATCTGGTTCTTAATTTCTTCTATTTTTGACTTAGTCTCTGTCGTCATAGACGAAGCTGATGATGATCTTCTTATTATTTCACTAGCCTGAGTAACTTGAGCTTCGATAAGCTGCTTTCTATTTTTTTCTATTTCTTCCCGTATTTTAGTTAAGTCAACTGCCGATCCCCCTTCACTGAATAGATTTGCTGATTTTATTAATGGAAGAGGATTATTCGATAGCACACTAGATAAAACGTTTGACGCAATGCCGGAAAAATTCACCTTAGTAGTTTTAATAGATCCAGCAATTTCTTCCTCGGATTTCATTGATGCGAACGTATTATTTGCTTCTTTAAACGCATCGCTAACTTTTTCCAAGTTAACATTTGATGAACTTGCCTCTACTTCTATTGTCCTAAGGGCATTCCTCATCTTTATTGAGGATTTATTTATTGAAGCTCTAGCAATAGCTTCTTGCTTCATCGCCTGATTGGTGTTATTTAAGAGTTCGTCAATATCTTCATAGTTATTTGAAAGAATATAAAGACCTGACTCAAACATACTTTGGTCATTTCTGAAGTTCTTCTTTTGCTGAATTTCTTCGTCAGCATATTTTGTCGTGACGCCAACATTTCCAGATTCTATCGCTTTCTCTCTTAGCTCTCTATTTTGTTTAAGTCCATAAGTCGTATCTAAGATGTAATCTTTTAACATATGGATTGCGTAGGCTGCGGCAGTTACCCCAGCAGCCAAAGGAACCATATCTTGCAGAACTGATCCAAATTTTACAAGCTTGCCAGTAATGCTGGTAATAGGACCAGACATCTTACCAAACACACTTCCAATTTGAATTGATTTTGTTGTTAAATATTTTTCTATCGCTCCGGGCTTTTTGAAATTTCCATCCCCAGTAGTTGACTCGCCAATTGTATTAGCTAAATCACCGATAGATAGCCTATCTCTTATCCCTCCTTCATTTTTGCCGAATTTCATCCCAGCCCTAAAGCCAGTTGAAAGCTTCTCTCCTAAAAGCCCTTGGCCAAGAGAAAAAGTTTTACCGAAAAAGCTACTACCAGATATTTTGACTTTAGAAAAGTCCAACAAATTTGGGGCGACTTGACTTAAAATAGATCCAAAAAGGGCGATAGTAGAGGTCGTATCTATAAGTCTGTTCTTCCAAGTATCAAGAGCTTCTCCCGAGCTATCATATTCTTTTTGAGTCATCGCGGTAATTGCATATAATGCAGTTAGCCCGGATTGTAGTCTCATTGCACTTCGCGATGTCTTATCCATTTGCGATTCAAGATTGTCTGGATCATTAGGGCCTTTAGGGCCGTCAGGGCCTTTAGGGCCGTCAGGGCCTTTAGGGCATTTAGGGCATTTAGGGCCGTCAGGGCCTTTAGGGCCGTCAGGGCCTTTAGGGCATTTAGGGCATTTAGGGCCGTCAGGGCCTTTAGGGCCGTCAGGGCCGTCAGGGCCGTCAGGGCCTTTAGGGCCTCGTGGTCTAACTCCAGAGATAAAACTTTCAGCCTCTTTTCTTCGTCTAGCTTCTCTAAAGCGTATTAGCTGAGAACCCTCTTCACCCTCAAAAGATACACTTCCAGTTCCATATTTTTTTCGAAGTCGCTCTTTCGTCTTCTGAGCAGCTTCTTTGCTTTCCCTATCTCTAATGCTTCTCAGTCTATCGATTTCTTCCTTATCGTAGTCTCGTATTTTAGACACTCTCTTAGACGCCTCAGCATCTCGCTCCTCAAAATACATATCATCTAAGTTTATCTTGATATTGTCCGCTATCGGGCTAGGCTTGATATCCTGCTCTTTTAGTTTTCGTTTGCGAAATGGATTAAGAAATCTTCCAGTTTTGGGGTCTCTCGTTATCCTCATCCTAGCGGCAGGCGAAGTAGAACCAGAATTTTCACTAAGACGAGGATCATAAAATTCACCATAGCCCTGTTTTTGTAATCGCTCTTGCTCATTCTTTAGTAATCGCTCTCGCTCACGCTGCAGATCATCAGCAAGATTCCAGTCCTGTAGGAGAGCCTGAGTTTCCTTGCGATTTTCTTCTTGCTCAACCATATCTTCGAGTGAAGATTTAGAAAACTCAGGTGGAAGTCCGGGAATTCGTACAGCTTCTTGGTCTGACTTTTGATTAATTCTTTTCTTAGTATTTTCCCACGGTCTTATAAAAGGGGGAGTATTAAGGCGAGAAATGTCCCTAGGGATTTCTGAAAAATCGTTGAATGTTACCCAATGACGACGACTTTTATTTTGCTGAGGAGAAGACTCCGGCAGACTATTTTCTGATTGAGGCGGAGTTGTGGTAAAAGTTGGTTCATTCTTAGCGGATACTTTTTCCGCAGTCTTTTCTGCTCTTTTCTGCCATCTCGACATCGGGCTGGTATATTGTGTATTTATCTGTTCGGCTTGTTTCGTTCTTTCGGCGTTACTCGAAGCTTGTGCTTGAGCTATTTTTTCTTCTTGAGGTGCTTCTTGAGGCGGGTCCGCCCGCCTAACAGGTCCCGCTTGCTTCGCTTGTTCGGCGGCATCTCTTTCCCGTCGTTTCCGCTCAATTTCCTCAGCGGCGGCAAATGCCTTTTCGGGAGATTCTACTGGTTGAGGCGGGGCCGCTGGTTGAAGCGGGGCCGCTGGTTGAAGCGGGGCCGCTGGTTGAAGCGGGGCCGCTGGTTGAGGCGGGGCCGCTGGTTGAGGCGGGGCCGCTGGTTGAGGCGGGGCCGCTGGTTGAAGCGGGGCCGCTGGTTGAAGCGGGGCCGCTGGTTGAGGTGGGGCTCCTGCCTTAGCGGCTTCAATTTTAGCTAAGAGGCGGGGTCTTTCAGGATCAGATTTTGACAGAAGGTCTAGTAACTCCTGCTCTGGTAGCCCTTTATTTTCATCTCTAATCTTTTCGTTTATCTTTGATTGTTCTTCGTCTCCTCCTCTCCTATGTCTTGTAACTAAAAATTGCAAATCTTCATCGGAAAGCTTTCTTGCTTCTCGTTGGGTGAGTGCGCTATAGTTACGAACATGATAATGCTGTTGTTCAAGGTTTTTTCTTTCTTTACTTTTAGGAGGTTCTTCAGTTTTTGTAGTAACTTCCGCCGCCGCTCCTGCGTTAAGTAATTCTGCCTCAATCTCAGGTTTTCTTTTTTCAAAAAATGCCCTTTGCGCCTCTGAAATTGTATAGCCGGGTGTGTTTCCGGCTCTTGTTATAGCCTCGCTAGCTTCTTTTTTCTTAGTAATATCAAGGTCACGAATCGCATTTTCGTATACTTCTGGATGATATTTTTGGATTGCCTCAAGTGTAGCTAGCTGTCCCGCTGTAGCTTTTTTTACGGCTTTCGTCGTATTCTTGACGATTTCTTCTACACTAGCATTAAGTGCTTTTCCTACTTCTTCAACCCCATTGGAGGCTGTAGTTTGAACTTCTGTACTTTGCCTAGCCACTTCCGCGCCCGTAATAACTGGACCAGAAGAAGTTCCGGCAGGAGTAGTACCAGAAGTACCAGCAGAAGCCCCACTTGAAGTTACGACAGCGGCGGCAGTACCTGCAGGAGCTGCAGTAGCTGTAGGAGCTGACGATGAGCCTGATGAGGTCGATTCCCGACTCTTCAGCTCTCCTCGCATCGTCTCAATAATCTGAGTATAGTTAGGTGGAACTTTATTATTATTAATTAGGAGCTTTGTAACAGCACCCTTAAGAAGACCTATGTCTGCTCCAGGAACTTGGGTCAATAGCTCATTGGCCGCTTTGTCTATTTTCTGCTGCTCCAGAGGAGCCGTGGAACTAATTTTAGCGAAGGGCCATTTTTTAACTTCATCCCCCTTAGAGAAATACTGAACACCAGTCGCATTCATCTTTCTCAAATTGCTATACCCAATTTTTTGAGCAGAGCTTTTCTTAATCACAAATTCTCCCGGAGTTAACATCGCAGGAACTGTATCCCGATTACCAACTCCGGGGATAGATCCGCCAGAATTTCTTGCTAGTGGGGAATTTAATCTACCAATAGCTCGTGGAATTCCAGCAAAAACTTTACCCGCATAAACAAACGAAAGAAGGGGAATAACTTCCTTAAGAGATCTCGCCAGCTCTATCGCAGCCTCTGACATATCAATAAATAAATTAGCAGTCATTTTAAATGTGGTTGACTGCGTAAGCTCTGTGATTAATGCCGAGAATTTTGTTTGAACTTGGTCAATTCTAAACGCAAGCGTTTCTTTAGCTTTCGCCACGTCGGCGTCAGTTTCTGCAGTTTTCGATAGAGCTAAATTGAGTGCCTCTTGAGCTACCCGAGTCTGAGTCAACAAAGGAATAACTTTAGAGATCTGCCTAACGCCACCAATCTGCTCCACAATATCAGAGAACATTGCGGACCCAGTCGGAGTACTACGCAAGGCATCTGAAATTTTATTAATTGCCGTATAAACACCTACGAAGTTTCCTTCGGTGTCTCTAAGTTCAATTCCTAAATTCTTAAAATATTCAACAGTATCTGATCTCTGCAATCGACCAATAATTGTTCTAAACGCAGTTGCGATTGTTTCTGGAGATTCACGAGAGAAAGATCGAACTGAAGTAAATAATGCCAATAGTTGCTCAAGTTCTTTACCGGAGTCTAATGCCTCATTTGCCGCAGCCTTAAACGCACCACCAGTTCGTTTAATAACCTCCACAAGGTCATCAGATTCGACAGCATATTTTTTAGATACAACGTTGATCGTATTTAGAATACTAGCAGTATCATCGGCAGTCTTGTTAAATGCCTGCATTGTGGCAATTAACGCTTCTTGCGTATTACTAACACTTTCGAAAGTACCAACAAGGGTCGTTTTCGCTAGTTCGTTAGCTGCTTTTACCGAGTCTTCAATTGTTTGACCCGCCTGAGCAAAAACTCTAGTCAATTCAGTCACTTTCGCTTGAGAAAGTGAGTATCTTCTGCTAATATTAAGTAACTCAGCACTGTATTTCTGTAGCTGCTCTGTGCTCAAAGAAGATTCAGTTTGAGACAATACCGCCAATTCTTTTTCGAATCTTAAAGCTTCTCTAACGCCCTGAGAAAAAGCCCCAGCTAATTGAAGAACCGCACTGCTTGCGGCAACATAGCTTGCAAAATTAATACCCTTTAATGCTAGTAAATTAGCGAATGTCGTCGCTTGAGTGTTCGCCTCTTTTAGAGAGGCCGTAATTTTATTTACAGACCCAGTCGCGGTATCTACTTTAGCACGAAAACTCATGACCTGTCTAGGGTCTGATGCCGGAACATTAAGTCCTCGAATCGTACTAAATGCCGCAGTCAACTGCCTTCGAGCCGTCAATACAGACGCTTGATTTAAAGCAGCATCGACACTAACAACTAATTTACTAGCATTAAATGCCATCGTCAGCTCCTAGACTTTTTTTTCTTCTCTGGAACTTCTGTCACTGCTTTCCCGGCGACAGTCTCAAATTCTTGAACTAGGTCGTTTTCAAATTCAAGAGTATCAATCACATCGTCGTCAATAACTGGATTGTTGTTAATATCAATTCTGTTGCCGTTAATATCAATTCGAGCACCATTCTCGTCAACTAGATTACCTTCGAGGTCTACTCTGCGACCATCAGCATTCAGAAGATGCCCATCTTCATCGAGTAGATTAAGCTTGCGAAGAACCCGATTTTCCAAAAACGATTTTTCGTAATCATCGTCGA
>Ga0315902_10011269_pt1 | contig 11746 bp, 7 predicted proteins | sample LakEriMetagenome_9_FD_203523 | JGI IMG/M metagenome (GOLD analysis project Ga0315902, IMG submission 203523) | Freshwater fungal communities from buoy surface, Lake Erie, Ohio, United States - Buoy 12 MA117 | ecosystem: Environmental > Aquatic > Freshwater > Lake > Lake biofilm | place: USA... | reverse complement strand
GTCATGCGGTTGGCACGACGGTTGGCGAAGAGGTAGGCCTGATGCGGGTGGGCGGCACCGAAGACCTGCACCACGCGTGCCAGCGCAGACTCGGTACCTGCACGCATGTCCAGCGGCTGCGTGGCCAGCCACACCGCGTCGATGCGGATCACCGCAGCAGCTCGCGCATCCAGGACGCGCAGTGCGCGGCCGCCTGCGCTGGCCAGGTCACCTTGACGCAGGTGCCCGGGCGCTGCACCTCGATCACGATGAGCGGCTCTGGCGTGGCCAGGGCCACAGGCACGAAGGCCGCGGCAGGTACCTGAGCATGCGCGCCCGCGGGTCCCATGGCGGTGACTCCCGCCGGCGCCACCGCGCGCCCCGCAGTGACACCGCCGACAGCGACATACCAGGCTGGCGGCACGCCGCCACGATGGACGCCTTGAACGAAGCCGCGTGACGCCTGCGCGTCCGACGCGCCGGAAGCTCAACTGAAGTGAAAGTGTCCATGTGTCCGCCAAGAAGTGAAGCGGACACCAGCATCCTTCAACTCTCAGCTGGCCTCAAGATGAGTTCGCCGGACGCTTACGTTCATCCAACCTGGCAAGCCGGTGCAGAACGCCTACATCGAGAGCTTCAACGGCAAATTCCGAGATGAGTGCTCGAACGAACAGTGGTTCCTGACGCTGCATCAGGCTCGGCAGGAGATCTCTCGTTGGTGGCGCGACTACAACGAAGTACGCCCGCACAGCACCATCGGCCGCATTCCACCCGCGCAGTTTGCCGCTGCGCATCGCCGGCATGCCGGCGATGCGCAGCAATCTCCGGAGGTCAGCTAACCTCCACAACCTTGGACTCGCTAACCAGAAACTGGCACACCAATTGGGGGCAGGTCAGTACTCCCTGCTGAGTTGGCTTACAGGCAAGAGATCTTAAGCCAGTGATCGTTGGCAGTTCGCCACGTAACGTGCGCGATAAAATTCTGAGATGCGCTGCTTTTATCAAAGTGTCGCGCACGTCTAGTCGTACCTTGGAGAATCTAAATGTCTACGCCTGCGGATTCGGCTTGCTCTTCGCGAGTGCAGACTGAACTTTTGAGTCCCTGGGAGGAGTTTAAACGCGTCACCCCCCTAGTGTCGCTAAGGTCGCTGGTACCCAGCCTGAACCCCAAAGTGCCCAAAGTCGCCGTTCTGCTGTGCACCATGCAGGCTCAACGGTTTCTGGCCGAGCAATTGAACTCGATTGCCACCCAAACGCACCCGACATGGTCAATCTGGGCGGCCGATGATGGATCTCACGACTTCACGCGGGACATCCTTGAGTACTACCAGGCGCATTGGGGGCAGGACCGCATATCCATTCATGATGGACCCGCAGAAGGGTCCACGGCTAACTTCTTGTCTTTGACCTGTCGTGCTGACATCGAGGCTGACTTTTTTGCCTTTGCCGACCAGGATGACATCTGGGAGTCTGACAAGTTGGAGCGCGCCGTGGCGTGGCTCAGCACTGTTCCAGAGCATGTGCCGGCCCTTTACGGGTCTCGTACGCTTTTGGTGGACGAACGCAACCAGCATCTGGGTTACTCCACCCTGTTTGGGCGGGCACCCAGTTTCCGTAACGCATTGGTGCAAAACATTGCCGGCGGCAACACGATGGTGTTCAACCGTGCGGCGAGAGAGTTGCTTCGTGCGGCGAGTGAACGCGTGGAAGCCGTCACTCACGATTGGTGGGCCTACATGCTGGTGAGCGGATGTGGTGGGCAAGTTCATTACGACCCGAACCCCACGGTGCGCTACCGCCAGCATGCCCATAACCAGTTTGGCTCGAACATCACCTTCAAGGCACAGGCTCAGCGAGCCAAGGAGCTGCTGCAAGGTCGCTTCAGAGGCTGGCTGGACGCCAACCTGCGGGCGTTGATGAAGGTCAGGCCTTTGATAACCGCTGAGAACCAGCGCGTACTGGACGAATTTGCTCACAGCCGCCAGCAATGGTGGGGCGGCCGCCTGCTCGGCCTGTACCGCTGCAAGGTCTACCGCCAAACCTGGCTGGGCAATGCGGGCATCACCCTGGCCGCGCTGATCAATCGCCTTTGAGGGGCTGACCTTGCGAGCGGTACCCGACGCAAACCATCTCAGGGTAGCGGCGGTGTGGGTGCTGTTTCATGGCCAGCAGGTGCCGTTGCAGATGCTGGAGGTGTTGCTGAAAGCCGTGGGCACCGTGGTTCTGGTGGACAACCGGCCCGATACATCGATCCCACTGTCGGGCTTGGACAAGGCCTTGAACGACACCGGCTATGGCCGATTTCAAGTCATCGTCAATGGCAACCAGGAGGGGCTTGCTGGCGCGTACAACCGTGCGGTGGCATGGTTACGTGGGCAACCGTCCATCATCGACTGCGTCGTCTTCTTGGATGAGGACTCCGATGCGTCGACCCTGGGGCCTTTTCTCAGTGACCGCGAAGTCAGGGAACGCCTCGCGTCGCCCTCCACCGCAAGCGTTGCCCCCGTGCCGCTGGATCTTGCCACCGGACTGCGCAGCAAGCCGATGCAATTCTTGAGCCGCTGGCGCTTGCGCTACCTGCCGCGAGACTTTGGCGGGCTGCAGCCTGTGGCTTTCGTCATCAATTCGATGTCGGTTTGGCGGATGTCAGCCCTGTGTCTGCTGGGTCCTTATGACGAAGGTCTGGCTGTGGACCATGTGGACACCGAGTACTGCTTGAGGGCACACCGTAGAGGCCTGCAGGTGTATTGCCATGGGGCCTACACCTTTGCACACCGCATCGGGCAGCGCAGGCGTTTCAGCCTGCTGGGCGTGCAGATGCAGGCCGGCGGACACTCGCCTGCGAGGCGCTACCTGATCGGGCGCAACACCGTTTGGCTGGCCCGTAGGAGCCTGCGGCTTGAACCGGGGTTCACCCTGCTCTGCGCGCTTCGGCTGGCCTACGAGGCTGCCGGCATACTTTTGGCTGAGGAGCAACGTGGCGCCAAGCTGCGGGCTCTTCTGAGGGGTGCGGCCTCAGGGCTCTGGGCGCGATGAGCACCCCCAGTGGGAGCGGCTTGGTGGGTTACGCTGCAGCGGCGGCAGTGGGATGGAGCGTATTCCTGCCCATTGGGCTGAAGTACCCTTTGCTGCTATGTGCCACCGTCTGCGGCTTGTGGATGCTGACGAGAGACGGCCACCTGCAGCGCCTACGCTCGGACGGGCCGTGGGGATTTGCCCTTGCGTTCTGGGCCTGGTCAACTTTGACCATGCTGTGGACTTCAGGACCGTGGTCTGCGGCGTCGGCCCAGATGGGCCTGTATGCATTGCTGCTTTGCGCGCCCGTGGTGGGCCTAAGCGTGCCTACGCCCTGGGCACGCCGCGCCTTGCAGCACTTTTGCATTGCCGCGGGCGCGGTAGGTTTGCTGTGTGTGGCCAGAAGTTGGTCGGCGCTGCCAGCCCCGGAGGGCTGGGCCTGGCGAAGTACGGTCACGGCCGAGGGCAACCAACGCATCGTTACGTCCCTGCTGCTGGCCTTGGGCTGCGCCCTCGCACTGCGTGAGGCCGCACGGGGGTGGCTGCTGGGCTCAAGCCTGAGCAGGGTGTTGGCCTGGTGCGTGGTGGCCGCTGCGGCAGCCGCTGGGCTGGCTGGACAAGACCGGCGAACGGGCATGGCGACCTTGCCTGTGCTGCTGGTTGCATTGGTGGTGGGGTCTGCTATGGCACAACACTGCAGCAGAGCCAAGCTCGTAGCGCTGGCATTGGCAGTGACGGCATGCTGTGCCGGGCTGGGCTGGGCTACGCCGAGCGTACGTGAACGCTTTGCCGAAGGCTTCAGGGAAGTGGCCTCGTACAACTCCGCTGCAGATGTCAATACCAGCTGGGGTATGCGCCTGAAAATGATGGAGCAGACTGTACAGATGGCCGCTGAGCGGCCTGTTGTGGGTCAGGGCCTGGGCAGCTGGGAGGCACTTTGGGTGAAGCGGGTACCCAGCGGCTCCATGCTGGCCGAGCAGCGGACGCCCCACAATGAGCATCTCCTGGTGGCCGCACAGACCGGCCTGGTGGGGCTGACCCTCTGGCTTTGCGTTGTCTGGAGCAACGCCACGCGGGGCCTGCGCACGCTCGGAGTGCAGCTGGCTCCTGCCACGCTGTTGGTGTGGAGCGCAGTGGCCTGGGCCGGGCTCTTCAACGTGGTACTGCGGGACGCAAAGTTCTCCGTTCCCTTGCTGATACTGGCGGCGCTGGCCCACGCGTCCGGGCGTTCAGATCGGAGTCACTGAGCGAGCCAGGCTGGGTCAAAAAGAAGCTCTGACATTGAGATAAAGACTTTCGTACAAGAAGGCCTCCTCTTCCACGCGCATCGGCAGGCGAACGGCGGCACGCCACGTCGCCCGCAGAGCGGGTTGTGTGACCCACGCCTCCAGGGCGTGCGTCCACGCCTGCACTTGACCCGGGGACACGACTGCCCCGGCACCCGTACGCGCAATGTGCTCGGCGGCCGCTCCAAGGTCGGACACCAGCGCCGGCACGCCTACGGCCGCCGCCTCCTGGACCACGAGCGAGAACGACTCAGGCACCACGGAAGGCAGGCACAGGAGATCCAGCCTGCGCATGACGGCGTGTACCTCTTCATGGGCCAGGCTGCCCAGGAACTGCACCCGGGCGTCGGACTGTGCTGCGCTGTGAATCTGCTGTGCATAAGCATTGTCGTGCGATGGGCCCACGATGAGCAGGCGCAACGGCCAGTCCGGACGCGTGGCCAAGGCACTGAGCAGGATGTGCAGGCCCTTGGCGGGATTCAAGGTGCCGACGAAACCCAGCGTGAGCGGAGTCTCGGCGAGACCTGTCTCAGGGCGCGAGGCCATCAACTTCAGGAGATCCACCCCGTGAGGGATGACCTTCACCTCCAGGCCGGGGTAAATCTTCTGATAGCTGCGGGCCACGTAGGCAGACGGAGCCACGCACCATCGGGCCCGGCGCACTAAGGACTCGGCCTGAGCACTGCGGGCCCGCAAGGCGTTGAGCGGCCAAAGTGGTGTGGCGCACCGCTGCGCACAGTTGTGGCCGCCCGATGGCCCCTCGCATGGGTTTCCCGAAAGATCGACCAGGTTGACACGAAAACAGGGCAAGAAGTGGTCGGTCAGTGACAGTATCAACGGCAGGCGCAGGCGTTCGACCGCAGAGAAAACGGTACTCATGCGCATGGTGTGCATGCCGTGTACCAGGTCAAAGCGGCCACGTTCAAGCCAGCCCTGCAAGGGCGTCTGCAACGCTGTGGCAGGCTCCAGCGAGCTGTCCTGCTGAGGCAAGGTTCTGCGGTCCATCAAAGTGACCCGCACGCCTTCGATCACCGTTTCCACAGCACCCGGCAGCACTGCAACAGCCTTGGCGCCGAGCGGCGCCTCGCCCATGCGGCATGACAAAACGTGTACCGTGTGGCCCGCCCGCTGCGCCATACGTGCCAGATTCAACCCTACCCGCTCGGTACCGGCTGAAAACTCAGGAAAGAACTGATGCAGCACAAAGAGAACGCGCATCACACCCCCGACTTGAGCAAGGTGAACAAGCGCTCGGCCCACTGCCTCTGGGCCGATGATTCAACACCTGCATCGAGTTGGCGCTGATCCAGAACCCAGTAGGCCAGACTTGCGCCAATGGTGGCTGCCAATGTCTTGACAATCGCTTCAGAGTATTCGTGGCACAGCCGTGCGTCTGCAGGGCCATACACGGAAGACGCGTAGCGGTTGAAGTGATCAAGCCGTGCCAGAAAGGCGTCAATAAAGTCTCGCTGCGCCTGCGCATCGGCCCTTGCCGAGAACGCAGAACGCGGCACAGCGCCAGCCTCTTCTGCGATCTGAGCAATGAATGCTTCGAGTCGCGAGTCACCCAATGCCAGCGGCTCCTTTGAAGCAGGGGCACTCCAGCGTCGGGCAGCTTCGATCCAAGCCGAAACGCTGACTCCTAGGTCGCTGCCTTGTGCCAACTTGCTCAGACCCGGCAACCACGCACTCACTTCACACGCTACCTGACTAACGCCAGCCACAAGACCGTGAATGCTTTGGCAGGCTGGACGCTCAAAGTCGTCAAAGAGACCGACCAAAAAGACCACATCGACAAACGAGCGCTTCAGGTAGTACCACGACGGACGGTTGTGTGAGTGCACTACTTTCACGGAGGCCAGCATCGCCACCTTGAGGCCATCCTTGATCAGCCTGATACCGAGATCAAGATCTTCGGCATAGTCACCTCGATAGCGGTACTTGAGAAACAGATCACGGGGGATCATGCAGGCCACGTCACTGAGCTGGCCCATGGACCTCAGGCTCATGTGATCGTCGCCTACGTGATTACCGATGCGGTCCTCTTCCTGACAACCGAGAAACTGGTAGTGAGTAGCCACACCGCAGTCGTACATCATGTCGCTGTCACTTCGGGGGTACTCAGCACAAGAAGCTGCCACCACACCTTCAGTACGCTTATCCAGCAAGAAGCGCAGGAGGGCGTGGATCCACAGGTCTCCGATGGGATAGGCGTCTTGCACCATGAACAACAGGATGTCACCTCGGGCATGTTCTGCCCCCAAGTTGCGCGCGTAACTGTGGCTGAACTCCTGTGGCTGAATGCTTACAACGCGCGCGCCGAGCGCTTCACATGTATCTGGGCTGCCGTCAGTGGACCCTGAGTCCACCAGCACCACCTCGACCTGGCGTACGCCCTCTTGACACAGCAACTTGCGCACCAAAAGGGCCAGCTCCTGTCCACCGTTGAGCGTAGGGATCACGACTGACACCATGGCTTCCAGTGTGTCAGCGCTGCCAATGAGCTCAGGGTGCAGCCGGGGTTGTGGGGATGTGCTTATGCGGGCATGGGTACCCTGCCTTTGCGCGGGTCTGCTCAGCAGTGCGAGTGATCGACCGACGTATTTGGGTAATCTCAGCACCACACCCGCCACGCCGTGCCGATTCAACACTGACCGGCCCAGGGCAGCCACTTGACGAAGCCGCATCAGCCAGCCCCTGTGAGCCTGCGATTGCACCAGCCCTCCCAGAGTCCTCAAAGGCTGAGTGATTCGCCACGAAGTCGACTGTCGAATTGACGAGATTTGGAACCTGAGGCGCTCCAACTCGCTCAGATGCTCTACCCGTAAAAGTTCGAGTACGGTGAGCTCTCGGCGATGCGCCGCCAGGTCACTTTGACAGGCCTTGAGCAGAGCGCCCTGGCTCGCTACCTCTGCACGGGCTGCGTCACCTGCAGCACGCGCCTCATCCACCTGAGACTGCAATGACTGCGCGTCTGCAGCCAACTTCTCAACTTCCAGCAACCGCGCGGCATTCAACTGCTGCTGGTGCACCAAGCGCTGGGACTGGGCAGCGTCGCGTGCAATCAATCCCAACACGTCATCCGATGTCCATTGCTGCAGTCGACGCTCCGCGAAGCGCGACAGCATCAAATCTCGCTTTGGGCCAGCACTTGAGTGCCCAGAGCCTGCACCGTCGTCAAGCCAATAGACGGCGGTGACGCCTTGAACATGAACAAAGTCCCCTTTGACAAGGAGCCGCAACCAGAAGTCCCAGTCTTCAAAGTGCTCAAGCCCCTCATCAAACCGCAGTGAATCGTCCTGCATACGGAAGAGGACCGCATGAATGGGCAGCGCGTTTTGCAGTTGCATGGCAGCCCGGTCAGCCCTGCCCTCGAAAACATGCCGGAGCACGGGTGACTGTGGATCCCCCCCAAGGCACTGGACCCCGGTACTAGCCGCCATCGCAAAGGGCTGAGCCTGGAGTGCCTGGCTCAAGCTGACCAAGTGACCCGGGAGCAGCCAATCGTCATCGTCAAGGAACAGCGCCAGACCACCTACGACCATACTCAAGCACGCGTTTGCCGCTGCAGCGCGAGAAAGTGGCGTGCCCGGCTCCACGACCTGAATTCGACAATCTTTGCGCAAGTCACCAAGGTTACGTAAAGCACCTCCATGGGCGGCCACTATGACCACACTGACGACAACCCCTTCCTGTTCCAGCGCAGAGAGCACGGCTCGCCGTAGAGTGGGGCGGTCCATGGTGCGCACCAGCACTGTCACACCCGTTACCTCTGCAGCCATTGGCAACAGGTCAGCAGTTTGGTTGGGTTTCATGTCGGGTTGACGAGACTGGATCTGACGGACGCGTTCAGACGACTTACAGCCTGCCGATTGACCTTGGCAGACTCAAGAAGGTCCTGGACGGTGTTCAAAAACGTCTGTGGCGAACAGTCTTGCTCTACCGCCGCGCGGGCGCGCTGCCTAAAGACTGACCAACGTTGTTCATCCAAGTGCAGGTCAATGCAGGCTTGAGCGAAGGCTCGCGCATCACCAGCTCTGGCCAAGCAATCGTCATCCCAGCCCAGTTGACTGGCAATGAGATCCGAGACGACCATGGGCAACCCAGCTGCAGCTGCCTCGTGGGCCTTATGGGGGATGCCCGCAGCAAATCGCGTCGGCGCGATGAAGACGCGTGCCCTCTCATAAAACGCGTTGAGTGACGCCACCCGACCCCAGACTTTGACGTCTGGGTCAGCGTGAGCTGAAACGCTGATCGAATCGCAAGGCCCAACTACATCGAGGTGTGCCAGAGGCCCCAGCGCTGAACGTACCGAGGGCCACACCTCTCTGAGAAACCACAGCACGCTGTCCGTGTTGGGGGAATCATCGGACTCCATAGCTCCAACGAACAGAAATCCTGCGCGGTCGTTGAACCGCGTCGTCGTCATAGCGGCGGTGATCGTATGCCCGAGTACGTGCACTGGTGCGTTGACGGCTTCGCGCAGGCGCTGCGCTTCGCGAGTCGACACTGCCAGTACCGCGTCGACACCTTGAACCAGGCCAATCTCAGCCTGCAACAGTCGCCGTTTAGCAGCGGCACTTAAGGGGCCCTGCAGCACTTCAGCCTTCAGTGCCTCACGCTCACTGAATAGAGCTTCAGCATCGTAGATCCAGAAGGCACTGGACAGCCAGGCCGGATAGCGACGCTTGAGCCGTCTCATGACTTCCATGTTGTGGGGCCGACTGACCAAAACCACATCGAACGACTCTCCACGCGCGTCGAGAAAGCCGTGCAGTCCCGCAAGACCTAGGCCTTGCATGACCTCGACTTCTTCAGGTAGCGCCTTATAGGTTTCCTCCCAACTCTCCTGGGGAAACAGCAAGGGGTACATCGTTACGGCTGCACCGCATCGCACGAGCGCCTGAATGACCGAACACTGACGGGGATAGCCACGACCCAGTGAGGGCAAGGGAACCCGGTCGTCAATGACCAGCGTTCGCAACTGTCCTTGGCGCAATCGCTGGCGAGCAGACCACTCAGCGCCTCGTGCGGGTATTGACTGAGCGGCCAAGAACGCCCCGTGCTTGCTAACGAATACTGCGCGGTTGTGGGTTTGCAGGGCCAGAGCCTCACCCTCGCGGGTCTGGCTTGCAAACTCGAAGTGGCGGGCTCGGAAGGCAGGATCGAAGACTACACGATGCCCCGATTGCCAGAGCCTGGCGCAGAGATCGGTCTCTTCGTAGTAGGCTGGGGCGAACACCTCGTCAAATCCGCCCAAGGCCTCGAACAGATGCCGACGGACCATGAGGAGGGCTCCCGAGCAATAGTCGACGTCCCGTACAAATCGATAGGGTCCGCCATCGGGAGAACAACCTCTGCCGTAGCCTGTGCAGGATCCATCCCTCCAGATGATGCTCCCGGCCTCTTGCAAGCGTCCATCCCACCACAGGATCTGTCCGCCAACGGCACCGATACCAGGGTCAAGGGTCAAGCGCCTAACTCCGTGCAGCAGGGCATCCTCTTGGACCAAAGCGTCGTTATTCAGAAGAAGCAGGTGTTCGCCACGCGCACTTGCAGCAGCGAGATTGACCGCTTTCAGGAAGCCAAGGTTTTGTCCGGGGCGCAGGATCGTGGCTCCACTGACCCGCTCCAAGAGCTCGGGCACACGGTCCGAGGAGCCGTTGTCAACCAAGATGAGTTCATACGACACATTCCGCGTCGCCAGCAGTGCCTGCAGACATAGTAGGCTCAGCCCTGCCTGATTGAAGAGGACCACAATGACAGTGACTTGTGGTTTACCTGCGCAGGCGGGCACGGTCAGGATTCTTTTCTCCTGAAGGAATTGCTGCAGGTGTTCTTCGGCAGCGGCACGAACGGCTTCCTTATCGACCGCAGTCACACCGGAGGGTATTGAAGACGGAAATCCAGCAAGCAGACGGGCGCCCAAGCGGCTGGAAGCGAGCCATGCTTTCAAACGCTGGCGCGCGCACGACGGCAGCCAATTCAGGTGATGCAAACGGGTCCGCGGCGCCTGCCTGGGTTGCCTGGGAATCGCAGCGCGAAGAGCTCTAAGGGGCGCAGTCAGCCTCCAAGACAGAGAAGCCTGCATGTCGTTGCACTGCTGAGCTAACTGGCTTTGCATCAACAGCAGTTGGCGCTCACGCGCTCGCAGCATGGCCAATTCAAGCGAGTGTGAATCGGCGGTTGCCGGGGATTCCATGCGGGGACGCCAACAGGCGTACGCTTCGGCCGCGTTGCCTTCTGCACCAAGCAAGAGGCCTCGGTACGCCGCCTGACCTCTGGAAGCCTCGAGGTAATTGCCATACTTCAAGGCTGTGGCATGAGCACTCAAGGCTTGAAGCTTGCAATCCAGCACCGGGCCAATGTCGAGAACATGCGTGATCGGGACAGGCCCCCAAGATTCGTATTCGCACACCCAATCAACGGTGCTTTTTGACAAGCAGGCCTGCCGCACCGCTTTGGCAACAGCCCGGTGATCAGCATGCAGATCATCAACAGCGGGGCCCATCACCCAATCGGGTTCAAATGCCTGCACATGGTGCCGCACAGCATCAGCCAATGAGGCCTGCCCAGACAGCCCGCCGTCCGGATATCCCAGTACGACCCAGTCACTCACCCCAAGTACGAGAAGCGCCTGTCGAAACTCCTGCTGCCGAACCTCGGCAGTCCCCTCAGGCAACTGACCCGCACCGGACCCATCGGACACCAGGATGACGCGTACGCAAGCTCCCGCTAGCACTGCTAGCGCAATCGCTCCTCCGCAGCCCAGACACTCATCATCTGGATGAGGCGCAAAGACCAGCAGCCGTCGAGCCTGGAACAGCGGCAGGCTCATAGGGAGCGCACAAAGTGTGTCCTCAGACATCGTCGGTCCGCGTTGGGGAACGGCGCCCTGAGTAGATGTCGATCAGTTGCTCGCCCACAGCCTGCGGCTCGGGGATGCTCTGCGCCCACTGACGCCCTTCGGTAGCCATTCGCGTACGACGTGGCTCGTCATCGAGCAAATCGCAGATGGCTTTTGCGAGGACGCGCTCCAGCCCTTGATCTTCCCCCGGGATCAATTGCGCACATGCCCCCACCACCTCAGGCACTCCACCCACGGCAGTGCAGATAGCCGGCAGCCCCATGGCGACTGCTTCCAGGTTCGCCATTCCAAAGGACTCATTCAGGGCAGCACTGACGTAAAGATCGGCAGCAGCGAGATACGGGCCCACGTCATCGACTGGATGCACTTTCAATGTGAGCTGGGCTGAGCCAGAGATGAGTTCATGTAGACGCCTGACAGTTGCCTCATCACCTTCCCCGAGTATTGTTAGGTGCAGAGGACGTTGGGTCTGAACACAAGCGCGAACGATGCGATCGAGCCGCTTGACAGGGTTCAGTCGCCCAACCGCGACGACGCAGGTAGCGGTTCTATCCCAGCCCAACGCCTGTCGGGCCTCCTGCCTGCACATCAGCCGTAT